>Ga0206130_10007137_pt1 | contig 12488 bp, 10 predicted proteins | sample Helgoland_Spring_9_FD_148637 | JGI IMG/M metagenome (GOLD analysis project Ga0206130, IMG submission 148637) | Pelagic subsurface seawater microbial communities from Kabeltonne, Helgoland, North Sea - Helgoland_Spring_Bloom_20160512_1 | ecosystem: Environmental > Aquatic > Marine > Epipelagic ... | reverse complement strand
CTAGATTTTATGAAGCGCGAACTACAGTTGACCCTTACAAAGTGTATAGGCAAAACAAACGCCCTATTCGTGGCCACGCTACCCTTTCGCCCGGAGTACGGCAATGCCATATAGCTGCTGAGGCGGGGGCCAGCCTTCAATAATATCAATATTCTTTTGGATCGAAAGCTGGTGCGGCGACGTTTTGTAACCCCTCCTAGGTGGTTTTGCTGATGACGGCGGTGATGGGATAGTCTTTTACAAGTTTTCCCTTAATGTCGGCTTCCTCAAAAGCCTCTCTTTTGCAGCCCTGTTTGTGAGTTTCGTTGTCTTTCAAATAACCTTTGGCAAAATCCAACGGCCGCACTTTTGCGACGTCTCAAACATGATGGCAAGCCCCTGCTAAGGTAAAATAATACTGCAGCCGGTTGTCTTGCGGCTTTCTAAGTCTTTATGCGCCTGGACGATGTCATCGAGCCCATAGGTTTGGTTAATTTGGATGTCGAGCACTTGGTTGGCGATCAAGTCAAACAATCGATCTGCCGAGCGCTGCATCCAGCCGGGCCTTGTCACATGGGTGCCCAGAGTAGGGCGGGTGAAATAAAGGGAGCCAGACGCCGCCAAAGCGGCCGGTGATACGCCTTCAATCGGCCCCGAGGCATTGCCGAAGCTGACAAACATACCCAAAGGGGCGAGTGCGTTTAAGCTCAACTCATAGCTGGCCTTGCCAAGGCTATCATAGACCACGGGAAAGCCACCATCCGGGCTGAGTTCGGCGAGTTTTTCCGCCAATCCCTCTTGGTCTATTTGCAGACATTGCGCAGCGCCATGGTGAACCGCCAATTGGCATTTTTCCGGTGTGCTAGCCGTGCCAATGAGTGTCACGCCTAAATGGCGTGCCCATTGGCAGGCCAACAGGCCAACACCCCCGGCGGCGGCGTGGAACAAGACCGTTTCGCCGCCATGCAAGGGGAAGGTTTCATTGAATAAATAATCTACCGTCATGCCTTTCAGCAAAACCGCAGCGGCTTGCTGGTCGCTGATGCCCTCAGGAATTTTGACCAAGGACGTATGCGGCAAGACGATGGCTTCACTATAGGCCCCTAGCCCCAAACAAAAGCCGACGCGCTCGCCAAGCTGCAGGCTAGTGACCTGGTCACCCACAGCCTCAACCACACCGGCGCCTTCGCAGCCTAGGCCGGTCGGCAGGGGCAGCGGGTACAGCCCGGTGCGGTGATAGGTGTCGATCAAGTTAATGCCAATGGCAGTCAAGCGAACGCGCACTTCTCCGGGGCCTGGCTCGGGGCAGGGGGTAGAGACGAGTTGCAGAACATCGGGACCGCCAAATTGGTCGATTTTTACTGATTTTATGTGCATGGCTTCCTCGCGGGTTAATTGCGTGTTGCTAGTGGGTGTGGTCTTGGCCACCCAGATTTTCGAGTGCTGTAAAAAAGCTAATGGAGGTTATCACCTCTATGCCATGCGTGACCACCCCCATCACTGCGAGCAAGGTGAATACCAAACGCATCAGAGTGTGCATGAATGCACAGGCGAGATATATGATTGTGGCGGTGAAATAGTTATTAAGTGGGATAGGGACAATCGAAATTATTTCGATAACTGATTTCTACCACCAGCCAATTGATCAGAAGATATTACAAACAACACAACATGAAATTCACTGAAGAACAGATAGAGCAATTAGAAAAAATAATAGGTATGAATGGTAACTGTATTACTTGGGTAGGGGCTGATGTCTATGGTGATCTCGAGGCAATGTACACGGTCTTGTCATTGGTGACATTTCCTGGAATGAGTACGGTAACTAATAGAGAGAAATGAGATTTTGCATGACAGCGCCCGTAGAGAGATGCTCTACAGGTCGCATAGATGGTGGGCCTTGCTGGATTCGAACCAGCGACTAATTGGTTAAAAGCCATTTGGTCTCCGGCGTAATTTATTAGTAAAATAAACAGGTTATAGTAGGCAATTGGCACACAAGCTTTAACCTCAAATGCCCTGTAGCCTAGTAATAGCTTCCTTTCAACAAGTTTTGTGTGCCAAATTTACCCGGTCTGCCGCCTAAGCAGCTATACGGCATTGCCCTGAGCGGTTGTTGCGTCTATGATTGCGGCAGGTCGAAGATGGGAAGCAAACAGGGCCCCTAAAGGGGCATATTCGGAGGCGCAGGAGTGGTTGCGCTATGTCAAGGCGGGGCAGCAAATCAGTTCGCTGACCGACAATGTCATAGAAGTAAGTTATGAAACATTAATGAGCGATGGCGCTGCGACGCTACTGCGCGTTTTCGAATCGGTCGGACTGGAGTCGAATGAAGTGGATTGCGAAGATTACCTGCGCTTATGCTCTTTCGAAAGTCAGAGCGAGCTAACAAAACACCCCCAGATGGCTTCTATCGAAGCGGAAAAATAGGTTCGTGTCGACAGGGCCTGAGCAAATCGGAAATTCTAACGGTGGAGTATGTGGTCCGCGATTATATGGAAAATATGAATTCGAGCCGTTGGTGTTGACCACACGTCGGGTGCCTGCGAGGATCGTGTTGCGAAAATTACTCAGTAAAATTGAAACCGCAGCAATGTATCTTGAGAATCGGTTGTGAGAGATTGAGAACTTCAGAGTTCAAAATTCGGACAAATGCGACAATAGAAATTAATATATAATGAATACACTAACCGATGAGTTCGAGCAATGCATTAGCATAGTATTGTCAACTTACAATCGTTCCGATGCGTTGCGGAACTGTTTATGCTGGTTGAACGATTGCGAAGTGCCCAGTGAGGCGAGCGTTGAACTCGTCGTCGTCGACAATAATTCCGTTGATGATACTCGTGCGGTCGTTGAGCAATTTGGACGAGTTGCAAAATTCAATGTGGTCTATGTCTTTGAGAGCCGCCAAGGAATCAGTTTTGCACGAAACTCTGGAATTGCTGCTGCCAGCGGAGATCTCCTTGTTTTCATTGATGACGATTGTTTGGCTGCCGGTGACTGGTTGATAGAAGTTAAAAAGACGTTTGACCAGGACGAACTGTTGGCCGGGGCAGGTGGAAGGGTAGAGTTATATGACGAAAGAGATCTTCCGTTAACTATTCGAACATCGTCAGAACGGGCACGGGCCGCGCCGAGCAACCTATTTTCCCTAGTTCTCGGGTGCAATATGTGCTTCCGCCGTTCCGCGATAGAATCTGTTGGTCTGTTTGATGAGAGATTTGGTGTTGGGACCAAACTGCAATCTGCGGAGGATTCGGACTACATATACCGCGGCATCAAGGCTGGTTTGAAAATCGACTACGTACCCGAAATTTTGGTGTTCCATGCTCATGGGCGACGGACCCAGGATGCCGTCGGAAAGCTAGCGAAAGGCTACGTTGTTGGTCGAGGCGCGTTCTATGCGAAAAACATATTGTCAGGTGATCGGACTATGATTATGGAGGCTTATTGGGAGTTTAGATATCGAACGATAGGCATATTTAGTAATAAGGGTGGTCGCGCATCACTCCGGCATTTTGGGTACCTTCTGAAAGGGATTTTTCTATATATCGGCTCAGCGTTGAGCCGTTCTAGTTCAAATCGATCGGGTACACAGCGATGAGATTTCTGATGAAGATTCTCTTGCTGAAGCTCAGAAATTACTTAATCACACCAACGCAGCCACAACTCGGAAATCTTACCGTCGTAGAGGCTCTACAGTGACTCCCGCAAAGGGCTTTACAGTCGTCAAAAAATAGAGCAACAACCACGCTCGTTTGTGGGGTAAAACCTCATTCTGTGGGGTAGATCGTGATTTGTGGGGTAAAATTCTAACAGGGAAGCTTAATTGCGACCCGTAAGTCATTGATTTTCAAGGGAAAAATGGTGGGCCGTGCTGGATTCGAACCAGCGACCAATTGGTTAAAAGCCAACTGCTCTACCAACTGAGCTAACGGCCCTTGAAGGAGGCGCATATACTAATGATTTCATTGAAAAAAACAAGTCTTTTTCAACGAGTTCTGAACTTTTTATTGGTTATTTGCCCTGATCACCATCCAATAGAGGAGGGAGGTCATAATCACCCACGGGATCTGACCCTGCAAGGTTGCCGGGTGACCAGCAATCTCAAATAGTATTGGATTAAACTGGGGCTAGTTGGGGCTATTGGCGGCCAAGCAAGAACGCCAGAAGTTACCTGGTCAGCGTAGAAAACCATCTCTACATAAATTTTGCAGTATTAGCCAAGGGAATAAAATGGCGAACGCTCCCCAGTGCCACTGTTTAAAAACTTTGCTGCCAGAGCCAGTGGCCAAGCGAACCAGATACAGGCCAATCAGACACATACCGACATCGGCGACTGGATTTAGAGCCCAGTTAATGTGCGCTGGTACAGCGGTGTTTAAAGCATTGGAGCGACGCTGATTGACTGAATCACCGCCAATCAGTCCATAGGTAAACCAAATTTCCCAACCGATGGCGGTCGTTAAAAAAGCACCTGCCGAAGTGTTCCATATTCAGGAAGATAGGCGGCCCGTTATTTTCATCACTGTTAATGCGGTGGCAAGCAAACCTACAAAAAGGAAGAGGCAAATAACAGGCGCCAGCTTATCGGCGGTTAATGTCACGATGTGTCCTCTCTATAATGGCTCATAGAAAGTGTAAGCTGCGGTTGGATAAGCTTTTGGCAGACTATCAGTCACCTAGGATCTGGAGGCGACGTATTCTTCAAGTTTTGCGTCAGCGTCATCGCCAAATAATAACTCGCAGGCATCTCTTAACCCAGGTGCGCTTAAAATGTCTTCGATCTTCAAGACCTGCTCAATTTTTGAACGCCGCCGAAGAAAATCTTCTAATTTGGTAATCATTTCCAGCTGTGAGGCAAGCGCCACTTCGCAGCGAATATACTCAGCATTTTCAATAAGCAGCTCTGCCTGTTTAGGATCATGCTGAATTTGTTCTAGAAGGGTCATGCAGTGAATGCCATAGCGTCGCCACAATCGGACAGTCAGTGGTTCAGATGATGAGGGATCAGTCATGGCGTCTAAATCGATCTTACGAGCCTGCTGCAAAAATGTCTCTTTATGCTTTGCGCTGGCTTCTCCGTACCATTTGCTGTCGCTGGCAGCCAAATCAACACCGAGATCGGCGACTAAACCAGCAACTTCTTCACCGACATTGAGACAGTCCGTTAGCTTGCCCCCAAAAATGCTTATGTGTTTATCGTCTTTATTGGTAGCTATTTCGTGCTTTCTGGATAATTTAACCCAGTCCGCAGAGGCTTTTTTATCGCTGCTGTCTACGGCAAGCGGTCGCACACCGCAGCGCTCGGAAATAACGTCAGCGGCGGTTAATGGCTTAGGCAAATTAAGCAAGCGATTGATATTTTCCAAAACAAAATCGCGATCTTCTTTGGTGACCGAAACAACGGGCGATTCTACCGGGGTGTCGGTCGTACCAACGCAAGTTTTTGGGCCCATAGGTATAACAAAAAATAAGCGACCATCACTGGCAAAAAAGGTCAGTACTTTTTCGCTGTCAGTAATTCGGTCAACAATCAGATGAATACCTTTCGAAAACAGATGCTTGTATTGTGTTTGCTGATTGTTTATCTGGTTATAGTGATCAACATAGGGCCCACAGGCATTGATCATAATTTTTGAATGAATGTCGAAGCTATTTCCTGAAATGGTGTCCGTTGCCTGTGTGCACCAACGGCCGTTTTCCCTGCGGGAATGGTGAGCTTCAACATAGTTGGCAGCAGTTCCCCCTTGGTCCAACCCGGAGCGGACAAAGTTGAAAACAAAGCGAGCATCATTATCGTGAAGAAAGCAGTCGGAATATTCAAATCCGCTGGCGGTGTTTTCTGTGTTGATAACCGGTTCCATCGTTTTGACGGAGCTGGTGGGAATATAGCGTGGTGGCTGAGTAAAGAAACGCCCAATTATCCAATACAGAATGGTCCCGAGAAATACAAAAAAAGCAGGAAAACGGAAACCTTTTTGGATAGTCGTAAAAAAACGAATTTCCCGCACGGTAGAAGGGAAGCTGCGCATCAATTCATTACGTGACTCGCACAAACGACTGACCAATAAAAGCTCATAGCTTTCAAGGTATTTAATGCCACCCCAAGCAAGATTGGATGAATTCGAGCTGGTCATTCCCGCAAAATCACCCTTGTCGATCAGTGCAACTTTAACACCCTTAGCGGCTAGCGCGGCGAAGGCTACTGCGCCGTTGATGCCGCCTCCAATAATTAAAACGTCAAAATTGTTCTTGTTCAAACTGTCCAGATTGCTTGTACGAAGTTCCATTACTTTTGTAATTCCACATAACTTAATTTGATAGGGCTTAGATGATCAAACTGCGGCTGCTTTTTAGTAAAGCCGCCGTCGTCTGCTTTTCACCGGGCAATCACATAACGTCGAAGGTATACGAGTTTTCGAGAGAGTTAGACTTTTAATGCCGTCCTTGGATTACCGCGCATTTGTAAAATAACACAATAGAGGCGACAATCGGTCGTCTTTCTTGCGGATACAAATAAAATATGTCGATTCGACCGTGGTTTTTAGCACTGTTAACGATGCTAGTTGCCTGTTCACCCAACAACGATCTTCAAAAAATTGCTGTAGCTGCACCCTCGGTGACTACCGCTGGTGAAGTACTCGGTGGCAAATGGTCGGAGGAGCGAAGTCAGCAAGCACACTTTTTCGGTATTCCTTTTGCGGCAGCCCCCGTTGGAGAAGGTCGGTTTCGACCCCCCGCCGACTTTATCCCTCGCAGCGGCAAGCAAGTGCAGACCGAATTTGGCTCAGCCTGCGTGCAAGAGCAGGGGAATCCTGAATGGTATCGCTCAGTAGCTCGCGGAGTAGGTGCTGAGAACGCCGTCATACCAGACCTTGAAAATATGTCTGAAGATTGTTTAACGCTAAATATCTGGACAGAAAATTTGACGGGTCAAGAAAAATGGCCGGTACTGGTTTGGATCTACGGCGGCAGTAATCGTAATGGGTTTTCCCATGAACCTAATTATCTGGGAGATAAAGTAGCCAGCAAAGGCGTGGTTTATGTCTCGATCAATTACCGTGTTGGTCCGCTTGGGTTTATGTCTCACCCGGCACTAACGGCAGAGTCGCCTAATCAGTCTTCCGGAAATTATGGCTTGCTGGACCAAATCAAGGCGCTGCAGTGGGTGCAAGACAATATCACCGCCTTCGGTGGTGACCCAGAAGCCGTTACCATAAGTGGTGAGTCAGCGGGTGCTGGCAACTCAGCCAATCTTATTGCATCACCGTTGGCGGCAGGTCTTTTCAGGGGAGCCATTTTGCAAAGTGGTGGCATGCGTATGTCATATGCCCCTAATTTGGCGAGCAACGAAATCGTCGGGGAAGCACTGGCTGAGGCCTTGGAGATTGATGACAACACTGATGTGGCTGCGCAGTTGAGGCAAGTTTCTGCGCTGAAACTAATGCAAATACAGCGGCAAGCGATATCGAGTTACAATGATGTTGTCGACGATGGGTGGGTGTTGTCAACAAGTGCTCGATCGACCTTAGAGTCTGGTGAACACAACCGCGTTAACGTGATGACTGGCAGCAACGCACAGGAATGGTTAATGTATTTCCCCTCGACCTCCGGCGAAGAAGACTACCAGCAAGCACTCGAGACCTATGGTGGGCACAATGCCGCCGCCTTTCGGACCTTGCTTGATGCATCAGAGTTAAGCACCATCGAAAAGCGTGACCTAATGTTGAGTGGGTCATCTTTCCACTGTGTTGCCAGCAAGCTGGCCGGTGATATCAAACATCACGGTAACCGTGCATTTGTCTATCGATTCACGCGGGTGAGACCCGGTGCCGAAGCGCTAATGGCCTACCATGGTGCTGAAATACCTTATGCTTTTGATACCGCCGACGACTGGCTACCGGCCGACACTATTGATCATAAATTAACCGCATCCATGCTGGATTACTGGACCAATTTTGTAAAGACAGGAAGTCCTAACGGCGGAGATTTACCGGAATGGCCGCAATATTCGCGCAATACCCGAGCTTATCTTGAGTTGGGCGACGAGATCACGGCGGGTGCTGATCTCGATAGAAAATTTTGTGCGCTGATGGAAGCAACATGGCGCCATAAGTTAGAAACAGCAAAAAAATAGATAATTTCAGTTAATGAATCCAATAACAAGAGATGTACATGACTTCAAATAGTATCGAAAAGATCGCCGTCGTTGATAAGGCCGTTTTCACCATCGCTTGCTCCGTTGTATTAGGCGTGTGTTTGCCGTTGATATTTTTTCCCGAGACCTCTGCTGAAGTAACCCAGGTTATTTATGCATGGATTGCCAATTACTTGGGACTTGCCTACCAGTGGGCCGTTATAGGAGCGATCATTTTCCTCAGCTGGGTAGCGTTTGGGCGTTACGGCCATGTTCGATTGGGACCTGAAAACGAAAAACCCGAGTTTTCGACCTTTAGCTGGATTGCGATGATATTTGCTGCCGGCATTGGTGCGGGACTGATGTTCTGGGCAGGTATTGAGTGGGGCTATTATTACGACACGCCACCCTTTGGCGCCGAACCAAGATCGCTCGAAGCGGTGGAGTGGGCAGGTGCCTATGGGCTGTTTCACTGGGGCATCAGTGCCTGGGCTGTTTACGCCTTGCCGGCTGTTGCCATCGCCTATCCTTATTACGTGAAGAAAGTCCCTTACCTGCGGCTGTCGACGTCTTGTCACGCGCTTCTAGGTCATAAGGGCGAAAACTCCTGGGAGGGTCGTTTGCTGGATCTGGTGTTTATGCTCGGAATAATAGGGGGTTCAGCAACATCGTTAGGCTTGGCAACCCCGATGGTATCAGCGTTAATCGGTCGCCTGGTGGGTATTGAAGTATCGTTTGGCTTAGACGTTGCGGTGGTTGTTACCTGCGTTGTGATTTTTGGTATATCGGCTTACCTCGGCCTCGATAAAGGCATTAAGCGGCTGAGTAATATCAATATAGTGGTGGCTTTGTTATTGCTTTTATTCATTCTTGTGACTGGGCCAACGCTGTTTATTTTGCGCGTGGGCGCCGATAGCATCGGTGTCATGTTGGATAATATGGCGCGGATGATGACTTGGTCGGACCCAATAGAGCGCACCGGCTTTGTCGAAGACTGGACGATATTTTATTGGGCCTGGTGGATTGCCTATGGACCCTTTACCGGATTATTTGTCGCGCGTATTTCCAAGGGCCGAACCTTAAAAGAAATGATCCTGTCGATGACGCTACTGGGTAGTCTTGGCTGCTGGTTATTTTTTATCGTCATCGGTAACTACGCGATGTTTTTGGAGTTGGAGGGTACTCTGAGTGTTACCGACTATTTAAAAAATAATGATGCAGCAGCAGGTATAGCCGCTATTGTGGCAACATTGCCGTTCAGTCAAGTAGCACTGGCGGCGTTTACCTTTGTCTGTGTTGTTTTTGTGGCAACCACTTACGATTCGGCGTCGTATATTATCGCCTCAGCAGCTACGTCGGAACTTAAAATTGGCCACAACCCAGCGCGCTGGCATCGCTTGTTTTGGGCGGGAATGCTGGGCCTATTACCGGTTGCCCTGCTTGTGGTCGGTGGACTGAAAGTTGTGCAGTCGGCGGTACTGGTTGCTTCTTTACCGGTCTTAGTCGTACTCGTTTTAATGACCGTGTCGTTATACATGTCACTTAGGGAGCGAGATCTAGAATAGCGGCGCTACTGGTTCACTGCTGGTGGTGCTGATTTTGCATCGAGGGCGGAAATGTCACGCCAGCCGCTAACTTATAGCGGCCTGCAGCGACGTTGGCAAAGCCGGTTCTTGTTATGTTTGCACATTGTCTATAACGCGCTGAATTGCATTGTCCCAGCCAGCCAGTAATTGCTGCCGCTGTTGTGATGTGATGGTGGGTTCAAAGCGGGCATCACATTGCCAATGTGCTGACAAGTCATTGAGATCTTTGTAAATACCCGCTTGATAGCCGGCCAAATACGCGGCGCCCAAGGCGGTTGTTTCGAGGACAGTGGGACGTTCAACGGTTAAGTTGAGGACGTCCGCAAGAAACTGAGCTACCCACGAATTTGCCGTCATGCCGCCATCGACACGGATCGCTGTCGGTTCGATACCATCGGCGGCCATTGCCCTGAACAAGTCATTGGTCTGATAACAGACGGACTCAAGTGCCGCTCGTGCTATGTCATCAGGTCCGGTATCGCGGCTAAGTCCAAAAATAGCGCCCCTGGCGTCGGGCTGCCAGTGCGGAGCCCCCAGACCGGTAAGCGCAGGGACAAAATAAACGCCGTGGTTACTGTCTAAATTGGCTGCCATCTGTTCTGTGTCAGCGGCATCTTCGATAATTTTTAATCCATCCCTGAGCCACTGCACGGCCGCTCCGGCGATAAATATCGAGCCCTCGATAGCGTAAGTTGTTTTACCATTGAGCCGATAGGCGACGGTTGTGAGTAGCCGAGAATGAGACGTTACTGCGATGTCTCCGGTGTTCATTAATACAAAACAACCGGTACCATAGGTACTTTTTATGGATCCGGGCTGAAAACAGCACTGGCCGACGGCGGCCGCCTGTTGGTCTCCTGCAACACCCAAAATAGGTAGCGAGCACCCAAGTACCTGTTCGTCAACAAGACCAAAATCAGCGGCAGAATCTTTCACCGTGGGAAGTAGCGCAGCGGGAATATTGTAAATGCGTAATAGATCTTCGTCCCATTGCTGAGTGTGGATATTAAAAATCCCGGTGCGACTGGCATTGGTAGCGTCAGTGAAGTGAGATTTACCACCGGTGAGTCGCCATATCAAGAAACAGTCGATCGTGCCAAAAGCGAGCTTTCCCTGTTCTGCCTGAGTGCGTGCATGGGGGACATTGTCGAGGATCCAGGCGAGCTTGGGCGCTGAAAAATAAGGGTCGATGAGTAGACCGGTACGAGATTGAATCTCGTCTTCTAAACCGTTCTGCTGCATTGTTCGGCAGAATTCTTGGGTACGCCGGTCTTGCCAAACAATAGCGTTATAAATGGGCTTGCCAGTCTCACGATTCCAAACCACGGTTGTTTCGCGCTGGTTAGTGATACCCATGCAGGATACGGCAATCCCCAATTTTTTAGCCTCGTCGAGGGCCGTGCGTGCGGTGCATACCGTCGACTCCCAGATGGCCTCAGGATCATGTTCGACCCAGCCGTCGTGTGGGAAGATCTGAGGGAATTCCTGTTGTGCCACGGACTTGATATTCGCAGCAGTATCGAAGACGATAGCTCGGCTACTCGTCGTACCTTGGTCGATGGCGAGAATTCCTTTTGATGTTGGCATAGGTTATTGCGCTTCAATAAGTGTGTGATAAGGTTATTATATCTCCAAGAGCAATGAAAAGAAGTTTCCGAAAATAATTAGTTGTGTGTTTAGGACATTGTGGCTAAAAGCACCAACGCAAAGAGGATGATGTTGTGGCAGAAATTGAATCAGTAATGAATGCCCCCGAAGGTTTTGCCGATTTTGCCCAAGAGGGTGAAACAATTGCCGAAAAGCGGTTGCACCGAAAGCAGCGTCTGGCCGCCGCCTTTCGACTATTTGGTAAGTTTGGTTTTGATGAGGGTTTGGCAGGTCATATAACTGTCCGCGATCCGGAATTTCCAGAATGTTTCTGGGTAAATCCAATGGGCGTCAGTTTCAAGCAGATAAAAGTATCGGATCTGCTGTTGGTTAGCCACAAAGGCGAAATTGTTGAAGGTAGTGGCATATTAAATAGTGCCGCCTTCACTATACATTCGGCTATTCACGCAGCGCGCCCCGACGTATTAGCCGCAGCGCACGCGCATTCAACCTATGGCAAAGCGTGGTCAGCGCTTCGCCGCCCTCTGGATCCTATCACTCAGGACGCCTGCGCGTTTTATGACGATCATGTGTTATTTAACGATTATACGGGTGTGGTACTTGACGGTGGCGAAGGTGTGCGAATTGCGTCGGAGCTGGGCGATAACAAAGCGGCTATACTCAGCAATCATGGTCTATTAACGGTTGGAAAATCGGTCGAAGAAGCTGTCTGGTGGTACATCACAATGGAGCGCAGTTGTCAGGCTCAATTATTAGCTGAAGCCGCAGGAACCCCCGTTCTTATTGATCCAGATGTTGCAAAACTGACTCACGACACTGTCGGCACAGACATGGCAGGGTGGTTTAGTTTTCAACCGCTTTACAGTGTTATTTGTGCTGAGCAGCCTGATTTGTTCGACTAAGTTTTGAGTGAACCAGTCCAGCGGCCAGTTCAGACGTGTTCATACTGCGCAATAACAGCATGAACGCCTGGCTCGTTGGGTTACTGTGAATAAAACGCCTGCCCTAATTCATCATAATTGTTCAGCAGTGTGTCCTTTTTGATCCCGATTAAAGTCCTCTTTTAGCGGTTTAATAATTCTGCAAGCCCATTAAATCTTTTTGGTAGTAGAGGATCAAATCATGAAAAAATTCTATTAATAAGCTCTTTCTTAGTCGCAATAACCGCTACC
>Ga0206130_10007133_pt1 | contig 12493 bp, 18 predicted proteins | sample Helgoland_Spring_9_FD_148637 | JGI IMG/M metagenome (GOLD analysis project Ga0206130, IMG submission 148637) | Pelagic subsurface seawater microbial communities from Kabeltonne, Helgoland, North Sea - Helgoland_Spring_Bloom_20160512_1 | ecosystem: Environmental > Aquatic > Marine > Epipelagic ... | reverse complement strand
GAGCTTGCAGGGCCTATCGTGTATACAGTGGTACTTCAGTTGCTCTCCTACCATGTTGCGGTTGCTAAGGGCACTGATGTGGATAAGCCGCGCAACCTCGCCAAGTCGGTTACGGTGGAGTAAACTCAAAAGTCGAATAGTTACTCTTTACTCGTTTCGAGTACTAATTCGTAGCAACCGTTTAACGCTTTGGTACCGGGACGAGCGCGTGAAGGCGCTTCATAACTTACTTCTAAAACTTCACTTCGATGGTTGGTCTAATCGCGATATTACCGACTACCTCAACTCGCACAACATTAGACCCCGACGGGCAAAAGTGTGGACGGTGTTTAACGTGGGTATGGGGATTAAGAAGTTAAAAAACCGATACGACCGAGAGATTAGTAAAGACGATATAGACGCATCAATAAGCGTATCGTCGGTTACTGCTTTACTCGCAGACTAATCTTAGGCGCCGTAAGGGAACTAAGGGAAGGTACCGTTCTCGATGCTCTCGAACGTTTTCTCGACCTGGTCGACGTGCCTTTTTACCTTCTTTACGCGATTGTCGAGTAACTTTTGATACTCGAAGAGTAAGAGTCCCTTGGTACCATCGGGATTCGGATATTCGGTCAGATACCAATCGCGATCACCCTCTAACCAACCGAGTTTTAGCGCTACCTCTTTGTAAGACATCGAGCGTGTAAGTAGGTACGTTTCGCGATAGGTCTTAAGTTTGTTTTCGCTCTTACCGTCTCGCCTATAACTTCTCGTATCTTGAGTTCCGATGGCGATATTCTTCATAGGGCGAGACGGTTGGAATCGAGCGTTTGATTCGTATGTTTCGCTTACGTCTTTGGTCTTTAGGTATCGCTCGAATTCATCCACGATGATATCTAGGTCGCCGGTAAGATCGACTTTAACGAGAATCTGGTTAGCGCCAAGGTTACTTTCGTCACCCTTCACTTCGTCTACCAACTTACCAACGGGTTTCTCGCAAAAGAGTTCAAATCCGTACTTCGGATCGCGCCACCAATCTTCAAAATTATCGAACCTTTTCAAGTTACCGAACGCGCGAGGAATCCTCCGCTTGTTTTGCTGCGCTAACTTCGCGTAGTGAAACCACTCTTCATAGACCGCCTTCTTCCATAGAAGCATTCGGGGTTCGCGCCCCTTAAAGGTGACGGGAAAGAGTTTCCGTTTGGTCCACTTAGATGACTTTCTACCAGAACGCTTCGAGTTCATATCGGTTGAATATTCGACGGTTTAGAAATTCCTTCGCACCGTACCAGACAAACGTAACCGATGTAATAGGCAAGGACGTTTTGTCTGGATAACTTGCGTAGAATTTCAAATGTGATCGGGGTTATGTCGAATTTTCAACGCTTCAGATCGCGCTACTAACTTAACTTTTTAGGAGATTTAAAAATGGGTTTTTCAAAATTCGTCACCACAGATAACAACTTAGTACCGGACGCAGTAGGTGTTAGACAGGGCGATCTAGTCTTAGACCGCGCGGAAAAGCGCGTCTACCGGTTCACCATTAATGCCGTCTTAGATATGCGCGATCAAAGAAACTGGGAGGTCAGTTATATGTCCGACGGTGGCGGTGTATTTCTGCTATTAGAGCGAAGCGACGCAGACTACTGGTTATCGTCTTTCAGTACCTTCCTCGAACCCCTCGACCCTCAGACAAACGTAACCGGTGTAAAAGTCGCGGACGTTATGTCTGGTTTATCTACGTAAAATTGTACTTGTGATTGGGGTTATGTCGAATTTTCAACACTTCGGATCACGCAACTAACTTAACTTTAAAAGGAACTTTGTAATGGATATCTTAAAAACTGCGATTAACAAAACTAACTCGAGAGCACGATCAATCGATACGGCGCGTAATGGACTTTTTAGCGTTGTACGCGAGTCCGTTGACTTGATTGGCGGCGACGCCGAGATGATTAAGCAATACCGGAAGGGCATAGAAGCGCAACGCTCTACCGTCTTTATGATGATGAAGGTGGTGTCCGATCCTTTGATTCGCCGCTTGGAGTCGTGCCTCCCCGAGTCGTACGCGACCCTGTACGAACTGCTTAAGTTAAACGCTGATATTGGCGAAGAGCGCTTTATCGAATTGGTAGAGACTGGCGTGATTGATCGCGAAACTACTAAGAAGCGCGTGACCGAGTTACGTAAGGAAGCAAAAAGCGCTACCTCGTCTAGCAACGAATTCGAAAACGGCAATGCTTCCGTTGCTGACTTAGACGAGCGACGAACGCCCCTTACTAGCGATTACGACGAACTAATCGATAGGTTCGAATCGTTAGAAGACAGCGCTAGAGAGGAGTTTATTGCGTACGTAATGACCTCCCTCGCTAAGAAGGAGGCGGCGTAATGATTAGGGTTCTGAATGATTTTGTACTGCCTGAGTCGTTAGAGAAGCGACTACGGCACTACGTGAGCGACCCCTCTAAGTTTACTCGCCCGTGGATCCTCTACGGTGAACCCGGAACGGGTAAGACTAGTTTCGCGCTCGAATACGCGAATGAGTTCGGCGGCGATGTTAGTTATATCGCTTGTAACGAGACGGGAATGGGAGAGTCGGTCTTTAGCGAAATTAGCGATCGGGTCAAAAGTAACTGCCTCTTTCCCAGCGACGATAAACCGTTCCAAAGAGTCTTAGTAATCGACGAGTTTCATAACCTCGCGAAGCAAGGTCAGGATAAGTTTAAGACCGTGATCGACGCGCTGGATCGCGATGTGAAAATGATCTTTATCGCTAATACCGACGCGACTAAAAAAGGACGCTCGTTAAGCGATGTAGTTTCACGACCGATCGTTTCGCGGTCGGTAGGTCTCTCGTTTGATATCTACGACCGTGACTTAGAGTCGGTAGTGGAGCGTTCAAAGACTCGCTATCCCTTTCTCTCCGAGGTGCGGATACAGGCGCTACTACCCGATCACCGTCAGTTAGCAATTCAAAACGAAGTAGCAGAGTGGGAGGCAGCGTAATGTTTTTAGGTTTTAATCAAGACAAAGCAATCGGGCAAATCCTTCACGCTATTCCGCGCGCCAAAGATAGAGAGCGAGAAATGAGACTAGTTCGAGAGGCGAAAACTTCTCGGACCCGAGGAAAGCGCAGAAAATTGGTAAAAAAAAGCGTTCCTGTTGGTGTGTCGCCCTCCTTCGTAAAGGTGTCGGCGGAAAAGTGTTGTGTCTACTCCAACGCGAACGACGCAACGGGTCTTGTGACGGTTTGCTGGATTTACGATAACGCCGCCTTTGAGAAAGTAGGTTCTTGGGAAGACGCGCTTAAACTCGCGAACTCTAAGGCGGCGTTTAGTCGTTTCCGAAATGCTACGCATAGAGAAGACCGTAACGGACACGAGTATAAGGTTCGAGAAACGGTCTATGACGTATTTTGGTACGAAAACGGCAAGGGTCGCTGTTACAACCCGAAGTTCGCGACTTTGGATCAGTTCTTCGCCTAGGGGCGTTAATGCCCCTTTTCTACCACGCCTCTCATCGCGCGCTTTTTTATTACTTGATACGATTCTGATTGAGTAATAAGTAGGCGCAGCGACTTGGAAAATATTGAGGCGATTTATAGGTATCTGGGTGTTTCACGAAGGAACAACGTCTGGTCATGGGGAGTTGCAACCGAGGAGTTTGTGATTCTCCAGGTTTGGAGTGACGAAAGAATCAAAGGATCAAAACGCTTCTACGTCCTCCGAGATTACCAAACCACGTACAAAGAAGATTACGCTAGCAATGGATTATCTGAGCGAGTAGAGCACCTTGAGCAGATTCGGAATGGGAAACCTTGTTATTTTCTTATTACGCAACCCAACGAGCAAGAACTTGCCTTAGGTAATCGAGTGATAGCGGATTTTAATAAGAGTTCCTTTTTAGTGTCCAACGGCGTTTTTATCGAAGAGGAAAACGGCGATACCACTCTTGAATACGATGACCGTATCAGTCTTGTCGACTTCAAGAAACGGTACTCCAGCGACTAACGAGACGTCACCCCGCCCCGCATTCAACGAATAGACGGACTCTGCTGATAAACCGTGCATCCTCTTAAGTCTTATATCACCATCTTATTTTCCTTTCTGAAGTATCCCTTAGATCCCAAAGTGATAACTGCCGCAGTAAGTCTGAACGAGGTGGATTGATTCTGGTGGCGTGCTATTTTCAGGTGTGTAGATTTTGCGGGGTACCCAAGGTGTTGTGTTGAGGGTTATGTCAGAAGTTAAAAACGAGAAGAGTCCATTTTTCGACAAACCGCGTGTACTTGAAAACGAGGTGGCATTCGTTATTCGTGATGGTTTTCCTGTGTCTGAAGGGCACTGTTTAATTGTTCCAAAACGCGTCTTCGCGAACTACTTCGACGCTACTCAGGACGAAATGGATGGACTCCAACAACTCCTGATTGCGACCAAGCAGTTATTGGACAAGGAATTCAGTCCTGATGGATATAACGTCGGGATTAACTGCGGAGAACACGCGGGGCAGACAGTTCCTCACGTTCACATCCATCTCATACCCAGATATCAGGGAGATATGGATAACCCCCGAGGTGGGGTGAGGGGCGTAATTCCCTCAAAACAAAAATACTGATGGATAACTACATCGAACACTTCTCATTCATCGTTAGAAACGGTGATATGCAAAACACCTACAAAGCGAGTTGGGCGAGAGCAATCGTAGAGAGTTGCTTGCTTAACCCTGAGAAGTCCCTTTTTCACTTTGAGGAACTTGCCCAGAAAGTCTTCGGGTACTACTGGAATCAGTCCATCTTCTTTGCGCTGGAGCAGAGTCCCAATCCGAGTAAACGACCAGAGATACATCAAATAGTTGTTGAGGAGATGGAACGATATCAGCAGAGGTACGGATTCAAACCGGAGTGGTTTTCGAAGATAGAGCATCGTATCCACGTACCTGTAACTAGGATCAGTAACGTTCTAAATAAGGATGTTTGCTGGCGATTTCTGAAGGTCGCTGACGAGACCTACGACATCTATGATCTCGACAGAAAGAATCGGACCGTTTCTGTGTTACACCCCGAACTTCTCCGTAAACACGCGGACACCTTATTTGATTTGATCAATTACCGATGGACTCAAAAACTTGAGGAGTTCAATCACGTACCGAGAGTCTCTAAGAAGGTACTAGGCACTGATAGAGAACGCATTCGACGCGGGAGTCTTGCAAAGTTTAAGAAGTATTTGGACTTAGAGAACCCAAAGCGTGAATGCTTCTTAACTGGCAAACCGCTCGCGGACTCTGATTTATCCATAGACCACGTGTTGCCTTGGTCATACCTCTACTCGGATGATTTATGGAACTTGGTTTACGTTGATAAATCTCGCAACTCATCAAAGAGCAATCGGATTCCAGACGAGACTCAGATAGAAAAATTAGAGGTCAGAAACCGTCGATTACTTGGATTGGTACAGGGCGGAAAGTTTGATGACAAGCACACGGACGAACTGGAGTTATCGATTCAGAATAACTGGATCCGCAAGTTTTGGGTCGGTTGCAAAGGGTAAACAATCAAAAAGGAATAGGTTTTCGTGATGATAATTCCCCAACTCTCTCCACCTGCGCGCGAGCGGGAATACAAAGATCGGTCTTTCGATGAGGTTGTAGAAATCGTTAACACTTGGTTGTTTAAAGATGATGTTAGTCACCGAGATATGGATCAAGCGATCCTGAGACTGGATCCTTCATATACCAAGGGGTACCAGTCCATGGGGGTTTTGCATCATCTCGGTTTAAAGAAGCAATTCAAGGGTCTGTTTAAGGGTGTCGATAAAGTCGACGCCATTAAACTCCTGATGGATGATGAGCAAGATTTTGAATTCATCTGTGAACTGATTGAGAGTGACTCACCCCAATCTGAGCAGTTACTTGTTGAAGGTCTTCTTGAAGTTGGGAAACGGAAAGACGTCGATTTCGTACAGAACTTCGAGCGGTGTTTATCCGAACTAGAGTCGACAGATCGTCATGGAGGAAAAACCTACTCTCGGAAAGAGCAAGGTCTACTAAGAGGAATACTGTTTGGTGGAGTGACTGAATCAAAATGTGCTATCTGCCATAGGTTGCTATCCACAGATCTTTTGGTGGCGGCGCACATCAAACCTAGGAAAAAATGCAGCACTTCCGAACGAAAAAATCCAAACATTGTTATGCCTGCTTGCAGACTTGGTTGCGATGAGTTGTTTGAGAAAGGATATGTGCTAGTCGACGTAAAGGGCGTGATTCATCGTAATTCGAACGTCGAAATCTCGTCAGATTTGAGTGAGTTTATAAGCACCCTTGAAGGCAAGGATTGCCTGTACTTCAATGACGAAACAGAAAAGTTTTTCGCTTATAAATACGAATCTGAAACTTCTTGAATTCGACCGCTGCTGTTTACCCTTTAGCGTCCTAGGATAGGTGTCGAGGATTAAGGAATTAGGAAGCGGATCACCACGCCTCTCTCTTCGCTCGTTGAACACTTGACATAGATACGCCTAACAAATTAGCGGTTTTACTAATGGAATTCCCCTCGGCGAGTATGCGGCGTATCTCATGGTTATCGATCGTCTTAGGTCTGCCTTTGTACTTTCCTGCTTGTTTAGCGAGAGCGATACCTTCCCGCTGGCGCTCCAACATTATCGATCGTTCGAACGCGTAAACCGCTCCGAGCATACTTAAGAGCAGTTCCTGCGTGGGGTCGTTTTTATCGCCGCTAAAATGGAGGTTTTCCTTAACGAAATGGATAGCGCATCCCTTTTCGTTAATTTCACGGACCAGGCGATGTAAGTCCTCGATGTTACGAGCGAGTCGGGAAATATCGTGGACGTAAACTTCGTCGCCTTCTCGAATGTAATCGAGCATCGTGTTTAGTTGGGGTCGGTTTGCGGTCTTAGCAGAAACCTTTTCTTCGAAGGTCTTATCCAGTTCAAAGTCTGCTAACTGGCGGTCGGTGTTTTGATCGACCGTCGAGACTCGTATGTAACCGATTCGTTTGCCGTTCATTAGATCGTCCTAGTCTTTTAAGTCATAGGTTATTCTGACTGAACTATAGTCAAAAGTAAAATCTATTTAAAAGACTAGGGTATCAGCGTACCTATGGGGGTAGTCGTATGACCGTAGTTAAAGGAATGTGACGCGGAGTGATGAATATTCAACGTAAGACCTGCTAGTTTATAGGCAAGTCGAAAACTGGAAGATAAAAACGCTAATGAGCGAGATAGTTTATATCCTCACTAACCCTGTCATTCCCGACTTAGTAAAAGTTGGGAGAACAACTAATTTGGAAGAGAGAGTCCGTTCTCTTTCCTCTCATTCGGGTGTTCCCGTTCCCTTCGAGGTTTACTACGCCTGTGTCGTAAACGATTCCTCCAAGGTCGAGAAGCACATTCACGACGGATTTGGCGATCACCGAGTGAACCCGCGAAGAGAGTTTTTCCGAATCAATCCGGAACGCGTTCTCTCGATTTTGAAATTAGTTGAGATAGAAAACATTACTCCCAGTAGCGACTACGTAGAAGATCCAGAAGAGCAACAGTCGCTTAACAAGGAGCGAGGAAGAAGGTCGAGTTTCAATTTCTCGTCCGTGGGAATACCTCCGGGTGCGACACTTCACTTTGTTCGAGACGAGAGCGTGACCGTCACTGTCGTGGACGACCGAAGTGTTGAGTTCGAGGGCGAAGTTACGTCGTTGTCTCAGTCGTCGGCGATCCTGCTTAATCGAGACTATGGGTGGAGCGCGTCTTCGGTTCAGGGTCCGCGGTATTGGATTTATGAGAACGAGACTCTATCGGAGCGTCGATCAAGGTTAGAGAACGATGAGTAATTCCAAAGCGATCCTTCTTTCCCTATTGCTAATCTTTCTGTCCGCTTGCTCGGAACCGACTATCGACCGCGATGAACTAGTCGAGCGTGATGGTGTTTTTTACGAGAAATTCTCTAACGAACCTTACTCGGGCAATACGACTGGGCGAACCATCGGGAAGATTGTGGAAGGCAACTATGAGGGCGAAGTTCTCACTTACCACGAGAACGGGCAACTAGAATCGCAACAAGTCGTTGTGAGAGGAGTGCGCGAAGGCGAATTTCGAGGGTTTGATGAAGAGGGAAATTTAGAATTAGTGACTCTGGTCGCTAATGGCGAACTTAATGGTGAAGCGAGATTATTTGAAGAAGGCGAGTTATCCGAAGTCATTACGTATAAGAATGGAGTTAGGCACGGTCTCTATGAGAATTTTTCCGAGGTTTCTTCCTATCGTAAGGGTAGATACGAGAACGGAATAAAAATCGGTAAGTGGGAATTGACCTTCAGCGCCGATATGATTAACAGCATTGAAGAGTACCTGACTCTAGAAAAGTCAGAAGGTCGCCACCCAACGGCGAGATTTCATCCAAACGGACAGGTTGCCGAATCTGGGATGCGCGAAAATGGAGGAAAAGTTGGAACTTGGTATTACTACGATAAGGAAGGCGTTCTTACGAGAACTGCAGAATTCGTAAACGGTAAGGAAATTGCTGATGAATAAACTTAGGGTAATTCTTACTCTTGCGGCAATATCCTCATTCTTCGCTTGCTCCGAACCAACTATTGATCGCGACGAATTGGTTGAGCGCGATGGGTTCTTTTATGAGAAGTTTTCAACGGAACCATTTAACGGCGAGGTAGTTGGTTCTACACAGGGTCGGGTAGTAAACGGGCGGTGGAACGGTAGCGTGCTCCAGTTCACTCCGAATGGAAACTTGTCTTTAGAAGAGAATTACGTCAACGGAATTCCGAGCGGCGAGCAATTATTTTATGACGACAATTCTTTGCGACTCCGCGAGATTTTTATTGATGGAGAAAAAGTAAAAGCGACAAGATTCCGCGAAGGGATAATTACAAGCGTCAGTAACTATTTGGATGGTGTGGAACACGGTGCCTATGAGGTTTTTTATCCTAACGGGAACACTATGTATCGTATTCATTACGATAACGGCAACCGGATTGAAGATGTTATCGATGTATTCGCAAGCGATGGTAAAACCCAGATAAAAGTCCCCGTTTCTCAGGGTAAAGACGTGCATTGGTTGTACGCCGATGGTGCTGTAGAAATCGTCGGTAACGATAATTGCGCGGTGAGATACGATAAAGGTCGAGACCCTCTGTTAATCGTAGACATAGAATTTGATAACGATGATCCACAGGCGATTGAACGGAATAAGCAACGGTCGGAATGCACTGAAGTAATTAAGAAAATTATCGACGACGCTAGTTTGACTAACTACGTCGTTGAAAACCTGTTTCCTAGCGAGGATTAGTCGGTTACGTAGTTCATCCTCCCGTTCCGTTACTTACGCCAAATCACTTCCTAATCACCAGAACCCTAACCCCGTCGGACCGCTTAACCTTCTTCAGCAGATCAATAAGGTCAGGGTTAACATTCTCAAACAGTTCAATCGACTTGTAGTTCTGCCGGTTTAGAAGCGACGTCAACTCCGTCTTCGTCAGCAGTTCCGTCTTCTTTACCGTCATTAGTATGAATCCTCCCAGCGTCTCTCCTGACTTAACTGGTCGAAGAACTTTGCTGCGGATTCTTTTTGCTTGGGTTGCTCGAATCTAAGCGTTCCCTTCATATCCCACTCGATAAGTTGCCTTAACCGAGCAGAGATAGACGTATCGTTTTGGATGCACCAGATATGAAACGCTCGGCGAGTGTCTGGATCGATACGAAAATTCGTAAGTGCTGTCATTCATTAACTCCTTTTGATTAGTCAAAGAAAGCGTCCAAAGTGATATCTGGACAAGGTTTATTTATAGGTTTACGGGGTCGGATAATCGGACTGAAGAAGGTCTTTAGTTCCGTCTTATCTTGTTTCATATCGCGAACTAAGAACTTAAGGACGTGATTGAATTCCTTACTCGTTAGATAGTCATTCATATCCAGTCTGACTCGATATTTGTTAAGCGTGGATCGACACTGGATATGATCTTTACGCATTAGAAAATCTAGGTATCGGATCATCTTCTGGCGCAATTCGTATTCTGTATGGGTCATTTAAACCTCCTTAATTTTTTCTGAACCTAAGCAGCAGACATACTTCACCCTCTAACGGGCGAAGCATGTCTTTATCTGAACCTGAAGTTTTCAGACATATTGATCGGCGAACCTCTCAGAGGTCAGGTAGGTTAGCGGTCACCTAGTTACTCGCCCTTCACGGACTCAAGAGCGAACGTCACTCTTAAGCGGTCTAACGGTCGGAACGACTACCGATCAATTAGCAGTCGTACTCGGCGGGAGTCTTTTCATCCCATCACTTTCGTCACGCAACAACCCTTACAAGCGGGTTAGTAGTCCTCTGTAGGTTTCACCTTCACCTTCGTTCACACACATAGGGTTCGTCGGTTTCATCCACCACCATTCTCGTTGCAAAAGTATTTAGCGTTTTAAGCACAACGTTTTTTTATTTTTTTACGTTTTTTTTGATTTTTTTTCGGGAGTACGGGATGGGACAAGGACGTTGAATATTCAACGCGTATTAGACCGAGCAAACTTTACCTTAGAGACTACTCGGTAGATGATTGAGTTATGTCTGTTTTACACATATACACACGCGTATCGACCGACTCGCAAGAGGACAATACGTCTCTGGCGAATCAGCAGGAGAAAGGTCGTCAACTCGCAGAAAGGTTACGTCTCGACTACAAAATTTGGAACGAGGGTGCGGCGTCTTCATCTAAAGATAACCTCGATAACCGACCGGTTCTTAAGTCGCTCCTTAAAGAAATTTCGGACGGTCACGTTAAGCACCTTTATGCCGAATACACGGATCGACTCTCGCGTAATCAGCAAACGTGGGCGGCGATTCGTTACACGATCAAAGACAACGACGTACTTTATTACTCCGGTTCAGATTCTACGCCGGTCGACCTTACCGACCCTACCGACAACCTACTTTTTGGGATACTTAGTGAACTTGCTTCGTTCGAAAACGACCAACGAACGCGACGACTTCACACGGGAAAGTTCAATAGGGTGAAAGAAGGTAAGTGGTTAGGTGGACCGTCTCCCTTCGGATACCGAGTAGCGGACGATAAGACCCTGGAGATAGAACCGACGGAAGCGAGGTGGGTAAAGGAAGCGCATGAATGTATCGCAGATAAAAAGACTATCCGCGACATACGTGAACTCTTCAGAGAAAACTTCGTGAGGACTCGTCGCGGGAATATGGTTTGGTCGATCGGATCGATCGAGAAGATGCTACAAAATACGCATCACGGCGGTTACTACGTGGTTCAAGATCATCGTGAGAATCAAACCTATCGAATCGACTGTCCTCCCATCGTTAGTAAGCAACTTAAGCAAACTGTAGATAATTACTTTGCTAATCGGACGCCTGCTAGACCGATTCGCGCGTCTCGGCAGAAACAAAGTTATCTACTTCAGCACTTTCTCTATTGTGGATGTGATTGCTCGGATAATAAGTGGCGCGTAAAAAACGTTAACAACACGCCAGACAAGCAAGTTTATTACTGTCCGGGTCGAGAAGAAGCGTATCGGACGACCACCGCCAATCATCAAACTTGTGATGGACTTAAGTCTGTAAGGATCGCGGATACTGATGAATTGATTTGGGAGTCGGTTATCGACGTTATGTCCGCGTCAAATCTATTTCGAGAGACCATTAAGGAGTCAGCGCTGACAGAGGGGTCGCTTCAGGCGGATGAAAAGCAGGTAAAACGCCTGAAGAAAAAGTTGAAGGAATCCGAGCGAGAACTAAAAAAGACAACCGAGGGAATCGGCACGCTTCAAGGACGATTACTCGTTCAAGACAGCAAGGACGAATTGTTAGCGGCAGTAAACTCCCTTGAAGTCTCGAGAGAAAATCTACGAAACGAGATAGATAGTCTTCGCAACACGTTAGATCACACCGAGAAAGGAAAGAAGTGGGTAGACTGGGTAGGTGACTTTAAATCGAAGATGGACTCTCTGCGGACTGAGACGAACGTCGAAGCACGATTAGAGTTTCTTAGCGACGTTATCGAGAGGATACTCGTCAGGACAATCGATAAGAAAGCGAATCTCGTAGAGTTAGATATCAGATTTAAACTGCCGTATGTCGGCGACGCGCTTAACCGAAGCAGCGATAGTAAGTCGGACGGATACGAGTTAGTGGAAGGCGGTAAGTCGTTAAAAAAGGAGTTAGTTCGAGTCGACGGGAGGAATCGACTTTAGACTATACTCCGTTACAGTGGAGTAAATTTGAGACGTCCTTCGTTTTAACCTCGCATTCTGCGGGGGTTTCAAGAATCACCAAAAATTAAACCCGGTAAAAACTACCTTAAAAAGGTCACCTATTTTTTCGTGTTAGCGGAAGTCATAAGGTCTTAATATGACTTGTTGCGATCCCTTATGTGTATTAATAGGACATTTATAATGAGTTATTTTTATGAATAAAAAATCATTACTTTTATTGCTGACTTTTGCTCTTTCCTGTTGCACTTCTCTAAATAAATTAGATT
>Ga0206130_10007132_pt1 | contig 12493 bp, 14 predicted proteins | sample Helgoland_Spring_9_FD_148637 | JGI IMG/M metagenome (GOLD analysis project Ga0206130, IMG submission 148637) | Pelagic subsurface seawater microbial communities from Kabeltonne, Helgoland, North Sea - Helgoland_Spring_Bloom_20160512_1 | ecosystem: Environmental > Aquatic > Marine > Epipelagic ... | reverse complement strand
TAAAAGAATTGAAATGATTCTTATCACATATTGTATTGCAACTACCCATTAACGATGATTAATAATGCCGAATCTTGTTTTCATGAACCTGGTGCTTTTGATAGTCCCCCTAGTCCGCCTGGTCTGTCTGGTGTCCCTAGGAATATTCGTCCAACGTTATCACTACTTAACCCCGATGATATCCCCCCGATACGCAAGCTCCGAGTCAGAGAAAGCAGTAAGAAACCAGACACTAGTCAGTTACAGCTACAGCTACAGCTACCAGAACAACCAGACATTCCCTACATATCACCTGCTACCTCGAGTTCCTCCATCCCCTTATCCCTCTCCGATACAGATCCCGACGTTGGTGCCGGTTCATCAAGTTGTGACACTACCTGCGCCCCCGAGAGTCAGTATTCTTCGGCTCAACTCCACTACTACCGCAACCGCGATAAGATACTAGCCTATTCCAAGTTGAGATACAAGAATAACCGCGAAGCTCTGTTGGCCTACTCAAAGAAATACCAGAGTGAGCGCAAAGACATCGTCAAGGAGCGCAACGTTACCTATTACGAAGCCAATCGTGTTCGTCTATTGAAGGATCGTTCTATGAAAATAACATGCGAATGTGGAAAGGTTATCGCAAAGGGTTCTTTATCGAACCATTTGAATACCGCATACCATTTGCGCCGCATCGCGGCGGTGAGTAATCGAGAGGATATACCGCCTCCGCCAGGATTACATAATGCATAAATTATCTTTCAAAAATCAAAAATCAAAAACCAAAAATATAATAACATGTATATCGTGTTTTTATGTTTTTATCACTATTTTTTCGTATTGCGTGTGGGTCGAATACGTGTTACGGTCTTAAACTCTGCGAAGAAGCTTGATATAATCCGTCGCAGTTCGTGCGGAAAATGACTGCGAAGACTGATAATATTATTTTTAGTATGAATGTCCGTTAGTGCCGGTCGATATCGTTGGTAAAACTTGTTCATTGAACTTACCACGCGTTCGTTTCCATACGCGTCGTGGAAAATCACATTGGTGCGACCGGGTTCGCGTATTGTGATGAGACCCGAATTATGATGAGTGTGATATTGTCCGTTAATATATTTCAGCTTCACAAATTTCCCCACAAAGTGGCTAGGAGTGTCGTATCGAACGGTGTTGAGAATGTTCCAGTGTTGATCTACCCAGTATTCTGTTCCGGGTATAAGCGCGTCGATTCGGGTACATGACATGTTTATTGTATTACGTGCCTAATTACCTATTTGTTTATACTATTCAATTTACTTTTATATGACGAACAACTTATTTACTCTGGACTCTGGATATAAGAATTGAATCCTCGCGAAGGAGTGTATCCATCACAACATCTATTTCGAGACCTACGGTAATCAATACAATCATGGTACGCAATCTAACAGGAGGAAGCGGACACAAGAGTCAGGCGCGCAAGAACGTGGTTTCCCGTGGCGGTGCATCGGGTTCGCTAAGAATCGTCCAAGAGGAGGGAGAGTGTTTCGCACAAGTGGAACGTCTTCTCGGTGGAACAAACTGTCATGTAAAATGCAGCGATGGCGTTGTCCGACTATGTGTAATCCGTGGAAAGTTTCGCGGTAAAGGTAAGCGCGATAACGTGTTATCGTCAGGGTCGATTGTGCTGGTGGGGATTCGTGATTATGAGACCTGCAAGGGCAAGGATAAACTACAGACATGTGATTTGTTGGAGGTGTATCGCGAAGCGGACAAGACGCGTCTCTTCTCCAATGCAAAGTTCGATTGGTCAGAGTTTATTACCGCACCGGGATGTACTGGCGACAAGACGTCATCATTATCGACAGAAGAAGAATTTACCTTCATGACAGACGACCAAATCGAGATGGAACGTCTGATGAAGGAGCAGGAGGAAAATATCATCGCTCGCACCAAAACCAATACAGTACATCTTACCGATCCAACTCAGATGAAACATCAAGTCGATGAAACATGCGCACTCTTTGGGGACGGAGAAGAAGACGTTGATGTAGATGACATTTAAGTTTAAGTCGTTGAACCCCTGAATCCATAATATAATATTGTATATTTTTGTTTCCTTACATTATCATGCAAACCGCTTAGAGTGTTTAGTATGATATATGTAGTAGTACTTGCAACACATTTCTAATTTGTTATTTTCTTCCTATTAATCAGATAGTCATCGTTTATATATGAGTTCATTTCACAGATCGATTCGCACCTCGAGGATCACCAGAACTAGAACTATCCATGTAGACTTGTCCGATACCGCTGCGTTTCCCGATCTGGACGGCGTCACCGCAAAAACAGAAGTCGTCGTCGTCGAGACTGACGACGTTCCCGTAGCAGCTCGCCCGTGGTACATTCCCGACGCACCGGAACCGGATCCTGACGCGCCGGACGAGACAGTCTTGCCTGGATGGATCTTTTTGACTTCGGCCGACGCACGAAAACCAAGACCTAAGCCAATGATTGATCTTGGAATAGAGTCGGATGGTGATGAGGATACCATGCCCATGACCACCACAAGGAGAAGTCCAACACCCAAACCCAGTTCGGAACCTGTTGTCGAGTGGTCTGCTGCGGAAATCCTCGAGATGTTCCGACTCGATGTCGCTCGACACGACCGTGCCGTAGAGGAACGCGAAAATGACACATGCGATTACGAGTCGGAAGATGACGATTTTATATGGACGCATTGGACACGGAAAATAGAGATAGAGAACAATATTATGTATGATTATGCAAATGAAGAAGATTATGACGAAGATGACGAATATTATGAATATGAGTGATCGTTATTCTTCGCATATTATTGTATTTTTTCATGGTAGAGCAAAGAACCCTACCACGAAATAGGAAATAAGATGAACATGCCTGAAATAGACGATAAATACTTAGCGGGTACCGATTCGGACTTGGAATTGGAATTGGAATCGGACTTGGACTTGGACTTGGAATTGGAATCGGAATTGGACTTGGATCTATCCTGGTTGGAATCCACTGAAGCGCATCTCGATGACTATACCCCATTCTACAAGAAAGATGTGACCCGATTGACGATTGCACGCATATACATCAATGTCGAAGGCGCAGTGAATCGTGTTTCCAGCAGTATAGAGACTCTCGATGCACCCAATACGTTAACCGTACGACATATGTGCGCTATTATCGGGACAGATCGTGTGTGGAAGAAGTACATGTATATTGTGAATGTCGATGAGGACTCCGTAGATGACATGGGTGGAGACGATAACGTTTTCCACGATTTGACCAATGCAGTTCAGGATGTTGTTATCGAACGAACTATTGAACATTTTCACGACGTCAATACACTCTTTATACTGATTAAGGATACCCTACCTGAGACTGCCCCTGCGGAAATAGGAGACGCGACATCGATCTTAGAAATAGAACTGGGTAGCGCAACACCTCGTTCGCGGAAGAATCGACGACACAAAACCGTTTCTTTTGGACTCCCCAATACCAAGACCAAGACCAAGACCAACACCAAGACGCGGCGCATACGCATAGTATAACATTGCACACCCATGCCAAAATTGAACGAGATATCCTATCTACAGGAGAGACAAATATATATTTACAGATCGAACGCTATTATCAGCAATGGCTGTCGAATCGCGACCCTTTATTCTCTCTTCCAGGTTTAGCACCGATACATGGAACGAGAACAATAAGTATCGCACCCGACGCAACTTGAATGGCTGCATATACGGGTCTCCATTACGACTCTCTTCCAAGATTCATCTCAATGCATTTGTCTACGTAGTGGAGATGAACAACACCACTAACAGCATAGAAGGCGTGGGAGTAATTCGCAACTATCCTAACAACGAACAGCCGCCATGGATATATGCGCACAACAACTACAACCGCTACATATATCAAGGTGATTATCGAATGGATCGCGAGGCGATCGTCCGTTACGACGTGGATTTAGTAGAATCCATCGAAATCGCATGCTTCAAAGGAAAGACACATCTGAAGCGCGGGTCAGGTCTCACACTCATTCCCAAGAAGCTTCTTGTGTCTCGCCATGGATCCGATATACCTGATACAAACATTGCCCTGGATCTACAAGCCGTTTTCCGGAGACACTTTCGTGACATGGACGATGAAACCAACATTAATATTACAAGAACCGTTTAGCAAGATATTCGTAAGGTACTGTAGACACTACCTTACGATGAATACATTCGATTATAACACTAATAACTACTCTATCAGCGAGCTAAAAGGTATCTTCGGTATCCCACTGGACGAACCGCTCACCTTTTCTGCGATACATGCTGCCGCGACCAGGCGTCAGTCCACCGCGGCGAACAATCCACAGCTATTCCGATTTTTCTCCCAAATCAAAGAGCGTCTCAGTCGAACCATGATGGACGGGGAAGAAGACGAAGAAGACGAAGAAGACGACGGTGACGGCGGTGATGACGATGCCGAAATCGACGACGGCGAATACGATCACGATACGACCCGACAGAATATTCTCAATATTCAACGTATTGACCCCCCTTCCATACAATCACATATCATCGACGGAGTTCCCTTTGGAAACATGAACCCCTTTGACAGAACAACTATCAGTAAGGTAGTGTGTATCGATTCCGTATTCCGAGACGCTCCTGATACTACACCGTCGGAATCGTTTATTGTTAACTTGCCCGACAACCTAGACCGCGTCATATCCATGTCACTGACCTCTATCAACCTACCTACTACCTGGTTCAATATATCGGACGACCAGACACTCAATACGTTCTATGTAAAGACGTTCAATGTCCAAGGCATGTCGACAAACACTATGCATACAGTTACAGTGCCTGCAGGAAATTATACTGCGTCGCAGATGGCATCGACACTGAACAACATATTCAGCAATACCAATGGATTACGTCTGATTCACGTATCGATTAATCCCATTACACTAAAAACCATGTTTCGAGCAAAAACGTCCAAAGATCTTGGCGGATCCTTTTATGCGTTTGAAGGTGCAACCCAGAGTCCCAATTTTTATTACGAGGTACACTTCCAATCCGTATTGACGAACGGTGATTTGACCGATTGCGACACGAGCGAAACCGCAGGAGTCGCACTCACACTTGACCACCACAATATTGGCTACATATTGGGGTTCAGAAAAACCGACTATGTGGTTAATAAACTACCAGGAGAGGATGATATTGTATCGTATTTGGGTAACTTTGTCACACAATACTGCATTCTGCGAAGCGAGGGGATATTCGATACCAATATCATCGACTACGTTTTCTTGGAATTGGACGACTTTAATAACAACTTTATCACGAACACGGTAGTGTCCAGGACGCAGAACGGTTACATTGGTAACAATATTTTGGCACAAATCCCAGTATTTTCGGCGGCGCAGATGCAGCATATAGGACAGATACCTCCTGGAAGTCAACACACGTTTAAGACACGCAACTACTTCGGACCCGTCAAGATAGATAAAATGGCGGTTCGCCTCTTGGACAAACGAGGAGACCTCCTTAACCTGCGCGGAAATAATTTTTCCTTTACTATTGATGTGGTTCTACAGTATTCGTAATTGTGTGATGGGTATTGAGAAAGTCTGCTGCGTAAATGATATACTCTACTAGCTTCCCGACAATAAATGTGAAGGGGGATATACATATCGTCGCGCGATTAGCGCTATCGTACCATGGTTCTATATCCTCGATTACTTCTGCTATATCGTATTCCTTAATTGAATCGCAATTGGAGATCCATGAATGCTTCTTATATTCGCGCTTTGATCGAACCTCTATATGGTTCGATTCGATATCTACAAATTGTCCCCATTGGTATTGAGAATCAAAATAAACCTCTTCCATTTTCATATGCTGGATGGGATGGGGTACCATATAAAACATTTCTGAATGACCCTCTGGGCTATTGGTTGTGATAATATTATTATTACTGTTATTGTGCTTATTCATCTATGGGTATATTGTACACTAATTCAATTTTATTTGCGGTTTTTTTAATGTAAGCGTTGTACAGAAACTACATGATTTCATCATCTCATACCAAAAAACCTAATTTGGTTATTGACGTAGGACAAATACCACTTAATACCAATACTCAGACGCGTCACACACCTCCGGTTACAGGAGAATACCTCGATCCCTTAGCGGGAACGAATACACATGGTTACCCAGAGTATCCTACTGTCACTCAACCATCGCGCCATTTTTTAACCGAGAGTGCGAGCGACATGAGCGATACGAATAGTGATGAATCTTCCAATAACCCGCGACGACAACGACGGAAGACAACTAATTCCAACACTAGCACCATAGGACCTTTATCGCCTAGATTCCACAAACTGGGATTCCGGGACGTGGAGCGAAAAATAGAAAAATATTACAATACGCCCAACCACAGATACTCGTCTGCGCTTGATATACTGGCTAGCTATCTAAAGGGTCACAAGATTATCTATATGGAAGCAAAATCACATACTGCATCTCAACTAAACTACCTCATGCTGCCTGCAATCATTCTCTCAGCCATCGCAACCGTACTCGCAGGCGCGGTCGATTATCATGAATGGGGATCAGTATCCCTTGCTATTCTCAACGCCTTCATCGGGGTTCTGCTAGGAATTGTTAATTATCTCAAACTAGATGCTGCGACCGAGGCACATACCATGTCATCACATCAATACGATAAACTCCAAACCAGCATGGAGTTCGCATCTGGGTCAGTTCTTTTGTTTCGCGACTTCGAATACAGCGCTACAGCGGAATTGGAAAATATTGAAAACCCTCAAGCAAAAGACACGCGACATGCAGATCTCATGGAAGAAATGGAAAAAAAAATGACGGGACTCGATAAAAAAATCATGGAGATTAAGGACATGAACAGGTTTGTCATACCTGAAACCGTACGCCTGCGATACCCAGTGATTTATCATACCAATATATTTTCTATCATCAAAAAAATAGAAGACCGGAGAAAGAGCGTCATCACCATTCTTAAGAACGTCAAAAACGAAATACGATATATCAACTATCGTTTGGAAATGGAACAATTACATCCCTCAGATAATCCGGATACACATTCGCACACAGAATCACCAAACGAACGCATACGCCGGATACAAGATTTGTTTACGAAGAAAAAAAATAATATGCGAGAGATACTTGCACTCAAATCAGCATTCTCGGTGATCGACCAGATGTTCTATCAAGAAATCCGTAATGCAGAAATTAGAAAACATAGATTGTTTCCCTTATGGAAATGCAATGGACAGTCAGAAATCGTTGATCCACACAAGATAAACAAATTTGTGGAGGAACTCATGGACCCGATGCAGTTTAAGGTTTAACAATACATTGAACATTGAAGATTGTTGCATCGTATTTTATTTATGCACAGTATATATAGAAGATATACACCATGTCCCTTCAGATACTAAAGAAAAAATCTGACGCCACCTCACCCACGAAAGATAATGGTAAATTATTTACGATCAACGGAGGTCCAAAGAATCTATCTTATATTGGAAAAAACATGCGAAACTCGACCGTAAAAACTCCATTTAGAGGAACACTTCCAGTGAACTATGTAAATAATGCAGCCACATCTAGTACTGTCATGGTAAACCCATTGGCGAAGGCTGAAATGGGAAGCACGACGGCTCAAGCATACCAACGTTCCGTGGGCAACACTAAATCCATGATAGCGTCCAAGTACATGTGGATCAGAGGACAATATCCCAATGCAGTATCACAACCCTGCACAAACATTACGTCGTCGGAACATACTAGAAATGTCGGGGTCATTCCGGTATTTCATGAAAAAAATCAAAGAGATGGCCGATGCGTAACTCAACCCATTCCAGTATCATCATCCTCCGCATGCAGACCCGTTATCAACCAGCCTTCTTCTACACATAATATCATGCAACGACTCGCTAATTGTAATGCGGTTGGAAACAATCAACCTACCACCGCAACAGTAGGTGGATTTAGCGAATATATGAGCCGAATACTCGCAACCGAACTTATTAAAAAGGGTGACGATAAACCATTTCCTTTTTACATAAACAACCATTGTGGAACCACGGTCACGTACACTTCCGCACCAGATTGGTACAAGAATAATACCCTTCTTAAATGCGAAAACGAGTAAGCAGCTAGAAATAGAAACATTGGTTATACGGTATTGTATAGTTTCATATCTCTGTACTGTACATATAACACAGATATGTCCCGACCACAACTTTCAATGCAGTTTTCCTTTCCTACGGCGCCCGCAACCACACAGACAACAGATGCGACGTCTCGCAAGACATCGTTTCAAATGGGAAACCCTACGACATCACGATTTCGTATGTACACGGCAATGAACGACGTTCTATACAGCAACCCTACTGGAGGATGCTCTAGCTGCGGAAAAAAAAAGGAGAACTGACCATACGTCAGGCTGAGTAGATTAGATTCATGGATATCGTGGGATATGTTTTTTATTGTTACCTAAGTACAGTAACCACAGACACCCTACGTATGGAGATCATTCAACGGACACCGAGACATATCATCAAGCACACACCCATTAAGATTAATCCCAAGTTTAGACGCAAGTCTAGCAGAAATAGAACACCAAAATGTATTCAAGCCACTATAGTCGTCATGGCAAACAAAAAGACGCAACGCAAGCCTAAGCGACACCTTATACCTATTGACATGAATGACCCTGCACTGGACGGACTTCCTGTTCTATTTCACGACAAGGAGACTGGAACACCCAGTTTCACCAAAGGAGACATGGCCGTTCCACTATTAGAAACAAACAACACCAAAAAACGAAAACAGAAAAGGAGAAGGAGAAAACACAGAAAGAAAACGAAAAAGGCAAAAAAGACAACCACTCAATTACAGGAATATCTCAAGAGCTTTAGTATTTCGGAATAATATATATTATAATTTCAACAAAAACAACTTATAGAGATAACTATTATATAGTTTGGTGGAAACATGTGCGATGATTATCAGCCGCTTTAGCTCAGTGGTAGAGCAACACCTTAGTAAGGTGTAGGTCGCGAGTTCGAACCTCGTAGGTGGCTTACAACCAAACCCTTTCCCCAAAGGAAAGGGTTTAGCCAATTAAATCATTGAATATCAACCATCGGCCATTTTAGCTCAGTGGTAGAGCAACACCTTCGTAAGGTGTAGGTCACGAGTTCAAGCCTCGTAAGTGGCTTTCATTATTTATGTGTGTAGTATGTATACGTATTACTACACACATAATGGCATCATTCAAGCAGTTTGGAGGACTGTCATACAATAGCAAACACAATATTACATCAGCGACACATACGGTCAATGCTGCACAGGTCGTTACTGGAACCACGGGCAATACAAACACGCGATCCGCCATAAACAGCCACGTAGACCTTTCGGGAAGCTCACTCCTACAAGTCGGAGGGGTACATTTTGCAGACGGAACTGTCATGCAAACAGCACCCACCGCGGGTGGTAACGGGACTGGGACAGGAGGGACATTTACCACGCCACCCAACCCATCATGGGACCACTTAATAGGACCAGAAGGAGCCCCTGGAGAAGACGGTGTAGACGGAGTCGATGGCATAAACACTTCGCTCATTACCGATTCACTGGAAAACACCTCCGTAGGTACAGACAATCTGCTTGTAGCCGGAAATGGATCGAAATACAACGTCGCCATGGGAAAACGCGTACTCATGAAAACCGTCACAGGATACGCCAACAGTGGAGTAGGGTACGAATCGCTCATCAACAACGTACATGGAAGCTTCAATACTGCGATTGGACTACAGGCGCTCGCGTACAATGTGGTAGGCGCACACAACACCGCCATCGGAGCGGGAGCAGACGTATCAAACCCATCACTCACGAACAGCACAGCCATCGGCGCAGGCGCACGCGTAGACGCCTCTAACACAATACGATTAGGAAACAGTTACGTTACCAATGTAGTCACCAGTGGCACAATCACCGGACTGGCGAAAAACTTCACCATCGAACACCCTCTATCTGACATGAATGAGCAAGGACGATCGCTCAAACATGCGAGCGTAGAAGCACCACGATTAGACCTCATGTACCGCGACACTGTCACGCTAGACCACGGAGAAACCATCGTCAATATAGACAAGATGTTTCACATGACAGAAGGAACCTTTGCGACCCTATGCACAAACCCATCCATATTCGTCACCAACGAAAGCGATTGGGATCCTGTTAAGGGATCATTAGACGCAGAACATGGAAATATTCTACATATCAAATGCAAGAACGAACACTCAAGCGCAAGAGTTTCTTTTCTCATCATCGCAGAGAGAAAAGACAAAGGCGTTATAGAATCCGACATGACCGATCATAATGGACGATTTGTACCAGAACCAAATATATAATTAATAAATAGAATTGAAACGAATCACCCCATATAACGCTTAGACATATAAACTTTATGGTATATACTAATACCAGACTACACACAACATGACTAGTTTTGCAACACCATCATTCATCGACGTTCTCAAAAAGCGTAACTCGCACAAGAGAGATAAATACTTACGCTTCGACGAAAAATGGCACAACTACACCATCACGAATGACCCTAAGTCCAAATACATGAGCGTCACCAAATGGAACCACTCACACTTCCCTGCATTCAATGCTGACCTCATCATACGCAAAATGATGGCAGGAAAAAACTGGAACGAGGACAACAAATACTGGGGAATGACTCCCACACAAATCAAAAAAATGTGGAATGACAACGGCGCGGCGGCAAGCAGCGCAGGAACTAAACTACATCTAGACATTGAATGCTTCATGAACCAATACCTTGTAGACGAAAACGACAAACTCGTTGCAACCGACCACGAAATGCTCATAGAATCATACAACGAAGACAAAGAGGCGGGAGACTGCGCCATATCCAACGACACCGTAGAATGGAATTACTTCATGCAATTCGCTGCGCAACAGTGTAGCGACAAAACTCCATACCGCACTGAATGGATGGTATACGACGAAGACCTCAAACTTGCAGGCTCCATAGACATGGTTTACCAAAACGATGATGGAACCCTAGACATATACGACTGGAAACGTGTCAAAGAATTATCATACGCAAACAACTTTGGGGACACATCCACCACTGCATGCATCGCACATGTAGACAACACAAACTTCTGGCACTACAGCATGCAACTCAACACATACAAGTACATACTTGAACGCAAATACGGTAAGACCGTGCGAAACATGAGGCTAGTGGTTCTCCATCCCGAAGCAGTATGTAACAACTACGAAGTCGTTGACTGTGCAGACATGACAACAGAAATGGACAGTCTCATGAAACTGCGCCGAACCATGATTTAGTCGTAAGAACCCTGTATATATTGTAATCTGCTTTAGTAATTAACTATACATAACAAACTACCTATGGACGACGACGACCAATCAATCTCATATACTATCTCACCTATCATTAGCATTCTATCCTATTTGCCTGCCACACTCTTGTATTTTTCTCAAATTATGGATCGATCGATGAATATAATGACACCTATATTCACACCTATATTCAAATCAAGTCGCACACTATATACACGAATATACAACGTATTCCCATTCACGTTCTTCTTTAGGCATGCGCCTCCGAGCGCACCACCCACGCCCACAGAAATATACCTCGGAAAATATATCGACGAACTTAAGAAGAGTATTAACAATACAACCACTTCCACACATAAGTATTTGGGAACTCGAACAGTCATGGAAAATACACCCACAGGATCAGTTGCTATGCAATACGAAGCGGATCGTGCAGCATTTATATACTATGCAAACACATCCATTCCTACGAAAATACTCAACGTGGTCGCCAGGAAGTACGCTATACAATTCCATGCAACAGATCTTCTTAAGCGAGGTGACCCATTAGAAACAACCACAGAAGCGAATAAGGATAAAGACAAACAAAAAGGCACAAAAACAGGCGGGGGTATGCACAGCGGAAAAATAGGAGCACGCTTTGCTAAACTCAAAAACGCCGCGAATCCCAGTGTAGAGGAAAACAAAAACAAAAACAAAGACACTGAAACATCTGAACCACGTTTTATTTGTGTGGGAAGAATAACTGATATGAATGTATTACGACCACCGCCAAAAGAAAATGTTACACATAACAAAACAAATAGCACATTGACCTTCGCGGATTTTAAAAAACAACTGGTCACGCGATAATTTGTTTTCTTTACTAATTATATAGACGCCATGGGAAAGAGTCTTTGTATTGGAAAACACACTCGCAAGTGCCGTAAAGTCAAAGGATGTCGCGTTGTTCGCAGGAAAAATGGACGCACTCACTGTCGCAAGAACAGAACGTCTCGTACCAAACGCCGTCATAGAGGGGGGGCCCCGTCTTGCAACAAGTTGAA
>Ga0206130_10007131_pt1 | contig 12493 bp, 9 predicted proteins | sample Helgoland_Spring_9_FD_148637 | JGI IMG/M metagenome (GOLD analysis project Ga0206130, IMG submission 148637) | Pelagic subsurface seawater microbial communities from Kabeltonne, Helgoland, North Sea - Helgoland_Spring_Bloom_20160512_1 | ecosystem: Environmental > Aquatic > Marine > Epipelagic ... | reverse complement strand
ACCGGCGCCCCTCAAATCACGCTAAAGCTCAGCAGCGATAAGCCTGTTGCGCAGCTGGCAGTGCGGCTGAACCACATTCATCCCGACGGGGCCAGCACACGGATCACATATGGTGTGATAAACCTGTGTCATCGTGACGGGCATGAGCAATCCAAACCGCTACCCATCAACCAGCCCATCAGCGTTAAGCTAAACCTTGATCAATGCGCCTACACTGTCCCAGCGGGGCACCGTGTCCGCGTTTCTATTTCCAACGCCTACTGGCCATTGTTATGGCCGTCGCCCGAAGCGACACGCCTGCAAATTCATAGCGGCTCTATAAACCTGCCCCTCTTGAACGAAGTCGCAGACAGCACTGTCACCTTTCCACCGCCAGAGGCGGCCGATCCTTGGGAAACAACCACAATCCGTGAAGACACAAACAGTCGTCGTCAAGAAACCGACCTAAACACCGGTATTGTTCACCTCCATATCGTGGATGATTTCGGCAAAGTACGCGATGCAGATCACGGCCTGATCAATGGTTCTATTGCACGCGAACATTGGCAAATCCACCCCAACGATCCGTTATCAGCCAAAGGTAGCTGCCACTGGACAGACGAGCTAGAGCGCAAAAACATTAGATTGCGCACAGAAGCACGCTGTGAAATGTGGTCTGATAAGGACACTTTTTACCTTTCGGCTAAAATCGAAGCGTTTGAAAATGATCAACTTATCTATCAACGTGACCTAAATGATGAAATTTCGCGCAATGGCATCTGACACATCACCGTCATTAAAAAGTATTAACCCTTGCGAGTAGCAGAATAATGCGCAAACCTTAGCGCACACCAATCAAAAATGCGCGCATCAGACGCCACTAATTAACCAATTGGGAGATCACGATATGAGTAATGAACTGAAACTACTGTCCACGAAAGTTACCGCCGGCACGATGACGCGCCGCGAATTTATGAGCAAAGCTGCTGCACTTGGTGTGACAGCTGCTGTCGCTTCAACAATATTGGCTGACGCCGCTTATGCAGCGGGCCCCGTCAAAGGTGGAACTTTCCGCATGGGAGTTTCAGGTGGTGAGTCAACAAATTCACAAGACCCTGCAACATGGGCTTCCGACGCGCCTCTTGCTGGTGGCTTCATCTGGGGCGAAGCTCTTGTTTACCCTGGTCCAAATGGTCTCGAACCAAAAGTTGCTGAAAGCTGGGAAGGCTCCAACGCCGCAAAAACTTGGCGTTTCAAAGTCCGCAAAGGTATTACATTCTCTGACGGCACAGCAGTAACAGCCGAAGACGTTTTAGCGACTATGCAGCGTCACTCGAATGAAGACTCAAAATCAGGCGCTTTAGGTATCATGAAGGGCATCGAATCGATGCGCACAGATGGTGACGTTTTTGAACTGACGCTCGTTATTGGCAACGCAGATCTTCCATATCTCATGGCAGACTACCATTTGATCATCCAACCGAACGGTGGCTTTGACAACCCAGCTGCTGCAATTGGTACTGGTTTGTACACACTTGAGACAGATGAGCCAGGTGTTCGCATGACGTTTAAGAAGAACCCAAACCATTGGGCTGCGGACGAAATGGGACACTACGATGAGGTCGAATTGATTGTGTTAAATGATGCAACAGCACGTACTGCAGCATTGCAATCTGGTCAGGTCGATACAGTCAACCGTGTTGAACCAAAAATCGCTAAACTATTGGGCCGTGCACCTACAATCGACGTGAAAACGACTTCTGGTCGTGGCCACTACGTATTCATTGCACACGTTGACACAGCACCGTTTGACAACAATGAACTTCGTCTTGCGCTGAAGCACGCAATGAACCGCCAAGAAATGGTCGACAAAATTCTTCAAGGTTATGGCTCGGTTGGCAACGACATGCCAATCAACGAAGCATACCCATTATTCGATGAAACTATTCCTCAGCGTTCATTCGATCTAGAAAAAGCAGCAGCACACTACAAGGCATCTGGCCACGACGGGTCGCCAATCATTCTGCGCACAGCAGATGGTGCGTTCCCTGGTGCCGTTGATGCAGCAGCGTTGTTCCAACAAACTTGCCAAGCAGCTGGTATACCCCTCGAAATCAAGCGTGAGCCAAATGACGGTTACTGGTCTGAGGTTTGGAACGTTCAACCATATTGCGCATCTTACTGGGGCGGTCGTCCGGTCCAAGATCAGATGTACTCAACAGCGTATCTATCTTCAGCTGACTGGAACGACACACGTTGGAAACGTCCAGAGTTTGACGCGATGCTTCTAGAAGCACGTGCCGAACTAGACGAAGGCAAGCGCAAAGAGATCTATTCAAAAATGGGTCGCATGTTGAACGAAGAAGGCGGCGTTATGGTCCCAATGTTCAACGACTTTGTAGATGGGCTCTCTACTGAGATCCAAGGTTGGGAAACCAATCCATCAGGACCACAAATGTACTGGTATGCATTTGCAAAGACTTGGAAAGCGTAAGCCAGACTCATGCACCCCATTCTTAAATTGGTTGCCCAGCGTTTATCGCTGGGCATCCTCTTGCTCTTCGCCGCCTCTGCGCTTTTATTTGGCTTAACTGAAGTTTTGCCCGGTGATGCGGCACAGGCCCAATTAGGCCAATCAGCTACGCCTGAAAATCTTGCCAACCTGCGCGAAGAGATGGGGCTAAACCGGCCGGCCATCACACGCTATGCAGAGTGGATTGGTGGCATCCTTACTGGCGACATGGGCAATGCCCTTTCCAACAAGCTGCCTATCGGAGAACAAATCGGCAAACGACTGGGCGCAACGATGTTTTTGGCCTTCTGGGCTGCGCTTATATCAGTTCCCGTTGCGATCATGCTTGGGCTGGTCGCTGTGCGCTACCTTAACAGATGGCCTGACAAAGTAATTTCTGGATCAACGCTGGCCGCGATTTCTCTGCCAGAATTCATGATCGCCTATATTCTAATCTTTGTTTTCGCAGTCAAGCTAGGCTGGGCACCATCATTTGCCAATGTCCCACCGGACATGCCGCTGCTTGAAAAATTACACTCGATTTCCCTGCCTATCGCGGTCCTTACGATGGTTGTGCTGGCACACATGATGCGCATGACACGCGCGGCCATTCTGAACGTGATGCAATCTGCCTACATCGAGACTGCAGAACTAAAAGGGCTGTCCAGCTTTGAAGTCATTCGCAAACACGCCTTTCCAAACGCTGTTGCGCCAATAGTGAACGTCGTCATGATCAACCTTGCCTACCTCGTTGTGGGCGTTGTCGTGGTTGAGGCTGTGTTTGCCTACCCAGGCATGGGCCAGTATTTGGTTGATGCTGTGGTTAAACGCGACGTGCCGGTTGTTCTGACTTCAGGTATTATCTTTTCCGCAGTCTATATCATCCTGAACATGATCGCGGACATCGTATCGATCCTGTCCAATCCGAGACTGAGGCACCCAAAATGAGCGTGTTGCCATCGCTGTTTCCAGCCAAGTTGTTTTCCCGCGCCTTTTATTCAGCGCACCCTAATACCAACGCGGGGATTTTCTGATGCGTATACCGCTGTCCGCCATTATCGGCCTATTCATAACAGGCGTCTATTTCTTCTGCGCCATCTTCGCCTCATGGGTTGCCCCCTACGGCATGGCCGAAACAGTTGGCGAAGTATGGGAACCCTCCCGCCTTGGGTTCCTACTCGGCACGGCCCCTGAAGGCACTATTGACGCCCAATACTGGCTTGGGACCGACCAAATTGGTCGCGATCTGTTGACCCGCATGATCTACGGTGGCCAAACGACTATTCTTATTGCAACTGCCGCTACGATCCTCAGCTTTACCACTGGTTCCGTTCTTGGGTTCTTTGCGGCTGTTTCTGGTGGCTGGGTTGATCAGGCTCTGTCGCGATTTGTGGACCTCGTGATGTCGATTCCGTCATTGATCCTAGCACTGGTAATCCTATCCGCGATCGACGTGACTGTTGTGACATTGATTGTCCTGATGGGCCTATTGGATTCCACCCGTGTATTCCGCCTTGCTCGCGCAGTAGCCGTAGATATTTCAGTGATGGAATTCGTCGAAGCCGCCCGTCTACGCGGTGAGAAAATAGCATGGATTATCTTCCGTGAAATTCTGCCAAACGCATTGTCGCCGCTCATTGCGGAGATGGGTTTGCGCTTTATCTTTATGGTGCTGTTCATCTCAACCCTGTCCTTCCTTGGTATTGGCGTTCAGCCACCATTGGCAGACTGGGGCGGGATCGTGAAAGAAAACAAAGACGGTATTAACTTTGGTATCAGTGCGGCCCTCTACCCTGCTGTCGCCATCGCAACATTGGCAATTTCAGTAAACCTGGTCGCCGACTGGGTGTTGAACCGCACAACCTCACTCAAAGGGGGGCGTAGCTAATGAGTTCTCCATTACTATCAGTTCGTGGCCTTAAAATTGGCGCAACTGTCTATCCTCCAGATGCCAAACCACATGACATCAAAATCGTGCACGGCGTCGATTTTGATGTTGAGGCGGGTAAGGTTCTTGGCCTTATCGGTGAATCCGGAGCGGGCAAGTCAACCATCGGATTGGCGACAATGGCCTATGGCCGCGGTGGTGTGAAACTTACAGGCGGCACAGTCTTCGTAAATAGCCGTGATGTTTTGCAGTCAGATCGGCGAGATGTGCGCAACCTGCGCGGTGCCGAAGTTACCTACGTATCTCAATCAGCAGCAGCATCCTTTAACCCAGCCAAACGGATCATGGAGCAAGTGATTGAGGCCGCTGTTTCGCAAAGCAAATTCTCAAAAAGTGATGCACAAGCACGCGCTGTTGAGTTGTTTCGCAAACTCGACCTTCCAGAGCCTGAAACTATCGGTGATCGTTTCCCACATCAGGTATCAGGCGGTCAGTTACAACGCTGCATGACTGCGCTCGCGCTTTGTCCTGAACCCGATTTAGTGGTCTTTGACGAACCAACAACTGCGCTAGATGTGACAACGCAAATTGACGTCCTAAAAGCAATCAAAGAGGCAATCCGCGACACTGGTGTTGCCGCCCTTTATATCACGCATGATTTAGCCGTCGTCGCCCAAGTGTCTGACCACATTATGGTGCTGCGTCAGGGCGAAATGGTCGAATACGGCACTGCCGATCAAATCATCAACGCACCGGTTGATGAATATACCAAAGCGTTGGTTTCCGTCCGTTCCATTGACCACAAAGAGAAAACGCCAAGCGGTGAGCCATTGCTGCGGGTTCAAAACATCACGGCCCGTTATCGTGGTACAAAGTTTGATGTTCTAAAGGACATCAACGTTGATTTACACGCCGGTCAAACATTGGCGGTTGTGGGTGAATCCGGATCTGGAAAATCAACACTGGCACGTGTGATCACGGGCCTTTTGCCTGCGCGCGAAGGTGTTGTGAACTTTAGTGGGCGTGAACTGTCCCCAGAATTGGCTAATCGCAGCCAAGATGATCTTCGTGAACTGCAAATGATCTACCAAATGGCGGACACAGCAATGAACCCGCGCCAGACCGTGGGCACAATCATTGGACGTCCACTTGAGTTTTACTTTGGCTTGAAGGGCGCAGAGAAGCAAAAGCGGATCAAAGAACTGTTGGACGAGATCGAAATGGGTGACGGCTTTATTGACCGTTATCCGGCTGAGTTATCAGGTGGGCAGAAACAAAGGGTCTGTATTGCACGCGCCCTCGCCGCCAAACCTAAATTGATTATTTGCGACGAGGTCACATCTGCCCTTGATCCATTGGTCGCCGATGGCATTCTTAAGCTTCTGCTTGATTTGCAAAAGGTTGAGGACGTCGCTTACTTGTTCATCACCCACGACATCGCGACGGTCCGCGCCATCGCCGATAGCATTGCCGTGATGTATCAAGGCGAGGTTGCGCGCTATGGTGGGAAGACCGAAGTGCTTTCACCACCGTTTGACGATTACACTGATCTGTTGCTGTCCTCTGTTCCAGAAATGAAACTGGGCTGGCTTGAAGATGTGATAGCCAATCGCAAAATGCAAAGCGGTGGGAATTAGATAAACCGATCATATTGCGACGAAGAGACGTACATGGAAAACAAACTGCTGCTTATCATCCTAGACGGTGTCCCTTATCGCAATTGGCGTCGCCTGTTTGGCAATCTTGAGGGTTGGGTGGATTCAGGTGATGCGCGGGTTTGGAAGATCAAATCGGTTCTCCCTTCAATCTCTGCCAGTTGCTATGCCTCTATCCATACTGGCGTGACGCCGGCGGAACACGGCTGCACGGGCAACGGCAACGTGTTTCGTCTGTCCTACCCTGATGTTTTCTCACAAACACGGCTGGCAGGCGGCACAACTGGCGCGGTTGCCCATTCTTTTTGGTCCGAGTTTTTCAACCGTCACCCCTATGACTTTGTGCGCGATGTCGAATACGACGAACCCGAAAGCGACACGATTAATCATGGTAGGTTCCACACCATGACGGGCTATGGACACGCCAATCAGATGACACCAAGCGACATCGACTTATTTGGATCTCTGACCAATCTTTGTCTGCGGTTTGGTCTAAATTACGGGATGTTGCACACCTGTACGCTCGACAGCATGGGCCACCGTTTTCAGCACGAAAGCCACGAGATGGACCACGCATGTTTTGTTATGGACGAGATGCTGGCCCCTTTTATCACCAAATGGCGCGATGCGGGGTATGAGGTGATTGTCACTGCAGATCACGGACAGGACGAACGTGGTCACCACGGTGGACGTGGTGCACTACAGCAAGAGGCCGCGTTGTACTATTTTGGAGATGCAGAGGGTCCAGATGAAGGCACCGTCATTGATCAGCTTCAATTGGCCCCAACGATCCTATCCCGATTGGGCGCGCCTATTCCAGACAGCATGAAAGCCAAGCCGTTTTTGTCTTAAAACTTTGGTAGCTCAGCTTTAGCCAACGCGCTTAACGATTGTGTCATACGTTCGAAACTTGCGCCTGCCTTCGCTGACATAACCCGCGCACGAAGATATGCGTGGACCAATCCCGTTTCGTTGATCCAAATGGCTTCCCCCCCAGCGGCCAACATAGCATCACGGTAATCTTTCCCATCGTCTGACAATGGATCACATTCTGCAGTGATAATTACCGTTGTTGGAAGGTTCGTAAAATCCTTGTCGTGCAAGGGTGCATAGGTTGGATCGCCGTACTTGTCCTGCCCTGCAGATCGGATGTTCATATAGAACTCCATATCCTGCGTGGTTAGCCCCGGTGCCAGTGCATGCGTGATATAACTGCCTTTGCTCTGATCCCCACCAAGCCCCGGATAGATCAGCAATTGCCCTGTAATACGGCCGTCAATGCGACCACGTGCATGGTGCGTCACAGCCGCAACAAGGTTGCCACCAGCACTGTCACCACACATGACAATAGCGCCCTCAAAGGCAGCACAAGCTGCCTCAAACGCTGCCCAAGCATCTTCAAAATCATTTGGATGGGGGTGTTCTGGCGACAGGCGGTAATCCACAGCGACAACACGCAATCCTGTAATCGAACAAAACTCTGCACAGACGCTGTCATGGCTATCAAGACCGCCAACAACAAAGCCACCGCCATGGCAAAAGAATATCGTCGCGGCTGCAGGGGCTGACGGCGAATAAACGCGGCAATGGACGCCGCCCAAAGGCACATCACTAACGGTAATATTTGCTGGGCGGCCCTGATCAAAGGCCACACACATCCTGTTATAAAGCGACCGTTGATCGGCGATGCTTAGGCCCACCGCATCATCGGGATAGTGACGTGCGCTTTCGTTCAAAAAGGCCCAAACCTCATCGTCCAAAAGCGCACTATAATCGGTCATTAGGTTGCGGTTTCCGCATGTTCCCATTTACCAATGAACCCACCAAGGATGGTTTGGATCGCAGTATCAGAAACACCATTCGCCTCAAGCTGTGCCACGAGACCGCGTTTTTTGTCGTCGATGACACTCACAACACGGGATTCCAATCCATTGGTCTCCAGTGCCTCATTGTAAATACGGGTAATAGCGTCTTTACGTAGGTCCGGCTTAAAGATTTTCCCAACAGCCGTCTTAGGCAATTCATCCATAATCTTGATATGCTTAGGTTGCGCAGCACGCTCTTTCACATGTGTTTTGCAATGTGCGATCAGCTCGTCAGGCGTGACTATCGCGCCATCGACCAACTCAACAAACGCACAGGGCAATTCGCCAGCATGGGCATCAGGTTGGCCGATTGCACCAGCAAAGCTAACGGCAGGGTGCCCCAAAAGTGCCTCTTCGATTTCGGCAGGATCGATGTTGTGACCCCCACGAATGATAAGGTCTTTGGCGCGTCCAGTGATCCACAAGTACCCATCTTCGTCCACACGGCCCAAGTCACCCGTGCGCAGGTATTTCTCATTGTAATAAAGGTCTTTGTTCTTTTCAGCTTCAGTATAGGTGTGCCCGACATAAACACCGGGGTTAGAAACACAAATCTCACCAACTTCTTCGACTTCGGCATCGATTAAGCCGTTGTCTGTGCTCTTAATGATTTTAATGTCAGTGTAAGGGAACGGGATCCCGATACTGCCAATTTTCTTTTCACCGTCCAAAGGGTTGCCAGACACAAGGCAAGTCGCCTCAGTCATGCCATAGCCCTCGACGATGGTAACGCCTGTTGTTTCCTCAAAGCGTTTGAACAGCTCCACAGGCAAAGGCGCGGAACCAGAGAATGCAGTTTTAACTGAGCTGATATCTGCATCCACTGCACGCTGCATCATTGCAGCCAATGCCGTTGGAACGGATACGATGAAGGTCACTTTCCAACGCTCGCTCAATTTCCAGATATTATCCAGAACACCTTCACCGCGGTACCCTTGTGGCGTTGGGAACACGACATGTGCCCCACTGGCCAGTGCACCCAGCAACATAACCTGACAGGCCATCACGTGGAACAGTGGCAATGGGCACAACATAACGTCGTTCTCATCCAGCAAAATTTCTGCGCCAACCCAACCGTTGTAGATCGTGCCAGAATAAAGGTGCTGCGCGACCTTTGGCATCCCTGTCGTGCCACCAGTGTGGAAATAGAAGGCGACGCGATCTTGCTGAACGTCTTCGAAATCAAGTGTCGTATTTTGCTCGTTAAGCTCTGTGTTAAAGTTTTTGTACTCCACGCCCGGTGCTTGCGCCGTCTTTGGGCGGATCAAAGGGATGATCCAGCTTTTTGGCGGGGTCACATAACGCAACAGGTCGACTTCCAAGACTGTCTTTACATTCGGAGCCAAAGCAACTGCAGCAGCAGTTTTCTCGGCCACGTCTGTCTTTGGGAAGGCGCGCAAAGTTACGACAACCTTGGCACCTGTCTCGCGCAAAATCGCGCCAATTTGCTCTTCGTCCAGCAGCGGATTAATCGGGTTTGCAATCCCTGCAACACCACCACCTAAAAGGCTAAGAACCGCTTCGTTACAGTTGGGAAGAATGTAGGCGACAACATCTTTTGGCCCAATATCAAGCGAACGGAATAGGTTCGCGGCTTGGGTGGTTTTGTCTTTTAACTGGGTCCAGTTGAATGTCTCAGCCTTGTCTTTTGGGCCAGAAAAAATCTGATAGCTCACCGCATTGTTTAACGGGAACTTTTCAGTTGTTCGACTGATAAGACCATACAGCGTTACCGGCAGGTCGCGCGCCTCCCATGGCATCTCAGCTTCGATACGGTTGCGATCAGTCATGCCTTCGTAAGCCATGTTTATTCCTCCCAAATCCACCCCTCTGACGGGGGTGATAAATTCTCTGAAAATAAGATGCGGTGGATTGGGAAAATACGCAAGGATTACAGTAAGAATTCAACGCAGGTAAACGCCACGTCAAGTTAAGGCTAGCAACGAAAAAGGACGGCCCAATTTTGGACCGTCCTGCTATTTTATCCGTAAGCTACCCGTGGTTCGTCTCGGACACCCAAACCCAATTAGGCTTGCGGGATACGCAAAACTTGACCTGGATCTTGACGTGGTGTGTCAGCATTGGCTTGTTCGCTTCAAAGATTTCTTCGTAGCGCGCGCCGTTGCCCAAAATCTTGGAAGAGACCGCCCACAAAGTATCGCCCTTTTCAACCGTGTGCCACACAGGTTCGCCAGCACTTGGGACACTGTCTTCAACAAAGGCAAAACCTCTGACGTTACCGACGGCCGAGATAACTTTTTCTTTCATCTCTTGGCTCACAGCTTCACCTGAAACTTTGACGGTGTCACCTTCAAAAGTGATTTCCATGCCAGTTGCGTCTAGACCAAGTTTTTTGATCTTGTCCGGCAACGTCCCGCCGTCTGGCGCGGGCTCATCGCCGCAACCAAATAATTTCTTGCCGCTGCCTTTAATAAAGCTCCACAAACCAATCGAAAATCTCCCATTTTAAATTATGGTACAACATTTTCGTGATCTACCCCCGATTGAAAGGGGAATAATCTGCCAAATCAATCTATGGCGTGACCATCTGTGAATTGTAAACGCGCAAGCCGCGCATACAGTCCATCTTCAGCGACCAGTTCATCATGCTTGCCATAGGCGACAATGCGTCCAGCGTCCAAAACAACGATACGGTCCGCCTTTTTCACGGTCGCCAAACGGTGCGCTACGATCAAGGTCGTGCGATCCGCACTTAGGCTATCAACAGCGGCCTGCACCAAAACTTCGCTTTCAGCATCTAGGGCCGATGTCGCTTCGTCTAAAAGTAAAACGGGGGCGTCGCGCAGGATTGCACGGGCAATCGCAATGCGTTGTTTTTGGCCACCTGACAGCATCACACCGCGTTCGCCCAATGGACTGTCATACCCTTCAGGCAAGCTTTGGATAAACTCATGCGCAGCGGCAGCTTTTGCAGCGGTTTCGACTTGCTCGTCTGTAGCGTTAAGGCGACCAAAGCGGATATTTTCGCGTGCAGAAGTTGCGAAAATAACTGGATCTTGAGGAACCAACGCGATGTGTTCGCGAAAAGCATCGCGCCCAAGATCAGACAGCGCATGACCATCCAACAGTATACGACCGGTTTGAGGATCATAAAAACGCAAGATCATCTGAATGATTGTGGTCTTGCCCGCACCAGACGGACCAACAAATGCAACGGTTTCACCCGGCTCAATCATCAAATCAACCTCGTCCAACGCCTTAACTGCAGGACGCGCAGGATATGAAAAGGTCACGTTCTCAAACTGGATACGCCCACGCACAGGCTTGGCCAACGAGAGCGGAACCTCCTGATCCTGAACACTATCAACCGTTTGCAGCAACTCGATCAATCGCTCGGTCGCACCTGCCGCACGCTGTAATTCGCCCCAAATTTCAGAAAGCGCCGCAACTGCCCCTGCAACCATCACCGCGTAGATCACAAACTGGACCAACGCACCTGAACTCATGAAATCAGCACGGACATCGTTCGCACCAATCCACAAAACGCCTAAAACGCCAGTGAAAATCAGAAAGATAACAATCATCGTCATCGCCGCGCGGGTCGCAATCCGGCGTTTGGCCGCATTATAGCTTTGCTCAGTTACATCAGAAAATTGACGGCGGCTAATCTTTTCATGCGTGAATGCCTGTACTGTCTGCACTGCGGTCAGCGCCTCAGACGCACTACCCGAAGATGCGGCAATCCAGTCTTGGTTCTCACGGCTGATCAACCGCAGACGGCGACCAAGTACAAGGATAGGAATGATAACAGCGGGCACAATCAACAATACCAGCGCCGTCAACTTTGCAGATGTCAGCATCATCAACACGAGACCACCAACAAAAATTAGCATGTTGCGCAGCGCAATCGAAACAGACGATCCAATAACACTTAGGATCAGCGTTGTATCAGTCGTGATCCGGCTTAGAACCTCGCCAGTCATGATGTTTTCGTAAAACGATGGCGACATGCCGATCACACGGTCAAACACCGCTTTGCGTATATCCGCGACGACCCGTTCGCCCAATCGCGTGACCAAGGCGTAACGCAGACCAGTGCCCAGCGCCAACAAGGCAGCAATAGCGATAGCTGCGAGAAAATACTGATCCAGAACGGCCCCATCAGCGCTCCCAAAATTATCGATCACACGGCGCACGGCCAACGGTAACGCCAAGGAAATCATCGCCGTCAAAACAAGTGCAAAAATGGCGGCCGCCATAAGCAAGCGATAGGGCAACATAAACGGCCATAGCGCGCTTAGGCCGCTAATTTTCTTGGATTTTTCACGTTCATCTGTGGCGTTCATAGCAACTGGGGACGGTGTCACAATGGTATGCGATGAAGAGTCAGCCATGAAATTTCCTTTTTGCAGCTGCAGCGCTTTTGGCAACCTGTAGTACTGAGGTCAAGAACCCAGAAAACGCGTCTAAGTGATCGCGCACATCTATTGTGGAGAGTTTTGGAGCGGGTAGCGGGAATCGAACCCGCGCCTTAAGCTTGGAAGGCTCTTATGATACCATTTCACCATACCCGCGCTGAGCGTGGGGTATGCCAAACCCGAGGAAGGGTCAAGATGCTTTGGCGCAGTTTATT
>Ga0206130_10007129_pt1 | contig 12494 bp, 8 predicted proteins | sample Helgoland_Spring_9_FD_148637 | JGI IMG/M metagenome (GOLD analysis project Ga0206130, IMG submission 148637) | Pelagic subsurface seawater microbial communities from Kabeltonne, Helgoland, North Sea - Helgoland_Spring_Bloom_20160512_1 | ecosystem: Environmental > Aquatic > Marine > Epipelagic ... | reverse complement strand
GAAACAGTCAGCGATGGACGCGCTGCACCTCTCGCTGGCCGAGGCCGGCGAGTACCGCAGCCGGATGGAACAGTCGTGGGTCGACAGCGCTGATCGCATCGAAGGCCCCCGGGCTTTCGCCGAAAAGCGTGACCCGAACTGGAGCTGACCTCACCCGAGGGGGTCAAGAAGCAGCTTGAGAAGGATCGGTGCTGAAGTAACGACGAATCAGGAAGTCAGATCCCGGCATGCCTGATCTCTTCATCGAATCGACAACGAGTTGTTTATCGTACGGAACCTGATGATGTTCAATGTTGTGGTCTCGGTCGCCTAGCCGAACGATCGAGTAGCTGGCCCAGACATGTGGTTCAGGATGGTTGCTCGCGCTTCCGGGGTTCACATACCGGGTGCCACCCAAGGTCAGATCGGTCGCCCTGTGGGTATGGCCACCGAACACGATGTCCGCATCACATGCAGGAAACAGGGTTGTTGCAGTTGCCTCATCGAGCTCAGGGGTGATGCCGTCTCCATCGTCGGCCACGAGCGATGCGTGCACAGCTAAGGCACGGGTTCCATCGGGAAACCGGAACTGCACATTCGGCACGAATGTGCGCAAAGCGTCGAGTGAGCCTGCGCCCTGGAGATACCCCTTTGTCCACGAGAACGTCTCGGCAAGCTCTACCAGTCGAGGTAGCAAGGTCGGGTCGGCAACCACTTCTTCGAACGTCGCACCGGGCCGGTCGCCGCTCACCACATAACGTTCGGTGTTTCCAGTCACAAACGCCACAACATCGACCTCTGTGAGCTGATCCATGACCCATCCTGGTTCGGGCCCCATAGCGACAACATCTCCAAGAACCAGCCATCGTTCGACGCCACGTTGGGCCCCGTGGCTCAACACTGCTTCAAGCGCGTACGGATTGCCATGGATGTCTGTAACGACGCCCAAGACGCCTGCTTCCAACTCGACCAGTTCATCTGACACACTCGTGCTCACTGCCCGATCCTTTCACCATAAGGGTGCGGCTACTCCATCGCTCCGGAAATCAACAGGCTGATCATACGTTCTTCGTCGTAGCCCAGAATGTCGGTCAGCACCTCGGCGGTGTGTTGGCCGAGCGTCGGAGGCTGACCAACAATTGCCGGCGTTCGCGACAGCCGATACTTCGGGCCCTCGACAACAACTTCACCGAGTGACGCGTGAGGCACGGCTATGAAATGGCCTCGCTCTATGAGCTGCGGATCTTCGACCATCGAGGGGTTATCAGCGACTCGGTGAGCAGGCACACCAACGGCTTGCAGATGTAATTCGGCATCAGCGTCGGTGCGAACCTGGGTCCATGCTGTGATCGCAGCATCGTCGAGGCCTCCGGTCAGCGCACCCAGGGCGGCTCGTTGTTCGTCGGTCTCGCACGCGATTGCCACCCACCGATCTTCGCCCTGGCTTGGGAACACCCCATGGGGGTTACAACGAGCGTCGCTGTTACCAACGGTGGAAGCGACCTTGCCGTTGATCGTGTAATCGAGCAGCAGCGGCGCGATCACGTGCATCGATCCTTCGGCTTGTGCGAAGTCAAGATATTGGCCCTCGCCGGTGCGACGTCGGTGGTCGAGCGCTGCGAGAAGAGCGGCATTGGCGAATCGGGGTGAGATGTAGTCGGTATAGGCGCCAAATGGCCCCGAGGGAGCCCGGTCGGGCCAGCCGGTGATACCGAAGAAGCCGGTCATCGCTGCCGCCATCGTGCCGTACCCAGCAAACTTTGCGAGTGGCCCGGTCTGGCCGAACAGGCAACTCGACAGCATGATGACCGACGGGTTGATCTTGCGCACCGACTCGTAGTCGAGACCGAAGTTCACCATCGCCCTAGGCGAGTAACTCTCGGTCACGACATCGGCCCACCGGATCAGATCCTCGATAACGGCCATACCCTCTGGTGTTGTTGGATTGATCGTGACGCCAAGCTTGCCGGCATTCATGTTCGAAAAAAGCGCCGAAGACTCAAGCGAATTCGTATTGTCTTTGAACGGTTGCAGCGTGCGGGCCGTGTCGATCCGAGCGTTCGATTCAATGCGAACAACCGTGGCGCCCATGTCGGCCAGTACCCGAGTTCCGGCCGGTCCCGCCATCACCCACATGAAGTCCAGGATCTTCACACCCTCGAGCGGGCGAGCTGTGGGGGCGGGAGTTACCAGTTCAGGAGCACTCGGCGTGCGGCACGGCTCGCTCAGCACACGAAGTGTGTCTGCTCCAAGCGCTGGTGCCGCTGACAGTCGGGGCAACGGCGTGCCTGAAGCTTTGATCATCGGTCCGGGGAATCTGTCGCCCTCGACGTCGTCCCAAAAATCTCGCTCGACGAACTGATCGAGGCCAATAACATCGTCCATCATATTGACGGAAGCGATCAGCAGGTTATGGGTCATTGCCAGCTCGAGTAGCTCAGCCTTGGTGTGGGCCATGCAGAATTTGCCCACACAAGCCTTGATGCGGTCGTATTCTTCGACCGGTTCAACGCCGGTCAAGAGCTCTTCGCCATAACTGATCCAGTCGCGGTCTCGCGTCGCTTCATCGCAGTACCCTTGCTCGCAGACGACCTCCATGAGCCGTCCGGTAGGGACACCGAGCGCAGTGCCGAAAAGGAACGTGATCGAGACATGGCCGTTTGCACATGGCCAAAGCAGTTGAAGGAAGACGTCGCCGAATTTGATGCCCCCGGCCTCGCGTTTGAGCATGGTGTCACCGTTTGGGTGGGCGAGAATCATCGACTGAGTGGCTTGGGTAGACGCCTGCTGGGCCGAGATATCGACGTGTTGCCCATGCCCTGAACCGGCTCGTTCATAGAGAGCAGCGATGACACAACCGGCGGCCTCAGCCGCAGCGTGAGCGAAGGACTGGTCGCACTGCATACGCAGCGGCGCACGGTCGCTGTCGCCGGTAATTCGAGACGGCCCAGCTGCAGCCCAGATCGTCAGGTCGGTTGCAGCCCACGTGGCTTTGGGACCAGTTTGGCCGAATGGGCTTATCGACGCGTAGACCAGCGCAGGGTTGACGGCCGCGAGGTCGTCGTAGCCCAGACCCATCGCTGCCATCTCGCCAACATCGCTGGATTCGATAATGACGTCCGCACCCTTGGCAAGTTCTTTCAGCTGAGCCCGGTCGTTTTCAGAGCCGGCGAGATCGAGTTCGACGGATGCTTGACCTCGCCCGAATGCCGAGAAGTACAAGCTGTCTCCACTGGATTCACCACCTCGAAACGGGGCAATGTTGCGGCTCGACGAGCCACCAACAGGCTCGATCGATATCACCTCGGCCCCGAGCTGAGCCAGCATGAATCCAGCGAGCTCACCTCGCCCGTTGGTGAGATCCAGTACGCGATACGGCTCCAACATCACAGCATTTCCCCGAAACGTGGTTAGTGATCTGACAGTGCTCTCAACATACTCGGGTCACCCCATGTGATCTAGTAAGCGGTGGCTGCGGAGGCGGGCCCATCCATGACCGATGCGCTCACTCGGTCGGATCCACCAACGAGGAATAACCACAGCACATCGGCCGAGCGGCGGACTACTCGAAGGTGAAGCCGTGGTAGCCATCGTCGGCGCAGTCGGCCAACGCCTGGAGATAGGCATCGCTGTTCGGCATATTGAGCAATTGCCGTCGCTTCCCGGGGATGTTCGCTCCCATGTACCAACTATCGGCCTTGCCGAAGAGTGTCATCTCAGCCCAGTTGGCCAATACCTCTGACCACTCAGCAGCGTGCTCAGGGTCGGTATCGAACCGGGTCAGGCCGTTGGTTCGCAGGTGTTCGAGCAGCTCGACGATCCACTCGCCTTGCAGCTCGGCGCACACCGGTCCGTTGCAGAACGATGCTGCACTTTGGGGACCATAGAGCATCAACATATTCGGGAACCCTGGCGAGGCGATGCCGATGTGTGTGTCCACACCATCGGCCCACGCGTCAGCGACCGACAGGCCACCAGCGCCACGGAAGTCGAGTCGGGTGAAGCCACCGGTATTGGCATCAAACCCAGTAGCCAACACCAAGATGTCGAGCTCAACATGGCCCGACTCTGTCATGACACCGGTCTCGGTTATCTCGACCAACGGGTCGCGTTTGAGGTCGACGAGTGACACGTTGTCCTGGTCGAAGATGTCGTAGTAATTCTGTTCTAACGACGGCCGTTTCGTTCCGAAGGGATACGGAGGATCTGTCGGGGCCAAGCTTTCATGCAAGGACTCATCCTTGATGCGTGCGCGGGTCTTCTCTCGCCAGAAGTCATACGACAGGCGATTCGATTCGAGGCTCGACAGGGTGTCTCTGAACGCACCCACCCAGAAGTGGAATCCGCCTTTGGCCCACCGGTCCTCGAAGACCTCAAGCAGATCATCTTCCGAGACTGCCAGGGCTGAGCGGTTGTCTCGTTTCAAATCGTGGAAGCTGCCCGGTGGCGCATTACGTACCCGAAACGCCTCGGGATAGTCGCGTTTCGCCACTGCCTGGTCTTCGACAGTCAACGCACGTTGTTCCATGGGAAGCGCATACACCGGGTTGCGTTGGAAGAGGGTCAGATGCTCAGCCGTACCAGCCGCTTCCTGCGCAACCTGCACGCCGCTCGCGCCGGTGCCGATAATCCCGACCCGTTTGCCATCGAGTGAGAGACCGTGGAGCGGCCACTGCGCCGTGTGGTGACAGATACCCGTGAAAGTGTCCAGGCCTGGCAGATCAGGCACATACGGAGCCGAGCCGAATCCGGTGCACATGATCAGCCATTGACAGTCGTAGGCACGGCCATCGTCGGTCCCCAGGTGCCACACATGGGCGTCATCATCGAAGTGGGCTGAGTTGATTCGGGTGTTCAAATCGACATCTTTGGAAAGGTCCCAGACCGAGTCGACATGGTCGAAGTAGGCGACAAGTTCCTCACGACCAGGAAACCGTTCGTTCCAATTCCAGTCCTGCCAGATTTCGGGCATTGAGTACTCGTAGTTCGGCACATGGCAGTCGACACGAGCGCCGGGATAACGATTGTGGTGCCAGACCCCGCCCAGGCCGCTTCCTGCCTCGACGAGACGGACAGACCAACCAGCCTCGCGTAACCGCTTGAGTTGATAGAGGCCGTTGAAGCCAGCCCCTACGATTACGATTTCGAATGATTGGGCATCTGTCGCGACCACCACGTCAGCCTGCCACCTGAGTGCAGCCTCGGCCAAGACACGAGAGCATCTGGGCTCGGACCACCGACGCGCCACCATGGGTTCCCTGCCGCCCGAGCAGCACTCATAACCAACTCGCACCCGGCCCTCCCGCGCTCCTGCGTGCCCTCTACCTGCTGCTGTGGCTCCCTGGCATCTCCGGTAATCCCCCGGTCGACGAGTCATGGGTTGCGAGATCGTGTCTGATCGCGACGGCAGCTACATCGGCGCTGGCGCTTTTGGGTCAAGTGGAGCACTCTGCCCGTTCCGGGTGTGGAGTGAACCTGCCTGTCCATGCGTCGTGAATGAACAGTCGTGAGAGAACAACAGCCACTCATGGTGGTTCACGCGGACATGCCGCCGTCGATAACGAACTCGCTACCGGTGCAATAGGAGCTGGCATCGGAGGCCGGCCAGGTCACAAGCTCGGCCACTGCTTCGGGGCCGGTTTCGCGGCCCAGCGGGATCAGACGCTGAACCCGGGTCCGGTTGGCTTCGCTGTAGTAATCGAGCATGGGTGTATCGATAATGCCCGGGTGAACCGAGTTGACTCGGATGTTGTGTGGCGCAAGCTCGACTGCTGCGGACCGACTCATGCCACGGACGGCCCACTTGCTGGCAGCGTACGCGAACTGAGTACCCACACCCCCGGCAGGCCCGCTACCGACGAGATGTTGATAAGCGATCCCGAATTCTGGGCTTTCATCAGGTCGACGATGGAATCCTGGTGAGCGGAAGCGGCACTCACCTCGATCAGCTGACCGACCAGGATCTGGTACTCATCGACGCGACCGGCAGTGTGCTCGATGGCTCAGCCCAACCGACATCGGAGACACCGCTGCATCTTGCGGTGTACGCCGCTACCGATGCCACTGCGATAACTCACACCCACGCCACCGGATCAGCGGCGGTCTCGTGCGTCGAGTCCGAGCTACCCGCGTTGCACTATCTGTGCGTCCAGCTCGGCGGCCCGGTTCCCGTTGCACCCTATGCGACCTATGGCTCCGACGAGCTCGCCGCCTCGGTTGTGAACGCCCTCGACACCGACCGGTTCGGCGCCCTCATGGCAAACCACGGCTCGATCACCTACGCGGCTGGTGAACCTCAGGCCGCCCTTACCCAAGCGTGTGAGCGACTGCGAGTGCTCGAGTGGTTGTGTGAATTGCATATTCAGGCCCATCGGATCGGCGTGCCGCGAGTGCTCACTACAGACGAACTCAACGACGTCCGCGCTACCACCGCTCGGCTACGAGCTGCACGCAAAGCGCAGACATGAACGTAGGCCAGGTCGCCTGCCTAGGGCCGTACATCGTCGATGTACTGGCGCGACCGGTCACCGAAATTCCTGTGCGAACGGCTCGGGTCCGAAGCCGACCTAATCCTCCAACGGGTCGACCATGTACTCGTGAGCCGCCACACCGTCTGACCGTCGGTTTCAGGCACAGAGCGCTGTGCCTTTGGGCTGGGAGGGAACGTCCGCTGGCTCAATCGCTCCGGTGATCGACAGTCCTAGGTCGCAGTCCTAGGTCGCAGCCGTCGATCCTCTGGCCGAATCGACCCCGCCGATTCCACCGCACATCTCAAGGTTGGTGGTTGTTTGGTCGCACAGGACCTCGGTGGCTACGCCGCGGTTTGTTACGCAGGCCGGCTCGACGCAGCCGGAATGGGCCCCTCGACAGCCTTGTTGACTTCGTTGTGGAAATGAGCAAGCGCTGGTTCGATCTTGCCGTACACCAAGTGCTCTAGCGCCCCTGACGCCAGGTTGCGTTGGACCTGTTCCATCAGCGGGAAGTCCTCGGTGCCGGTGACGTGGAGCAAGAGATCAAGGTTCTTGACGAAGTACTCCCGTGATCCCTCGCTATGAGGTTCCGCAGGAGCGTAGACCGACGTGGTGAATCGAGAGCGGCCCACGTCGAGTGGTTCGATGTTCCACACCTCGACATGGTCGACCTGATGTACCACCATGCCGGTCGGCACCAAGAAGTACTGAATCGTGCCGTAGGGCAACAGGCTTCGTTCATCCTCGGGCTTGTCGAACTCGTTGGAGACATCGGACCGCAACCCGGTCAGCATCAGGTTTCGACCGAACGGTTCGAAGACCGACTCGGAGTGGAACATGCCTCCCAACGTGGCTCGATGCAATGTACGGATGTGATAGGTCTCGCTAAAGGTGTCGAACAACAGCTTCCAGTTGAAGTCCCAGTCGTGCTGACGCGAGTCGATGAGCACATAGTCGTCTAGGCCGAACGCTCCGAGGTCGTCCTGAGCCCCACCGAGGGCAGCGTCGATATCGATGGGTTCGTCGCCCCCTGGTCGCACGAAAATCAGCCCGTACTTTTCCACGATGGGCCTGCTCACGAGATCGCAGTTCATCGATACGTCGTCGAAGGCATGCTGAGCAGCAGGCCGAGTCCGCAGTGCACCATCGAGCTCATAGTTCCATGCGTGATAGGGACAGCTGAATGACCGCAGGCCGGTGCCGTGGCCGACCGGATCAACCAATGGCGCGCCCCGATGGCGACACATGTTCACCAGAGCCCGCAACGATCCATCGGCCTGTCGAACCACAACGATAGGGACACCATCGAATCGCATGGCCCGCCACGATCCTGGCTCACGAACGTCGGCGCTCATGCCAAAAAATGCTGGACCTTCGCGAAACAGCACCCGCTGTTCCGCTGCGAAACGTTCAGGATCGACATACATCGCAGCCTCGCTGACCATGGACGATGATCCATACAGCCCGTGGAGCCCTTCGCCGGCGTTGGCGATCCTGTCGAGTAACTCGATTTGACGTTCCTGGCGCATTGCCACCCCTTCGCAGACCGATACCGGTGGTCAAGGAGTCACCCTAGATCGCGCCGGTCTGCGCAACCCTTATCGGTCTCAGCGCCGTTGCGAGGGGCAGCTTCTGTATCGGCAGGGCTGTCGTCACTACGCTCTGAGCATGACCAAAACGCCTTCGACCGGTCCATCGCTCCCCTTCCCCGCAATTCCATCGGCAAGCACGGCCGGCCGCGGTCTCAATGATTCGGAGCATGTGTGGCGTGACACCGCTTCGCCACTGGGCGACGACGCTCCCAACATCGTGATCTTCATGACCGACGATGCCGGCTGCGCCAACGGCTCCCCGTTCGGTGGGCCGATTCAGCTGCCGACCATGGAGCGGGTGTTGAACATGGGTGTTGGCTACAACCGGTTCCATACAACCGCTATGTGTTCGCCCACTCGAGCATGTGTGCTGACCGGCCGCAACCATCATGCGGTCGGGTTTGGTCAGATACCGGAGTACGCCACCGACTTCGACGGATACGTCGGTGCAATCCCACGATCTGCGGCCACGATCGCCGAAGTCCTGAGCGGCTACGGCTACGGCACTGCCGCGTTCGGAAAATGGCATAACACGCCGATCGATCATGTGAATCGAAACGGCCCATTCGATCGGTGGCCGACGGGTCATGGTTTCGACTACTTCTATGGTTTCGTGGCCGCGGAGACGTCGCAGTACGAACCTCGGTTGTTCGAAAACACCACACCCATCGAGCCACCCGACGAGCCTGGCTACCACCTGACCGAAGATCTCGCCGATAAGGCGATCTCGTACCTGCGTCGACGGCGCAACACCGCGCCGGACCAGCCGGTGCTGATCTACTTCACCCCTGGCGCAGTGCACGGACCGCATCACATCCCCAAGGAGTGGGCCGACAAATATGCCGGGGCGTTCGACGACGGTTGGGAAGTGTTGCGAGATCGCATCTACGCAGCGCAGCGTGCGTCGGGGTGGATCCCGGACCACGCGGAGCTGACCCCGATCGACGACACGATGCAGCGATGGGATGACGTACCCGAGGAGCACCGGCGGTTCCAGTCCCGGTTGATGGAGGTCTACGCCGGATTCGCCGAGCACACCGACCATCAATACGGCAAGGTGCTCGACGAACTTGAACGACTCGGTCAACTCGACAACACCCTGATCTTCTACGTCAACTCCGACAATGGGGCATCGGCCGAAGGCCTGTTCGGCACGATCTCTGAGATTCTGTGCCACAACGGGCTCCAGATACCGGTGGACCAACAGATCGAGGTACTCGAACGTGACTATGGCGGCATCGACATGCTCGGTACCGAACTGGTCGACAACCACTACCACGCGGCCTGGGCGTGGGCGACCGACACGCCGTTTAAGTCGACCAAGTTAGTGGCGGCCCACTTCGGAGGCACTCGCACTCCCCTGGCAGTGGCCTGGCCCAAACGTTTCGGCCACGATCCCACGCCCCGAGATCAGTTCCATCATGTGATCGATCTGGCGGCAACGATCTACGACGTGCTCGGCATTGACCCCCCTGCCCAGTTCAACGGCGTTGACCAGAAGCCGATCGACGGCGTCTCTTTGGCCGCGTCGTTCACGGATTCGCAGGCTGGCTCGGGTCACATCACCCAGTACTTCGAAATCATGGGCAGCCGAGGCATCTATCACGACGGCTGGTTCGCCGCAGCCTTTGGGCCTCGTAATCCGTGGGATCCAAAATACAACCGATTCCGAGGCTGGGAACCTGAAGAAGACCAGTGGGAGCTCTACGACCTGCGAGTCGATTACAGCCAAGCCAATGACCTTGCGAACGAACTCCCTGACAAGTTGGCCGAACTCCGCGAGCAGTTCGACGCACACGCCGAGGCGAATCAGGTCTTCCCCATCGGAGGCGGCCTACTCACGTCGGTGTTCCGTCCCGATCTGATGAAGTCAACCACGCTCAGCGAGTGGGTCTTCGACGCCGACGACGACCGAATCGCCGAAGCGATGGCACCGAAATTCCTCAGCGGATACTCGAGTCGTTCGACAGTCCGGTTCTCCTCTGGCCCAGACGACTCCGGTGTTCTGTTCTGTGTTGGTGGAATCACAGGCGGGTTCACCGTGTACCTGGACGATGGGTTACTCATGGCCGAGTACAACACCTCAGGCATCGAACGGACTACCGCCATGTCCGAGGCCAAGATCACGCCCGGCGATCATGAAGCCGTCATCGAATTGGTGATGGACAGCGATCGTTATCGTTGCCCCGCTCTTCTGAGCATTGAGCTCGATGGTGTGCCGGTGGCATCGGCACGAATCCCGCGAACCGTGCCCGCCATGTTCAGCTTTTCAGAGACGTTCGACGTCGGCAAGGACCTGGGCTCGCCGGTGTCACTGGCGTATGCCCACCGTAAACCTTTCGCGTTCAACGGCACCATCGATTCGGTGCGCTGCAGTTATCTCCCGGTCAACGAAACCGCCCGGTAACGGGCCCCGATCACCTCATTCAAAGACCAAACAGCCGTCGTCGAGATCAGCCTCGGGCAGTACCTTGCGTTCCATCCAATAGTCCTGGCTGTGAATCCATGGTTGGCGATCGCCGGATTTCGGCATCAGGTGCAACGCTCGCTGGATATATCCCGGGTTGAAGTTCTCAGGATCGACCCAAGGGTTCAGTTCCATGTCCGCATCTTCTGGCCGCAGGCGCGGTGTCACCATGGTCGCGCCCCGTTCGTCCATGTGCTGCAGCAGGCGACAAACAAAGTCACCGATCAGGTCGGCCCGCAGGGTCCAGCTCGCCCGGAAGTAACCGAACACCCAGGCCATGTTCGGAATGTCGGTGAACATAGCACCGCGGTACCCAACTCGATCGTGGAAGTTCAACGGTGCGCCATCGATCGTGAAGTTGATGTCACCCAGGACATTCATGTTGAACCCGGTCGCGGTCACGATGATGTCGGCCGCAAGAGTTTCACCTGACGTGAGCGTGATGCCGGTTTCGGTAAACGACTCGATTTCGTCGGTGACCACCGATGCCTTACCGCTGGCAAGACCATGAAAGAGGTCGCCGTCCGGCACGAACGCCAGTCGTTGTCGCCACGGGTCATAGTTGGGCGTGAAGTGCGGCGACATCTCGTAGTCCTCGCCCAAAATCTCCTTGATGCCTGCAAACAGTTGTTCGCGAAGCGCGGCCGGGTCGTCGAAGGCCATGTTGGTGATGAGGTTCTGATCGTGCAGGATCTTGCGCCGAACAATTTCGTGAATCCACTCTTCGTCGATCTCCAGTTCACGGAGCATGTCGGCGAGTTCGTTGTGGTTGCGCCCGGTCGCAAAGTAAGTGGGCGAACGTTGCAGCATCGTTATGTGCGAGACGTCGGGGGCCATCGCTGGTATGAGCGTGGCTGCCGTTGCGCCCGACCCTATGACCACAACTTCTTTATCGGTGTAGTCGAGGTCGTCAGGCCATCGCTGCGGGTGCACAATCTGACCTGCGAACTCTTCCATACCTGGCCATTCGGGCGTGTAGCCCTCTTCGTGGCGGTAGTAACCCTGACACATCCACAGGAAGTTGGCCGTGAAATATCCGGTTTCACTGGTTCCGGTATCAGCGTCGGTCCGGGCTACCTTCAACGTCCATTGGTGGTCTTCGGTCGACCATGTCGCAGACGCAATCGCATGGTTGTAACGGATGTGCCTGTCAAGATCGTTGTCGTCGATCACCTCGCCCATGTAGTCGAGGATCTTGTCTGCCGAAGCGATCGGGGCTCCGGTCCACGGCTTGAACCGGTACCCAAACGTGTACAGGTCACTATCGGACCGAATGCCGGGATAGGTGTGGGTTCGCCACGTTCCACCAAACCCGTCCTGGGTCTCGAGGATCACGAAACTCTTCTCGGGACACTGCTCGCTCAAGTGATACGCGCCCCCTATACCCGAGATACCAGCGCCGACGATGAGCACATCGAAGTGCTCGCTCGCGGGTTTGGTTACCGGTTCTAACGTGGCCGTGTCGGTCATGACTCGGGTCCCTTCTCGATGTCGCGATCTCCGCCCACCTTAGATTGGCGCACCAGAATCTCGATTGCCCACGCTCATTCGTTGATTGTGACAAGTGAGACAACCGGTTGAGCTCGCCGCTCGACAGCACGCCTCGACTGACCATTTCGAGCGGATGTGCAAAAGTGGAATTGCGGACGGCACCGGAGGTAACTAGTAAGGGAAGGTCCCGGGCCAACGACAGCGAAGACCAACGACGGTGACCACCAACCAACCACGGTGCAAGCAAGGAAACGAACATGCAACCCTCATCCAAGAGCAGTGACCCTTCGGTGCCGGTGGGTCCCGGTGCCCGAACCTACGAGCAACGGTGGGACAGCGCAGCCGAGACCTTCCGACGGTTCGTCCCTACCGCTGAACCTGAACGCGTCGCCGCGTCGTTCAGCCGCCGACTGGGTCCGCTGGGAACCTTCGCCTTCGAAGTTGTCGGAGACATGTGGAATCGTCCTCAGCTGCAGCGTCGAGACCGTTCGTTAC
>Ga0206130_10007126_pt1 | contig 12496 bp, 17 predicted proteins | sample Helgoland_Spring_9_FD_148637 | JGI IMG/M metagenome (GOLD analysis project Ga0206130, IMG submission 148637) | Pelagic subsurface seawater microbial communities from Kabeltonne, Helgoland, North Sea - Helgoland_Spring_Bloom_20160512_1 | ecosystem: Environmental > Aquatic > Marine > Epipelagic ... | reverse complement strand
AGGGATAAAGATTTCTTAACCTCTATGACTTGAGTCGGTTCACCTTCGTACTGGCGATGCTTATCGATTAGGATGCCGGTAGCGATTGGAAGAACACCTGATGGGATTTCATCGTTATCCAGCTTTTCGATCATCTTCTCAACTGCAAGCTGTGAAGCATGGCCGATTAAACCTCTCATTACTTTCTTCGATGATTCGATCACCTGCTTCTCACGGGAGCGAACCACAGCTATTGTGTTATGAGAAACCTTTAGTTCCTTCTTAATCCGACTAACTGGTGTGCCATCGGATAACATCTGTACTACTTTAGCATAGTCACCTGGTCGCTTATCGTACAGACCCTGTGCTGTGTAGATCGATGGACAGGTCTCCTCTACTGTAAGGTTAGCTGGAAGGTTCTCAGCCTCTATCGTAATACGCTTTTTATCAGTAGGCATTTCTATCGGTGCAAGCAATTGAGAAAGTATTCTCAATAAGGTTCGATGCAAGTCTAATTAGACATAATCATTATTTCACGAACCACTTTATGTCTGCCATAGCATAAAATGATGCACAAATATAATATATTGTACGCTCTGTCCTAAATCACATAAAAATTTAGGCCCAGATGGGGGGGGAGGGGGGTCTGAAAATCTGCCCCCCGATCACCGCCGACCGATAGAGGCTCATAAAAAAATTCTGACAAATTGCCCCACCCGAGGTGACCTACTATCGCCCATCTGCTATAATCGTCCATGCCTCTCACTTGGTCACCGCATCCCGCCATCCCGCCTCTCAGCAAGGCAGAGATGCTGAGGATGTCGCCTGAGAAGATCCTCGCATATTGGGAGAAGCGTGAGGAAGCGATAGCCAAGGAAAAAGATGACCCATATCGGCATGGCTTTGAATTGGATACCTGGAAGTTAGCAGATAAGGAATTAAAGACTCACTCGGAAATTCTGCTTATGGGGGGTAATAGAGCGGGCAAGTCTGAGCTTTGTGCGAAGAGAGTAGTCCAAACTTTAGTTGAGAACCCAGGTACGATTATTTGGTGTCTTACTGAAACATCGGCCAATTCGATCCAATTTCAGCAGAAGCTCGTATTTAAATACCTCCCAAAAGAGTTAAAATCGTTGGGTAGGGGTAAAGTCGGGTATGTTATGTACAGTCTTCGTAATGGCTTTACCGCCTCTAAATTTACTTTGCCTAATCGGTCTGAATGTATCTTTAGAAACTGGAGCCAAGACATCAGTACAATCGAAGGAGGAGAAATCGGATGTCCCTCTCCACCGGTTAATGGTACTCACAACATTGGATTTTGGGCAGATGAACTCGTGCCTATGTCATGGGTCAATACGCTCAGATTTAGATGTGTAACTCGTTCCCATGAGAGTCAATATGATGGAGTAGTTCGACCAGCAAGTGGATTAATTTCCTTCACCGCCGTGGACGGCTGGAACTCGGTAGTAAAATCGATGCTCACAGGCGCGAGAACAGTCGAATCGGCAAAAGCGGACCTCCTGGACGGCGAAGAGGTTCCCCTCGTCCAACAGCCCATCCGCAAAGCCAGCTCGGTGGTGTATTTCCATACAGCGGCTAACCCCTTTGGCGGATGGGAAGCAATGAAGAACCAACTAGAGGGGGAAAAGAGGGAAACTATTCTTTGCCGGGCGTATGGAGTGCCAGTTCGTCAAAGTCGGGCAATATTTCCAAATCTTACGGATAAGAATTTCGTACAGGCAGAAAAGTTACCCGATTTTGAGGATGCAAACTTCGTTCTAAGCATTGACCCAGCGGGAGCAAAGCCCTGGACGATGGTATTATTTGCAATCGATGCACATGGAGTCGCCTGGGCGGTTAAGGAGTTTCCTGATTTTGACACATGGGGCGGATGGATTGATCTGACTAAGGACAAGATGACAGCCGGCGAGGCCGCCCAACCGAATGGGTATGGATTGAAGGATTATGCGGATGAGATTAGGAGGATGGAAAAGATTTGTGGGGATAATGAGGTTGTACGAATCATCGACCCTCGTTTAGGGGCGGCAAGTTATCAGAAGTCGGAAGGATCTTCTAATATCATAGATGATTTAGCGAATGAAGATATCATCGTTGAACCGGCTGAGGCTTTGGACATCGAGACAGGCTTACAGGCAATCAACAATTTACTGGCATGGGATCGGGATAGACCTATGGATTTGGATAATAAGCCTAGATTGATGTTCTCGGATGAATGTCAGAATTTAATTAGCTGTATGCAGGCATATATACCTGGGGATTTAAAGTCTGCGCCTAAAGATTTTGTGGACTGTGCCAGGTATTTTTCCATCGGGAATTTCGAGTACCATGATGAGGACAGTTTTTTAGCAACAGGCGGGGGGAGTTATTAAATTATGAAATCTAAAAAGGTGATGCCTGGGCATCGTAATCAAATCGTAATGCTTAGGCAGGCTGGGGAGACTTGGCCTAAGATCGCTAAGGCTGTTGGCTTTAGTCGGGCGACTGTACAGAAGGTGTACAAGGAAGAAGTGGCAAAGGAGGCTCCACCTGTGATTAAGGTGGAAAAGCCGAGGTATGAGAAGGCTAGGGTATTATCGAAGGTACCAAATCCTCGTTTGATGCGTATATATTTTAATGATCGGGATGAGATTGGTGTGTGCGTTAAGAGGCCACAGGACAATCACCCACCCAAGAGTCAAATCATCGTCAAGAAGGTGGAAGGCAATGAAGAGCTATACCGATTGGTGTGAGAGTGTGGAAGAAAAGGACAGAAGGATCGATATGATGCTTCGGGAGATGGTTATTGAGCGGGGGATTGAATCTTTAGCCAGCGGTGAGGAGCCTGAACCATTAACTCTACAGGAGATTTCGGAATTTGTGGGGATTGGTTTCACATCGCTCCAACGCATCGAGCAACAAGCCTTGGATAAATTAAGAAATAAAATGTTAAACTAGAAAGTTTAGAAAAATGGAAAACGAAGTACAATTATACGAAGAAAAGCCCGATGTTGATGAATTAAAGCATGAATTTGAACGAGCTAAGGCAAATCTATCTTGGTGGATGGATAAGGCAGAAGATGCACGGGAGGTTCGCTTTAACGAGTGGGCGGGTAAGAGTGGAGATGGTAAGAAAAGTGGACCCGATGCCTTCCCTTGGGACGGGGCAAGTGATCTCGATCCGAATTTGATAAACCCATTAATCGATGGGGATGTCGCGACTCTCACGCAGGCCCTCTCACAGGCAAACCTGGTGGCCGCGCCTGTGGAGAGCGGTGACATAGCATCTGCCAAGTTGGTAAGTGAATTTTTGAAGTGGCGAATGGGGACGATGGATGAACTGATGAGGGAGTCAGCCATCGGAGCTAATTATTTATTGCAGAATGGACTGACTTTCTTTGGTACTTACTGGAAACAGGAGAAGACTCGTAAGTTTGAACCATTAAGTTTGGAAGAAATTGCCCAGCAATCGCCCGAACTGGCAATGGCTATTCAAGACCCCGAGATGAAGGAGGGAGTCGAGGAAATGTTCTATCCGATGTTCCCAAAGTTGAAGAAAAGACGGGTCAAGAAGATGCTTAATGAACTTCGCAAGACGGGAGAGACAGAAATACCTACCGAAAAGATGGTGGTTAATCGTCCGGCAGTTAAAGCTTATGAGCTTGGGCGTGAATTAATAGTGGACAGTAATGTGATCGACCTGGAGTCCGCCCGTTCTATCCATTGTTTGCATTACTATACACCCGAGGCTTTAAAACAGAAGGTCAATGAAGGATGGGATGCCAAGTGGATTGATGAAGCTATCGAGAAAGCTAAGGATTTTTACGCTGAGGAACGATATAGCGACAGCATGATTTCTTATAACTATGGGAACAATTATGGGAGCCAGCATTACGAGGGATTAATTAAAGTAATTACTACCTATCGTAAGGAGTTGGACGAGGATGATTGCCCTGTGGTTACTAAGACCTGCTGGACTGAGGAAATGGAAGATGCTGGATTCCATGAGCCTGTTGGGTATGACGAGGGGCGGTATCCATTTGTGTGTATCACGAGAGAGCATTTAAACCATCGTTTATTGGACTCTCGGGGATACCCTGAGCTGTTAAAGAGCTATCAATTGGCTGTGAAGACCGAGTTAGATAGTAGGCGTGACGCGGCAAGCATGACAACCATGCCACCTGTCGAGTTTCAAATCGGAAGGCGGCCTGATCGATTAGGACCAGGTGCATTCTTGCCTGTGCGGAGGCGGGGAGAGGTTGGATTTATGGAAACTCCAAGGTTCTCACCAGCATCGACACAAGTTGAGATGGATATCCGCAGGCTGTGTGACAAGATAACCGGTCGAGCGACTGGTCCTGAAGACGCGGTGGAAGCAAATACTTTAAAACAACATTTAGTAAATTGTTGGCTAAGTGGATGGAAGGAAGTTTTGAAGCGTATATGGTGCTTGGATCGTACTTACAGCGGACCAATGGTTTGGTTTCGGGTAACGAACAACGAGCAAGGCGCACAGCTTATCCTGGATGAAACTGCCGAGTTGTATGACTTTAATATTAGTTGGAACTCGATGAACCAAGATGAGGAAAAGGTTCTACAGAAATTGGATACCGTAGGCAAATTAATGTCAAGCTACGACAGAGCAGGCCAAGCTCGCTACGATGTATATCTTCGTAAAGTAATCGAAGCAATCGATCCAAACCTTGCTGGCCAATTAATAGCCCCCGCTGAAGAGGCAACCGATAAGGAGATTAAGGAAACATCTGCGGATCTCGCAAAAATCTTTAGTGGTCAAGTTGTCAACTCACCTCAGTTGGCCAATGCCCAGCTTCGTTTACAATTCATGCAGACATATTTGCAGGGAACGGAAGAAATTCCAGCCACAGACATCCAGCAAAGGATGCAGGAGGACGAGAACTTTGCTAAGAGGCTACAAACATATGCTGGTCAGCTCGAGCAACAGCAAGCCCAACAAAGAAACGCACTAATCGGTCAACTGGGGACCGCGCCTGGTAATGTACCAGCAAGTTCAATGTAATGAATTTATCTGACGCTATTGCGGGTTTGGGCGATCAAACAGAATGGAAATTTGTTAAGAAATTTATCAAAGAGCAAAGAGATTCATGCTTGGTTGATTTCCAGGATTACACCCATGTAGACAATCCACAAAAACTTGCCCGTCTGTCGGGTGAGATTGCCGGGCTAAGTAGGCTAATAAGTTGTATCGAAAATGAGGAGGATGACAGAGACCCCACATCAGCAGTTTAAAAACGAACATCGTGCATTATTGAATCGATGGCTTGAAGAGTCCGACATCGATGATATGGAAATGGCTAAAATTGCGATGGATGATTTGAATGAATGGCTCGGAGAAGAAGTCCTGGAGTTCGAGAGTGAAATCGACTTAGGGGATGAAGAGGACGGGTAGCATATACGAGCAACAGTTTTCTTTAGATGCCCTAAAAAATGGTTTAGAAGTTTTTACGCCTATTGGCGACTATTTGCCACAGGATTGTATTGTTATGAACTCGGCAGGTCGGACCTTTCGAGTGCAGGTAAAAGGCACAGGTGTTTTGATAGAGGATAAACGGAATAATGGGGGTTTGGGAAGGTACATGATTACCTCGGCATCCGGTAAAAAGGTAAAAGAGACAATAGACTGTACAAAGGTTGATACCTTAGCGGCTTACATCGAACCCGTTAATGCTTGGTACATCATACCATGTATGGATTTAGACAACGCAATTCGCATAAGTTTGTACCCTCACAATGCTAAATCCAAAGCAAAGTATGAAAGATTTTTAAACAACTGGAACGCATTTAAAATTTCCTGAATAATCCTAATTTCTTTCTGATATAATTGTCATTGGCGGGGTGTATTTACTCCGCAGATCAATACAAGAGAGTGCGAACTCTTCAAACGCAGAGAAATTATGGCAGACACAGTTATTAGCGAGGCTCCGGCTGAATCCACGGGAGCAGAAGACAATCAAGCGCAAGGCCCAATGAGCATGGAAGATTTGGCGGCATCCTTTGTCGATCAAGTTGAAAGTGATCAGCAGGCATCTGACGATGAGGCTAAAGCGGAAGTCACCGAGAGTTCCGAAGAGGCAGAAGCATCGGAAGAAGATGTTCTTTCACAGTCTATTTCCGAAGAGGAAGAAGATACCGAAGAAGAAACCGAGCAAGAGGATGAAGAAATCGAGGAGGAGTCCGAAGAGGAACCGCCAAAAGCTGTAGGTAAACTGCTCAAGCAAGTTAATAAACTAACTGCACGGGCTAAGTCTGCTGAAGAAAATGCAGATGCACTTAAAGCCGAGATCGAATCCCTTAAATCCAACAGCCAACCTACTGAGCAGGCAACCGGCCAACCTGAACTTGAAAATGTTCAGACCTTTGAAGACTTGCAAAAGTTACAGAAGGAAGCGCAAGCCGCCAAGAAGTTCGCCCTACAGAATATCGGGAAACACTATGTCGAAGTTGACGGCAAGGAGTATAGCGATGATGACATCCGAAATATCCTTACCCAAGCAGACGAGTACCTTACCGAAAAAATTCCAGCTAGGCAGAACTACTTACAGGAAAAAGCTCAATGGCAACAGGATACAATCGCTACACATCCCTGGCTCAACCAGGACGATGAATCAGCAGAAGCTCGGAAAGAATTATTCGGAGGACTCAAAAGCCAGTACGGCCATATCCTAAAAAATCTTCCCAACGGTGACTTTGTTGCGGCAACCCTCGTTCGAGGAATTGAAGCAATTAAGTCGGACCAAAAGGCAAAGACCGCACCTAAAAAGAAAGCGATCAAGCCAAAGAGTCCACCACCTACAGATGGAGGCAACGCCTCACCACCGGTGGAAAATGCCAATATTCGGAAACAGAAACAGAAAGAAGCGATCAAGCGCAAGGGACCACTCTCGGCTAACGATCTAGCCGCATTTCTTAGCGACTAAACTTTAATCATTCAAATTCAAAATTCTTATTTAAAATGCCTACAAATATTGCAACTTCCTACAATGTAGATGGAGTAAAAGGTGCAAGAGAGAACCTGGAGAACCTTCTCAAGACTGTCGAGCCTACCGAAACTCCCCTCTATTCAACTCTCTCACAATCCGCCGCTCCTAAAGCGACACTTAATGAGTGGTTAGTCGATTCCCTCGCCGATCCTGATCTTTCAGGCGTAATTGACGGAAATGACCTTGATCTTACAACTGCTCAAAACTTGATCGACACAAGGGCAAGGCTCCAAAACCGTGTACAAACCCTCCGCGATTATTTTGCAGTATCGCGCCAGTCGGAAATGGTCGAGGTGGCTCCTGGTGGATCACTCTTCAATTCCAGCAAAGCCAAAAGTCTCATTCAGTTAAAAAGAAGTATTGAAAGTGCTATTGGATCAGGTAATGACCAATCCGCAGGCACAGGTTCAGCCGCCGCTAAAATGTGCGGACTCGGAATTTGGTCTGACCCAACTGCAACTGGCAATACTTTTGATACTTCGTTAAAAGAAGGTTTCCGCGCAGTCGCAGGTTCCCGTGTTTCCTTGGGTTCATTGACCGAAGACGGCCTTCGTGGACTTCTTCAAGCTGTTTACACCGCTTCCGGTGCTAAGAGCAACTTCAAGTTGTTTGCTGGTCCAGCCGTGATGAACAAAATCACCGACTACACTCGGGCAACTGTATCTGACAACCCAAGCTACCAGTTCACTCAAGATGTAAGTGGTAAGTCCTTGATTAGAAGTGTTTTAAGCTATGTTTCAGACTTCGGAAGTATCGACATCATCCCTGATTTATTTCTTGGACGTGTGGATGGATCGGCATCTAGCCCTAATACTGCCGCTGGCGTAGTCAATACCGACCGTGCTTATCTCATTCCTGACGATGATACCGTTTCCTTAAAATTCTTGGAAGGTATCTCTGTTGTGGACTTACCTGACAACGGCGGTGGAAAACGAGCCTTCTCTGAGGCTATGCTCACCCTTCGGGTCGGCAATCCACGCGCACTTGGTTCTATTGTTTAATCAATCTTCAATCAATTAGTAGTAATTGTTTGTTTCATGTGTTCATAAAATGGGGAGCCAGCTTAGGGGTAGGCTGGCTCCCTTTTTTCTTTTAAAATATGAGTCTTAATATCATCGTAAAAGGAGGTAAGCGAAGTGGAAATTCCCAGGAGGAAATCGCTTATTATATTCGCAAAGCAAACCAACAAGCCGCAGTTCGGGAAAAAGCAGGCTATGCCCAACGACAGGAGCAAGTCCGCAAAGCCGCCAAATCCCTCGAAGGAAGCAAGGGCAACTTTCGATTAAAACGGGTAACTGACATGACGACCTATCTTCGGCATGAACAACAAGCACCAGGTTGCTGGGCAAATAAAGAGTTCACTAAAGACTTTGAGAAATCCAACCCCGAAACAGTTGTAAAGCATTGAGGACGGTTCCTTACAGCACATTCAAGAGTCGATTCCAATCTTCGGTGGGTGTCGATTCTTTGCTTTCACAGGAAGAGACTGCCCTGAAAAATAGTTTAAATGACCGTATCAGAGGAGCATGGACCCGTGCAAAATGGCCTGATGTACAGACAGTAGTCGAGAAATCAGTAGCCGCCGTAACAAGCCCCATAGTGGCCGACAAGGCTGTGCAAATCGACAACGCATCCGACCTCATGGATGTGTTTCAGGTATGGACAAAAAACCCACTCACGGATCGCAATGCTATCCTCTTAGAATTTCAATTAATTAATGGATACATCGTTTTATCGGCAGACTCTTCAGCCGACTCTGTATTCATCGTGGGCAACCAAGTACCGGCATCTGACTATGGAGATGCCACAACGGATCTCCCTGCATTCCTAGAGCGGTATCTATTACTAGCCTGTGTAGCTGATTTCTACAAAGCCGATGGGCAATTAGAAAAGAGTGTTCAACAGGAGCAAATGGCCGAGGAAACCTTAGCATTAGAACTTGATCGGGTCGAGCGACTCAACTCGATGAACAAAATCACAATCAATTCATATCCGAGCTACAGCTTCGGAGTATCAATTTTATCAACCACATAATATCATGGGATTAGCATCAGTAAATGTTTTGAACTCAATGGGCGCAAATGGATGCGTCTATGTAAACGGAACCACCGCAGTAAATGGCAGTTTTATAGCTGTTCAATTTACTGAACCATCAGTCATTGGTGCATTAACCGCTGTGATGGATAACTCGGCAGACTTAATTGCCGATGCCACATCCTTTGCGACAGGACAGGTGATCTATGTTCCATTTACCAGTATTACATTAACCAGCGGAGCCGCCATTCTTTACAAAGGTAGCGTCTAATGCCCGAACTCGGACTCAGACTTTCCATTGGGGAGGTAGATGCCGATAGCATCGTTGGGCCACCTATTGGTGGACCCATAATCGATGGTGTAATCCAAACAGAGGCGGAGGACTTTCTGCTCGTGGAAGCCGGGCAATTTTTAGCATTCGATTAAGAGGAAATAAATTATGGCAAATAAACGAATTAGCTCATTAGACGACATTACCTTGGTTGGTGGTACATCCACCGCAGAGGTGAATGCAAACGATATTTTACCGATCACCGATGTGGATGATACTACGGGTTCACCACAAGGTACAACGAAGGGAGTAAAGGTTAGCGATTTAATGGGAGAAGCTGCCGTGCAATCAGTCAACACGCAAACCGGTGCGGTTGTATTAGATGCGGATGATGTGGATGATGCATCAACCTCGCACAAGTTTGTCACCGCATCCGACATTACGAACCTTGGCAACCTAAGTGGGGTAAATACAGGTGACCAAGATTTGAGTAGCTACCAGCTACAGCCTTCCGAAGGTGCATTCGTAGACGGCGATAAAACAAAGTTGGATGGATTAAATTCAGCCGACTACGCAACTGCGGCACACACCCATGCAGTTAATGATCTTAGTGATGTTACGATTACATCCGCTATTAACGAAGATGTAATTAAATTTAACGGCACAAGTTTCGTAAACGGGCAAGTCTCGGTCGATGTAGACACCCCGCTCACCACCGCACTTCGCGGAACCGACAATCCGCACATCGGAGCGTATCCGAATCAGAGTTTCAAGGTTACCGACAATCCGGCTAAGTCGGTCATGGTCATCGCTGATGCGGATGGTAACTTGGAGTTTGTTACTAAGGATGGAGCGAATGTTTATGTTAACACACCATCCTCTCGTCTAGCATTAGCAAAAGGATTTAGTATCCAAGCTGATGGTGCTGAACCTGATATAGAAGCAGTCGATACAGACGGCACTACCTACTCGGTAATTAGTGGAGACACAGACACAAAAGGAGCGAATGGTTTACCAACTCGCCAAGGTTTTAATCTTCCCGACATAGGGGCAAATCCAGCACCACTTCTAATCTCAGGCGGAACAATCGCTTAACAACATTCTAACTTAGAGACACACATATTATGGCAACAGTATACATCGCACCAACCGCACAGGGTTCAGCAGACGGAACATCTGAGGCAAACGCTTACGCATATTCATCACTTAGTACCGCAGAAACAGCGGCGGGATCGGGTGGTACTATTCTTTTTACAGATGGATCATACTCATCGCTAGGTAGTCAAACATGGGACGCTAGTGGCGTTACTTATAAAAGTTTAAATAAACAAGGAGCAAGTATTGACGGTGCTGTAGCTGACGGATCAGCTGCTAGTCTAATAACTTTAAATGATGTGACCGTTCAGGACTTTGAGTTTATAGATTACAAGCCAACCTTTGTTACAGCAGCATCAAGCGTAAGTGGTTGCGTTTTTAAAACAAGCGGATTCATAGATTGGTCGTCTCAAGGTATTATTAATGGTGGTACAGCAACAGGAAACACTTGGACGGATAATACATTCCAAGCTAAGTTTGATTCAAGCGACACTATCATAGCTAGAAACCTTAATAACTTTTCTACTTTTGAGCGAAACAGTTTCTATTTAGATGTCACAAATCCATCAGGTACATTAGCTCTTAGTGCGTCAGCACCAGCGTCACAAAAGAATTGCGTTTGGGCTTCTTCAGATAACAGTAAAATTGGAACAGTAGCGTTCGCGTCTACTTCTACAAACTGTTGCTTTGATAACATGGGTAGCTCTAACACCAGCGGAGGTACAGACAACATCTTCGCAGACCCGCAATTCGTAGACCCCGCAAACGGCGACCTACGCCTCCGCCCATCCTCTCCTTGTATCGGTGCTGGAACCGCAAGCTAAGTAGTCATGGCACTCAATAAATTGCACAAGAAGGACTTTGCCATTGCGGTGAAGACGGGAACAGACGCGAATAAATCGAAGTTCGCTAAGGAGTGTGTGCAAGGCGAGTGGTACTTTGCTACGGATACGAAGAAGTTGTATATGGCAGAGACTACCGCTGGAGCATCGGACGCAACCCTCGTGCAGTTTAATCCCGCCAATACGGGTGTATGAATAAACTTCATCACAAAGACTTTAGTATCGCCTTTAAGACAGGCACAGATGCGAACAAGTCGAAGTTCAAGAAGGAAGCCGTTCAAGGTGAAATGTATTTCGCTACGGACTCCAAGAACTTGTATGTGGCGGAGACTACTGCGGGTTCGATTGATGCGACTCTGAGTCAGTTTACATTAGGAGTATTCGATAGCTCCTTAACATTCCCAACCATCCAAGTATTCGACAACGAGTCGGAGTTTATCTATCAAACGAACGCACCCGACTACACCATCGTACACGCAAAAGACACCGATAAGTTGTATGTTTGGGACAACCCTAATTGGGTATTTTATAACAACGACACACCTTAATATTTAACATGAGTACATTAACAAGTTACGCAACAGCAGCAGCTAGAGATTCAGCAGTACCAGCAGCAAGCAACACGGGTCTTTGCATATTTCGATCAGACACGAACGCTATTGAGGTATCGGACGGCACTAGTTATCAGACATACAACAGCGATGGTGTGTTTGTGCCTTCTATTAGTAATGTATCCTCTTTAAGTCTAGATGGTACTGACGATCACGCTGAAGTGATAGGTTCTAGTGAGATTCAAATCAGTAACCCATTGACTATTTCTGCTTGGATATATTTGACTGCTAATTCTTCCACGAACAATCCAAGAACAATTATAAGTTGGGGTTCTGCTGGTGGTGGGCAGGGTCGGATTTTTTCAGTATTGAATTCTTCTAATAATTTAGCGTTTTGGAGTTACCAATCTTCGCTTAATTCTAGCACTTCTTTATCATTAAATACTTGGTACCATGTAGCGGCTACAGTTACTACAGGTGCAACTAAACTCTACATAAACGGTAGTTTAGACACTACAGGCTCAAATACTCTTAACAGTTTTAGTTATGGCAAAACTCATGTCGGAGAGTTGTATTATTCGACTACGACTGCCGCTCGACACTTTGCTGGTAATATTGATGAGTTAGCTTTGTTCAATAGTGTGCTAACTGCGAGTGAAATTTTACAAATTTATAACGGAGGTAAACCAATGGACTTAAACTCCGATG
>Ga0206130_10007124_pt1 | contig 12509 bp, 13 predicted proteins | sample Helgoland_Spring_9_FD_148637 | JGI IMG/M metagenome (GOLD analysis project Ga0206130, IMG submission 148637) | Pelagic subsurface seawater microbial communities from Kabeltonne, Helgoland, North Sea - Helgoland_Spring_Bloom_20160512_1 | ecosystem: Environmental > Aquatic > Marine > Epipelagic ... | reverse complement strand
TTTCGACAGTTACAACAGCTATTCATATTCATAATTCTTAACTAATGCGCTGGACGCTCAAACCAAAGCCTGATCCACAAAAAACAGCCGATTTATCAGCTAAACTCGGCGTGGATACAGCAATTGCAGCGCTATTACTTCAAAGAGGTATTGAGAGTTTTGAAGACGCCAAAACCTTTTTTAGACCGAGCTGGTCCGACTTACATGATCCCTTTCTCATGAAGGATATGGACAAAGCAGTCGAACGCATTGAACTTGCGTTAAAAAACAACGAACAGATATTAGTATTTGGAGATTATGATGTGGACGGCACTTCATCAGTCGCTTTGATGGCGTCGTATTTAGAAACCAAAAGCACTCAAATTTCTACCTATATCCCGGACCGGTATGCCGAAGGTTATGGTGTCTCTTATAAAGGGATTGACTTTGCCTCTGATAACGATTTTTCATTAATAATAGCTTTAGACTGTGGCGTTAAAGCCCTAGACAAAGTCGCCTATGCCTCAAAAAAAGGAATTGACTTTATCATTTGTGATCACCATCGCCCAGGAAAAGAACTCCCTTCTGCGGTTGCGGTATTAGATCCCAAACGCTCCGATTGTGAATACCCTTTTAAAGAACTCTGTGGCTGTGGTGTAGGCTTTAAATTGATTCAAGCTTTAGCCTCTAAAGACGGCGTTCCTGTTGAAGCTTTAGCAGAATATTTAGATTTAGTCGCTACCGCAATCGGCGCCGATATCGTGCCTATTGTAGGAGAAAACAGAGCGTTGGCGTATTTTGGTTTACAAGTCATTAACACCAATCCACGTTCAGGATTTAAAGCGCTGATAAATCAGATGAAAAAAGAGGTGTTGACCATTACAGACGTTGTTTTTAATATTGCCCCGCGGATCAATGCTGCAGGTCGTATGAAACACGGAAATTACGCAGTGGCGCTGATGAAAGAAGCCGATTTTGAAACGGCAGAACGTGCCGCAAGTGAAATAGAATTATTTAATACCAACCGCCGCGAAGCGGATAAGCGCATCACGCAAGAAGCATTGTTACAAATTGAAAAATTAAACGAAACCGAACAAGCCACTACAGTAGTTTATCAGGACGATTGGCACAAAGGGGTTATTGGAATTGTAGCCTCTCGACTTATAGAAACCTATTACCGTCCCACATTGGTGTTTACAAAAAGTGGTGATTTTTTAGCGGCTTCAGCACGCTCTGTTAAAGGCTTTGATGTCTATACTGCTTTGGATAATTGTAGCCACTTGCTCGAACAATTTGGCGGGCATATGTATGCGGCAGGGCTCACGATTAAAGAAGAAAATTATACGGCTTTTAAAGCTGCGTTCGAGGCTGAGGTTTCATCAACTTTGCCGGCACATCTCAAAACACCTGAAATAAAAATTGACGCTGAAATTAATTTTGAATCTATTACTCCAAAGTTTTATAGAATATTAAAACAATTTGCGCCTTTTGGCCCTCAAAATATGGCACCTGTTTTTATGACCACTGCGGTTCGAGATACCGGTTACGGCAAATGTGTAGGCGAGGACCAAACACACCTTCGTGTCACACTCACTCAAACGGGCATGCCAAAACTTGTGGGGATTGGGTTTGGATTAGGTTCCGATTTGCCAATTATAAAAAAGAATGACCCATTTAAAGTTGTGTATGCAATTGACGAAAACGAATGGAATGGCCGTGTAAGTTTACAGCTAAAGTTAAAGGGGATTAAATCGTAATATGGCAAAAAGAGATCCTTACGCAGCACTTCGATTTAAGGAATTTAATATTTTTTTATTGCTACGGTTTATTTTAGTTTTTGGCTGGTCCATGCAATTTATTATTATCGAATGGCAGGTATATACACTTACTAAAGATCCGCTATCGCTTGGAATTATAGGGCTAATGGAAATCATTCCAGCCTTCAGTATGGCATTGTTTGCGGGACATATAGTGGATCAAAGTGAAAAACGAAATTTACTCCTTAAATGCATTGGGCTGTTTTCATTAATTAGTTTTGGACTGTTTTTCTTAACCAGTCCCTCTGTTGAAATGGCCTGGAGTTCCACAGCAATTCTCTATACCATTTATGCATTTGTATTTATAGGTGGATTGTTACGTGCATTTTTTGGGCCTACTATTTTTTCGCTTGTGGCCTTAATTGTTCCTAAAAAAGTGTATCCAAATGCAGCGACTTGGAACAGTTCAACATGGCAAATGGCATCTGTTTTAGGCCCCGCTTTTGCAGGGCTTACCATCAATTGGATTGGTGTGCACTGGTCACTGTGTATCGTTTTTGGACTGGTGCTGTTGTCTTTTGTACTATTGTTTGGGATTTCACGCAAACCAATAATGAACCCAAAAATCGGAGAACCCATCATGCAAAGCTTAAAAGAAGGCGTCCGATTTGTATTTAAAACAAAAGCAATTTTAGGTGCTTTAAGTTTGGATATGATTGCAGTTCTTTTTGGAGGCGCTGTAGCTTTGCTCCCTGTTTTTGCACAAGACATTTTAAAAGTGGGTCCTGAAGGATTCGGATTGTTAAGAGCAGCCCCTGCAGTTGGGGCCTTTCTCACAATGCTTGTAACCGCCTATATTCCGATCAGTAAAAATGCAGGGCTTAAATTACTGACTGCCATTTTTGGGTTTGGGGTATGTATTATAGTCTTTGGGCTTTCCTCCATATTCTGGATATCAATAGTAGCCTTATTTTTTAGTGGTGTAACCGATGGCGTTTCTATGGTAATCAGGCAAACGATATTACAACTCAAAACACCAGATCATATGCGAGGTCGTGTATCTTCTGTAAATTCCATGTTTGTAGGCTCTTCAAATGAGTTAGGCGCTTTTGAAAGTGGGGTGACAGCAAAACTTATGGGAACAGTTACGGCGGTTGTTTTTGGCGGAACAATGACCCTAATCACGGTGATTACTACGGGAATTGTATCGCCCACATTTAGAAAATTAGATTTAGAAAAAGAATTGGACGCCCACGAAACGGAAACGGAATAACCTCTTTTTTAAACTTTAAAACTCTTTTAATGTGAGTGTATCGTCTTCAAAAACAGCGTAGGTGTAGTAACTAATCCAATCTCCAAGATTGATGTATTTTGATTGGTCATTTAGCGCAATGTCTAGCGGTAAGTGGCGGTGTCCAAACACAAAATAATCGCGGTGATTTTCTTCTAATTTTTTATGACAGTATTGAACCAACCATTCTTTGTCGTTCCCAAGAAATTTCACGTCCTCGTCACCTGAAATGACTTTGTTTTTTACGGAAAGGTATTGTGCAAATCGGACACCAATATCGGGATGTATCCAACGATAAAGCCATTTGAAAAATGAATTTGTAAATACTTTTTTAAGGCGTTTGAATCCTTTGTCATCGGGACCAAGTCCATCGCCATGACCAATAAAAAAAGAAGTAGCGTTGAATATAAATTCTTCAGGTTGGTGATGAACTGTAATACCCAATTCTTCTTCGAAATAGCCATTCATCCACAGGTCATGATTGCCCACAAAAAAGTGAATTTTTATCCCTTGGTCACTTAGCTCTGCTAATTTTCCTAACACCCGAGTAAACCCTTTTGGAATCACATACTTATATTCAAACCAAAAATCAAATAAATCACCCAACAAAAAAACAACTTCTGCATCGTGCTTTATTGCATCTAGCCATTGTACGAACTTTTTTTCGCGAGGCATCGATGCTTCAGCAGTCGGTGCACCAAGATGGTTGTCCGAGGCGAAGTATATTTTTTTACCGTTAGGGATTTTTATAGCGGTCATATAAATTGGTTAGTTGTCACTGGCATACCATTCTGCAAAACTGGTGGCAGTTTCTTGCAGTTTTAGGGAATGTAACTGTATGGTATTCGGTAGTCGTTTTTTTATTTTTTCCGCAAAATCAATCACCATCATTTCACTAGTCGGTTGATAATCGACAAGAAGTACATTATGACCACGATCCGAAAGTTCTTTTGCAAGCTCTACATGCGGCGTATTTTTGTTAAACACTGTAGCGTGATCAAAGACATCGACAATTTCTTCTTTGATTATTTTTTTTAAATCTGTAAAATCAATCACCATTCCAAATTTCACATGGGTGTTGTCTGAAATTGGCTGCCCTATCACGGTCACATCTAAGCGGTAGCTGTGTCCATGAACATTTTTGCATTTACCATCATAGCCATACAGTGCATGTCCTGTTTCAAAAGAAAATTGTTTTGTAATTCGAATGTTGCTCATTAGTAATTTTTGGTGTCTTAACGCTTAATTAGTTCTATACAAAGTTAATGGTTTTGAACCTGCGGTAAAAATTGTTTCCTAAATTTTATTATCAATGGAATGCCTCTAGCGATCATCCACAAGGTAAAAGCAATAAAAACGCCGTGAAGTTTCCATCCGAAGTAATCGAGAATAAAGAGTACAGGCAAGAACACAAACAAGGTCGCTAAAATGAGTATGTTTCTTAAGTCCTTCATTTTGCCCAGACCTTTAAAAATACCATCAAAGACAAAGGCTAAAGCACAAAAAGGTTGCATTATGAGTACAATCCAAAAGATGTCAAAAAAGTGTTCCAATACGGCACGATCATTTGTGAAGGCGTGACCAATAGGGGTATAAAGCAATCCGCCAATTATACCCATAACGACCCCTACAATCAAGGCATATTTTATCAACTGATTACTGAGTTGCAAGAGCAGGTGGTAGTTTTTAGCTCCAAACAGTTTTCCTGACAGGATATTGCCGGCGCTGGCATAGCCGTCGACAGCAAAAGCAGCAAAAAACCATAAATTAATCGCGATGGTGTAGGCTGCGATATAGGCGTTGCCGTAGCCAGTAGCAAACCGTGCGGCAAAATATAAAGCGGTGTTGAGGGCCAAAGTTCGAATGATGAGATGCCCAATCATATTCAAAAACTTTGGCAGTTCTTTGTTCACAGGTCTTGTGAGTTTCAATGGAATTTGTGTTTTCTTCAAAAGAAAATAGGTAGCTAAAGCAGCCATTAAGAGTTGAGCTAGCACACTAGCGATGGCGGCACCTTTGAGGTAAAGCGGCGAAAATACATCGGCAACTCCATAGACCAATAGAACATCCAAAAGTATATTTACTACGGCGCCAGTAATGGCAATAAGCATGGGATAATAAGTGTTTTGTAGACCTCTAAAAATTCCAAATACAGCAAAGGTATAGAGCGTAAAAGGCAACCCAAAAACACGAATTTTATAATAGGAAACACTGTACTCTAATAACAATCCTGAGGCCTTATAGAGTTTAAATATAGAAGTTGCAAAGGGGTATGTACTTAGGCATACTAAAAGGCAAATTCCTAAAATAATGGCAATGGCTTGTGCGGGTAAATTTTTAACATCCTCTAACTTATTAGCACCCAGATATTGAGAAATGATAGATGAAATAGCGCTACGCGATTGTCCTAATACCCATATTAGCATAGACAGAAAAGTGGTTACAATGCCAACGGCAGCCAAAGATTCAGTAGCATTAACGGGGATATGCCCCACAATAGCGGCGTCCGTTAGCGAAAGAATTGGTTCGGAAATACCCGCGATGATGGCAGGTACCGCAAGTTTGTTGATGTGTTTGAGGCTAATAGGTGTTTCCAATAGTGCTATTTTCCGCGTCCTGTTTTTCGTACTGCGGTTTTGTTGCTATTGTTTTTACTTTTCAGATCCGATTTCGCCCCTTTTTTTGTATCTGCCTGCTTGACGGTTTTATTACCAAAAAATTTACTGCTCATAATGGGTTTGTTTAGAGTCAAATGTACGGAAAAGACTTGAGTTCAGATCACATTTGATTAGAGGATTCACTTTTTCAAAAAATTGTGGTCTATAATTTACTATTTTCACAGCATAAAAAGAGTTTGATTAATCAAGTTTTTACAATTAATCGCAAGCACCTTCTTCATATGATATAACTCCGTTCCAATTCAAAGCCATACAACTATTATCGTATGTAACTCCGTTACACCCACATACAGGTTCAAAGATTTCAACACAAAAACTTTCTAAATCAATCAATGTTTCATCAACACACACAGTTGATGTGTTTATAGGGTCGTCGTCGCCAGCACAAGCAAAAATTAATAAAGCGAAGAACAGAAGAAGTTTTCTCACAATTAAGTTGGTTTACCTACAAAACTACAAAAAAAATAGTTTAGTAATTTTGGAACAAAGAACGTTGAGAGTCCTCTTAACAGTCAATTTTTGCCGTAACAATAGTCATCAACTTCACGCTTAGAATTAAACACATCTTCGTTAACTGCTAGATTAATTAATGTTGACGTACCCGTTTAAGGTCCCGTTAGTTTCTGAACAGGAAGTAAGTTTTACGTTTGTTTAGTTGTAATTTTTTGAAAAAAGGTTAACAAAAAGAAAGAATTATAGTTGTGCTTTTGTATATTTAAAGAAATTAACCAAACTTAAAGCGCACGAAAAAAGACTAGAAAGATTAGAGCAAATTATTTCTAAAATGGAGAAATAGTAAAAATAAAATAGCGTTTTTATTGGAGGACCCTTACAGAAATCTAGGGGTTTTTATTATATCAGTTTACGTATTCGCTGCATAAGCTTAACCTATTTAAGGGGGTTAGATTTTCTCGAGATAAATGAGATTAGAGTAGGCTATGCTTTGAAAACTATTTTTTTAAGAAAATTCTTTTTACGAGCTCATATACGAGTAAGACGGAAAAAACAGCAATACATAAATATATAATTAGAGATGCGATTTTAGTTTGTATTATGCTTGACGGTAAAAAAACACTAGATATAACTATAAGCATACATACGGACATTACTTTAGACACCCCTTTTGGCTCTTCTTTCCATCCTAATTTCTTAATCAAAGGGCTTTCCCAGAATTTCATAACTATAAATAATCAAATTGGTTTGTGCTCAAATATAGTAAATAATTAGCTTAGTAGCTTTGGAACAAAGCGTGTTGAGAAAACTAATAAAAGTTAAAAGTGCCATTAAAGTGCCAAGAATATTATAAATTCGCAAACAGTATTTTTGTACAAAACTTCAATCTATCAGAAGATAATTATAAAATGGGGATGTAGCTCAGTTGGCTAGAGCGCTTGACTGGCAGTCAAATGTTAATTGCACACAAATACTTGATTTTTAGACACTTAAGAACAGATGAAATAAATGTCTGTCAAAAGTCTGTCAAAAATGAGTGTAAAATATCCAAAAGTAAAGTCTGATAACAAGCAACGTTTCTATGTAGTATTTTATAATAATGGCAAACGCTACAGGTTGTTTAATGGTTCAAAAATTAATTCTAATCTCTATCAAAATTCGTATCCTGTTGGTAAACGTTTTGAGGTAGCTCAATTGTTAGCTGCTGAGGTGTTTAAGTATATCTCAAGTGGTTTAAGTATTCAAGAGCCATTAAAGGTTATTAATAAGTCTGATAAGCAGTTTTTAAAGTTAGCATTAGACACTAAACTAAAAGGGGAATATTCAGATAAATATAAGTCAATGCTGAGGTTTGTTTATGATAGTTTTACACCTAAACTTACTGATGGAAAAATCACTTCTAACGACGTTAAATCTTATCTAAATAACTATGCTTTAGGAGTGTCTTATAACACCATTAAAAGACATCTAAGTGTGCTTATAAATGAAGCAAGAAACATAGGAATGAACAGCAATCCTATGGAGGGTGTTAAAGCAAAGAAAACAAAGGCTAAACTACATAAACCTTACAATGATATTAGGCTCATACTTGACGAGATAAAGTTGTTTAATAATAACTTGTATTTATGCTGTATAATGACCTACGGATGTTTGTTAAGACCCCATAGAGAAATAAGGGGATTAAAGTGGTCTGACTTTAGTGATGACTTGGGCTATATTCATTTGTCTGGTAATAGAAATAAATCTGGTAAGAACAGAATAGTTCCTGTACCTATTTACATAAGAGAATTGCTTATTAAAGGACAACCTCAACACAATATATTTACAGACACTACAAAACCATTAAATGAAGACTATTTTAAGACACTTTGGGGGCGTTTTAAGAGACAATCTAACTTGCTTGAACAAGACCAAACACTCTACTCATTTAGACACTCAGGAGCTATAGAAATATTTAAGAGAACAGGCTCTATAACCAAGCTACAAAAAGCTATGGGACACTCTTCTATAAATGTATCTCTGACTTATCTGCGTGGTTTGGAAATAGCTGAACTGAAAGAAGAAGATATGCCTATGGTTTAGTTACAGTCAGAATTTAATCTAAACAAACTGTATCCAGATGTTTCAAAATATGCCTCTCCACCATCACATTCAAATGTAATTGGAGTAACTAATTCATTACCAAAATTTAAATCAACCGTCAGGATATCATTTTCATATGTATAATTATGAGGGTTCGGAATATGATTTCCATCATTTGCTTCATAAGAGTTATATAATGAATTACAATCGCCTTCAACACAATAATAAGTGTAACGTAACCCATCTTTATAAAGATACATTGTATTTCCTTCTGGTATCATTCCTTCGATAAGCCATTTACCTTCAATTGAATAATCTGGTACTGGCAAACTTTCTGAATCATTTTCACAACCCATAACGAGAAAAGCAAAGAATAATGGTAATAATAATTTTTTCATAATTTAGTTTTGTTTAACAAATATATTAAATTAAATAACCCTACTTGCAAGGTATAAAAATAGCTGAACCAAAAGAAGGCGGTGCTGATAGTTTAGGTATGTTAATTATTTGTTTAATAAAACCCTGTAAATCAGCATAAATGCACTTGATAATCTGCGAAAAATCTACTAACTTTACACAAGCTTTTATATGAAAGTCTTAGTATAATCAGCTTTCTAAACAGGCTTTATATTTTATTTGATTGGGCGTTTCAGACGCCCGTATAAATATATCTTCAGAAATATAAAAAGACTTAAAATCTACTATACAGGATAACTATGTTTTATTATTAAATATTGGACTTTATATTAAGGTTTTAGTTGTTTAAGTACGGCGGTTTTAGACCGCCTTATTTATATGAAAACACAAAATTATCTTTAAATACTTATATACTTATAACACAAAATAACACAGTTTTATGGGGTTTAATTCAACTACAGGAAGTGAAGCAGGAAAGACAAGCAAAAGAGGTAAATCATTGAGCATAGACCTCCGTAGCGACCTTAAGACGCTTGTCACACACATCTTAAAAGACCTTGATTACAACACGTTAAACAACTCGCAAAAACTAAAGCTATTGGACATTGCTTTGAAGCATACATTACCTAAGTTATCTATAGAGAAACATATAAGTGAAAAAGAACCTCCAAGAGAGTTTCAAATCAATATAATTGGAGACAACGGAGAGGTGCTTGAAACACATAATAATATATTAGACGAGAACTTTAATTTTAGTAATATGGCAGGTGGGAATAGTTCCAAATAGACCAAACAGATAAACTCAAATACACACTTAAAACAGACGATGGAAGGTATAAAGTAGAAGCTACTGATTTGCCTTTGCCTATTAGTAGAGTTGAGAAGTATTAGAAAAATCTAACTCTGATATAATTAGTTCTGCTAATTTTCAAATCAAAATATAATCCGTAGTAATTCAAGAAGTTAACTATATGAATTAGTTTTTTCATTTAGTTGGTGTATAATATTTCAATTCTTTGAATAGAACAAGTTTCACACTGCTTGAATGTTATATTGATTGGATAATCCTGCTCATTGTAAATGTAGGTAAGCTCCCACCCCTCAACACTTACTATGTTGTTGTTTTTTGTACTCATTAACGGACTAACAAAATAATTAGAGAAGATATTATTTCCCTTAATATTTCTAAAAACTGAATTTTTTTGGTCATAATTAATAATCCTAGTTTGATTTGAGCTACAGTCATCTATTGAGGTGATGTTTCCATTATCAACAGTTAAAATGTCAGTGCAATTTTCATCATCACTAAAAATATGTATTTCATTTTCTTGAGGATAATCTATGGAAAATGTTTCTATTGAAGAACTTTCATCACTGTAATTTTCTTGATACGAAATAATCTCAACCAACACGTTTGAACTATTATAAATATAATCGAATTTAAATGTACCAACTAGTTCTTGATTATAATATTCATCAACCTCTATCTTATTAATCATACCCTCTTCGTTATAGGTGTAATTAATTTTAGAATTGGTTTCATAATCTGAACCAGTTATAGAAATTAAGTTATTCTCATTATATAAATAATTAGATTGGGATGTTAACTCACCGTTAGAATAGAGATTTATAGTTTTAGGGATTAAGCCATAGTTTGTAGAGGTATTGTCATTTGTATCCGAACTATCATCACTACTACAAGCGAAGATTAATAAAGCGGAGAGTAAGAGTAGTTTTTTCATAGTTAAATTATTTCTAGTCTTTACTACCAGACCAACTTCCATTCATCATAGCCCCTGTATTTACCCACGTGCCACTGCCTGAATTACCATTAAGCTGACCTATAAACTCTCCCCCAACTGAACTTGTTCCAAATGTAGCTTGAAACTGTCCAGAAGAACTTACAGAGCCTTCTAGAGAATAATTGTCATTAAAAATGGTGGAGTAAGCATTCCCACTTACATCACCGTTAGAGTTTATACCTCCAGTCCAAGTACCATTATCATCCCCAGAAAATGTTCCAGACCATTCGCCTTGAAACTCTGAATTTGTTGTATTGTTGTTATTATCATCCCCTCCACCTGAGCAAGAAAAGATTGTTACAGCTAAAAATAAATAAAATAAATTCTTCATAATTAAATTGGTTTATACTTCAAAGATAACAAAAAGAAAAAGACAACATTCAATGCCGCTATATTGCCTTTAAATTAGCCGAAAACAACCTTAAAACCATTATTAGTATAGAGCGAATAGAAACGCTTAAATACACGCTTAAAACAGACAATGGAAGGTATAAAATGTTTTTGAGCCTTTGCTTTTTTTTAATTGAGTGGCTTAATCTAAAAGTTTATTAAAAATTCTAGCTCATCTTGATATGTTGTATTTACTTCTTTTGCTTTGTAAAGTGTTTTATTTTTTGAGTCTCTTAAAGTAATATTTGAAGTATTAAAACGCAACCCTTTTATTACCTTTGATGATGATGTTATTGATAAATATAGCCAACTTTCATTTTTTTCATTTTTTAAAAATAACGGATTTTTTTTGAATTGTTTCTTAAACTTCTTATTCTTTTTATAAGCAGGATTGATTACCTCAAATTGAGAAGATAATAGTACTTTTTCAATTCTATTATAACTCCAACGCTTCCTGTGAGGTACTTCTACAATTGCAATATGTGTAAAATCGTTTAGATTTACTTTTAAATTTTGAATAATGTCAACTTTAGAATCGCCTAAAGGGTATTTAACAGGCTTTGTATAGGCAGAATCATATCCCTCTTTAAAAGCTGCCCCTAAATCATTAAATTTTGGAGCAGCGTCCTTTGCCCCTTGTATTAGCATTTTTTGTGTTTCAGAACTTGAACTCCCGCTACCGCCATATTTTTTATACCCTGCAGAAAAGCCATCTTGATAACTTTCTTTGCCTGCTTTTGGCATTGGCGCTATTGGAGATGTTGCACAAGTTGTGTATTGCCCCTTGTCTTCTTTTTTGGCTTGACAATATCCGTCTTTGAAACCTCTTTCAAAAGAACTTGACTGAGCATTAAGTTGAAATAAAGATATTACAAATAGTAATAATAAAAGATTTCTCATTGGATTGTTTAATTTAAAAGTTAAAGTATAGTCCAAAAATACAAAATAATAATCTACTTACTAATAGTCATCATTTCAGTCTTTTTAGTAAAAACCAATTCTTGCTGTTTGTTTAGCTGATTTTTTTCTACGTATTAAAACTAAATGTTTTTTTTGCGTCTATGAGGACTTCAAAAAACCACTACTGGTATAATTTACAATTAAATATTTAGTTAACTGATATTATACTGAATTCTAACAAATACAAATGAAATAATAGTTCTTAATATGCTAGTCCACTTAAAGTTCTTAATTTTATTTTAATTTAGTGTCCTAACATATCATATGTAGTGCAGTTTTATGAAACAATTAGCTCAGTAGCTTTGGAACAAAGCGTGTTGAGAAAACAACTAAAAGCAAATGTCTGTCAAATGTCTGTCAGTTTTTAGTAAATTTGGACTGTTCTTTGAGATGTTTAAAAATTAAGTGAGAGATGGCCTTTAGTAGCTTTTCGAGACTGGTTAGAGAGTGAGAGCTACAAAAAACCCCTCAATAAAGAAGGGTTTTCAGGGTGGTCCCACGAGGGCTCGAACCTCGGACCCTCTGATTATGAGTCAGATGCTCTAACCAACTGAGCTATGGGACCAATACGGATGCAATATTACAACGTTTTTTAAAATTATAAAAAGAAAATCACTCTTTATTAGACCGTTCCTGACAGAGTTCAATCAGAACGCCATTGGTTGATTTTGGATGTAGAAACGCAATGCGTTTATTATCT
>Ga0206130_10007121_pt1 | contig 12513 bp, 5 predicted proteins | sample Helgoland_Spring_9_FD_148637 | JGI IMG/M metagenome (GOLD analysis project Ga0206130, IMG submission 148637) | Pelagic subsurface seawater microbial communities from Kabeltonne, Helgoland, North Sea - Helgoland_Spring_Bloom_20160512_1 | ecosystem: Environmental > Aquatic > Marine > Epipelagic ... | reverse complement strand
CATTGTGCCATCAGGCATCTCCCCAGCGGCATTGCTTGCTTCTTCTGGGGCTTTTGATACGGCAACGTCTCGGTATTACCTTTTTGGTGGCCAAAGTTACTATACATTGCTCGATGAATTCTTTGTGTTGGACACAACCTTTGGTGCTGAGCATTGGGAAATGTGGACAGGCTCAATTGCTCCGGAACCACGTCGTGGCCACAGTGTTGTCTTTGATGATCTGAACAACGATCTGTATGTCTTTGGTGGCGAAGGGTACTACGGTTTATACGATGACATGTGGCTGTTGGATTTGGATACAGCAACCGCCAGTGCAGCATCGTGGACTTCGGTCAGTACAGGTGGCACAAGTCCAATGCGACTTGGAATGGCCTCTGCAATGGATCCCGATTATGGATTGATTTATGCCTTTGGTGGTCAAGAGTATTACGCGTTGTCCGATTCGACCCAGTGTTTTGATGTTGCTACTCAAACTTGGTCAGAAGCGACGTTGACTGGAGACAGTTTACCAGCATTTACCGAGGCCTCTGTTTCATGGAACAGTCGATTCCATGGATTTTTGTTGGTGGGTGGTCAGCAGTATTATCAGCTTAATTCAAGTGTCTATGCTGTAATCCCAACGGGGGCTTGTACAGCAGAGGTGACAGAAGTTGTGATTAATTCTGGTGTGACGGATCCTGTGAAAGGCGCTTTGTTGGTAGACAATCCGGTAGACCAAACGATGCTGTTGTTGGGTGGTCAAAGTTATTATCAACTGTCAGATTGGATTTCGATCTTTTCATTGTAAGCAACGGTTGCGGAATCATCACTTGTCGGTTTGAGACAATATTGGAGGGGATATGTGGAAAAATCTATTGGGGTGCAGTGCCTTGTTGTTGGCCGGTTCTATTTTTGTTCAAAGCATCACAAACGCACAAGCCAATCAAGGTTTTGTGTCTTTGGGGCAAAATCCAATTTTTTCCAAAGGTGGCGTCAACAATGGTTCTCAAACCATTTACACGATCGCCTCTATAGCGAATCAGGAAATCGTGGTCACAGATGTTTCAATCTCTGGACAGTACAACTATGACATGGAGATTGTATTCACGACATCTGGCGGAGAAGAAATCGGTCGATACAAGACTTGGAATTACTCTAATTATCCAGGTCCAGGAATCATGAATGCCAGTCTCAACAGTGGACTTCGTGTTCCTGCAGGAGAAGACTTACAAGTGCTTGTAAGTGGAAGTGGAACCTTTACTTTTGCTGGTAGATACGTACATCCATAGTCGGTATCACTATTCTCCTCCAGACCCTTTTCGATCGGATAAAATGCCCTAACGTGTATAGAGGTTTTTATGATTCGTCGCTCCATTCCAAAACGCCGGTCGGCACCGAACAATCCCAACAATCCAAATCAGCCAGAAGTGGACTCTGAGATTGAGTTCGATGAAGAGCAGGAAACAATGGGCAACGATGCTGCTGTCCAGCGCATGCATGCGAGTCCTCCTCCGTCAGCCAATCCAAACGAAGGTGCTCCGATAGACCCATGGGCATTCGATCTTTTTGGGGGCTCTTATGGGTCACAGATTGATGATTTAGAGTGGGACAATGGATTAAAGATGTCTTCTGAAGTAGAAGGCGGCATACGTTCAAAAAAGAAGACCACCCAGAAGACTCAAAAGATTGCAGATGGGAATGAGCATTTCGGAGATGTTAATTGGACAAATCAACGCCACATCAACACCTACAAAGATAGTGACATTGACTTAGATGTTGGTGTTGATGCTGAGCGTACTCGTTCAGGTGCCTTCGACGGAATGGAATACAACAGTTCCAATACTCGTAGTGTTGATTTGGGGGGTGGCTTAGAACACAAGTCGGGTCAAGACATTGCAGATGGACACATTGATATTTCAATGGCAACAAAGCATGCCGAAGAAGGCAAACTCAAGCAAGGAAACTTTGATATAGAGCAATCGCGCCGAAGAGGCCACAGTTTAGATGCTGATTGGAAAGACAAGCGAGGCCGAGCTGTAACTGGCGGACAATACACTCATTTTCAAGACGATCGCCAAACTGTGACGGAAAAGCACGATGATGGAAATCATGGCCGAACCATTCGCAAACGTGATCAATCTTCTCGTTCAAAAATAGCAGCGGAAAAGGGGAAGACAGGGTATTCTTTTGACCTCGAGCAACAAGCGGGTGGTGGTAAATCGATGGATCGAAGATTCACGGATGCCAATGGTGTGAAGCATGAAGATCAAATCGCTGGTGATTATGATGCAAAAGGAAAAATAGCCCGTCATAAAAATGGCAATCTCAAAGCTTCTTTTGATGCTGATTCCAGCGGATCATTTTCTCATGGTCAGACAAAACAAGTCGCTGATGGAACTCAGAAAAATGTTGTGCATGGATCTGGAAGTTTACTACAAGATTTTGATATATCCAAGACGAAAACAAAAGGGGTACAGTGGTCCAACGACACAGATGCCAAAGGCGATGTGGGTATGTCTCGTTCAATGACGAGTAATATCGACAATGGTACGAAGACAAATACAGTGTATGGTGGTCTGGATGGTCGAGTTCAACTTGAACGAGACAAAAAAGGAACTGTAGATCAACAGTACAATTTGGGCGGGAATGTTGGATACAAACATGAAGATTCAACGTCGATTGGAAATCAAGATTTTGATCGAAGTGTAGATACCAATCTTTCAGTGGCTGGCGAACGGTCTATTGATGCCAAGGGCAAAAAGAATCATAGTTTAGAAACCGCTTTGTCGACCAAAGGTAAAAGTAAAACGACCACCAAACTTGATGATGGAAGTCATGCTCGCACGTGGTCTGGTGAGGCTGGTATGTCTCACGAGGTTCAAGCGAAGCCCAATGGTAATGTACAGATTATCAAAGCAAATGCTGGTGTGGATCGAGATGTTCGAACGGTTAAGAAACTGGATGATGGTAAGCGAACCAACGACTTCAATGTTGGTGGTAGTGTTTCGGATAGGACGCGTATCAATGCGAAAGGAAAGCAAAGTCATCGCATAAAGACAGAAGCCCACGCCGGTGCAGGAACAAAGCGTGTAATTGATTTGGATGACGGTACACGAACCAACAAAGTCAAGGGCGAGGTCGAAAGTTCTCATCTGTTGAAATTGAATCAGGACGGTACGCGAACTCAAGAAGTGAAAGTGGGTGCGGATGCTGAGGTAGGAACCAAACGCAAAACCAATTTGGATGACGGTAAAAGAACCACTGGTATTACTGGTAGTGTTGGTGCATCGGATTTGGTACGCATAGACAACGATGGCAATAAAAGTCACGAATTACGTGGGAATGTAGGCGTTGAAGGTCTACTCAGTCGTGAAAAGAACGTTGCCAATGGTGTCGATAAAACAGATGTGAAAGGGGATGTGGGTGTATCCAAATTATTGAGAATCGATAAAGATGGCAATAAAGGCCATGAGTTGGGTATTGGCATGGGTATTGATGCGGATCATACTCGAAATCGGACTCTATCAGATGGAACGCTCAAAGAAGGGGTCTCAGGTTCCTTTAATGCCGGCGATACAATTAAGAGAGATAAAGATGGCAATAAAAGTCACCTGATTGATATCAACGGTTCTGTTGATCTCAAACGCGATCGAATGCGAAACATTCAAGATGGTAAGGTTGATACGAATCTCAAAGGACGTCTTGAAGGTGGTGATAAGATAGCGGTGGCTGCTGATGGTAGTAAAACACACACAGTGAACGGAAAATTAAGTGGTGAGGCTGGACGAACCCAGACTACCAATTTGGACGATGGAAAAAGAACCACCAATCTTACCGGAACGGCTTCGGCATCCGATACGTCGGTATTTAATTCAGATGGGACGAGTACTCATAAGATCAAAGCAGAAGTGGGGGCCGCCGGTAGTATTAAACGAGAACAAGAACTGGCTGATGGTTCTAGAACGCGTCAGATCAAAGGTCAGGTTGGTTTAGGGGATGAGTTGTCGATTGCAGCCGACAATCAACAATCGCATACATTGACTGGAAATGCAGGTGTCTCTGCCGAGTCTAAACGAATCATCAATCACAATGATGGCAAAGAAACCGTTAAACTGAATGGTGAAACGGGGACGCGCGTTAAGCATATTTTGGGTTCTGGTGAAACCAACTTTGATCTGAAGAGTAAGGTTGGACACAGCAGTTCAAGAGAACAACAATTGAGTGATTCGGTCAAAGAAACGAACACAATCGGTCACACGGCAACGTTGAACAATGATCTTGATTTGCAACATGCCGATGGCGTTGACGCTGAGTGGGCGTTGAAACACAACAAAAGTACTGCTGGGTATACTTTTGATAAGGGTACCACTCGGGCGGAGACTTTTGAAGACCAAAAGGTCACCACAGGAAGAAATCATCAGGTGAAGATGGATGGTTCATTGGCAAAGTCTACTCAGAGTGGAAGTCTTGGGTATACGTTGGGTCGTTCAGAGAAAGTAGAAATGGACGGTGGTTCCAAAACTGTTCAAGAAGAAAAGTTGGGTATCAAAGGTGGTGTGAAGCGCGATGTGGCCACTTCGGACGAGGGGAGCAAAAGTTCATCGTACAAACTCAGTACAGGATTTAGCAAAGAGACCAAAGATGAGGTTACGAAAAAGTCGGACGCGGGTACATTTTCTGAAAAACGAACTCAGAAAGATGGGTTGGATTTGGGATTTCACACAAAAGATCGAACTGGAACCGTAGGGCTTTCACGAGCCAACACGTTGGTTCGAAAAGATGAAGAAGGTATTGAACGCCACGAAAAAAATAAAACTGGATTTAACTTTGATACGAAAGGAAATCGTTCATTGTCTCGAGACAGCGAAACCATTCGCTATCGTAAAAAAGAAAAGTTGTCTGATAAAGTTAGTTTGACAACAGATAAAAACAAAACCACTTTGGGAACGGGTGTTTCAAGAACGGTTGATAAAGAAAATGGAGAAGTTGCCTATGGCGCGAATGCCAAAGCCTCTTACACGATGTTGTCTCAAAAAATTAAGTTCAATGAGAAAGCGACGTATGAAAAAATCAAAGGCCTGAAGGTTGGCGATAAAGACACCGATGACTCTGGTCAGGTTCGAACACTGCAAAAATCCCTGAATAAGTTGGGGTATCGACTGGTTGAGAATGGTGAATACGATCAAAAGACATTGCAAGCTGTTCGAGATTTTGCCAATAAGAAAGGCATTGGTGTCGATGAGAAAGGTACCATTACTGAAGATTTGGGATGGGCAATGCCAAGAGTTGGTTTACTTGGAAATGGTGTGAAAGCCGAAGCCAGTTATGAGGCTGGAAAAGCTGAAGCCAATGCCAAAGCAGACGCTGTATTTACCAAAGATCAAATCAAGGTAAAAGGGGCTGCGGGCGCAAAGATTACAATGATTGGCGGAAATGCCAAAATTAATCTTCCAGTATACAGTTTCACTTTGGGTGGAGAACGCCTACAAGCGGCCGTCACAATGGGTGTCAACGCATCGGTTCTGGCAGAATTGGATGGTAAGGTTGAAGTCGGTCTAGACAAAGGGTCGGATAAGTTCAATGCTGGATTCTCCGGCGGGGCTGAGGCTTTTGTTGGCGCCAAAGGTGGTGCTGAGATTGGTGCGGAGTTCAAGTGGCTTCGTCGAACAGGGGACGCTTATGCAGAGGATTTCAAACGATTTGCTCGCTCGTTGCCTGGTAAAGCCGATGATTGGATTGTTGATCAACTTCCGGAAGAGTTTTGGCCTCAATTGTCAGGGGTTCTAATGGGACAAGGTTCATCACGTGTACTGTATGCAAAAGCGGGGGTCGAAGGGCGAGCCGGCCTTGGTGCTTCAGCCAACTTCAGCGGTGGTTTCAAAGATGGTATGATCAGTTTCTCCGGAAACATGAGTGGAACGGTTGGACTGGGTGGTGGTGTGAAAACCGACTTTGGAGTCCATGCGGTAGACGGTGCGAGATTGGGTGGTATTTGGAGTATTCGTGGTATCAACTACATTTCCGATCATTTAGAAGGCGTTGCAACTTGGACCGAAGAAGCCATAGATGAAGTCCAGAAGAAAATAGACGATTATATGGAAGCCAAGAAAGATCAAGGCGGATTCAGTGGTATGGTCGCAGGAGCAGTAGACTTTATTGGGGATGATTTGTTTAATTGGTGGTGATCTGAACGCTCGTAAATACTGTTGGTGACACAATTTTGATGCCCAACTGGTTGAATATGATGACCCTTGGTTTTACCCATGCAATCGATTGTAGGATGTGGAGGGATTTCGAAAAGGGGAAAACGGTGGTGAAACTGTACGATCAAATCAAGTTAAACAAGGCTAGTCAGGTTGTTGGAAAAGGCTTGTGAAAGTTCACTGAAACGGTAGTGTGTTTTCAAGATTCGTTGTCGATGTGTGGTCTTCATCGATCGTAGGATTCATTCCAAAAAAACTTCATGAATGAAATAGCAAAATTTTAGAGTGACAAGATCGATGGGAGACACTGTTGGATATTGGTCTTACTTGATATCACCCGTACTCATTAGAAGTCTAGAAGTCGGAACTGTTTCTCGGCATGATTCTGAACCGGTCGTAGCGATACCCGATTACTCCAGTCAATGGAATGGTCCCTGTAAGGTCAATAAAACTTTGTTCTGTTTCTTCCCACATTCGATCGTAAACTACTAGGCCGCTACTTCCAGATATCTCCCAAAGATTGGGATCCGAACAACTACTGCCATCGATGGAGCAATCGTATGATGAATTGCTTACTGTTCCAGTTTCTATGGTCACCAACACCCCTTCATAGTTTTCAGTAGCCGCTTCTGCCGCTGTCAGAACAATTCCGGTTGGGCTAAACGATGAGGACAGTATTGTGATGACTGCATCCTTAATCTGAGTTTCACCATAGTATTCGTCTAACGTACCATCTACATTGAGAAGCTGTCCAGCCGTTACAGTGGGGGCACTGCCTGTGTAAACCATCACACCACTATACTCACCGCCTGCTTGCTCTTGCACGGTAAAACCTGATCCCGAAACAGCAGTAACGGCAACAGACGATATCTGAACAGCGTCTCCAATTGAGAACAAACCACCTTGGATGTCATAGATTGTCGTTGAGACACCAGGTTCAGGAGGGCATACTCCTTCAGGGTTGGCCACATCAACACAGTCATCACACGCATCTCCAATCCCATCCGAATCACTGTCCAAACTTTGATCATTGGATTCAAACGGACAATTATCATCATTGTTGACTGTTCCATCACCATCCAGATCATCAGGAAGCGGTGTCTCGTCACAAGCATCACCAGTGCCATCGCCATCAAGGTCAGGTTGTACAGCAGCATCAATTGGTCTAATGGGATTAAACATGTCCGGACAATTGTCAGAATCATTTCCTATTCCATCGCCATCTCGGTCATCACTGGTACTCTCTTCAAATTCAGAAGGTCGAAATGGGACACAGGAAGGTTCATCTTCCGGTGGTTCACAGAAAAAAGCGGGGTAAGCACCTGAGACTTCATTCTCTAGGTCTTGATACGATATATCGAACTCCTCTTCCAAGCAAATTGATCTGGTTTCACCACAAACATCAATCGTTTCACAACTGTTACCCATCGCAGATAGCGTTTGTTGTTCACCATAAAGAAATTCACCACCCCGAATCACCATAGCCAGATCTTGAACCCCAGCTTCAATAATTGACCGATGATCAGAGCCTTTGTAAATCGCGATATCAGCAATTTTCCCCTCAGATAGACTTCCCAATGTACTTTCAAGCCCAAGCGATCGAGCGCCATTTATCGTCGCCATATTCCAAATATCGAGGTCACTAAAGTATCCATTGAGGTAATTTTGGTTGTAGGAATCAACACAAGAGAGCTCACGGAGTTCATTCATTGAACCAGAATACGTCCAGTCTGTACCCAACGAGATGATCCCACCAAACCTATGAAAACTCACCACATCAGCAGTAATGCCATACAAACTGATATTGGAACGAGGAGACCATACAAGTTGAGCACCATCACGGGCCATATGGTAATAATCTACAGTATGAAGACCGATGCTGTGGACATGGGCAACATTGCTTTCAGTAAAGTCTTCACCGGTGACGGATTGACTTTGGCAAAAGAATTCTTCTTGGGCATAGTCATTTATGCCTTCTGCAATATGGGGAATGTAAGAGAGTTCTTGGGCTGCACTCCACTCATCTGTTTTGTAATTCCAATTGCAATCACTGCGAAAACTTTCATTGGCATCGCCCAGCGGAAAGGTTTCATTGTCCACCGCATCGACATCTAAACCTTGCTGGCTGTATTCCAAATTACGGACCAAGCCATCTGCTTTTCCAGAGCCAACCATCGATGTCACACCGGACAATAACATTCGCACCTCACCCCAGCGTTTTCCATCGTTGCCATTGGGGTTTTGTGGTGTTGATAGACTGCCTCGCCAATCATGACGATGATCATACCGAGCACCTTGAGTATCAATCGGCCATCCTTCTGTGAACCCAATGTGATCATGGGGATTGATTAAACCTGGAGAAACCACTGCTTCTGGGCATGTGATAACAGTGGCATTCGCCGAATCACATTCACACCCCACACAAGTAATTACACCATCAGAATCAAAGGTCAGCGATCCTCCAAGATAAATCTTATCTTCCGATAGGATCGAGCCTTGGATCATTGTCGAGGTTACTCCTGTCGCATTTGCCGTAACTTCACAAACCCCATCCACTACGGGTAAACTGATTTCACAGTCGATCACTTCAGCATTTGTTGGGGTGGGTTCTCCAGTATCATTTACATCTGTATCACCAGTATCTTGATCACCAGTATCTGTTGGTTGCTCTAAGGAACCAGTGTCCGATGTTTTTGATTGGGGGCAACCCAGCGTAAGTAGAATGGAAGAGTATAAAAGGGTTTTCATTGTTGATCCTGATGAAAGAATGTAGTTTTTCATAATCTTATTTGAGAGTGTCATCCAAGTTTGGATGCTAAAACGCTAAAATAATCAGATAAATTGTCGTGCTTCATTCATGAAGAGGTGTTGGGAACTGGTTTTCCACAGTTCAAACGGTTCACAAACGCAGAAGATCAAGCCTCTCAACTCTTCAGCATCAAAATGAACAGAGTACAAAGAGAGAGAAAAGAGATGTTCATCGAACCCAAATAGAAAACTGTCCATTTATGATGGATGTTGGTTGAGGGCTATCCGCAGTGCACTCCAACCGCAGTCCGCTAAATCCAGCATGATATCCTAGAATGATTTGATTTGCATTGCTGATACCCGAATCTGTTGTTGTGGGGCCGTTGTTGCAGAATCCCAACTGAAATCCACCGGTTGTAGCAGATAGACGTCCACACACGTGCCACGATCCAAAAAACGCATCCTCAGTATGGGTTAAATACACGTTGGCATTGTTGAATGCACTGCCATTTTTAGACAAAGAGACAGTGGTTGGACTGCTTTGATACTCATTGACATCGTTGCCTTCTGCAAGCCATTGGTTCAGTTCACTACTAGAGGGTGTCCAAAGTGCTGTTGCACTTAGGTTTCGGGTTGTATCATTGCAAGAGAGCCGAATATCAGTCGCATTCTGAAGAAAGTCTGTGGAATCCAACATGCCATAGGTTGTGTTGTTGAGTATCAGAGTTGCATTGGTGGTATTGCTAAATGTGGAACTGTTTTGTTCCCAAGCTGCACTGAAAAAAGGTGCGTTGCGTTTTATGGATCCAATGTCTCGATTGGAATGTAAGTGGGTGATTCTGGTCCATCCTCCACCATCGCTTTGCATATCGCAGTAGGCATCAAATGGAGTGTTGCCACCTGGACCATCGGGATCAATGGTATAGACCCCATCCGTACTGCCCCAACCATTGTTTAAGACATCTTGACAATCGGTTCCCCAGCAGCCTAGGGTTGGATTGTAGAGGGAACTGGAGTCATCACAGTCGTCGATATTGTCAAAAAACGCTTCATTGGCATCCGAACAATCTGCGTCAATGGATATTTGAGTCAGTCCATTTTCATTGCCATGTCCATCGTTATCGGCATCCAAAATACAGATTTCTCCACCATCACAATCTGAATCCACACCATCTGCAACAATCTCTGTGGCGTTGGGGAAAACAGTGCCATCCCCATCATCGCAATCGTCACCCCCATTAATGGTTGTGCTATCCCAACCATTTGAATCGATTGTACATTCAACAAACCCATCTCCGTCATCGTCAATTTCAATGGACGGCAATGTTGAACCACAGTCATTGATCAGTCCATCACACAATTCAGGTGCATTTGGATACAATGTGGCATCGGTGTCGTTGCAATCTGTATTGTCTAGCAAATGACTGGTTGGTTGCAGACAAGAGAGTGTGGTGGCATTCGAGTCTCCAAACCCATCTCCATCGTTGTCCAAATACCAAACTTGATCTGGGAATTGTGTGGGGTCACTGTCGTTGCAGTCTGTGTCATCCAATGTACTGTTGGATGGTGCTGTGCAAGAAAGCGTACTGCTGTTTGGATCTCCAAATCCATCTCCGTCTAGATCTGCATACCAAACCTGTCCAGGAAAGAACTCCGGGTTTGTATCATCACAATCTGTACCATCGAGGACCATATTTGCAGGTTGACCACAGGCGATAATGGGAACACTGGGGTTGCCAAACCCATCTCCATCCAAGTCTGCATACCAAGTTTGTGTTGGAAATAAGGCTGGGTCTGTATCGTCGCAGTCTTCTCCACCATTAATGGTCGTACCATCCCATCCATTTGAGTCAATGGTACACTCTACAAATCCATCTCCGTCATCATCGATTTCAATGGACGGCAATGTTGAACCACAGTCATTGATCAGTCCATCACACAACTCGGGTGCACTCGGATACAATGTGGCATCGGAGTCGTTGCAGTCGTTGAGGGTACTGACATGATTGAGAGGGGCTTCACAGGCTACGGCGCTGTTGCTTGCATCCCCAAATCCATCGCCATCCGTATCCATGTACCATATAGTGGTATCAATGGCAGTATCTTCATCCGTTACCCCATCGCAGTTGTTGTCAAACCCATCACAGAGTTCATCGGCATCTGGATTGACTGACGAATCTATGTCATCGCAGTCACCGCCATATAAACTGTAGCCATCTTCAACCGTACAGACTTCAACGAGTGCTGATTCATCTCCAAACCCATCGTTGTCGGCATCTACAAAAACCAATATCGTTAACTCTTCGTCAATGTCACCATCGCAGTTGTTGTCTACTTCATCACAGATTTCTTCTGCGTCAGGATAGGCATCTGGATTGTCATCATCACAGTCACCTGTACTGGCCACATAATCCTCAGGGGGATCACAGGCTTCAATTTGGTAATCAGAACCGGACCCATCTCCATCTTCATCCAAATACCAATTCAACTCGACATCTTCATCGATATCGCCATCGCAGTCGTTGTCTATTCCATCACATCGTTCGGCTGCAGAAGGGTAACTAGTTTCATCTTCATCATCGCAATCATTGCCATTTGGAACGTATTCATCTATGGCCTGACACGCTTCTATCCAATCCTCTTCATTTCCAAAGCCATCGCCATCGCCATCATAATAGAATTCTTGGAGGACACCTTCATCGATTTCTCCATTGCAATTGTTGTCGACTCCATCACACAACTCTTCTGCATATGGATGAGTTGTGGAAGATGCATCATCGCAATCTTCATCATCAAAATAGCCATCTCCATCCGCATCGAGTCGCTCAGTTGCGGTATCTAGAGTATCGTTCTCTACAGTGGTCGTCTTTTCACTGCGACAAGCAATTAGAACCAGTAAAAGAGAAAGGTGATGTGAAGTGGAAGACATAAGAATATCTCAGATGTGAAATGTTATGGATGGGCGTAATAGCCAGAGATTGTATAGGCTACGTTGCAAGAGCCACTCTCGGATATTTCGAGTGAATCGTTTGGATTTACGGCAATACCACTATTGAAGGCATGTTGTATTGATGACACTTGAGATTGTGCAGCACGATAACTCCCCAAATGATTGTATGAATGGAGTTTAAACGTCGAAAGTGTGGTGGCATTGCTGTTGGTCAGTGCAACGGTTGAGCCACAGGAGTTGCTGTTCATTGTTAAAATGATATCGGTGATGACCATCATTTGATCATTGGGTGCTGTGAAGAGGGCGGTCGTTGTATTGGAAACGGTACCACCAAGTGTAAATAGGGGGTTGCTTCCCAATGAAATGTTTTGAGATTGGGGAATCGCTTGTGCTGTGTTTAATGCATAAACAAAGATGGAAGCACTCAGTACTAGGGATGAAATAGCGTAAATGGTAGTTGTCTTCATTTGATAATCTCAAAATGGATAGGGTTAACAATGGGATGAGAGGGAACGGTTGTCATTATCTGGATTGCTTCGATCAATTATCTTCACCTGCGGCGTCATCATCGTTATTTTCATCTACAGTATCTTCCTTGATTTCATGGACTTCTTGGGATTCTTCAAGGATAGG
>Ga0206130_10007117_pt1 | contig 12517 bp, 13 predicted proteins | sample Helgoland_Spring_9_FD_148637 | JGI IMG/M metagenome (GOLD analysis project Ga0206130, IMG submission 148637) | Pelagic subsurface seawater microbial communities from Kabeltonne, Helgoland, North Sea - Helgoland_Spring_Bloom_20160512_1 | ecosystem: Environmental > Aquatic > Marine > Epipelagic ... | reverse complement strand
TGGTGAAGACATTACTGCTTTCTATGAGGATATGGAAACACCAGGTGGTGCTCTAACTATTCCGGATCGTAAAGTAGAGTGTGCCGCAAGACGCCCAACTTCAAGAACCACAGGCTATATGCTTACCTTAGAAGAAGCACAAGAAGTAGCTGATGACGACAGAGTAGAAGTAGTTGTGCCACAGAGTGTTTTGGACAGAATTGTAGATAAACCAGCAAGTACTTTCACCGGTAGATTTGACAAAGGTGTCCCAAGCGGCACGGCGGCATTCACAAAAGCAAATGGCACAACAGGAATCAGGTATACTGTTGACCATAAAAATTGGGGCATGGTAAGACACATTGAAACCACAAATAGAACCAATTGGTCATCAACAGCCGCAAGTCTAACAGACAGGTATGTTGATGACAGTGTAACATATTCAGCAAGTGGTAAAAATGTAGACATTGTTATTGTTGAAGTAAACACATTTAGCGACCACGCAGATTATTCAAGTAGAGTAGTAGACTATAACTGGGGTCAACACTACAACACAATTGATGGTGGAACAAACTACACATACAGCAACGCAGACGCTCGTGATAACTATTCAGCAGAAGATAATCATCCCACGGCAGTCACAAGTTATGCGGCAGGCACACTATATGGACTTGCTAACGATGCCAACATCTATATGTTTGACAAAGTTTACGAACGCTCAAAGTCAGGCGGTGGCAGTACAGATAGAACCTTTGCCTACATCAGAGAGTTCCACAGAACCAAAGCAGTGAATCCAGCAACAGGCAGGAAGAATCCTACCATTGTGAATGTGAGTTTGGGGACAGAAAATTTGATAGGTGGCGGTGCCGCTTTAATCCACTTCCAGGGTGTAACTTTAGACAACGGCACAGGCAATGATCTATCAGAAGCAGAACTAACAGCAAGAGGCATTGGCCCAGGTGACAAAGACTGGACCAGCGATCAAACTTTTACTGTAAATGCTCCAGCACCTAATAGTGATCAGCAAGATGCTATAACAGAAGGTATCATTGTGGTATCGTCAGGCGGCAACGACAACAGATACATTGATTTGCCTGGTGGCGACAACTGGGACAACTACATTGTTAGTGAAGCCGCTTATGCAAACCGGAACTACTTCTTTGGAGGTTATTATCCATTCAGAGATTATTACCATCGTGGCGACACCTATTCATTCAACGGTGCTATCAGTGTAGGTGCGTTAGGCACTAAAGCAGATAACGGCAAAGCAGACTTTAGCAGTTGGGGTCCTGGTGTAGATGTATATGCCGCAGGTGTTGGTGTCTTTGGAGCAGGAGAGTCAGGTGCCATTGCTTTTGGTGTTCCGTATCCAGGACAGGAAGCAAATACACCAAACTGGGACACAGTACAGTCTGGATCAGGAACAAGTTATAGTGCGCCGTTCGTAACAGGTATGTTGGCTTGTTTAGCAGAAATATATCCTACACTCACACAGTCACAGGCAAGAACATATTTACAAAACAATGCTGTCACAGGATTAATGGCAGACACAGCAGGAGGCATAACTGCAACCACCGACACAAGAGTAAGCCTAGACGGTTCAGACATTGATAGAATAGCACTGTGGAAGAATCACAGAGCGACATCAGGTAACATGGCATTCAACACATACAACAAAGACGTAAACACTAAGCCTACAACAGGAGTAATATATCCTAGAACTAGAACACGTAGGCGTGGGTAAATAGTAATATGACAAATATAACCGCTGTACCATATTTTTATGACAAACAATTTAGACGCTATATTCAGCAGTTTATTAGATTGTTTGCTGGCTTTCAGTATGTTAAAGGATACACTGACCAGGGAGAACCAATATATCACACAACGCCAGTTCGTTATGGTGATATTAATCGTATGGCCGCACATATACAAAGAGAAAACAGTGAAAACACATTAAGCACTGTGCCTTTTATTAGTTGTTATGTTACTGATTTACAACCAGATGTAAACAAGCGAGTGTTTCCTCAATTTGAAGAGAAAATGACTGTTATTGAAAAAGAGTATAATACTGATACTAACAGTTATGAAAATCGCCAAGGCAGTGTGTATACATTAGAACGTCACATGCCAGTACCTTATACGTTAAGAATGCAAACTGATCTATGGACTAGTAATACAGATCAAAAAATGCAAATGCTAGAACAAATACTAGTATTATTCAATCCAAGTCTCAATATACATACAACTAACAATCCATTGGATTGGAGCAGTTTAAGTGTTGTTGAACTTATTAATACACAATGGACTAACCGTGGTATTCCAAGTGGTGTTGATGATATTATTGACATTAGTAGTTTAATTTTTGAAATGCCAATCTTAATTAATCCGCCAGCTAGAGTAAACAAGAGTAGTATGATTCATACTATTATTACTAACTTACATGAAGTTGCTACTGGTGATGCTGACAGTATTAAGGTGCTCAATGACATTAATGCTATCACAACTAGCTACACAGTAGTAGCAGTTGATAACAAAGTAAAACTTTCTGTTAATGCGAATGGCGAAGCTACTGCTCAAATATTAGGAAAAAATGGTGCTGTTGAAGCTGGATTGAATTGGGAAACTATCTTTAAACAATATGGTGCTGAACTTAGAGACAGTGTAAGCCAAATTAGATTTAAACAAACAGACGATCCTAGTGATATGACCACTGATATTATTGGTAGGCTTACTGGTGACAGTTCAATTGACACACTTACTGTAACATTAGACACTAATACTATACCTGCAGATACTCAAACCGCAGTTGATGCAGTTATAAATCCACAAAGTAGTTATCCAGGTGATGGTACATTAACTGCGGCCACTAATGGAGATAGATATCTTGTTCTTGACGAAGTACCTAGTGGTGGCGAGTGGGGCACTATATCTGCTAAGAAGAACGACATTATTCAGTATAATGGTACTATATGGAGTGTTGATTTTGATGCCAGCAGTAATGCAACGTTAAATTATACTACTAACACAGTTACTATGGATAAATTAAAATGGAATGGTTCACAGTGGATAAATGCATATGAAGGCACCTATAATAGTGGTTTTTGGAGAATATATCTATAATGCTAACAGCTAGTGGTTGTTGTTTTTTATCTCTCAATACAGGAAGATTAATGCTACAGCAACGTAGTAAGACAGTAAGTCATCCACTTACTTGGAGTTTCTGGGGAGGAAAAAGTGAAAAGAAAGAACGTCCTATAGAGACACTATTGCGTGAGTGTCGAGAAGAAATGGGAGACTTGCCTGATATAGAAAAAGTATATCCCATACACACATTTGTAAGTGATGATAAAAAATTTACATATCATACATATTGTGTTACTGTTTTTGAAGAATTTATTCCAGTTACTAATAATGAAACAGCTGGCTATGCGTGGGTAGAGATAAATGCTTGGCCCAAGCCACTACATCGTGGTGCTCGTGTAGTTTTAAGCAAAGTAGATATGGTTGATAAGATAGTTTCTATATGGGAAAGACAACGCTATAAAGAAGACTTACCCAATTGGCTTGATAGCTTCTGATATTGGTCACTATTTTCTCCATAAACTTTTTTAACTTGAGATCTACGCCTATCTAGTAATTTGGGTGTTTGAGTTGAACTAGTGTTATTCCATTCAGTAAATCTCTTAAAAATATTTGACCAAATTGTATACTCATTAAAATTAAATGTGTCAAGTTCTTGATCTTTTGACGCTTGCTGTAACCCTGCGGTGACGTACCTGTTTACATTAGTGTCTGACAATTCAAGATATGTACTTAAAATTTTATTTTTTTGTTTTTTTAAGTGTGGCAATTTGGTGTTATTAAGCATTAAGCATGTGAGATATGCATTAGCCCAAGCACGGTATGGATCAGTAACATCATCTAGATAACCAATTTGTTTATGGATAGGGTTAACTACAGCTGATGCCAGAGTTGATTCTGTGCTAGTTTTAGATTTTAAAACATTGTTTGATAGCTTTGCTAAAAACCCTGGATTAATTAATGCCACTGAGGTGTCTGCATAACATTGATTAGTACTCTTGTGCATTACATCAAAAAGAAAAATATCAGCACCAAATGCGTACATTAAATTATTAGCATACTTGGGCGATAGCATATCTAAGTTTTCTATATTAACATCTAGATTAACCAACCAAATTGGCTGAGCTATATTAACATTAGCCACAATTGAATAAAGAACTTCATCAAATGATTCTTTATCATTTATTAAATGACAATGTGTATGGTCAAAAAATTCCATACGTTGTTTAAATTTCTTTACCGCAGTTCTGTTTTTAAAGGAATAAAAATATATTGGAGTTATATTTTTTTGGTATGATGCAATGTTTGGGCTTTTGTGTTCAGCAGTGCTTGAATTAACTGTAGTAGGAACAAGTTTTAGTACTTGCCAATCGATTGGGCGCTTTCCTAATTCATTGCATAACGGAAAAATATGTATTTGGTTAGCAGTGTCATCATTCGGAGTATAGTTCCAATTAAATGTTTCTAAAATGTCATGCTCTTTGTGTTTAATCCATACATACGGATATTCAGACTTATATTTTTCAACTACTGAGTAATCGTCCATCTCTAATGTTTCAATAATTGGATATCGTTTCCATTTAGATTTAGTATAACTAAACGTATTCAATGAAGAGTTGTTAAACATTAATATTTTCCACTTTAATCGTTGTACTTCCAATATGTCCACAATTAGCACTCAAATCAAAATCAACATATAGATTGTAATCATAATTATGAAGCTGATTACAAAAGTAAATATCTTCTCCACTAAATGACTCAGTTTGATAATCCCAATATGTATTAAACCAGGGCCGTGGCATGTTGTTAAAAACTTCTGCCTTTGTTAACATAATACCCATGCCTACAGCATATACTTCATGCAAACCTGATGTATGCATTGCGGTTGCTGTTAAATCATTAGACACAAATGCAACATTACGATATGGTTTTGTTCTAGTACTATATGTACATGCAACTGCATCTTTATTATGATTAGATAATGACTTATAGATACTTGCAGGAAATACCATATCACTGTCAAGCCATAGTATTTCTGTACATCTTTCTTGCACTGCTAAACTAGCAAGCCTATATCTCTGATCAGCAATTAAACTACCATTCTCAAAATACAAATTAAACTTTATATTGTTTTTGGTAAGATATGAAGTTAACTGTACTAAACAATAGGCAAAATTAGTATGTACTGTATCTCGTACAGGAACACATATACCAAGCATATTACATCATATTTTTTGGAACAACGTCATCTTGCTGTACTGTTTTTTCAGCAGCTTGTACTTCGTTGTTAAGTTGACTTGCAATAACTGTAGCTTTACGCACACAGTCACTAAAATAGTCGGATCCCAAACAGGTCATATCTTCCATTGTTTCAGAAGATACTTTTCCAGTTGCCAGTAATTCAATAGCACTACGTTTTGCTAAACGTTCTACAAAGTATTCAATTTGTTCAACTGAATTTGAAAACTGTAAATCAGTTGTGTTATACTCTGTTTCTAGATCAGATTTAACTTCATTTAACATTTTAATTTGTGCACGGTTCTTTCTCCAGAACGGCACAGCATTAGCGTCTTCAAGGTCCTGATTAACCTTTGTGTATTTCGCTGCAGGGGTTGAACATTTGCCCATGACAAATGTTGTATATTCAAATTTAGACATTATTTTCTCCTATGAGTTTATGGCTGTCCGCCGAAACTGGCACTTAAATAAACTGTATTACCAGCAGATATACCTACTTGTGGACCAAGCTGGCTTAAACTGCGTTGTGATCCACTAGTAAAACCATAATGTATTTGTACTTGATTTATAGATATCTGACTACCTGTTGCTGGTAATGGCATGTTTACGTTCCTATTTCATTCTATACTACTATATTTATATAAATTTGTCAATATAGTTTTTAAAAAATACCTATAGTAAGGTCATTGCGGCGGCGGCGATAACAAGCCCACCCCACAATCCAAGTATTGTAGCATAGTATCTTAATTTTGTGCCAAAATATAACATACCAATTGCTACACACTTATGCATTGGTGAAATTAGATATCCAACAAAGTCTACTGCAAAGAACCACGGTAAATATTCAATACCATAGATACTTGCCATAATAACTGTTAGCGCACCAAACCTTGAACTAGATCCCAGTGCAAATGCTCCAGCAAAACTTGCCAAACTTAATAGTGCAAACCCTGACGTAGTATTAATATCTAGTCCACTACTTTCTAAATAAGTCTTAATTGCGTCTGTATTCTCTCTAGCAAAGTTTGCGGCAACGATAATAACAGCTACCCAGCCAATTAGTTTCCAATCTACATAGCCTAGTAATTTCTTAATATCAAAAGTTTTAGTACAGAACATATAATAAACTGTAAGGGTACCAAACGCCCAAAGGAAATCTATACCTGCTATAATAGCACCAACACCAGCAATATAAGGAAATACATAACGTGTAATACGGCTAACTTTTATTTCAGTACCACAATCACCAATTTCAATGTCGCTTTCTTTTACACCCCAGATTAGGTAAGCAAGGATAAATGCAATACTTACAGCGAGCAAAGGCCAAATCATTCCCATAAACTGTGCATAAGTTAAGCCAAATGCCGCCATTGGAAGGATAACTGTTTTCTCTAATGGTGACCAAAAGTAATAATGGTGTGTGCTAACATAGTCAATAGGACCAAACTTTTCTCTACCACAACACCCTTTGTCTGGAGCAAGTGTTTCCAACATACCTGCACTTACAGTAACTCTACCTTTGATTGGTAGTAGTCCTGTTAACGCACTAACAATAGCAACAACTGCCTTTTTACTCTTAAGGTTTTGTTCAAAGAAACAAAACATGTCTTTAAACAATCCATGATCTTTAACCATACCTGCAATCATCATTACAAATACAATCAAAAACAGATAGATCTGTCCGTTATAAAATAAGTCTAAGTATTCCATTATTTCCTCTTAAAAAATTTATTATAGGCTTTTGATACAATATTTTTGTTTAAATTAAAACCAATGCTATTGTAGTACTTTCTGCGCTTTATCCATTTACGATCATTTTCAGTTGCATCTCTTACATCTAAATCATATGTTTGTTGACTTATAGGCACAAGTTGACACAGTGGTGTGCCTGCACGAATAGTAAACTCTCCAACACCATTTACATAACCCTGTATGTTTATTTCGCTACTTATACTAGGGTCTAGAATACCAATACAACTTTCAAATTCAAATTGATCAGTATATGATATAGGTAACATCATAAATTTACAGTCTGAAATAATGTGCCAGGGTGTGTTAATTTTTAGTATACTTTTATTACTCCATGGTCGCTTTGGTATATGCTTGGCAATACTATCTCCTTGCTGTACTTGGAGTGCTGGTTTTTCTATTAGTTGTTCTAGTGCAATATCTGGCGCAAATGTTTCTAAACTACTTGGACCACTTCGTACTGCAATATCATGCCAAGCCCTTACAATATACCCAGTGGTTAAAACATCAACAATACCAGGGCAACGTGCAATATGAAAATCATAATGGTCCATTTGACTGTATTCTTGTTGTGCTGTTTTAAGCCATGCGGGCATTACTGACTTGCTGTGTAAAACAGGATAGGTATCTGTTAACCCATCTACTGTACTAAAAAATTCTATTTTTCTCATTGAAACCTAATATTAAATGCAATACATACTCGTGGTATACTGCTTTCATTTCTTTCTACTTCATGTGGAATCCAACTTGGCCACATAACTAAATCTCCATCATTTGGTTTATAATGCATCCTACTTGTACCAGGTCCTAAATAGCTAGCACTCAAATCCATATTAGCTGGATTTAAGAATACCAAGTCTCCAGTATGATTTGCTTGTACATAGTATATAGCACTAAAGTTAAATGACTTATGTGTGTGTAATAAATTTAAACTGCCAGGATCGTTTATGTTAGTCCAAGATTCAATATAAGGATCGCCGCCCTTAAACATATGTGCAAATGCACGATCTTCTTCTAAATAATATCCAACTGTTTCTTCAAGTTGTTTTATTAAGGCTTGCTGTAACCATTCACTACGTTCATATGCAATATCAGCACGCCAACATCCGTCATTAGTGTTGCTATTACTGGGATTATTTTCTTTATAATTATGTGCTTGACGTAATATGTCATGTCGTTGTGGTTGCGACCCGATACCTGACTCTACTAGTACGTGTCCACTATATGCTTTCCAAAGTCTCATTTTTTTACTACCATAATGTATAACCCATTCCACCACATTTGTGGATCTTCTACTTCATTTAAAAGTAATCTGTTATAAACAATATCAAGACCAGAACTCTCTACACCTGCTTCAGCACCTTTAACAACTTCTGTCCAGTTAGCATCATCAAATATTAATAATGTTGTATCATTAAACACATCACTATAATACTCTACTGCTGATTTTGTACTCTCAAAATCATGTGGTCCATCATAAAAGAACATATCAATCTTGGGTAATTGGGTACGGTCCACAGTAAGCATGTCTGAGTTATGTACAGTCAATTGTTTAATATGTCCTGTGTTATTTTTAAATTCATCTAGTGTATTATTAGGCAATGCAAAATTATTACGTTGTGGCTGAACAGTGTTACTCCAGTTGTCTACACAGTGTATATCAATATCATTCACACCAACAGCCGCCGCAGTAGCACCCATAGCACTACCAACTTCTAAATACGTATTAACTTTACTGCCTAATCCCATTAACAAATTTTGTACTCGTTTACTTGTTAATCCTGGTATTTCCAAGTTGTTTACATACTCAACACTGTCTACTAATTCATTAACTACATCATGTACAATTTGTGGAAGTTTTTTACCACTACGTGCTTCATATACTTTGTCACAAAAATTACAATCCCAACAATCAAACTTACAGTTTTTAATAATTTTCCGCCAAGCGTCAATTGGACGCTCTTCTAAGTTTGATTCAGATAGATACTCTTCAAACTCATTAAACAAAAACTCTTCATTTTGGACATAGCGTTTGATAATGTCCATACTATGATATATTTGTGTAATGCTTTCACGACCATGCATTTTGAATACATCAACATAGTCTAATAGTTCTACCCAATCTTCACGCCATGGTGGAATGTTAGCTGTTTTAAGAGGAACACTGGGATCTTGTACATCCCATTTAGGACAACTTACTCTACTAATACTATCTAAAAAGTATGCAGGACCTTGTTCACGCATATTATTAAATTGGAAGTGTTCGTCCATCATTGCACAGTTGCCTATACAACCTTCGTTGCCAAGTAAACTTAACTTTACACCAAATTTATCTGCGGCACGACGACATTGCTTTAACGCATCTCTATCACGCATTAGATCTCTATCGAGATTAATATAATGAAATCCTGCTTTTGCTAACTCTGCAATCTCATTTGCTCGAGTAACGTTTCTCAAGATTGTATTTTTAATTTGTAATTCAGGAAACCGCATTTGTATCTGCTTTGTTGCAACCCAATGCGTGTGTGGTATTGTAACACAACGTACACCAGCCTCATACAATTGTTTAAAGTTATTTAAAAACAAGTCTAAATTTTTCTGACTTGGTTGAACTTGTATGTTATTAAAGGTTGCACTTACTTTTATACCTGTAGTTTTTTGAATATGTAATGCAGTTTCAATAACTTGAATTGCATCAGCTTGAGTTTCAATAATATCACCCATCGCATCCTGTGTAAACGGAGGCATACGACAAGTAAAATAAAGATCATAGATATAATCTTTATACTCATGACAAAAAGCTACAAATTCATGAAATTGTTGCTCAGAAAGTTTCTGATTGATAGGTATACTAAACATAATTATAATATAGCACGAAAATTTTTAAGTGTCAAATGTTAAATTGTGGATCAGAAGTAACACCTTCGGACTCAGCTTGTGCAAGACTTATGTGTACATCAAATCTATTATGTAGTAATAAACAGCATTGGCCAATTGTTGTGCAGGCTTTAATCTCTGTTTCAACAATTTGTTTTGCCGACAACAGTGTTTGAATTTTAGTGTTGTATGCTGCATTTGCATCAATGATCTTTGTAACCATTTCGCTAGTAGTAATACCACGTGCAGTTGCTAGTGCGTCAACCATTGGAACACTAGCACTATTGTCTGCTTGCCATGATTGTGCTTCTGCTAATTGCTCAGGCCAACTACTATATTCTAATGTACTTACTTGCATCATTTGTTGTACACGGCGTTTATCATAAACCTCATCGAGACGTAGTCGCATAATGTGTTTCATAAAAGTAACAGTATTAGAAATATCCGTATCAGTTAAATTATACTGTGTCTTTACACCAAGCTCTTCTTCGCTTGATAATACTTGTAACACTTCATTTTGATCAGTTCCTGAACGTACACTAATAAAACCTCTGTATGCATCCATAAACAACCAAGCGTTTGCAACGGCTTCATTTTCTAATGTACGCACAGGTGCTAGATGCTCATAAGGAATAATGTCAACATGTGTGTCAGGAATAAATCCAACCATGAAATCCATCCAATATCCCATTTTTTGGACTGGGCCTAATTTTCGTTCATCAACGCTTTTGAATAAGAGGTACAATTTTTTTCTCCTGGTTAGTTAATTTTACAATTACATCTTCAATAAATTCAGTCTGGCTAATATTTGCTAGTTCATGAATGTCACTAACTGTTTCGCCATTATTTAATTTTTCTACTACTGCATCACTAATTTTATTCATACGTGATTCATTTTGAATTAAAACTTCGTATGCCATAGCAATTGTTTTATTTTGTGAGTCAGCATCTAATTGCATAATTGCTTCCATGTTGCCTACACCTATTCGCCCATAAGCAATCATATCCATTGCAGCTTGTTTTGCAAGTCTATATTCCCAATAGTCGCTTTCAATTTCTTCGTTTTGTTCTGGGTCGTTCATGATATCCAAATATCTACGTCCGTCTTTTGTAAGACCTTGCGGACTGTTATCAATTTCATCTATCAACTTTAAAACTTTCTCACGTTCAACAAGAATAGTACGCAGCTTTTCTGTTACTACTGCCAGCTTTGTAGTAATACGTTTAACTTCCAGCATATGTAATTTTTTTTGTGCTTCGTAAGGAGTAAGTTCTGCTTTTTCTTTTTCTAAATCGATTTCAAGCTCAAACTGTTCTGTATCAAACTCCCAGTTTTCGATCATTTCCGTTTTTGTATTCAACTCTAGCATTAACTGACGCAGTTGATGCATAGGATGAATGTGACTTCTAGCCACAAAGTTTTTGAGCTTAAACTCAGGTATACTCCAATCGTTTAATTGAGATTTACGAATCATTTCATTCTGTTTTTCTGTTAATACGATTTCATTCATTTTTATATCTTAGCCTTTCCAACCGCAAATGCCACTAGACCCACCAGGTATACCAGTTCTAACTGATCCTGCTCCTAGTTCATATCCGGTATCTGTTGTATAAAAGAACTTATGTCCTCTGTTATTTTGTGCACCATCGTACATTCCCATACAATACTGGTGTTCTTGCCCCATGTCAAAGTTTTCTTCACCACTATTTTGTAGTGGTCTTGTTACTGTGCGAGCCAATGTATTTGTATTTAAATCGTATACACGATAGTTATATCCACCATTATATGTGCCTTCATTTCCAATATAACCTTTACGATCTTTACTGTTAATTGGTTTTTGTTGGTTATTTGCGCCAACCCAAGCAGAACCTTCTAGTCTATCTGCGCCAACTGTATCTGTAGCAAATAATAACTGTTGTCCAGTACTATTTCCATACAAATGAGCTTTGTTTTGATCACATAATGCTTGTACACCATCAACTGTACCATTAGCAATGATTCCTGTTAAGCCTGCTGCGGCTGTTTCAGTAGTAAAGTTAAATTTTGTACTAGTAGTGTTACTAGTTATGTGACAATATTCTGTTTCTTTGAATGCATATCCAGCATCGTTTCTGCTAGTGTTCATATTATTAGCACTATTATATGTATTGCCTGTATCAGTAGAATGATTTAATGAAATAACATTTGCATTTGCGGTAGTATGTGCACCATTGGCACCGAATACCCAACTCTTTGTTCTACTAGGTGCACCACCGCTATAACTTGTAGCATACGCCATAGTGTTACCCAAGTTAGTCATTACATCTGTGCTATGTACCATTCTATTTGCGTTATTGTAAGGTGTACCACTTTTATATCCACACATAACATAACTGGCTGTGATTACTGTTCTATACTTAAATCCGCCGTCACCGATACCAACCTGTTGCCACTGCTCTCCGTCATATTGACGTAATTCTTTTTGTGTAGTATTCCAATATACTTGACCGGCCACTGGACTGCCAGGATTACTTGCTGATGTAGGATATTGTACTCCACCACTACCTATTGTTGTTGCCATAATTTACCCCCTCCATCCACATGAGCCGC
>Ga0206130_10007115_pt1 | contig 12518 bp, 8 predicted proteins | sample Helgoland_Spring_9_FD_148637 | JGI IMG/M metagenome (GOLD analysis project Ga0206130, IMG submission 148637) | Pelagic subsurface seawater microbial communities from Kabeltonne, Helgoland, North Sea - Helgoland_Spring_Bloom_20160512_1 | ecosystem: Environmental > Aquatic > Marine > Epipelagic ... | reverse complement strand
GCAATCTAAAAGCCTTTATTCAGAGGTCTTCGTTGCCTCTTTGCTGGTCAATATCTTCGCATTGGCAACGCCTTTATTTGTGATGAACGTCTACGACCGGGTCGTCCCCAATCAAGCGACGAACACCCTTTGGGTATTGGCATCCGGTGTCGCCTTGGTTTTTATTTTCGACTTTGTCATGAAATCCCTCAGAGGCTATTTTCTCGATATCGCCGGTAAACGCGCTGACCTCTTATTGTCTTCTGCAACCTTTGAGCAAGTCCTCAACATGACCATGCAAGAGCATCCCAAACGGGTCGGTAGCTTTGCAAGCCAGCTTCAAGAATTTGATCAGTTCAGAGAGTTTTTCACCTCAACCACATTACTCACGCTGATTGACCTGCCTTTTGTCCTACTCTTTATTGGGTTGATTTTTGGCATTGCCGGTCCGATAGGGCTGATCCCACTGCTTGTATTGCCGATTGTTTTGCTGGTCAGCTATACCGCCCAGCGCCAGCTTCACCCGATTATCCAGGACATCTTTACAGAATCGTCCCGAAAAACCGCCCTCTTGGTTGAGACCCTGCACTCCTTGGAAATCATTAAAGCGCTCCAAGCCGAAAGTACGATGCAAGCCCGTTGGGAACAATCTCAAGACCAACTCGCAAGCCTCGGACTAAAATCGAGACTCGGTTCCCTGACAACCTTAAACCTCATTCAATTAATCTCTCAAAGCACAACAGTTGTTCTCGTCATTGCCGGGGTGTACGCCATACAAGCCGGCGAGCTGAGTATCGGTGGTCTCATTGCCTGCACCATTTTGACAGGACGGGCGCTTGCACCGATGAGCCAGATCGCAACAATTATGACCCGCTACCAACATGCGCTGGCAGCCTACGGCACCATTGACCGTTTAATGAGTTTGCCTGGGGAACGCGACTTCAAACACCAGTTCCTACATCGCGCTGATTTGAAACCGGCCGTTGAATTCAGATCGGTAAGCTTCACCTATCCGGGTCAGGCCGTGCCGGCCTTAAATTCCGTCAGCTTTCAAATAAAGCCTTATGAGAAGGTCGCAATCATTGGCCCAACCGGTTCCGGGAAAAGCACCATCGAGCGGCTTATCTCGAAGCTCTACCTACCGACCGACGGTAGCCTTTTAATCGATAACACCGATATTCACCAACTGGACCCAGCTGACTTGCGCCGAAAAATCAGCTACCTGCCGCAAGAATCAACGCTTTTAGCCGGTTCGGTTCGAGACAATATTCGCTTTGGTTTAGCCAATGCGACCGACGAGCAAATTTTGGACGCTGCCAATTTTGGCGGAATTCGGAACTACTTTGATCAGCATCCAGAAGGCTTCGATTTTCAAGTCGGCGAGCGTGGCGGCTTTTTATCTGGCGGTCAGAGACAAGGCATCGCCATCGCCCGCGCGCTGATCAACCAAGCGCCGCTGATGCTCCTAGACGAACCGACGAATGCGATGGACCGTCAGGCAGAGCTGGATTTTATTCAGCAATTACGCCACTACGGTCCGAACCGAACTTTGATTTTGATCACCCACCGGATGAACCTCTTAGAACTCGTCGACCGGGTCATCGTCATGAGAAATGGGACAGTCATGGCGGATGGCAGCAAAGAGGCCATTTTGAGTCAACTCGCTCAGAACAGTGGACCATCAGCATGACCACCAGACCGATTGACCATAGCGCCAGATTCAGCGCGCTAACCCAGACCCAGCCGCTCAGTCATCTAGCGCTATGGATCACCGCTGTCTTTGTCCTGACCGCAATTATCTGGGCGAACTTTGCCGCCCTTGAGGAAATCACTCGAGCCGATGGCCGAATCATTGCCTCCAGTCAGACCCAGGTGGTTCAAAATTTGGAAGGGGGCATCTTAAGCGCCATTCTTGTTAAAGAGGGCGATCGAGTCGAAAAGGGTCAAGTGCTGCTCCAAATCGATAATACGCGGTTCGCTTCCTCGTTCAATGAAAGCCAATCCGCCATCACAACGCTCAGATTTAAAATGCTCAGACTGGCATCCGAGATCTCGGGTGAGCCAATGCAGGCGCCACCGAATCTGACCGCAGCCGAGCAGCAATCCTTTAATGATGAGGCTCAGTTGCTAAAATCAAGGCAGGACGAACTCAAAAGTAATCTATCGATCCTCGAACAACAACGATCACAGCACAAACAAGCAAAAGAGGAATTGCAACGCGAACTTCAAAAACTGGCTCAGGGTGCGGACTATGCACGCCAAGAACTTGCCATGACCGCGCCGCTAGTCGAGACCGGCGCCGTGTCGCAGGTCGAGCTCATTCGTCTAAAAGCGGCTGTGAATGAGGCCGAAGGTCGTCTTGAGGGCATTCGTTTGAAGCTGCCTGCACAAGATTCTATTGTCACAGAAGCGACACAAAAAATACAAGAACGCCAGCAACAGTACCTTGCAGTTGCCCAGGAAGAACTGACCGCAACCCGCGCTGACCTTGAACGGCTAAGTTACTCGAAGGTGGCACTGCAAGACCGAGTGGCTCGAACGGAAGTCAGGTCACCTGCCAACGGCATCGTGAACCAGATATTGGTCACAACGGAACGCGCCGTCATTCAACCCGGCATGGATCTACTCGAAATCGTCCCGCTCGATGACACCCTACTCATCAACGCGAAGGTTCGGCCAGTTGATATCGCCTTTATACGGCCGGGGCAAAAAGCGACCGTGAAGGTCACGGCCTATGATTTCGCAATCTATGGGGGACTCGACGCAACCCTTGAGCAAATTAGCGCCGACACCATCGTTGATGAGACCGGAGAGTATTTTTTTCAAATTAGAGTCAGAACCGCCAAGAACTATTTGGGTCAAGCGGAAAACCCTTTGCCGATCATGCCAGGCATGATCGCAACGGTTGACATCAGCACCGGCGAGAAGACCGTTATGGACTATTTACTCAAACCGTTAAAACGCGCCACAGCCTCAGCGCTCACAGAGCGATAATTGCTTAACTGCCGTTAAATTGGGGCGGCCGCTTTTCTTTGAAGGCTTGACGCCCTTCTTTGTAATCTTCGCTGTTAAAGCAGGTATCAATAAGCGCTTGTATTCGCGCGGGCGCTTGAGCTGACTCGGGCTTGAGCAGTTCCCGAATGGCGCGCCGCGCCGCGTGGACGGTGAGCGGCGCGTTGGCTACGACCTTTGAGGCGTAAGCCGTAACGGCATCCCTTAACTCAGAGGGCTCAACAACAAAATTAACCAGCCCCATGCTCTGGGCTTCCTCGGCATCAAAGTAACGCGCCGAGATCATGATATCCCTCGCATGAGCCGGTCCCACGAGCGCAACTAATGCCTTCAAACCCGCCAATTCATAGCCCAACCCTAATCGCGCGGCAGGGATGCCAAACGTCGAGTTCGGTGTCGCAAACCGCACATCCGCGTTGAGCGCGGTCGCGAGTCCCCCACCAATACAAAAACCCTCAATCATCGCGATCAGGGGTTTATCGATGTTTGCGAGCCATCGATTGGCATTCGCGGCAACCATGGCATAGCTTTCGCGCTGTTCCGAACTGCCGCGTTTTTCATCAAATTCAGAAATATCGGCGCCCGAAACGAAGGCTTGACCGCCTGCGCCACTCATAACCACCACTCGAACCTTTGGATCATGGTGGAATGTCTCGAGGATCTCACCCAAGGCCGCCCACATCTCGAGGGAAATCGCATTGCGCTTCTCAGGTTGATTGAAGGTAACCCAACCAATACCCTCCTCAATCTGGGCCAACATTTTATTAGTCTTTAATGCCATCGTAGAACTCCAAAACGCTTCAATTTTTACCGGGTTACACCCGGTTTTATTTGGCCCTAAAACCCTTAGAGGCTGCGGTGCGGCCCCCTTTAAGGCCCTCAAATCTCAAACCAGGACAGGACGGCCTGATTCAAAGCCGGGCGCCCGCAGATCAAACCATCCTCAGCGACAAGGCGCTACACGGCCCCTAAATCTTTCAACACTTGTATCGCTTGATCACTCAATCCCAGCTCAGTATAAATTTCCGGATTATGCGCGCCTAACGCCGGCGCCGCTCGGTCAAATTCCGTGACCCGTTCATGATTAGACAAGTTAATCGGACTTCGAACCAAACCAATATCGCCCAAGACATCATGGTGGGCATTGGCAACCATACCCAAATGTTGAACCTGAGGGTCTTGAAAAGCTTCGCTCACCGTATAAATCGGACCGCAGGGGCAGCCAATCGGATTCAATCGCTGCACCAACGCCTGCATGGTATGCGTTCGAGTGCACTCGTTGATCGCGGCATTCAGAGCCTGACGATGCGCCAGGCGACCGGACCCCGTCTCGAATCTGGGATCCTGAGCCCATTGCGGTTGAGACAAAGCGTCACAAAATGCCTGAAACATTTTTGTCGTGCTGGCAGCAATATTCACAAAGCCATCCGCAGCCTCAAAGACCCCCATCGGCGAAAAGGTAGGATGATCATTACCGGCTCTGCCCGGGGTCTCTCCAGACATCGTGTAACGCGCTGCCTGAAAATCCAGCTTGCTCAACATTGCCTCGAGCAAACTGGTATGAACCCACTGGCCAGCGCCGGTTTTTGAGCGCTCAATCAGGGCTAAGAGAATCCCTTGACCCAAAAACATACCCGCAGAGGTGTCGCTGATCGCAATACCCACTCGCATGGGGGGCCCCTCCACTGACCCCGTCAAACTCATCAGGCCACTCGTGCCTTGAACGATTTGATCAACCCCAGGTCGAGCGCGATACGGCCCATCTTGGCCAAAGCCACTGATGCTGGCATAGATCAATCTCGGATGTGTTTGACGCAGCGTCTCGTAATCGATCTTTAGACGATACTTAACCTCCGCCCGAAAATTCTCGACTAAAATGTCAGCCGTCGCCAGGAGCTTCAAAAACAGGTCATAGCCGGCTTCTGTTTTCAAATTCAAAGAAAAAGATCGCTTATTTCGATGCAGGTTCTGAGCATCCGATCCTGTGCGCTGACCGGTGACATCTTGGGTCCCGTCGCGCGCGGGTGGCTCCACCCGAATGACATCTGCCCCCCAATCAGCCAACAACCTAACCGCGACGGGCCCAGCGCGCGCTAAGGTTAAATCCAAAACCCGTAACCCCGATAAAGGCTTCGCAACCAAAAGCTAGTTTGTCTCGAGCGCCACCCGAAGCGCGCGGGATATTTCTGAGAGTTTTCGCTGAAGCCGCTGGGTATTAATCGGCCCCATTCGGATGACTTGTTTTTGAGCGGGACTGAGTCGCTCGAGGGCTTCATCTTCAAATTCATACATCACAACAGGACGCGTTAACCGCACCTCACCGGCTAAAACCGGCACCTCTAACAACCGACCGATGGCGGCAAATAACGTTTTATTCATGCTCCCATTCGGCAACCCAAGCTCGGAGTAGGCCTGATCGAGCAACGGCAGGACTAAAACATACAGCTCTGCTGCGCCTTCACTGTCCAAAGACTCGAAGATATTGACAAACAAATCGTAGCGATCGTAACTCTTTGGATCGATGGCGTAGATTTCTTCATCTAACTGCGACACCAAGAATTGGCCCCTTGGCGCTAAGATTTCAACCGGATTTCGAACGACTCGGCCTTCCGACACACCGTTTGTGAACCCAACAAACTTCCTAATCAGATCGTTAACCGCAACCCACTGATTCATCCCTTCATGGCGACTCAGACTGACCAAACCATCGCGAATCAAGCCGTCACTATCATTTAGCAGCGGTAAAACAAACGCTGGCTCAATCGGCTCAGGCTCTGGTTTGGGCTCTGGCTCAGGCTCTGGTTCGGGCTCAGGTTCCAGTGCGACCTCAACCACCGGGGGCGCTGGCTCTGGAATCGGTAGCGTGACGACTTGGGTGGTTTCAGGCGCCTGTTCATCCCCTTCAAACAAAAGGGTTCCTGCAATCAAAATCACGATCAAGCCGGCGCCAATTGCCAAGAGCAATGGTTTGTTGGAAAGCATACGGTCTCCCTTTCATTGATCTTTGATTGTTACGCTAATCCTCGGAGAAAAAAAGCCTCAATCCACATTTCCACGATACTTCCATGATCAACCCGCTTGCTGATGCAGCGCTCTAAAGATCAGCGAGCCCGCCCCCATGGCCGTCGTCGACCAAGCAATAATACCGTCCTCATGCCCCGCCATAGCAATGATGCCATCTGAACCGATATCGCGAGCGAGCTTTTTCAAGGTTTGCGCCATCAAAACCGTACCATAAGGGATTTCAGCACTCGTTTCGGGCAAGCCTAATGGCCCTCGAGCATGCCAGATCAACGGACTATGAACATGGAAGACAAAACGAACGGACGGGCAACTGTCGTATATCGCAGCGTGCGTTAAAGACTCAGAAGACGGCTCTTTTACACCCGATGCCGACAAGTGATTGCGATCAAGCGACCAGTCATCAACCAGGGCATAATCCGAGGCGGTCAGACGCTTCAGCCCGCCCGTCTGGGAGGCTGTGATACTAAACGCCTCGCCGACCCGGCAGCTCAAGTTGCCAAACCCAAAACCGCCATAGCGATCAGGCACCTGACCAATTAACTCGTAACCCACAAAAAGGTCACGCCAGATATCCATTTCCCAAGGCACTTCCGAGATCGTTAAGCGCTTTTCAAATTCATAGCTAAACTTAATGACTCCTTCTTGTTCAGCCATAGGTTGCCTCTGGCACGTGCTCGGACAACGCGTTGGGCTTCAGAATGCCATGCTCGGTAATAATCCCCGTAATCAACGCGGCCGGCGTCACATCAAAGGCAGGATTGTACACCGGCACATCCCGCGGCGCGGTCCAAACCCCTTGAACTTGGCGCACTTCATCGCCCGCACGTTCTTCGATTGTAATCCCCGCGCCTGTCGGCGTTTCGAGATCAATCGTTGACCAAGGACACGCAACGTAAAATGGAATGCCGTAATGCTTCGCTAAAATTGCAACGCCCAACGTACCGATTTTATTGGCCGCATCGCCGTTCCGAGCAACTCGATCAGCGCCCACCAAAACAAGGTCAACCCAACCTTGGGACATAACATGGGCCGCCATACTGTCTGTAATCAGACGGCAAGGCACCCCGTGTGCCATCAACTCATAAGCCGTTAACCGCGCACCTTGCAGTACAGGACGAGTTTCATCGACCCAAACTTGAACCGGTAAACCATCGGCCTGCGCTTGGTAAATAGGGGCAAGCGCCGTACCGAACTCCGAAACAGCAAGGGAGCCCGCATTGCAATGGGTCAAAACCGAGGGCTTGACCTTCAATAGCGCCGCACCCGCAATACCAATTGCTCGGCAGGCAGCGCGATCGGCCTCAAACAATTTGGTCGCTTGTTCATACAAACGGTCTCGCCATCCCGCATCGGCCAGAGCCGCGGCTTCGGTTGCCGCAAAATCCAGCATCTGCTCAACCGCCCAGGACAAATTCACCGCCGTTGGTCTCGCCGCAATCAGCGCTTGGCCTCGACGCACCAATTCATCCTGAATCCTCGCCGGCTCATCTGCACAATCATCGAGCCCTAGAAGCAAACCATAAGCGGCCGCCAGGCCAATTGCAGGCGCGCCCCGGACCGCTAAGTTTTTAATGGCTGATATGACCTCAGAAGGCGCCGAGCACTCAAGGTAAGCCACCCTTTCCGGCAGCCCTCTTTGATCTAAGATCTTCAGTCGAGCGCGACTTGTTGACACCAGGCTTCTAGGAATTTCTACCGCAGCCACTGGCTTTATCCAGCCCGCAAGGCAGCTATCATTTCAGTCCGCGTGTCATGATCAACGAAGCCAAATGCACCGCTGGTACGATCGGTAAAGTCGCCATAGCGCTGTTTCATTTCTGGCACGATGGCCGACGGATCCGCCATTATCCCCATGGTATTGAGCATCTCATCGCTGATTAAATTTGACATCTCCGCCCATTGACCCTGTTTTGATAACGCATTCAATTCAATTTGCAGATCGCCCCAGCCATGAACCCCTAGAACCTGCTTGTAAGCCGGAGTTGAGCCGTAAAAGGAAATTCGATTCTTAGCTGCTACTTTTTCCGCCTCGAAAGTTGCCTCATCTTTTCCGGACACCATGAAAGGCGTATAACTGATTTCGAAATCTGAACGGCTACGCCCTGATTTCGCGAGACCACGATCGATCGCAGGCAAGGTCACTTCTCGAATATATTTTTCGTTGCTAAAGGGATGGATAATCAGACCATCGGCCACTTCACCAGCAACCTCCGTCATAATCGGGCCTACAGCCGCCAAGACAACCTTCGGCGCCCCATACTCGGTATCTTCCGGCGTAAAGGCCGGCGTCATGAGCGTATGGTTGTAATATTTGCCCTCAAAACGAAGCGGCTCACCATCATACCAATTAGCCCAAATTGCTCGCATCGCTTGAATCAATTCTCTCATCTGCGCCGCTGGCGCGCCCCAGGGCATTGAAAACCGTTTGGTGATGTGTGGCCGAATTTGTGATCCCAACCCTAACGTAAAGCGGCCCTTCGAGTAGGCATTCAGATCATGTGCTTGATTTGCCAAAATCATCGGTGAGCGCGCAAAAGCAACGGCAATACCCGTCCTGATTTCAATCGACTCACTGTGTTCAGCGGCAAGCAGCAACGGAAAGAACGGATCATGGTTCATCTCCGCGGTGCCAACACCGTCATAACCATCGGCTTCAGCGGCCTGAACCGCAGCCGGCACCTTGCGCCAATTTTGAGTTAAATGCGTATCGACTTTCATTGCGTTCTCCTGTTCCTATTTTTGACTGTTTAATCTTATCTTTTATGGCTTTTGACTTTTCAACCCTTTGATTTTTGCCCTTCCCAATTGGCGCGCGCCTGTCTCGCTTCGGCGCTCGTCCGCCCTGCCGGCTGTGACACTTCCAGCAAAGGTGCAACCAACTTGGCCCAACCCAGCTTTTCCCGCCCACTAACGTGCAGCCCTCGATCTATCCAACACCCACCTCATTTGATCTTTGAAGGTTGCATCCACCAATCCGGTCTAGTCGACAAAACAACCACCGAGGCCTACCCCAGTGTAAAGGCTTGCTCTAAACCAAAGCAACGGTATCCAATCTAGCGATGCGCCACGAATTGAATAGCCTCGTCAGCGCAACGCTTTAAACGGGGCCCGCCACCGGGACCGGCGCGCCGTAGCAAACCCGTTTTCACCCTTAGACTCCGCTCAAATTCAAAAGCCCAACTTCTCCAGGCTCAATTTGATTGAGGTCCGCGTCTTTAGGGTTCTTTAGGCACTAGCAAACCTGCCGCGCGCAATTCAGCCGCTTTTTCCTCGGGGGCGCCGTCATTTAAAAATTGGCCACCGCCGGTTTCAACACCGGCTAAATATTTTTGTAGACCCGGTCCTCGAAGCATTGGCTGCAAGCGAATATAACATCGATAATCGTGATCAACCGATAGCGATTTTGGCGCCTGATGCACCGACAGAATGTAGGACTGCGGCGTCGGCCATAGATGATCCTGCATTTTAAGCACCGAGCGCAGCACCAGGGCTAAATCATCGAGCACGCTTGCCGGCATCTCTGGCAACCGTTGCCACGACCCTTTTGGCACAATAAAGGTTTCGTAAGGCAGCTGTGCAAAATAGGGCACAAACGCTAAGCAGTCGTCGGTTTCAACTAAAATCCGGCGCCCATCGGCTTGCTCGGACCGAATGATCGCATCAAATAAGTTATCTGCATCCGCCTGACGATACCGCGCAATGGCCTGGATCTCTTGCGTAACGGTATGAAACACGAAGGGGGTTGCGTAAATCTGGCAATGCGGATGCGGGTTTGACACGCCCACCACCTCACCATTATTTTCGAAAATAAATACATGCTCATACCCAGCGTTCGTCATTAACCCGTCGGTCTGATCCCGCCAACAATGCACAACGTCCTTGAACTGGTCCTCGGACAACCCGCTCAGCCGGCCCGCATGATCTGGGGTGTAACACAAGACCCGACACAAGCCTTCCGCACGGGCGCTTTGATAGATCCCGGGCGCTGGCACTGGCGCGGGCGCACTCGCTTTAAAGGCGGGATGATCGTTATCAAAAACGAAGCAGTCAGTATAAACAGCGTTTTTAATACCGGATATCCGTTCACCGCCCGGGCACAGATAGCAGGTGGGATCAAACCGGGGTGCGTCAGGCGCCGCTGTAACGCGACCACCCGACCAGGGGCGGCTTCCACGATGACTCGTGACCGTCACCCAACGTTCAAGCAAAGGATGCCAGCGATTCTCCCAGGTCATCATCGTTTATCCTTGGGTTCCAACTAGGTATTTTTTAAATCGCGCTGCTCAGATTGAAAATCTCGGTGTTGCATCAGGGCAAAATGGTACGCCTCAATTAAGGCGTTCCAGCTCGCCTTGATAACATCGACATTCACACCGACTGTCCCGAAGGTCCCGCCTTCAAACGTGTGTTCGAGATGAACTCGAACCTTCGCGGCAGTCTCCTGCGTTGAGTTGATGACCCGAACGGTGTAGTCACTTAAATGCAGGTCATTAATTTCCGGAAACCGCGCTTGCAATGCTTGCCGAAGCGCTTGGTTTAACGCATCCACCGGCCCATTGCCTTCGGCCGCGCATAAGATTTCCTCATCTCCAATGTGGACTTTTACCGAGGCTTCAATGGCGCCCGCAATCGTGACATCGTTTTGGTCCGACGCAGACTCGTTCGCGGGCGAATAAATGCGATAGTAAATCGGTTCAAAACAGGGGCTAAAATGGCCGAGGTGACGACGGACCAACAAATCGAAGCTGCCGTCCGCATTCTCAAACGAATAACCCGCATGCTCTTTATCTTGGATGTCCTCCAGAATGTTCGTAGCCGACGTCTTGCCCTGCAGTTCCGGGTAGCGATTGGCCAATTTCGCTCGGACATTGGAGCCCCCGGACAATTCGCTAATCAGAATTTTACGGCTATTGCCGACGCTTTCTGGCGTCACATGCTCGTAGGTTTCGGGATTTCTTTGAACGGCCGATACATGTACGCCGCCTTTATGAGCAAACGCTGAACTGCCGACATAGGGCTGACCGAGTGGCCCGTCAAAGGCCAAGGTTTCCCAGACTTTGCGAGACAATCGCGTTAAGCCTTGAAGCCGACCTTCCGGCAAACACCTAAAACCATATTTCAACTCTAGATTGGCAATAATGGTCGTTAAGTCAACATTACCGCAGCGTTCACCAATGCCATTGATGGTGCCCTGCACCTGGCAAACCCCAGCCTCAACCGCACGCAGCGTATTCGCCACCGCCAAGCCACCATCATTGTGAACATGAATCCCCAATTGAATTGCCGGTAAATGGCCGCGCGCCGCGCCTATTGCGCGCTCGATTTCATGCGGCAGCGCGCCCCCGTTGGTATCACATAAAATCACGCGATCCGCGCCGCCGGACATCGCTGATTCAAGGGTTGCCAAGGCATAGCCTGGATCGCTCTTGAAACCATCAAAAAAGTGCTCCGCATCATAAAAAACCGGCTTTTGGGTCGCCTCTTTCAAATAGGCAACCGAGCCTTCAATCATTTCAAGGTTTCGTTCAGCTGTGATGCGCAGCGCTTGCTCGACATGTAAATCCCAGGACTTCCCAAATATGCACGTCACATCGGCTTTGGCCTGAACTAACATCTCCAGGAAGTGGTCGTCCTCGGGCAAGCAATCCGCACGATGGGTTGAGCCAAAAGCAGATACCTTAACTTGCTCAAAGCTTCTGTCCTGACACGCTAGAAAAAAATCATTGTCTTTTGGGTTCGAACCGGGCCAGCCTCCTTCAAGATACATCACACCGATCGAATCCAACATGTCGGCTATGGCAAGCTTGTCAACCAAGGACAAGTTGACGCCTTCACCTTGATTACCGTCTCTCAGCGACGTGTCATAAATCTCGATATGCCTTGAGGCGCTCATCCCGAATGATCCGAGTAACTCAATCTCGCAGCCACCGCTTGAATCGCGTCTTTGGCAACCAGCAATTCATCCAAAGGATCAAACCGTCCGGTTAAGAAGGCTTCACGCGCACTGTCTTTCATCGTGAACGAAAACTGCTCGTTGGCGAAGATAAGGCTTTGCGCCTGAAGATCGATTAAGAACTCTGCATCGGGATGATGACCTACAAGTGCTGCCAACGCTTTGCGCTGCGTCTTTTCCATGATCAAGCACGGCATACCCAGCGTTGTACAATTGCCATGAAAAATCTCCGCGAAGCTTTCGGCAATGATGACCTCAAATCCAAATTTCTGCAGCGCTTGCGGGGCATGCTCACGACTCGAACCGCAACCAAAATTGGTATCCGAGATCATGATACTGGCCCCTTGATGAACGGGCGCATCCAGGATGTGCCCCTTGGACACGTCCTGAGTATCAAACCGTTCGTCATAGAACAAAGCCGGCCCCAGTTCGTCAAAGGTCACGCATTTCAAAAATCGTGCTGGAATTATTCGATCGGTATCGATGTCATTACCCTGCACATAAACGCCTCGACCACTTCTTTTAACGAGATCATTCATGACGTCTGCTC
>Ga0206130_10007113_pt1 | contig 12522 bp, 10 predicted proteins | sample Helgoland_Spring_9_FD_148637 | JGI IMG/M metagenome (GOLD analysis project Ga0206130, IMG submission 148637) | Pelagic subsurface seawater microbial communities from Kabeltonne, Helgoland, North Sea - Helgoland_Spring_Bloom_20160512_1 | ecosystem: Environmental > Aquatic > Marine > Epipelagic ... | reverse complement strand
CCTGAAGCAATTGGGCCGCTCCAGAGCCCAGGCACGTTCCCAGCTCCAAAATTTTGACCCTTTTTTGCCCCAAATCTCCGCGCGATCGCTCTGCTGCCGAAGCCGAGAGCCAATAACCCTTCCGGAGATCAGAGCTTGCCCGCTGGGCCAAATGGCCAACCTGAACCTTCAACATGCGCCCCTCCTTTGGACAATCTGCGCCAAAATCCAAAACTTCGATCTCCTCCGAACTTTGAAGCAAAGCGCTTTCATCCTTGCGCCAATCCTGCCATAAGCCCCAGGCACTGTGGGCTTTCCTGTGACCGATCACCCCGCTCCTCCAATGGTCAATGCTGTCTGAAACCCGAGGTTGAGACGCCCATTTTCGCCCCCAACTCAACCAATCTGACCAACCCTTCGTTTTCCCCATGGTGCGCAAGTTCGGTGTTCGTACTTTTGCTGTCCTAAGGGCGGTTAGCTCAGCTGGTTCAGAGCACCTCGTTTACACCGAGGGGGTCGGGGGTTCGAGTCCCTCACCGCCCACTCATTCTCCTCTCAATGGAGATGCCATGTGGCCCTTGCTGGGCGACGGCAAAGGCCTTTTGGGCGTTGCCTTGTATCTTTGCAAGGCTAGCCATGCTTAAATTTGGCACTTTAATCAACTTGAAATGGCGTTTCGTCGAATACTTACATCGGTAGCTTTCGTGTTGACGGCCCTGTTTGGCTGCCTTTCTGAGTCCATCGCTCAAGAAGCCGAGCACGATGTCGCATTCGAATGGATTGAGGTGCAGTTGAAAGGAATTCGGGTGGATTTCGCCCGCCCGCCCATTCACGCGAGGAACCTGTATCACGTATCCCTTGCGATGTACGATGCTTGGGCCGCCTATGACGATGTGGCCGAAACCGTATTGCTCGGAAACACTCTTGGGGGGTACACCGCTGAATTTGATGGGGTCCCCGAAAACATCCTGCCGTTCCTTGACATTCCAAGTGCACGGAGAGAAGCCGCCTCTTATGCGGCCTATCGGGTGCTGACCCACCGTTATGAATCGTCCCCAGGTGTGGTGACGGCTCAAGCCCGCTTTGACTCCCTGTTCACCGCCTTGGGCTACGACCCTTCGACCACGTCCAACAACTACCTGTTTGGCTCTCCTGCCGCATTGGGCAACTACATTGGCGAGCAGGTCATTGCCTTTGGTCTTCAGGATGGCGCCAATGAGGCGTTTGACTACACCAACCTTTACTACGAACCTTTCAATGATCAGCTGGTGGTGTCCGACCCGGGAAACCCCACCATCACAGACCCCAACCGCTGGCAGCCTCTGGCCATTAGCGGTTTTGTCGATCAGTCTGGACAGGTCCTCGACAGTTCTCCCCCGTTCCAAAGTCCTGAGTGGGGCTGGGTCGCTCCTTTTGCTTTGGAGAATGACCAGATGAACATTTACGAGCGCGATGGCGAGTTGTGGCCCACTTGGCTGGATCCCGGAGCGCCGGTTTACGTTGGAGGCGATCAAACCGCTGAGTCAGACAGCATGTACAAGCATCACTTTGCCATGGTGAGCATCTGGCAGTCCCACCACGATCCTTACAACGGAGTGATGGTGGACGTCAGTCCCGCCAGCATTGGCAATTCGCCTGATTTCCCAGAGACCTTGCAGGAATATGGTGACTTCTACACCTATTTCGAGGGTGGCGATGCCGGAGAAGGTCATGAAATCAACCCCTCTTCTGGGCTGCCTTACGACCCACAACTGGTCCCGCTTGGGGACTACACACGCATCCTCGCAGAATTTTGGGCCGATGGCCCGGACAGCGAAACCCCTCCTGGCCACTGGTTTAGCATCACCAACGAAGTGATGTCCCACCCCGACTTTACCTATGACTGGATGGGCGAAGGTGAGGAGCTGGACCCCTTTGAGTACGAAGTGAAGATGTACCTCACCTTGGGCGGTGCTGTGCACGATGCAGCCATCGCAGCCTGGAGTGTCAAGGGGTATTACGACTACGTCCGCCCCATTTCTGCCATTCGTTATTTGGCCGGTCAGGGGCAATCCTCGGACCCCGCCCTGCCGAGCTACAGCCCGAATGGAATCCCGCTGTACCCTGGCTTTATTGAATTGGTGGATGACACCGACAGTTTGGCTGGACCTGGGGGAGAGAACATCGGCAAGGTGAAAGTCTACACCTGGCAAGGGCCGGATTACATCGACACCTATGAAGCCGAGAACGGCCTCGAAGTCCCCATTGACACCGTGGGGAACATCGCGGGCACTGGATGGATTTTGGCCGAGAACTGGTGGCCTTACCAGCGTCCCAGCTTTGTCACCCCACCCTTCGCAGGTTATGTCTCAGGCCACTCCACGTTTAGCCGTTCCGCGGCTGAAGTGCTGACCGCAGTCACTGGAGACCCCTTCTTTCCAGGGGGCATGGGCGAATTCGATTGCCCCCAAGATGACTTTCTCGTGTTCGAAGTGGGACCCAGTGTGGATGTCACCCTTCAATGGGCCACTTACTACGACGCCTCAGACCAATGCAGCTTGTCCAGGATTTGGGGAGGCATTCACCCTGTCACAGATGACATTCGCGGACGCCAAATGGGCATCTTGTGCGGCACTCAAGCCGTGGACATGGCCAACTTTTATTTCTCCGGAGCCATCAGCAACAGCTGTGGAATCGGCCCTTATGGCGGTTGCCTTGGAGATTTGGATGGCGACGGGGCTCAAACCGTTGAAGACGTTCTCTTCATGCTGGCCAACTTCGGAAACCAAGGTCCGCATCCGGCCGATATCGACCTGGACGACCTCGTGGGAACCACAGACTTGCTGATTCTCTTGGGCATCTTCGGGTGCACCTGCCTGTGATGGAGCTGGCACGGTGATGCTTGGAACCGAGGGTCAAGTGCCCCCGGCAGTCGCCTTCAGCGCCTGAAGGGCTTCTCCGACCGTGAACACACTGCCCAGCACCACCACAAGCTCGGATCCTGTGCGAAGGCCCATGGCGCCTTTCAGGGCCTCGGTCACATTGGAATAAGCCACTCCCGCTCTTCCCAAGCCTGACGCCCTAAAAGCCAACTCCTCAACAGGCATGGCACGGGGAATCCCTGCTGCGCACCAATGGTGGCTCTGGGCCTGCGGAAGACAAACCAATGCCCCTTCTACGTCTTTGTCCTTCACGGTCCCAAACACCAATTTCAATGGCCTGTTCAGGGCACGCAATGCCCGACCAGTTTCGGTCAAGCCTTCGGTGTTGTGCGCGCAGTCCAGCAAGACATCTGGCCCCCACCATTGCCACCTTCCCAAAAGGCCCCACGCGCTGGGTCCAGCCGAGAGCACACCTTCGTCTGTGGAGCGGTCTCCATCGATCAAAGCCAAAATGCGCCGGGCCACCGCCCGGTTCCGCGACAACCAAGTTGGCTCATCTGCAGGATCGTCGCCTGGAAGCCCATCGTGCACTTCGACACTCAATCTGAGTGAGCGCTCCAACACCACTGACCTGGCCTCTGGGGGCAACACGCCCAGCACACAAGGCACCCCCTCTTTGAGGATGCCTGCTTTCTCCCCAGCAATGGCCCGAATGCTGTCGCCCAAGAACTGCTGGTGATCCAACCCAATGGAGGTGATCGCCGTGGCCAGCGGACGCGCAAAAATATTGGTGGAGTCCAGCCTCCCCCCCATGCCTGTCTCCAAGACCACAACATCGACTTCGGCATTGCGAAACGACACCAAAGCCATGGCAAACATCAATTCAAAAAAGCTCGGCTGAAGACGGGACCAGAGGTCCAAATGACCCGAGACAAAACCCGTGAAATCAGACTCACTGATCAGTTCACCGTTTACCCGAATGCGCTCTCTTGGGTCAAACAAGTGTGGCGAGGTATACAGGCCCACCCGAAGCCCTCTCGCTTGCAATGCTGCCGCCACCGCGTGGCTCACCGACCCCTTCCCGTTGGTTCCAGCGATGTGGATGACCTCGAGTTCTGCCTCAGGGTTGCCCAAGGCTTCACACAGGGCCAAGGTATTGGACAGGTCCACCTTGTATTCGGCGGGTCCCGAACGCTGGAACATTGGAAGCCTGGCGTAAAGCCAATCGAGGGTGTCTGAATAATTCAATGTCCAGAGAACTTCCAGAGGTCAACGGCCAATGGCAGCTCCCCTTGATCTAACATCATTGCAGCTTGAAGTTGAACTCGATCCAACCAATCCGCGTGGGCTTGATCGGGTGGCTCTCAAACTTGGCTGTCAGGGCAGCCTTCCTGGCCAACTCCACCAACCTGTTGTTGGACGTGGTGCTGAATTCAGGGTCGTATTTGGCCTCTGTGACAGTTCCGTTTTTGTCGACGTACACCTTCATCCTCACCACACCTTCTGCCTCGGGCTTGCCACTCAAGTTGGGCTTGCCGATCATCTTTCCTCCGTCCAACAACTCACCACGCGGATCTCCTGAGACCACTCCCGCCCCTTCAATCTTGCCGTCGTCGGCTCCACTGTTGCCTGTGCCTTCTTGCTCGCCTTCAGACCCTCCGCCCCCGCTGTTGCTGAACATCTGGCTGAGCGCGTTGGACAGGTCCTGGGAAATCTCGGGGTCTGGATCGGGGTCTTCCACTTCGGTGACTTCTTCCACGACCTCTTCTTGCGTGGGGACCTCGACCTCACTCACCTCTTGCGTTTCAATGCTTTCCACAGGGGCCACTTCTTCAGAAACCGACTCGGAGACTTCCTGCTCGATCACTTCCTCGACCTGTTCAGAGGGCACTTCTGTTTCGCGCTCACCACCGGCCTCTTCCACATTGCCAAAGTCCGCCATGCCCACGGCAACAAATTGCTCTCCCGGTGGAGGCGTCACCTCTTGGAATGCCACCAAGAACACGCATGCAGCCAAAATGGCCGCATAGGTGAAACTGGAGAGCACGGCGGCCTTTCGGCGTTCCTTGCGCTCCTGCTCTTCGTGGTGACGGTTCCAATCGAATTTGGGCATGTGCTGTTTTAGCGTGTGGGTTGTGCACCGAGCATGACCTTCCACTCATTGGCCTTGGCCAATCCAATGACTTCGACGGTTTGTCCAGTGGGCACTTCCTTGTCCACCTGCAAATACAGCACTGGATCAGATTGCTCACCAAACTTGACCTTCAACGCCGGCTCAATGTCAGCGCGGGCAATGGCGGTGCCATTGAGGTAGTAGGTGCCATCGGGCTTGATGGAAATGGTCATTCGAGAACTGGCACTGCTTGTGCCCTTGCTCTGCGGCAAATCCACGTTCACGCCATTCGAGACCAGGGTCGACAGAATGATGAAAAAGATGAGCAGCAGGAACACGAGGTCCGTCATGGAGGACATGTTGCCTCCAGACTGCACTTGATTGCGCTGGGAGAGGTTCATCAGCGCGCGGGTTCTTCGAGGATGTCAATGAACTCCAAAGAGCTGGCCTCCATCATGTGAATGACCTTGCTGACACGGCTCACCAAGTGGTTGTACGCCATGTAGGCAATAATGCCCACGATGAGGCCCACGATGGTCGTGATCATGGCTTGCTTGGTGCCGGACGAGATGTCATCCACCCTCACCATGCCTGCACTTTCCATGTCCAAAAACACGTTCACCATGCCGATGACCGTCCCCAAGAATCCAATCATGGGCGCAGCACCTGCGATGGTGGCCAAGGTGCTCAGGTTCTTTTCGAGGCTGTAAATCTCCAACTTGCCCACGTTTTCAATGCTGGTGGAGATGTCCTTCAGCGGTTTGCCGATGCGGGCAATGCCTTTGTGCAACATCCGCGCGATGGGTGTTCCGCTTTGCTCACAGAGGTTTCTGGCGCTGTCCAAGCTTCCGGCCGACAAGTAATCCTTGAGCTTGGCCATGAAATCCTTGTCCTCTTTGGCGGCCTTGCGGATGGCCATGGACCGCTCAAAAAAGATGAACAGGGCGATGAAGCTCATGATGGCCAGGGGCAGCATGATGTACCATCCGCCGGAAAGCAGGAGTTCGAAAATGGAAACGTCCCTGGTGACCACCTCACCTGAGGCAGAAACGGCGTCTGTGGTGGCCTCGTCGGTCACCGTGGTGCCACCGAGGGTCAGGTCCTGAATGGAAGCGAAGACAAAAAGAAGAAATTGCATGGCGTTCGGGCTGCGTTGTAGCTCAACGTCGAAGGTCGCCGTTTCCGTATGCCATATTCGCTTCCCAGCAGGGCTTTTCCACCCAGCTGTTGTTCACACCGGACTGCGTCAGGCCCCCAGACCAAACATGGCCCAATAGACCGCTGCACCTGCGAGGTATCCGGAGATCGCCAAAAGGCTCATTCGCTTGAGGTACCACACAAAGTCGATTTTCTCCAGTCCCATCACCGCTACCCCAGCAGCAGAACCGATGATCAGCGCACTTCCACCCGTACCAGCACAGTATGCCAAGAACTGCCAGAATATGCCGTCCTGAACGAAATAGCCCTGCCATGCATCTACAGTGCCCGGGGCGGCCACATCGTACATGCCCATGGAGGCGGCCACCAACGGCACATTGTCTACGATCGCCGACAACAAGCCGATGGCGATGTTGATCAGGTACACATCTCCGAGGGACTCGCGCAACCAGTCCGCCGAAGCGATCAAGTGACCGGCTTCTTGCAACGCGCCAACGGCCAGCAAAATGCCCAAAAAGAACATCACAGACGCGGTATCAATCTTTCTCAAGACCCCGACAACACTCAGGTTTTTCCGCCTCTGCTCGTTTTTGGAGCGGTGCAACACTTCTGTGGTCAACCACAGCACACCCAAGGACATCATCATTCCCATGAAGGGAGGCAAATGGGTCACTGTTTTGAAAACGGGCACAAACAAAAGCCCGCTTACCCCCATGGCGAAAACGAGGTTACGCTCTCCATGGGTCGTGGGGTCTTCTGCTTCGTCTGGGTCCAATAAACTGGGCCGCTCCACGTCTCCCTTCATTCGAATCGACATGATGGTCAACGGGACCACCATGCACACAATGCTGGGCAAAATCAGGTTCGCCACAATCACGGGCGTGGTCAATTGGCCCCCGATCCACAACATGGTGGTGGTCACATCGCCAATGGGCGACCAAGCCCCACCGGCATTCGCACTGATGATCACAGCGCCAGCAAACAGCCAGCGCGTGGGCTTGTCTGCAATCAATTTGCGGAGCAGCGAAATCATCACAATGGACGTGGTGAGGTTGTCCAAAGCGGCAGAGAAAAAGAAGGTGAGGATGCCGATGATCCAAATCAGGCGGCTCTTCTTTCGGGTTTTGATTCGGTCTGTGATGACCGCAAATCCGTTGTGTGCATCTACCAATTCCACGATGGTCATGGCCCCAAGCAGGAAGAACAAGATGCTCGAAATCTCTTCCATGTGGTGAAGGAGTCGATGCTCGAAAAAGACCTTGAGCGCCCCGTGATCTGCTCCTCCGTGGCCTGCGCCATGAACAAACTCATTGAAGGATTCGACCAGATGAGCCGGAGCTTCGTGCCAGCCCAAAACCAAAATGGCCCAGCACACCGTTCCCGTGATCAATGCACTTGCGGCCTTGTCAATGTGGAAGTTGTGCTCCAGCGCGATCAGCGCATATCCGAGAACAAAAACAAGAATGAGGAGGGTTTCCATGAAAAAGGGATCAATTCAATTTTTGATTCAAACGAGTTGTTCGAGGGCAATGGCCAAGGCCGTAGAAGACACGCCGGTCGAAGATGGGTTCCGAGCATGACAGCGCTCAAGGGCATCCCGTATGCAACCAGAGGTGTCCATAAAGATGGCTTCATCTTCTAAACGAACGTCTCCATCTCCCATGAGATATCCAAACACCCGAGCCATGCCACAGTTCGCAATGAAGTCCGGAATCACAGCACAAGCCCCATCGGCCTTTTCGGAAATGGGGCCGTAAAAAATCTCCTTGTCGGCAAAGGGCACATTGGCCCCGCAAGAAATGACCTCCAAGCCGCTGGCCAGCATGGCGTCCAACTGTGCCTCGGTGACCAAACGAGATGCTGCACAAGGCAAAAACACCTCGGCTCCAATGCTCCAAATGGCGGACTGAACCTCCTCAAAAGACATCATTTTCTCCGACTTCAAAGCGTTGCCTTCTTTGGCCAAAAACAGCGCCCTGACTTCTTCCAGATCCAATCCTTCAGGGCTCAAAATCCCCCCGGCCCGATCAATGATTCCTGTGATGACGGCCCCTTGATTGGCCAGGTACAATGCGGCGGCAGCGCCCACATTCCCCCACCCCTGAATCAAGACCCGTTTTCCTTCGACTTCGCCTCCGTAGAGGGAATAAAAGTGACGCACGGATTCGGCCACACCGTAACCGGTGATCAAATCGGCCACCCTGTAGCGGACCCCGCCGCCGTCTGGCAAATACAAGGGGTCTTCTACCACCTTGCTTACCCCCTGTCGGAGGCGCCCAATCCGGCGAACTTTCTGTGCTTCATCTGGCCGGAAGTGTCCATTGAAAACGCCCTCTTGAGGGTGCCAAACCCCGCAAGCCTCGGTCATGGGGATCACCTCCATTCCAGCATCGACATTCAAGTCGCCGCCCGTCCCGTAATAGTGCTTAAGCAAAGGCGTTACTGCCTGATACCAGCGCTTCAGAACGCCTTCTTTTCGCGGGTCCGATGGATCGAAATTGATGCCGCTTTTGGCGCCGCCGATTTGAGGACCACTGACCGTGAATTTGACTTCCATGGTCTTGGCCAACGACATCACCTCATTGCGATCCAGGCCTTTCCTCATTCGTGTGCCGCCACCAGCGGCCCCGCCCCTGAGGCTGTTGATCACCACCCAACCTTTGGCTCCTGTTTCAGCGTCTGTCCATTCGAACACGATTTCTGGTGAGCGTTCACTGTATTGAGCGAGGAGTTCCTTCATGATGTTCACCTTACTTCCCGTTCATTCCGGGAGCCGCGAAGTTACCGAACAGGACGCCGCCACAGACATCCCTTGTTGCCCCGGTCACAGATGCCAATGAGGTGGTTTTGCCCAAGGCCGTTCGCTGGGCCAACCAAGCAAAAGCGGCAGCCTCTTTTCCATCGATCCACAATGCACTTGGAACGTCCAGCTTCCATTCATTGCCCAAATGGGCGGACCAACGCTTCAACAAGAATCCGTGGTGGGCTCCGCCGCCGGTCACCAATATTTGACCGGGGGCACCATTGAGCATGATGGACCGAGCCAAAACCTGTGCCATCCACTCCACGGCTGTGGCCATGGCGTCTTCGGGGAGGGCGATGGAGTCGAGCAAAAGGTGCAATGGCGACAAATCTTCCGCTGCCAATGACTTCGGAGGGGTTCTATGCAGGTAAGGCCATGTTTGGAGTTTGGCCAACACAGCGAGGTCCACTTGGCCTTGAGAAGCCAAGACTCCACCTTCATCAAAAGGCCTTCCCGCCCTCTGGGCTTGGCGGTTCAGCAAAAGATTGCACCCACATACATCCCAAGCCCGCACCACTTGGGTCTCACCTTGCGAAAGCAGGGTAACATTGGCGATTCCACCCAAGTTTGCGCAGGCGGCATGATGCCCAAACACCATGGCATCAAACAAAGGAACCAACGGAGCCCCTTGTCCACCAGCGGCCACATCGGCAGAACGGTAATCGGCCACAACGGGCAGGCCCAGCGCACTGCGCAGAAGGGCAGCATCACCGATGGCGCGCGTGCCTCGACCGCCGGGCTCATGGAACCAGGTGTGTCCGCTGAAACCCATCAAGTCAAGCCCTCCGTGTTGATCAGACCACCTGTCTCGACAATCCACAGCCTTGGCGATCACCCAGAGCGTCCAGTCTCTTTCCAATTCTAAGGCTGCGGTTTCATTGGCCTCTCCCAACCCGCGCAAACGGTTTTGAAGTGACTCTGGATACCCAAACCCCTCGGATTCAAGCACCTGAACCCCACCTCCATCTTCATCCATCTGGAGGAGCACCAGGTCCAATCCATCACAGGATGTTCCCGACATGGTGCCCAACACTCGCCACACCCGGGAATTGTCCTTAACCACGGGCACTTGATGGTGTATCTTTGCCCTCCCTAAACTTGAGCCTCCCTGAAATGATCCTGGAACTCACCGAAGAGCAACGCGCCGTTCGAGACGCCGCAAGAGATTTCGCCCAAAACGTCCTGAAACCAGGCGTCATTGAGCGCGACAACGCACAGCAATTCCCCGCTGAAGAAATTCGCCAACTCGGAGAGTTGGGCTTCATGGGCATGATGGTCGACCCGAAATACGGCGGCAGTGGCATGGACACCGTAAGCTACGTGCTGGCCATGGAAGAACTGTCCAAAATTGACGCTTCTGCTTCCGTGTGCATGTCGGTGAACAATTCGCTGGTGTGCTGGGGGTTAGAGGAATATGGCACAGAAGAGCAAAAACAGAAGTACCTGACCCCCTTGGCCAAAGGCGAGAAAATTGGTGCATTCTGCCTGAGTGAACCCGAAGCTGGAAGCGATGCGACCAGCCAGCGGACCACCGCCATTGACATGGGGGACCACTACCTGCTGAACGGCACCAAGAACTGGATCACCAACGGAGGTTCTGCCAGCACTTACCTGGTCATTGCCCAAACCGATGCCGACAAAGGCCACAGAGGAATCAATTGTCTCATTGTAGAGCGGGGCATGGAAGGCTTCATGGTGGGCGCCAAGGAAGACAAAATGGGCATCCGTGGCAGCGACACGCACACGCTCATGTTCCAAGACGTGAAGGTCCCCAAGGAAAACCGCGTTGGAGAAGATGGCTTTGGATTCAAATTTGCCATGAAAACCCTCGCCGGTGGTCGAATCGGCATCGCATCTCAAGCCTTGGGCATCGCTTCCGGATCGTTGGAGTTTGCGCTGGCCTACTCCAAGGAACGCAAGGCTTTTGGAAAGGAAATCCACAAGCACCAAGCCATTGCATTCAAGCTGGCCGACATGGCCACAGAAATCGAAGCGGCCCGCTTGCTCTGCATCAAGTCCGCCTGGTTGAAAGACCAGGGCAGGGACTACGACTTGGCCAGTTCAATGGCCAAACTGTATGCATCAGAAGTGGCTGGACGCGCGAGTGATCAAGCCGTCCAAATCCACGGTGGATACGGATACGTGAAGGAATACCACGTGGAGCGCCTGATGCGCGATTCCAAAATCACCCAGATTTACGAGGGGACCAGTGAGGTCCAACGAATCGTGATTTCACGATCCATCCTCCAAGACTAAAAAGGATCTGACCAAGGAGGACCAAACAAGGAGGACAGGCCCAAAAGGGATTCTCCGGGCCTCCTCCTTTTCAAATCACTCTGCAGACAGCATTCTGGCCTCTGCTGCTTCGAGCAATTGAACCTCCGCTGAATTGGCTGGGGTAGGAATGCCATCCCCAAACCGCCTGGTTTCAATCTCGCCATTGGCATTGCGGGACACCAACAGGGAAGATTCAATGTCTGAACTCACTTCGAAGGCCACTGGACGGATGCCCTGAGCGGGGTGCAGCTGAGCGGCTGTTCTGACCCGGCGTTGACCATTGCGCTTGAGCAACATCACCACCCCTGATTCGTCCACGGTGCAGATGTAGTCCTTCCGCCCCGCCCGCAAATGGGCGATGGCTTGGATCGCATTTCCTTTGGACACATGTCGCCAACCCGGCGTCGCCTCCCCGAGGTTACGGTGGTTCAAAATCCGTCCATCGGCCAAGCCCAACAAGTAGCGTTCGTTTCCTTCACCGTCATAATCCACCACAGCCTGGGCCGTGATGGCTGACGAAGGCCGCATGGAGAATCCAGGGATGGGCCGTCCACTGGGGTCGAGTCCAATGGCGCGCTCTTGGTCAATCAAGAAAAACTCCTCGTTTCCATTGTCGTTGGCATCGAACTGATAGGCCCCCATCACAGCCCCTTCCATGCTCAATTCCCATCGGACAGCACCTTGGGTTGACTTGCAGAACAATCGGTTGAGGTCGTCCTGCTCAAGACTGGTTCCATCATCAAAACGCGCCACTTCTTTAGCAAAACTGAAAGTGACATCGGCATCGGATTCCACCACTGCCTGGGTTTCCGTGCCTTGTTCCTCACTGGGGTTGATTTCCTCCGCCAACCCATCCTCCGCCATGACGGCTTCACTGATGGGCTCTCCTGTGGGCAGCCCATTGTCTTTCAGAAACCACCACGTTGCACCGCATGCGATCAAAACCGACACACCCATGGCCATCCAAAAAGGGCTACCTCCCGCGTTCATGTGTCAAACTTATGGGTCTAAACCGTTGGGTTTTGGGACTGTTCTCCGACTTGCCCACAGGCCAACGGTTCATCGCTCAAGAAATGCGACTCCAATCGGGTCGTGCCGCACGCAGGCGTTCCACCCCCGTTTTGAGCAGGGCGTGTTGTGGCGCTTTGAGCTCGGCGTCTTCCCTGAGAATCCGACGGGCAATGTCCCTCGCATCCTCAAGCAGTGCGCGGTCCTTGACCAAATCTGCCACCTTTAAATCCAACACCCCACTTTGCTTGGTGCCCATCAAATCTCCAGGGCCCCTCAGCTCTAGGTCGACTTCTGCGATTTCAAATCCATCTTGGGTTCGG
>Ga0206130_10007112_pt1 | contig 12523 bp, 10 predicted proteins | sample Helgoland_Spring_9_FD_148637 | JGI IMG/M metagenome (GOLD analysis project Ga0206130, IMG submission 148637) | Pelagic subsurface seawater microbial communities from Kabeltonne, Helgoland, North Sea - Helgoland_Spring_Bloom_20160512_1 | ecosystem: Environmental > Aquatic > Marine > Epipelagic ... | reverse complement strand
AAAACCAGAAGTGAAGACGAAATCACTAGCAAAATCTCGTGGAGGTTTTCTCGATGTTGGTTTAGGTGATGCCTTTAACTTTAAAGGGATTAAATATAAAGTGACTGGTGGTGAGATACTTGGAAAGGGTTTCTCTGGTGATAGACTCAAACCAGCGAATCTTGCGAAAGCGCGTCCTGGTCAGAAAGTAGGTATTGTTTTATTTACTAAAAGAACGGATACCGGAAAGAAGGATATTATCGATGGAGTCATCGAAATAAAATAGAGAAATTATGAAAAGTACTTTTTTAACACTCACAATAGTATTTTTATTTGGTTTAACTGTACATTCACAAAATGTGCCTCCACGTGGACCATATAATACCTTAGAAGGTGGAATTACCGATGGGGTTGTTATTAAAGATGAAGTTCCTATTCGCAGTGCTGTTCCTTATGAGCATGTTAGATTGGCAGACTATGTTTGGTCTAAAAGAGTTTTTTCAAGGATTGATGCTAGAGAAAAATTAAATCATGAAATATTTTTCCCTTTTGATGAGTTTGATTCTCAATATAAGCCACCAGCGAGTGAAGCAGATGTAGATGGTCCTCTATGGATTAAGCATCAAGAAAGATGGTCATTGTGGACTGTTATTCTTAGACATGTCATGTTGGGCGATCTACCTGTCTACATGGTGTCTAATCCTACCTATAATCCTAAAGAGATAATCGAGGATGGTTATCAGTTTAAATATCCTATAGAGAGAATCTCGGGAAGTGAAGATTATTTTTTGAATGAGGATTATAAAGGATCTATCAACGAGGTTGTAGCTGCTCTTGGTCAAGGTCCAGTAATGACTGTGAATATCGATGGTGTAGATGAGAAATTACAAAATGATCCTGACATTACCCAGTCGACACAAGGACAAACTTTTGAAATCTGGTTTGATTCCATTGTGAATTTGAGTTTTGATCCGTCAAGATCTGATATGCTTACTTTTGATCGAGCCGATCTTGAAATACGATGGAATAAATCTGTAGCCAACGAAGGATCTGGTTTGATTCGTGAGGATGGTCCTATTTCATTTCAGTCCTCAGAAGGAATAACGGCCTACAATATTAAGGAAGACTGGTTCTTTGATAAAGAACGTTCTGTTTTGGATAAGCGTATAATTGCTATTGCTCCTGTTTGTAAATTTACCAAGGAAGATGTCAAAGAGCACAAAGAAATGAGAGGTAGCATGATCGTTTTCCGTGATGGTGTGGAATCATACTACGACAAAAGTGTAAGTGAATTCGCGCCAATAGAAAATGAAGCAACGATTCAGCTTGAAATGTTTTGGTTGTATTTCCCTGACTTGAGAAATGTTATGGTGAATTACTATACTTATAACGATAGAAGTGATGCACAATGGATGAGTTTTGACGATCTTTTTTGGAAAAGAAAATTTAACGCTCAAATTTATCGTACTTCTGATAAATTTGATAGAGAAATTGAAGACTACAGGTTTGGAGTAGATGCTTTGTATGAGGCCGAAAAGATTAAAGGCGAAATCCGTAAGTGGGAGCACGATGTCTGGAACTACTAAAATATTCTAATATTAAATAAAACCTCTAAGTTTTCTTAGGGGTTTTTTTATTTTTGTTCCATGAAAAAAATAGGTGACCGAATTAGTTTTGAAGACACTAAAATCAAAACAACGGTTGTTATTGTTCCGGAAAGAAATAATTTAGTCAATGCTTTAATGGGTTCATGGCTTGGGATGTGGTATTGCATAGGTGCAATAGTCATATGGGCACTATTTACCTTACAGCTCGTGGAACAGGAGCGAATTATTCTTTACATATTTTTAGTGTTTTGGTGCTATTATGCTTTTCGGATTTCGAGAGCATTTCTCTGGTTGCTTTTTGGTAAAGAGTTATTAAAGCTTGACAAGGATGGTTTTCATATTAAAAACTCATTCTTTTCTTATGGAAAATTGAGGGCCTATTATTATTCAAATATCAAAGCATTTTCATTTGAAATACCAGAAAAAAGAACAATAAAGGGCATTTGGGAGTCATCCCCTTGGATTAGTGGTGGTGAACGTTTTGAATTTGAATATTTTGGAAAGGTTAAACGCTTTGGTAGAAAACTAGATGAACGTGAGGCTAAATTGTTAAATAACCTCCTTCAGTCCAAAATAAAATTATTTAATAAATAAAAAATCATGTACGGAAAATTAAAAGACCACTTAACCTCAGAGCTAACACAAATTGAAAATAACGGATTGCTTAAAAGGGAACGGGTTATTACTTCTCCTCAAGGTGCAGAGGTAAAAATAAGCTCAGGTGAAGATGTCGTAATTATGTGTGCTAATAATTATTTAGGTCTTTCGTCACACCCGGAAGTTATTCAAGCATCGAAAGACGCACTTGATACGCATGGCTATGGAATGAGCTCTGTTCGTTTTATTTGTGGCACTCAAGACATTCATAAAAATTTAGAACAAAAGATCGCATCGTTTTATGGAACTGAAGATACCATACTATATGCGGCGGCTTTTGATGCAAATGGCGGTTTGTTCGAGCCATTATTTGGAAAGGAAGATGCCATTATTTCAGATGAATTGAACCATGCTTCGATTATTGATGGTGTGCGTTTATGCAAGGCACAACGATACAGATATAAGCATTCTGATATGGCTGATTTAGAAGCACAACTTATCGCTGCTCAAGCGCAACGCTTCAGAATAATTGTAACGGATGGTGTTTTCTCAATGGATGGTGATATTGCAAAAATGGATGAGATTTGTGATTTAGCCGACAAATACGATGCCTTGGTGATGACTGACGAATGTCACTCTGCTGGGTTTATTGGTGCAACTGGACGCGGTGTGCCAGAATATTGTAATGTGCTTGATCGCGTGGATATTATCACGGGAACTTTAGGTAAAGCTTTGGGTGGTGCAATGGGTGGTTACACGACTGGAAAGAAGGAGGTCATTGAAATGTTACGTCAAAAATCAAGGCCTTATTTATTTTCGAATTCCTTGGCGCCATCAATAGTTGGTGCTTCTTTAAAAGTTTTCGATCTTCTAAGCGGATCTACAGCACTTCGAGATAAATTAGAAGAAAACACGAAGTATTTTAAAGACAAAATCATTGCCGCTGGATTTGAAATAAAAAAGGGGGATTCTCCGATTGTTCCTATTATGCTTTATGATGCAGCACTTTCTCAAAAATTTGCAGATGGACTTTTAAAGGAGGGCATATATGCTATAGGATTCTTTTATCCTGTTGTTGCCAAGGGTGCTGCAAGAATTCGAACACAGATTTCTGCGGCGCATTCAAAAGAGGACCTAGATAGAGCAGTTGCCGCCTTTATTAAAGTTGGTAAATCACTTGATGTAATCTCATGATTTTGCTATTTTTGGTAGCATATAAAAATGAAGACTTTTTTAACTAAATATTTTTCTTTCTTTTGTCTGATACTTTTCTCATGTCAGGTGTTTTTCTCATTTGCCAATTCAAATGTTAAGGTATTTGTGTCTAAAAATACTTTTGCACATGCTTATTTGATTCCTTTGACCTCAAATAATAATCATGACAATTCGGATACAAAAAATGATACGCATGATCAAGAGGAAAATGAAGAGAGTCAAGAAAATGAAGAGGGAAAGGAGTTAGAGCTTCTATCTGATGATTCAAATACCTCTAAATATGCGAATTCGCAAATCGCCCCGAATTACTTTTATTTATTAAAATCATTAGAGGGCGTATTCGGTGAACAATTTTCACCGCCCGACTGTAGAGTTTAAAACAAAGACCCAGATCTTTTTTAAACTTTATAATCCATTTATCAACAGAAATAATTTTAGTAGGGTTCTCTCTACAATAACAAAGTCTTTTTTCAGAAGAATGATTTGAGGCTAAACTAATATATTTAAAATGAATTTAAACAATAATTTAAGTCCCTTTAAAAACTTTAAAAACGACATCCCTGCTAGTATTGTCGTTTTTTTAGTAGCCCTCCCATTATGCTTAGGGATTGCCATTGCCTCTGGAGCGCCTCCTATTTCAGGTTTGATTTCTGGTATCATCGGAGGTATTGTTGTAGGAACTTTAAGTGGCTCTCCCTTGGGTGTAAGTGGCCCTGCTGCTGGTTTAGCTACAATTGTGTATGCTTCCATAGAGGGTTTTGGAGGAATTGAAAACGGGTTTGAAATTTTCTTGGTTGCAGTTGTTTTTGGAGGTCTTATTCAATTAATTGCTGGTTTTTTAAAGGCAGGAGTAATTGCTCAATATTTTCCTTCATCAGTTATTCAAGGGATGCTTGCCGCAATCGGAATCTTAATTTTCTTTAAACAGGTCACTCATGCTTTTGGTTATGATAAAAACCTTAAGGATGTTGAATTGATGGCTTCATCTGAAAGTGGTAATTTTTTGACAACGTGGTTTGCTGACTTTATAAATGGAACAGCGAATATGTTTAATAATGCAATAAATCATTTTACACCAGGAGTGCTTATAATCACTTGTGTTTCATTAGGGATTTTATTACTATGGCAAACAAAATTTGTCACAAAAAACAAAGTTTTGTCCTTAATTCCAGGGCCTTTATTAGCGGTAATTGGTGGTATTTTAATTAATGTTGGATATGGAACCGGAGAGATGGCTCTTATAGCAGATCATTTAGTTGACATTCCTGTAGTAACGTCTTTATCTGACTTCTCTGCTAAGCTTACCTTTCCGAATTTTTCTAGAGCCATTTATGAGCCACAGGTTTATATCACTGCAATTGTAATCGCTTTGGTGGCCAGTTTAGAAACACTTTTATGCGTGGAGGCATCTGACAAGCAAGATCCTTTTAAACGAGATACTCCAACAAATAGAGAATTAAAAGCCCAAGGGGTTGGTAACTTAATTTCAGGTTTAATTGGAGGTTTACCAGTAACACAAGTAATAGTTCGTAGTTCAGCCAATGCTCAAGCTAGAGGTAAAACAAAAATGTCAGCTATTATTCATGGTTTTTTACTGTTGTTTACGGTATTATTAATCCCTTCTGTATTGAAGATGATTCCGATGGGAACTTTAGCAGCTATTTTGTTTGTAGTAGGTTATAAATTAGCACGTCCGGAAGTATTCAAAAAAATGAAGGCGGCTGGAAAAGTTCATTTTTCAACTTTCATCGTTACAATCGCAGCAATATGTTTCATTAACTTGCTGTATGGAATTATTATCGGTTTTATATTTTTCTTAATCCTTAATAAAGGAAAATTGAAAACGGCAGAAGAAACAAATGCTAACTAATTTTAAATTAATATTATAAATATGTCAACAATAACGAAAGAAATGCAGGAAGGCATCTCTCCTGATCAAGCAATAGAGATGTTGAAAGAAGGAAACCAAAGGTTTTTGAGTAAAAATGAGATATCAAGAGATTTACATTCACAAGTAAAGGCAACAAGCGGTGGTCAAAATCCATATGCAGTAGTTTTGAGCTGTATAGACTCTCGTGTACCTGTCGAATTGGCTTTCGATCAGGGTATTGGCGATATTTTTAGCGCAAGAGTAGCTGGTAATATTATAAACGAAGATATACTTGGTTCAATGGAGTATGCATGTGGCGTTGCAGGTTCTAAAGCTATTTTAGTTTTAGGCCATACTAAGTGTGGTGCAGTAACTTCAGCTTGCCAAGGTGTAGAGCTAGGTAATATAACGGCTTTATTAAGTAAAGTAAAGCCTGCGATTTCAGAAGTGGAAAATAGAATGGGAACGATTGAGGTCGAGGAGGTTACCAAATCTAATGTTCACCAATCTATTAAGGAAATACGCGAAAAAAGTATAATGCTTAAGAACTTAGAATCCGAAGGGAAAATCAAAATAGTAGGCGCTGTTTATCATGTAGAGGATGGTAAGGTTACTTTTATTTAGAGAATTTATTTATAGCATAGAAGGAGCTTAGGCTCCTTTTTTTATGCGCTATCCTAAGGTTAGAATGATATCACTAGGACATTTTTATAAATCGTATATTATGCTATCCGTTAACTGCATCAATATTTCTTATATTTAGAACATTGATTAAAGATTAAACAGTATGAAAATTTTGCCCTTAAAATTGTGTTTTGTTTTGAGCTTGCTCCTCAGTATGAATTTTATGGCCCAGGTTGAAGTCACAGGAATGCTCGTTGATGATTATACGAATGCACCTATTGATGGTGCGAAAATTAAAGTCAAAGGGATGAATGCAGGTGCTTTTACGGATGAGAATGGCGCATTCAAAATATCCTTTCAAGGTGAGCTTCCTATTGTATTAATTAGTTCATTTTTGGGTTATGCTGAGCTAGAGACTGCGGTCTCTTCAGTCGCTGCGCCCATAAAAATCCGTCTAAAAACTGATAAAACACTGAATCTAGACGAAGTTAAAGTAAGAAGCTTTGCAACAGATAAAGAAAAGGAGTCCGCCTTGTCCATAGAGACAATGTCATTAGCTGAAATTCAAGAGACACCATCCACAGACTTTTACGAAGGCTTAAGTCATATGAAAGGCGTAGATCTTACTTCAGCGAGTCTTGGTTTTAAAGTTGTAAATACGAGAGGTTTCAATAGTACATCACCTGTTCGTACCTTGCAAATTATTGACGGGGTTGACAATGCATCTCCCGGTTTAAATTTTGCTTTAGGAAACTTTTTAGGTGCCTCTGAATTAGATCTCATGAAAGTTGAAGTTGTTTCAGGTGCCAGCTCAGCATTCTATGGCCCAAATGCATTTAATGGAGTAATTAGTATGTATACCAAAAGCCCTTTTAAATTTCAAGGATTTAGTGCATCCGTAAAAGGAGGAGAGCGTATGTTGAATGAATACGCTGTGCGTTACGCAAAAGCCTTTCAAAATAAAGAAGGAGAAGATAAGTTCGCTTTTAAGCTGAATTTTTCCTATCTCTCTGCTGACGATTGGGTTGCTGATAACGCCAATTCTGTTGAGGGATTAGATACAGATGAAAACAATCCAGGCGGTTATGATGCGGTGAATAGGTATGGCGATGAAAATTTGTCTCCCAATATTAACAATGCATTGGATATTCAATCTAGATGGATGACCCCGGGTCTGCGAAGATGGCATCGAACGGGTTATTGGGAACAAGATATCGTAGATTACGATACAAAAAACTTGAAGGCATCGGCTGCATTACACTATCTATTCACAGAGGATATTGAGCTCATCATGGCCTCTAATCTAGGCACTGGGACTACTGTTTATCAAGGGGACAATAGATTTAGCTTGAAGGACATTGTTTTTGTACAAAATCGTTTAGAGCTTCGGAAAAAGGATGATTTCTTTATTCGGGCATATGCGACAAATGAAGATGCAGGAAATTCTTATGATGCCGTTCTTACAGCTTTTTTAATGCAAGATGCTGCAAGTGATGATTGGGATTGGTACAATAGATACCGTGGTTATTGGACCAGTAACATTACAGATCAGGTTAGAGATCTGGATCCAAATGTGATCTGGGAGCCACAACTTGGGGCTACATTAGATATTGGCGCAATTGATTCAGTGGTAGCTGCTAATCCAGGACTGATGGAAACTTGGCATAATGAGGCTGAAGATTATGCAAATCAAGAACATGGTGATCTAGGAGGTGCATTGGCATATTTTGAGCCTGGGACAGCGCGTTTTGATTCTCTACTTAATGATATTACCTCGAAGACTTCATTTTTGGAAGGGGGCTCCAGAATACAAGATAAGTCTGCTTTGTATCATGTACATGGAGAAAAAATATTTAATACGGAATTTGCAAAATTCACGGCAGGTGCAAATGGAAGAATCTACACGCCAAGGTCTGAAGGTGCATTATTTAGTGATACGGGAGGTGTAACAATTGTAAATAGAGAATTTGGGGTGTATGCAGGAATGGAAAAGAGATTTAAGGAAGATGAATGGATTTTAAAAGCCTCAATGCGGGTTGATAAAAATGAAAATTTTAACTTTTTACCATCTCCAGCATTTTCATTGATTTGGCAACCAAATAAGGAGCATTCGTTGCGAACCACATTGACATCAGCTATTCGAAATCCAACATTACTCAATCAATACATGTATTATAATGTCGGGCGTGCAAAGCTTGTTGGTAATATTGAAGGCTATGACTCATTGGTAACCATTGAATCCTTGAGAGACTATTATTATACGCAAAACCCAGACACACTCAATTATTTTAATTTAGATCCAATCGCTCCGGAGGAAGTTAAATCTATCGAAGTTGGATACCGAGGTGTTTTGTTCGAAAACTTATATGTGGATATGAATTATTACTTTAATTCCTACACTAATTTTATTGGTTTTACAACAGGTGCTGATATTAAAATTCTTCAAAATGGGCCTTATATAAAAGATGTGTTCAGGATCGCGACGAATTCCAGAGAAACCATTACGACACAGGGAGCTACCATTGGCTTAAATTATTACTTAGGTGACCATTACGCAATTAACGGTAATTACTCATGGAATGTCTTGAATAAAGAATCTAATGATCCTATCATTCCAGCATATAATACACCAGAACACAAATTTAATATCGGATTTAGGGGACGTGACCTTTCCATTAAAAAGTTCAATGGTATTGGATTTAATGTGAATTATAAATGGATTGAAGGTTTTATTTTTGAGGGGTCTCCTCAATTTACGGGTAGTGTTCCTACATACGGTTTATTGGATGCTCAAATTAACAAGAAAATTGAAAAAGCCAATTTGACGGTTAAGATTGGGGCCTCAAACTTATTGAACAATCAAGTGCTTCAGGTCTATGGTGGGCCTTTTGTTGGCAGAATGATTTATACCTCTATTTCTTTTGACTGGAAAGATAAAGCCAAGAAATAATAGAATTCGGCTAATAATAATTATCTTAGACCAACTAAAAAATAAAATATGAAAAAAATACTTCTACCTTTTTTAAGCTTTATGGCTATCCTTGGAAGCACATATGCTCAGGATCGATACATTGATGAGGTCTTTCCAGACGTTTCTGTAGAAACAGATATCAACTATGGGATGAACTTCTCCGTAATTGCCGCAAGTCAGGGTGTGCCTTACGTTCCAACAGGAGCTGATGTAAATGGAGATGGTGTTGCAGATATTCCAGCATTGAATTTTGATTTGTTTCAACCCGTTGGAGATACTGAGACTGAACGTCCTCTTGTAATTGTTTTACATACGGGTACTTTTGCACCAATTATATATAATGGAAACCCGACGGGAATGCGTCAGGATGCTGCGACTCAAATGATTTGTCAAAGTTATGCGAGACGTGGTTATGTTGTCGCGAATCTTGAATACAGATTAGGATGGAATCCCGGAGCAGAAACACCTGCAGAAAGAGGAGCGAGTCTTATGAAGGCGGTTTATAGAGCGATTCAAGATACCAAAGGTGCTGTAAGATTCTTCAAAAAAGATGTTGCTGAGAATGGTAACACTTGGGGCATAGATACTTCTAGAATTATTCTTTCAGGACAAGGTTCTGGAGGTTGGGTGGCGTTGGGTTATGCATCTGTAGATAAGTATGCTGAAATCACGCTTCCAAAATTCTTAGCTGTTGACGAAATTACAGGTGAAACAACTGCCTTAATTGATACTGCAGAGATTGGAGATTGGGATGGATACGGCGGCGCATTTAACAATGTAAATCACCCTGGATATTCTAACGAAGTTCATATGGTTTGTAGTATGGGTGGTGGAATCGGTGATTTAAGCTGGTTAGAAGCTGGTGAAATTCCAATGTGTGCTGTGCATTGTCCGACAGATCCTGTTGCTATATATACTACAGGCGATGTTGCTGTAACAGGTGCAGGTCTAATTACAACTGATATTAGTGGATCTTATGATGTCATGGCAAAAGCCAATATGCTGGGAAATAATGATGTTTTAGCTTCCGTTAATGCAGGAAGTGATGTCTATACATTAGGTGCGCAAGCAGCGAATGCTGCAGCTGAAGGAATGGCTGATTTTGGCGGAACGACCGTTGGAGCTCCAGTAGACAATGTTTTCCCATATGTTACAGGAAATCCATTTGAAGCTTCACCTTGGGATCTTTGGGATGAAGGTACAGTTGAAAATATTGCTTTGAGTTTAGGATTTGATCCGGGCACTGGTATTGCGATTAGCCAAAACGCATTAGGTCAAAATCCTGATATGGGTATTGCTAAATCTATGGCTTATGTTGATACTACATTAGGTTACTTCTGCAGGAGAATTGTAAGAGCTACGAACCTTGATGGTTTATCGGGTATTGAAGAAATCCAAACGGCAAACGCCTTAGAGGTTTATCCTAATCCAGCAACGTCTGTTTTGGTTTTTAGAGCAAAAGAGGGAAATATCAAATCAATCGCTATTCATTCAGCACTTGGTGAGTTGGTTCAGTCTGAGACGAATCTTTCTTCAAATATGGTATCTTACAATAACCTAAACTTGAAGTCTGGCGTTTATTTCTGCACTGTAGAAATTGATGGACAGATGTTCAATCAAAAAGTAATTGTGAGATAAGAGTTTTATCTTAAATGAAAAGCGCTCCACAATGGAGCGCTTTTTTTATGTCTTAAGGTATTGAATTAGGAAACGAAACCTTGTTTTTTGAGTGCTTTACGCATAATTGGAATGAATAGGAATGGGAAATAAGATAAAATAAGCATCGCTGGATAACCATAAGGTAACATCGGACTTTCTTCTTTTGATTCCAGTATTTGATAAGGTTTTGCACCCATATAATGATGGTCTGAGTGTCGTGTAAGTTCAAAAAGTAAAATACGTCCTAAGATGTGATCCGAATTCCAAGAATGAATTGCTTTTACATTTTCATAGGTACCATTCTCTCTTTGCTTTCTTCTGAGTCCATAATGTGAAAAATAATTTTGCGCCTCTAAAATAGAAATCCCAAATACTGCAGCCGCGAAGTAAAGTAAGGCAACCTGCAGACCAAATAGAATAAAAATGATAGCAATGAAAGTCCAAGGAATTATTGTGTGAATTATCATGGGATTCAAAAATGTGCTTTTACCAGTTTTCCTTGACTTTTCCGCTTCTAACTTCCAGGTTTTGAAATATCCTCCAATTTGAGATTTCAAAGCAAATAGATAGAAGATATCACCTTGCTTTGCAGAAGTGAGGTCATTCGGAGTTGCCACATCTCTGTGATGCCCACTATTATGGTAAGTCATAAAGTGATTTTGAATGGAAGTTGTTAGTAATACGTGTGCCAATAAAAGCTTGAAAGGTTCTCCGGTCTTATGACCTAGTTCATGGCCACCATTAATTCCATTGACACCTAGCACTGTTCCCATCATTAGTACATAAGCAATTAGGTCAGAAAGTAAAATGTTTGGATTTGTGATTGCGTGAAGAAAAATATAAATCACATATAGGTGAAGTGGAACCAATAAATAAAGAACGAAGTCATAAAATCGATCCTTTTTAGCAAGTTCTTTTTCTGAGGTATTGAGATTATAGGAATCCTTAGGGATTACATTTTCTATAATGGGAATAAACAAATACAAAACTATAATTCCTGAATAGGCCAATATACCACTACTATTGAAACTTATAAGTGCAAGAATGGGTGTAAAGTAAACACCAAAATATTTCAATTTATTCATATTCAGTATCTTTCCTTAAAGTTATGAAAAAATCAATGATCGATCCTTAGACCTATTGGACTGGAATTGTTCAGGATTTCCGTGTTATTTGTCATACAATTCGTCCCCAGGCGTGAGATATAACTGGCAATTTAGCATTATATTAGCCCAGCTAAACTGAAAACAATGAAAAAATATTTACTCATACTGGCCATTACTTTTGGTCTATATCAATCAATAAAAGCACAAGTGATTACATGTGTTCCTTGTGATCAATTAGGCATGGTTATGAATGTAGGTTCTTCAGAAACTTCTATAAGTATTTATCATTCAGGTCAATATATGACCCACCCCCAATCAGAAAATATTTTTATGTGGGAGTTTACAAATCAACAAGGAAATTTAGTGCATCAAGATATTTTAGTTGATGAATCTACGATAACTTTTAGTCATAATTGGTCACTTACTGATACCATTAATGTCACCGTTCATTTTGTAAATGATTCGGCAAATTTGGATGCATGGTATATTAATCAAGGTTTGTCGCCAAATGGTAATTCAATTAACTGTCTTTTTGAGGATCAAATATATTGGGAAACAGGTGCGAATACTCCATGGGGAAGTTGGACATTTGTAAATAATAATACGGGTACAACGGTAGGAATTGATGAATTAGAAATCAACCCAGAATTCGATTATAAAATATATGATATGCTTGGGAGAGAATTAAAAGAAGCTCCTATTGGTCAGCCGTATATTCAGAATGGGAAAAAGCGGGTAATACTTAATTAAGGACTAAAGAATATTCTAGTTCATAATTAATTGAGCCCTGATGAAAGTTTTTTTAGTGAAATCATTATTTTAGTTAAAAAAAAATCATGAAAAAATACTTAATCTATTACCACTTGCTTTAGCAATATTCTTTTTTTTGTCTTGT
>Ga0206130_10007110_pt1 | contig 12528 bp, 21 predicted proteins | sample Helgoland_Spring_9_FD_148637 | JGI IMG/M metagenome (GOLD analysis project Ga0206130, IMG submission 148637) | Pelagic subsurface seawater microbial communities from Kabeltonne, Helgoland, North Sea - Helgoland_Spring_Bloom_20160512_1 | ecosystem: Environmental > Aquatic > Marine > Epipelagic ... | reverse complement strand
AGAGTAGTAAATGAAACCTTTTGGGTAAAAAGGAATAAAACGAAATGGGTTTACAGGTATAGAGTTGTAAATATACCGGAATATTATGTAATAAATAAGACCATTTGGAGATATGGGTGGTCTAATGAAACAAAAACGAAATTTTTAGACAAAGAGATTTTTTATATGGACATGTCATTGTTTGAATTTGTTTTATTTGTGTTTGGGTTTGGAAGTTTTTTGTTTAGTATAGTGTTATTAGCATATATCTATCGTGAGGAAATATATGAAAATATATTAGATTTTTGCGAGTTAAATGAGGAGTAGTATAAATATATAAATAAATATAAACAAATATGGATGGTGCTTTAAGACAACGCCGCTCTATTGGTTTGTGGATCATCCCTGCTTTATTCTGGTCCATATTAAATTTCATCTGTCTATTTTTCACTGAACTATTTAATATTTCCCTTACATGAAGCTGGTATATTATCATGTATTTTTATAATGTGTCCATCCATGGTTTTTATCGTGGTTGTTATAATAATTTGTTGTGTTGATATATCTCCTAATCCTATGGCAACATCTCCTCTAGCTGTATATCCTAATCCTTTATTTTCAGTAAACAATACATGTAATTCACAACCCTGATTCTCCGGAGGAACTATCATTTGGCCTTCATTATGATCTCTTGAGGATTTGTCCTTTATACGCGTGTTAAAGTCCAATGCGCCTGTACAAGATATATCGCATTCTACTGTATCTTTAGCTGGTATATTTATTTTCACCATTTGCATGGAGGATCCTTTCGTCCAATTAGATACACTATCGACTAACCACGATGCATAAGATGCATGACTTGTTTCTTTCCTAGGTATTTCCATTATATTAGATGAGGTATGGTGTATTCTGAAGGAAGAATTTTGGTCAGCAGAAATAGTTAATTCTATAAATTTGGTAGAGGTGTTAGAGAGATTAAAATGTGTAGAGTTTGATAATACACTCATGTTTAAAGTATATTAATTTTATATTTATACGCTCAATTCATCAATTCTAATGCTAATTGGACATCCTTGGCTTGAACAGTTTCCCGACCCCCGTGGATTGCAACTTTATTTGCGTTTTGAAATACTTCAACCAAATAGGATTCGGTTCCCATATGCAATGCTTTATGGGCTTCTCCTTTAAATCTCATATCAGTTGAGAATTCCTGTGCTATTTCACTCGTCAAACGATTGAATGGTGCCACTGGAATAATAGTGGAAGTTTTGTTTTGCTCCTTTTTAATTTCGCGAATTGCGTTGGTGGATGCTCTGCGTTTTCTTTTCGTTTTTAAAGTTTGTGTGTTCATGTTTATTGAAAATTATGGGATATATATAGTCTATTTTTTATTTATTACTGGATTTTCGTTTTTTTAATGGCGGGTGGTCATAGTCTACGCTCTTACCTTTCACAAACTGTCTCTCGTCATCCTTCAACTTATATTTGTGGGATATATTATCCACAAAAACTTTCAATTTAACTTCTCCATTATTTTTTGGTTGCCATTTATTATATTTATGCACTAATTCATGCGTCTCCGCTACAAATGGTATAGAAGGATCTGCTGGACTAAATGGTTCACCTTCCTCGTCAGGAACTATAAAATCATCCATAGAATCATCACTGACGTCATCTTCATCTGCTTCAAATCCGATAGGTAAAATGACATCGTCTGGTATAGTATCTGATAGTTTAACGAAAGTATTTTCCGTCAATGGTCTAAACCCCAATTTTTTAAAACACTCTAGGGCTTTCCCCTTTTCCAATGGTATATGTTCTGAAACACTCTCTGGTGAAACCGTTTGCCATTCTTCATCGTATTTCCATACCCATTTCTCAGTTCTTCCTTTACCCCGATTTAGATAAAAAATCTCCAAATCGTATTCTTCGGTTATACCTACTACTTCGGCATACCATTCACCATCATCGCCATTAATTTTTACAAGATCGCCCGGATTATAATTTGTCATGTATATATATATTGAAAATGTATTATATATATAGTCCATATTTTACATAAAAATGGAGAATATGAAAAAAATGTACGAATGGCTGACTACATGGGATCGCGCGGTAAGCCAACAAGATAAAAAAAGAAAATTAGAGCTAGAACCTGAAGGACAAATTTCTCAGAAGAGAAGGATTGTGAAAATCGATCGCCGCAAATTGTACACTCGCTCGAATGCATTTTCTTCCGCATCTGTTCCAGACACTTCCGATGAATAGGAGCCTTACATTCGCATGGTGACCTAAATCTAGTATTATTTAGGCAGACATAGCATTGCATACCTTAAAAGGGAAATCGAATAGTTAAATACTGTGCGTAATTTAAAAATTCATGTGCGTAATTTTACATATACGTATAAACCTTGATTACCAGACATATAAACATATAGATAAATATAAACACTAAGCTACACAAACAAATATGTCTTCATCTTCCACAGTTACCCGTGTTCCTAAAGCAAAAAAGAGACCAACTCTCCGTGCTTCTCATTTAGCGAAATTTGTAAAACCATTTCGTTATACATGGACTCATTTTAATTGTGAGAAAGAATGGAAAAAACTTCAACGTCAGGAAGACAAATATTTCGGTATATTCAACACCAAAACTCTCGCTATTTATTTCTCGCATGGTAAAATACGGGAAGAACAGGCGTGGAACTCCCTTATGTCACTCTTGTCCGGTGAAGCGACGAGGGAATCAAAACGCGCTCAAGCTTTCAATATGCATGAGAAAGCATACGCTGAGAGAGATCCTCTCTTAAAACTGGCACCATATGCTTTTGAAGGCAATGAAGGTATAGAAGCCGAAACGTTTACCTTTGCTCCTTATGATTTGCGAGCGAAACCAGATGGCCTTATTGGAGACCATGTGATTGAAATCAAATGTCCAGTAGGTAATTTACCGAAGGTGATAGCACGCAATTACAAGTTACAGATGTTTACAGAGATGGCCTGTCATAATAGACGTAAAACATACTTCTATCAATACTATGAACCCGCCGGCTGGTATTATTTCTTCAAATATTTATGCGACCAGTACTACAATCTACAGAATTTGAAACCGCGCGATGTAGTATATAGACCATGGTTTGATAACGACTACTCTATGTTGGTTATCTTTCGGCGTGCAGAGAAGGTGTTATATACTCTAGATACTACCCATTTACGTTTAGTAGACATGTTCTGGGAATATTGTATAAAAGAAGAACGATTACCTAGACCAAAAGGTAAAGATACTCCAAAAGATAAAGACGATTGGGATGTTAACCGTAGCGCCGCAATTTCGCTTATCATGAATATTACAGAGGATAAATTGATGGCACATGGGTTCTCCCGTTGGGAAAGCAGGTGCATTATAGATGCATTGTGTATGGAAGGCAACGATATGAAAATGGGTCATGTATTGGAACTTCAAGACGGTAAAATTACTATTTTATGGCAGGGTCAACGTTCCCGTAAAGATGACATGTCGAGAGTTATTGATAAAAACACCGGTGCATTTCAAGAAGTTATTGATTTTACTCGGTACAGAAGGGGTCTGGTTAAAATCATGAGTAGAATGAATCATCAAATATCTGGTAGACCACAGGAAGGGTGGTTGACATGGGCACAGGATATGAGACAAGGAAATGTTACACCACTTCCAAAAATACCTCAAGCAAAATATTCATTGCATCGAGTATCTATTCAAGAAACGAAGTTTAAAGTAATATTAACACAGTTGCAAAACTTTCTTGTGGATTTGAAAAGGGGTACCTATCCATTTAAAAGGGGTAAGGGAGAAACGGGGAGTGGGAATATATTGTGTAAAGGTCTCGATGATTTAATGGACGTTGAATTAATATCTTCTGGTGTGGTAAGGGACTATGTACCATCAAGAAAGAGAAAGGCGAAAGAATTAAACAGCGACGGTAACACCGATGCCGGTAACACCGACGATATTTTTACCATGTGGGGTAAAATAAGTGCGGATCAAATTTATAAAAAACGTTGTATATAATAGTATACTTGTGTAATAAAATATGGATTTTAGACCTGTGGATACTGTTGGTACAATAACGACTAGAAATTTAATACGTGTAAATGCATTTTTAAATTTATTATTAGTAGTTTGTTATTTATCTATTGAACCTTACGTCACCGGGGCACACATGTCATGGATACATCGTTTACATGTTTTATTACAACCTCTAGTGCTTTTTGTTTCCATAACTGAAAGTACTGTCCTTACCTTAGGATCTTTATTTTTAACCGTAACAGCATTTGTATTTGATGGGGTAGTAGTATGGTTAAATTATGTTGCAATTTCAAGATGTTATAATACACCATCCGCTCCGTGTTTCGGATTATTATGGGAAAAATTAGTTTGGTTTAGTATTGGTGCTCTCATCGTTTTATCCGATCTAGCATTAATGGCTCGTCTATGGACCCTAAACAAATCGCTGGCAAAAAAGGATGTACATGAAATTGCGAATCAAGAGAAGCATGAGGCCATGGCCATTAAACCTACACCGGTATTATCAACCATGAAAGTTCAAAATTCCAAAATGCGTGTCATTCATTTATTTTTAATACCAGCTGGAGCACTATATGTATATCTGATTTTTGATAAATTGACCTCGCATTTTATCTATTGGGTGGTAGTAACACATGTAGGTGTCGATATATTTGGCGTGGGCACAAGTAAAATTCATGACAGAGCATCGTTAATAATATTACTGGCTGCTATAAGTATATTAATATGTGCAAATGTCTTTAATTTATTTCGAAATATGTCGAATACCATGGAGACAGTAGAAGAAGAATTAGCATTCTTAATATCAATATTATTCCTATTTTCGGACATTTTGATATTATACTATACACAGAGTAATTTATCACTGTTAGATAAATTTGATAAAATTAAAAATAATTAAATACGCCACCAGTAAATACACATGGTCCAAATGCTTATGGACAATATGATGACAAATAATATAGTTGCGGGTTTATATTTACTGTTATTGATCTGTGCCTTTAGTTTTCTAACTTGTAAAGTGTTTTTAACTATTTCATCGTTTATATCTGTTAGTTTATCTTTTATTCTCTCTTCCATAAGCTCGCCATTTTCTAATAATTCTTGAAGAGTTGATTCTACATTACCTAGCCGATTTTCTATATTTAAAAGAGATTTACGTTCGACTAGCAGTTGTTCTGTCATATTTAATTAAAAAAAAAATACATATATACTTTATTTTTTATTCATGATGGCTTTTACCTTCCATCCAAACCATCCCTGATTGTTGACAAAATTTATCTCTTCCTCATTCAGTGAAAATTTCGTTTCTCTATACTGTTTCTTTAAATGTTCCTTTAGTTGATCTAAAGTTGTATAACCATATATTCCGGGTATATTCCTCCTCATAACCCCGCCATACATAGTATCTTGTTCTAATATGTCATCCATCAATTTCAATTCGATAGATATTAAATCTTCTATATCACCGGTCCAGAAACAGAATATCATCCATCTGGATCTCTCAAACTGTGGTACTGATCTGTAGTCTATTTGTTTAGGCTTATCTATCAGACGCGAACGCCATATAATATTTTCCTCTATTTCTTTAACTGTCCAGTTTGTGCGTTGGTATGGTCCCCACATCGTATATTTAATACGTTTTATTATCTCGACTGTAAACGCTGTATCTATATGATACTGACCTAACTTATTGCATACACCCATGGCATAATCACTGCCATATTTATTGTATAGAACACCAATAGGAAGTTTACTCTCGTCATCTATTTCTATTATATCTTCGTTATCTACCCTTATGGTAGTTTTGATGGTTTTATTGTGGTGAGTTTTAAAAACTCTTTCTCTGTCTACACGTCTCCGACAAATAAATTCGCGTATATCTTCCAGTGATGCTTTCCTAAAAGATGTCCGCATCATCGGTGTCCGCGTCATTGGTGTCCGTGTCATCGTATTTACCTTTAGATTTGATGCCATTGCTCATGAGTTATTTAAATATAAAATTCTGGTCTAATATAGTCTGTCTAAATAAAGAAGTACAAAAAAAATGTATGTCGGACCTACGTCGGGCCAGAGCTCTTTTTGTACTTAAGCCATATATTCTTAGACTAAAGGCATGCTATCAAGTAAGAAGACAATTTGTAAATAGATTAAAGACCGACGTAAGGTTCCGAAATAAGTATTTATTCATTCATGAATGTGAGGACAAGCCTACCCATGTATGCTGGAGAAAAGTACCACCCGCCTGTTTATCTGTTTATGAGGGACTAGAAAACTGTCAGAGACTTCTATCCAACGAAATAGAACAATTAACTAACATTTTAGAGAATTTCCCCGTAGAACAATATGAATGGCTACTACAAAATGTACGAATTATAGAAGGTAAGGTGAAAATAAGTGTATAACTATATAGTATGTATATATAAAATGACGTGGAAGAAGTTTCAAAAATGTAGGAAATCTCGTACACATCGAAAATGTATGCTACTATACTCCAAATTTAATACTATCACTAAATTATATTTTTTTTAACACTATAAATGCACATTTTGTTCTGAAAAAAGCAAAATGTCTACAGACCCGGATAACCCAGAGTATATGATAATTAATCCAATGATTATGAAGGTTATTATGCATAATTACACTGATAAGAATGGACCAATTAAAACTTATTGGAAGGTAAAGGACATAAGAGATATAAAAAGTTATTATATGAAGAATATATTTAAAAAGGGATATGTTAATCGCTAAAAAATTTAGTATAAATATATCATTATGTTATATTATTCGCATATTTTGGCGGTGTTCTTAACCTTAATTTTAATATTGATCATCACTATTATCACAACTACTACAGTAGCTAGAGTCAATGAGACTGCATCTGAAACGATGGAATTGGTTAAAGATATGAATGAATTGTTACCTCAAGCTAGACTAGCAATTTCAATTAAAGATGTCCTATGTCAAGATAAAAACTTTACCACATTTCATCCTAAATATGCCGATGTTATTTGCCATTAAGGTCCCATATACATTCTAGAAGACGTCGATGGCTAACATCAATATAAAAAGTAGAGTATATAAGTATCTAAATATATTTAAAATGCAAATATTTGTGAAAACGTTAACAGGAAAAACCATTACACTGGATGTTGAACCATCTGACACCATTGAGAATATTAAACAAAAAATTCAAGATAAAGAAGGCATCCCTCCTGATCAACAGCGTCTAATCTTCGCAGGAAAGCAACTAGAGGACGGTAGAACCCTATCAGATTACAACATACAAAAAGAAGCGACTTTACATTTGGTCCTACGTTTGAGAGGAGGCCAGTAGGACCCAGTAGGTCGGACCTATAAAAATAATATGTACTATATAATAATTATATTTTTTTATTAAACAATATGCCTAAAAAACTAATAAACGATGCCTTCGCGGCCTTTAAACAACAGCCATGTGATATAAAAACACGGGAAAAATTTAGAACACTCAATGTGGACAAATTTGATAATAAACGTGTATTTTTAAGTGCAAATGCAGGGGCCGGAAAAACGAGAGAAATTATTCATTTTCTTGAAAATCATTCTAACTATTCTATTTGTCTAGTATCCTTTACAAACAGTGTAGTAACGAATATCAAAAAAAAACTAGAGAATGCCGACATGAAGAACGTAGATGCCAGAACATATGATTCACTGTGTTTGGAGAATGGTAAAACGTTATTGGGACCGGGAGATGGCTCTCGAGACGGGGGGTTTTACTCCGAAAAGAGGGCCGCCACCATTCTTAGAAATTGTACGGATAAAAAGATTACATATGACAACTTTAACGAATTACAATGGAAGATTATACACAACCATCTAGATGACCTTTACAAATACTGTAAACGTAAAAATGTCCGAAATGGTATTGTTTACAGACTTTTAATGTTTTACAAGTATGTATGTAAAGATTATGATATATTTATCGTAGACGAAGCACAGGATCTAGAAACAATAAAAAGCAAATTCTTCGATACTATTAACAAAAAGGCCACAATATTCGTAGGAGACCGTAAACAAGCACTTTATGTTGAAGATACCATATTTGATTCCGTGCATGACGAGGATGTTTCACTGACACTGTCTCATACCTTTCGATATGGATCAGAACTAATTGATTTGTTAAATTCAGGCCCGTGTGACACTCATACTGCATATTCTAATAAAGAGACTAACCTTTATATCGGACGAACCATCGATGAATGCATAGATAAAATCGATGTTATCTTAATCACCGCGTGGATACATATTCTACCGTATGCCCGTTTGATAAAAGAACATAAAATTTTCCTTTCAAAAAAGGCAATAAAGAATATTCAGGTGAAAATTGATACCCATAAAACCTACCTTATATGGTATAAAATATGGATAGATACTCGACAAGAACATAAACTGTCAAGAGATGATTTCTTCGAATGGAAAAAAAAGGAACATTTATTAGAGTATGATACTAATAAATGGGAGGAAATAGAAACTATTTTAGCAAACTTAAATCAAAAAAAACGGAGTAAGCATCAAGCATTAATCACTACAGTTTTTCAAGCAAAAGGAATAGAATATAGCCGTGTTTATCTAGATGATGATTGTTTCCCAGAAGGAAATACAAATCCGGGTTCCTTTCGAATGAAAGATAATATCTTCTATACCGCCATCACGCGTTGTCGTAAATCTCTCTACATGAGTCACCGGTATAGTCCATTTACCTTGACAGAAATAGATAGAGAACTAAAACGCATTACTAATCACTATGGTAAGTTATCGATTGATGAATTTGAAGACTTTATAAGAAAGACAAAAATATTAAAAAAATGTCCACGGGCAACTGGGAGATTAAAACACAAATATGTAAAACGAGGCCCGACAGCATAATAAATTACTATAAGTATACTATTAATTTATTTAAATGTTATTCCATCTAGTCATATTTACTATTGGATCAATCTGTATGATCGTATGTGGGTACACATCCTACTCCCTACTAGATAAACTAATTACAGGTATATAAACAACTATTTATTACATAAATGCAGTGTGATAATTGTGGTAATTTCATGTCCATCAAACTATCCTATAAAAATGGAAAATGTATTATGGAGCCCTACATATACACTACCAACTATGGTGGTAAAGTTTGTGGAACCGGATGTGCAATGTCCTATATAAATAAAAAAGAAGCATTAAAAGATGTCGGTAACCCTAATTCTGGGATGCATGTTCAGCGGGAAAACAACAGAACTATTAAGAAGAATACGTAGATTTAAATCTATAGAGAAGCGCGTTTGCGTTATTAATCACCATTCAGATACACGGACAGGAGATAAAATAGAAACCCACTATGGGGACAATGTAGAATCATTAAAATACGTTCATCTAATGAATTTTGTTAATGGAAAATACAAGGGATACGAGTATGATGTCATATGTATTGATGAAGCACAGTTTTTCGGTGATCTACATATGGCAGTCAAGATATTGGTCGATGTCTATAATGTTCAAGTAATCGTGTGTGGTCTGTCTGGTGACTATAAGAGAAAAAACTTCGGTCAAATACATTGTCTGGTACCATGGGCGGAAGATATTGTATTATGTAAAGCATATTGTGGAATGTGTAAAGATGGGACTACTGCCACCTTTACAAAACGTCTGGGTGGTGGTAAATCTCAAGTAGATGTTGGAGCGAGTGATAAATATGTAGCAGTGTGTAGAAAGTGTTATCTTAAAGTATAAGTATGTGGGGTTTTTATATTAAATGAAGGGAATACAGATTCTTATTATCTATTGTTGTTTAACAATGGCAATGTCGACATCATGTAAAACTTATCGTTTAAAACCCGATGGATATCTTTATCATAGAAAGACTATGGTGGTAAATCCAGAAGGTGAATATGCAAAATATGAAAGTGGATGTGATAGAGAGACGCCAATATGTTGGAATGATGCATGTAACCATAATACATCCGCATGTCTAAAACAAGACGTAACCGGTAACAATGGTGAATGTGTAGCGTGCAGAGGATGGATGGACGAAAAAGATGGATTATCTAATGAAGGGTGTTTCTTCTGGGATTCGTGTTTAAATGAACCATTTGGAACTGGAGGATGTGGCGGGTATGGTATTTGGCCGTATTACGAAACTATAAAAGACATCAATGGAAAGGTTGTATTTGATGGGACAAAATGTGCTGGGGACTCAAATGTTGGCGGTCAGTCGGGATATTGTCAAGTTACCACATGGGGACTTATCATGTGGATTATTGGCGTTGTTTGTGTTCTTGTTTTTGTCTGCTGCTTAAAAGATCTGAATGAAGCCTGTACATCATAATAAACGTCTGGGTGGTGGTAAATCTCAAGTAGATGTTGGAACGAGTGATAAATATGTTGCAGTGTGTAGAAAGTGTTATCTTAAAGTATAAGTATGTGGGTATCCAATATATAGATATTAAAATTTTAATTGAGATATATGATGTGGTAGACCTTCATTCGATTTCGCTATCTTATTCCACGGAACCTGTACATCATAATAAAAATCTGACTATATAAGTAATTTATTTTCTTTAAAATGATATTTAAACCACTTCTAATACTTTTTATGACCGTTACAACCGTTTTAGCCGGTTACCATTGTCGTTCAGCAACAGACTGTACAGTTACCTGTTCAAACTTTATAGGCAAAGTACCTCGTCCATGGATCGCCGTGCCATGGGATACCGGAGCATGTTATTTCCATAATACAGTGACCAGAGAGGATCGGGATTCACTGCCAACCCTTAGAGGGCAGCGGCAGCGGTCGTCTCTACAATAACAACAACAACAACAATAATGACAATAACCATACAGCATAGTGGAAGAGCACCGTAATCATCTAAAGTTTCTCCAATATCTTTTTCTGCCATTTAGTGGAAATAAGTGTATATTTATAGTAAGTATCATTATTCTCCAAATTCTTCGAAAAATCCGTTGTTAATTCACGGGCTCTGATGTGTAAATCTTACTCTAACACAACATAGTATATATTAAAAGTTTTATATAATAAATGATACCACTACTTGTTTTTATATTGTCGTCGATAGGCGTTTACTTTTCCTACACCCATACACAAAATTATTTAAAACATAATACTGTATTATTCTCAACTCTACCAGTAAACAAGCAATACTACGTGGTCAAAAATATAATAAAAGGATGTTACCTAGCTATATTAGTCATTATAGGAGGATTTCTAATCATACCCGGTATTATACACAATCAATTCGATAACACCACTATACGCATCCTAGCTGGAATGTATGTTTCAAATGATTTTGTAGGTCTATACAAGGTATCATCCTTACCTACCAGCACCAGAATACATCATATGGCTACTATGATATTCCTATTAATTGCATGGACAGTTGATTTTCAGACGAGTAATGTAGGTCAGCTAATACTATTGTATACATACTTTTCTGCATTAGCTTTCCCTGTAAATTTATATTTAGGATTAAGACTGTGTTATAATGATATAGAATGGTTAAAAAATATATCTAAATATGTTTATTTACTCGCATGTTTGGTTAATTGGACAGTTCAGTTGGCATGGTCTGTTCCGGATACAGAATTTTATATTTATTTGACTATATTACTGGCTATAGTCGTGGACGATTTGATATTATTAAATTGGCTGTTTAAATAGAGATTGGGTTATCGCTTGAACCACCCGGCTCTCGTTGAAATACCGCATGCAAACAATCTTTCGCAATTTGAATATCCGCTCTGGCAATATCACGAAGATTTTCAGGTGTTATTTCAAGGTATGCTTCCACAAAAGAGTCATCATTTATATAAAGATTTATAAATCTATATATCCTATCTATAACAGGATCTTCATGACGTACAAACATAGATGTTAACTGTAACTTGTAATTATCGTTTCGTATAAAGTTTAAAACCGCTCTAGACAATAATCCTGCCCAATTATCTCTCATTTCATCGGTGATATCATCAGGTCGCTGTCTCTTGTCTTCTATTCTTCTTTTGGTATTTCTTGTCTTAACTTGATGAAATTTCTTTCTACATTGAGGACAAGAATTTTCAGTTTCAGACCATTTTACTATACATTTACGACAAAACGTATGAGAACAACAATCAATGGATGCCTTGTTGATTTTTTTACTGAAACAAATACAACATGGATCTTCCTCCTTTTTCTTTTTAACACTCTTCTTTTTCACCGTTTTCGATTTACCTGTTTGTTTCGGCATTTTTTACTAAACATATGTTGGTTAATATAATATACTTTACTTGAATGTATGTTTATATATGTTTGGACATGTAGGACTCAATATATATATCGGACCATGTAGGACTCAATATATTTATATTTTAATAACATGTAAATAGCAATATTGATAGGTATATTAACGTTAGTACAGGAAAAAGTAGTGTATTTGGGTTAGTACCTACAC
>Ga0206130_10007108_pt1 | contig 12531 bp, 11 predicted proteins | sample Helgoland_Spring_9_FD_148637 | JGI IMG/M metagenome (GOLD analysis project Ga0206130, IMG submission 148637) | Pelagic subsurface seawater microbial communities from Kabeltonne, Helgoland, North Sea - Helgoland_Spring_Bloom_20160512_1 | ecosystem: Environmental > Aquatic > Marine > Epipelagic ... | reverse complement strand
CTAACATTCATTATGTTGAAAAGGTAAATCAATCTTCAAGAAAACCCTTAACTTATTTCAAAGCAAGAAAATACTACCTTTCTAAACTTATAGAGTTAAAGAGTATTTGCAATGATGTTATTGAAGTTCACTGTTTTCATATCTTCGGAAACTTATTTTGTTTTCAATTGGCTAATAAAATATTAAATAACGTAAATAGTATTTATATTTATGAGTGTATAAAATTTGATAAAGTTATTGCAATTTCTCAATACCCGCAGTGGCTTGTAAGATCCTTATTGGTAAAATTTCTATATGGAAGAGGGTCTCAGATAACCGTAACTCCGCACAAATATCTCGAAAGTTTTGATATGAATAAATATGGAGATGCCAAAAAGATTATCTCTTTCGAGAAGTGTCAGAAAATTAGAAAATACTCACCAATTTCAAATATTTACTGCCATGAACACAAATTTACTCATATCTTTTTTGATCAACCGATAGTCAATTATGGCAGAACCTCAGAAAAGGATTACTACGAATTTATTGAGAGCATTAAAAAAACTTATTCAAATGAAATCTCTAATAATAAGTTTTGTATAAAATTACATCCTGGAAATCATTCAGATCTTAGGTTCTATAAAGGACTCAAAATATTACCATCTTACATACCTAGCGAGTGTCTAAAGGTTAATGAAGAAACCACCTGGTTGGCTATATCTAGCTCAACGCTTTGGATAAGAAATCAGGCTAAAAAAATAGCATTAATTAATCTAGTTAAATTTAAATCAGATAAAATAAAAAATTATATAAAAGACTCAATTGTCATGAATTTTGATAAAGAGGTCTCTGTTCCATTGGATTTTACGGACTTACAAAAAATTAGCCAAATAATTAAATAACATAATATGAAGAAATCACAGAAAATCAACGCAGCCATAATTTATGCTAGAAAAGATTCATCTAGATTTCCTAATAAGATTTTTTCTGAAATATCAGGGTATTCAATACTAGAAAATATATTAAGGAGGTCAAAGCATCTAGATGTAGATTTGGTAATAATAGCTACCACAAACAGAAAAATAGATGACGACATTGAGATTGCAGTTGATGAATTTAAAAAAAGTAATGTAACTAACCTTTATTGTTTTAGGGGAGATGCATTGAATTTAATAAAGAGAACTCAACAAGTAATAGATCATTACAGTATCTCAAATTTTTGTAGGATCAACGGAGACTCACCCTTTTACCCCATTAAAGAAATTAACTCTGCATTTAAAATGATAAAAAATGATATAAAATTTATTAATAATATTAGATTTAGAAGCTTTCCTTATGGAATTGCTATTGAAGTTCTTACTTCAGCTTTTTTCATTGACTCTCTGCAAAATAATCAATTTATTCAAAATGAGCATATGACTTCGCACATCTATAAAAAAGCAAAAACTAATCAAGAAATAATTCTAAAAAATCAATACAGTGATTTGTCTCTGGAAAAACTAGTGGTTGATACAGAGTCTGATTTAAAACAAATTAATTTTAAAGTATCACAGATTGATAAAATGCCATGGCAAATACACTACACAGATTTTTAAAATGAAAAAAATTAAATTTAAATCATTAATTAGAAGTCTTGGACTAATTTTTTCAAAACTAGCAAGTAATTTTATTAAGTATAGAAGTTATAAAGATATATTAAGAGCCCACGCATTAATAACCTTAAATGATAAGATTAGGCTTCCAGGCTATGGATTGTGGCTGTCAACAGAAAATTTCAAATCATATGGATTTTATATAAAAGTAGACCCTACAGATATTAAAAAACAAACCAAACATGGTCATGTACCTTTCTTAGATAATTCAGATTGGTCAAATTACTCAACTGATTTTGTTCCACATAAATCAATATCAGAAATGCTTCAGCAAAATATTCCATGGAACAAAACCACCCAATATGCTCATATGTGTCAACAAATTCAACTAGGGAAGAAAGCATACAGTTGCAAGACTATCGATGAAGTCGATAATTATGACAAAATCATGATCAGATCTTGGAATAATATCAAGGAAAATGGGTATAAAATACAAGGGTTCAAAGATGGTATCTATCCTGATGATATTATTGTCAGTATTAATGATAATTTTGAAATATTTCTTGAAAGGAATGGAACTCATCGACTTACATTGGCAAAATATCTAGGACTAAAAGAAGTATATGTCTTTGTTGTAAGGTTACCAACAGAGCTTTATAGGGAGCTAAATGAAAATGAACATTCTATTATTCACTCGATATAATCAAAAACACGGATTTGGTCACATTAGTAGAACAAGAGAATTCTTTAAGGATACGTTAGAGCTCTTTAAAAAAAATAAAATAAAAGCTAATTTTGTATTTAAAATTCTTGTAGATAATGCATCTGATTTATCTCTAATATATTCGTATTTTTCAGGTCTTTCTCAATCAGAAAATATTCAGATTGAAGCTTCTTCTAGCAATGATTTCAAAATAAATAATAGTATAGATTTCTGTTTTATCGACTGTATTGAAATTGATAAAAAGCTTTTTCATAACTTAAAAGAAAGTTCAACTAAACTAGTATCTCTTTCTCCAATAGGTAACTATATTTCTGACGTAGATGTTTTATTTGCAAGATCAAATGTGATTTTACCGGAAGGCAACAATAATAAAGTTGAATTAAAAATTGGCTCGCAATTTTCTATATTTAGAAAAATTGTAACTAAAATTAGACATGGTAAAGCTACGAGAAAAAGAATTATTTTTTTTATAGGCGGCCCCAACAGGCCGAAGATAATTGCTTTTATAAACAGAAATATTAATGGCTTAGACATAAATGGTAATCCATATGAAAAAATAATTATTTCAAATGTGAACAATAACTTTAACAATATGGATGATTTTAAGGTTTATGATTTGGAGAACTTTTTATTTTACGAAGATGATTTAATAGTAACCTCAGGGGGCTTGTCTTTTATGGAGAGCGCTTATTCAGGCTGTAAAACGTTAAATTTTTTTCTTGATAAGTCACATTCACATATTGCTGATAAAACAATATTTTCATTTGAAAACGTTCACTCTATTGGCTTATACGAAGAAACAGACCTTTTTTTAACTAAATTTAACAATGCTTTTACTACCTTTGATTCAGGTACGAGTATTGATAAATCTCTTGTTATAAACAACCCACGTGATGATATGGGAGCATGCAAAATATGGGATGAGTTATTTTCTGCAAGAGACTAATAAGCCATTTTTTTACCTCACTTATGTATTTTTTTTATGTATAATGACAAAAAATAATCCACACATAATTTACTATGATAAATATATTTAATATACGACCAAAAGGTCTGAATGTTGGTAATGACGCTATTTTTGTCGCTATGAGACATTATATTTATAAAGCATTCGGAAATATGGTTAATATTATTGAACTGCCTGCTACTAAGAGGTATGAATCAGGTGCAATTGCTGGCCTGTCTTCTAAAAGTATTTATGAAATGAATAGATCAGCGCATGGCGTGATTGTTGGGGGTGGTAATCTATATGAAAATGGAGAGATTGATATAGATACGGAAGCTTTAAAGGCTTTAGATATACCTCTAATGGTTTATAGCGTATCTAGGGGAAGAATTTTTAATAAGAAAAAAGAACTAGTCGACAGAACTGATGTAATCTCAGATTCAAAACTAAAGGCAATTTCTCAAGCTGCTGATTTTAATCATGTTAGAGACATTGCTACTGCTAAGTACATTCAAGGATTAAATGTAAAAAATGTTGATGTAGGAGCATGTCCAACCTTATTTTTAGGGAAATATATTAATTTTTCAATCGAAGAAAAGTACATTAAAAAATATATCTCTGACAAGGTTGTTATTTCCATTAGAAATCCTAGTTTAATGTCAATACCGGCAAACTATCAGCAGCAGGTCCGTGATGATATTAATAATATTATCGAGTATTCAAAAAATGTTTTAAACAAAGAAGCGGTCATATTATGTCATGATCTTAGAGATATTGATTATGCAGAATCTATATCATGCGACCATCTTTATACTGCAGATATTTACTCTTATCTAACAATTATAAAATTTGCACATTTACTAATTTCATATAGGCTTCATTCATTTTTACCTGCAATAAGTTACAGAAAAGACGCAATAAAAATAAGCTATGACGAAAGAGCTCTCTCTTTAATTGAAACTCTTTCTTTAGATAAATGGAATATAAATATGTTGGAGGAAAATGTTATGGATGCTGTTATTGATAGAATTAATAATATGGACAGATTACGGAATATAATTTCTGAAAATGAAACAAATTGGAATAATTTAGACACGAACATTGAAAATCAATTTACCGAATTTGCAAACTTAGTAAAAAGCAATGCATAACCACATTAAAATAATTGCTGAAGCAGGCTGTAATCATAATGGTGAATTTGATGAAGCTGTAAACTTAATTAAGGTAGCTAAAGATTGTGGAGCTGATGCTGTAAAGTTTCAAATTATCTTCCCTGAAGATTTATATGTACCGTACATAGTTGAAAATGGAATTAAAGTAAATAATCCAGTTATTGCTCAGAGAAATGAAACAAATCTTCCTAACGAAGCTTATTTAGAGCTTAGTAAAATAGCTAAAGATTTAGATATTGAGTTTTCATCCTCAGTTTTTTGTGAAAAAAGCCTAGAACTGCTTCTTAAATGCGACCCTTCTTTTATAAAACTAGCTTCAGTTGACCTCAACAATCATATTTTAATTCAACAAGCTGCTGAGACAGGCTTACCCTTGATTTTATCAACTGGCTTTTCTACAAAAGAAGATATACAAGAAACCCTCGATTTTATGGACTCAATAAACTGTAATAATTTTTCTATTTTACATTGTGTTTCAGTATACCCAGCCCCGACTGAAATTATGAACCTTCGTTATATAGAAAAAATTAAATCAATGACAGACCGACCTGTTGGGCTTTCAGATCACTCAGACTCACCAATTGCTGCGATTGTTGCATCTTCTATGGGTATTGAAATAATTGAGAAACATTATACTTTAGATAGAAATCAAGAGGGTTTTGATCACTCTCATTCAATGAATCCAGGTCAATTTAAGGATTATGTTTCCTGTATAAGGGCTGCTGAATTATCTACTGTAATTCAAAAAAATAAATTAACTGAAGGCGAACTAGAGGTAAGAAAAAGAGCTAGAAGAGGTCTATATTATAAGAATGATCTCATCCCTGGGCATGAAATAACATTAAATGATATTCATATAGTCAGGCCTACAAATGACTTAACACCATCTGATGCATTAAAAATTATCGGAAAGAAACTTATTAAAAATGTAAGTAAGGGCGATGACATTACTACTAATGATTTAAGTTAGTTTTAATAATGCCAGAATTAATTTTCAATGAAAGTTTTAGTGTTATATTTTTAATTATAGTTTTTAGCATAATACAATCACTGTTTGGTGTTGGTATTCTATTATTTGGTACTCCCACTTTTCTATTTCTTGGTTTCTCATTTGAAGAAACTCTCAGTTTTACATTACCCGCATCATTATCGGTATCACTCCTTCAAATTCTCACTAACATTGACTTGGCAAGAGATAAGAAAAGATCCATTCAAATTATAACTCCTTCATTAATTGCAGGGTTATGTACTTTGATTTATATTCAAAAAACAGAATTGATTCAATTTTATGTTGGTTTAATGTTAATTTTAATAGCAATAATAAGAATGTCGAATGGCGTTCATAAAATATTTAAAAGATTGATAAAAAAATATAATAACCTTTCACTTGGAATAATTGGATTTATCCATGGTTTCACAAACCTAGGTGGTGGCTTTCTCACATTTTATACTTCAGCAAAATACTCTGATAAAAAATTGATAACCACAAATATAGCATTCATATATGCAATATTTGCCTCAATTCAAATAGCCTTCTTATTTTTATTTTCTGAATTTACTCTAAATTTTTTATCTCTATATCTAATGATGGTCTCTGGTCTAGTTTTTATTATTTCAGGACGATGCTTAATTAATAAAATAAAAAATAGAGACTATTCAAGAATAATTACTTTAATAATTCTTATCTATGGATTGTTATCTCTAATAAATTTTTTCTAAATTCGTGATATTTTTTTATGATTAAAGTTGCTATAAAAAGAATAATTTATAAGGTATTTTTATTAAGTAAGGGTATAAAAAAAAATGATTTGATTATTCTTGCCACAATATCAAAGACAGGCACACATTATTTAAGATTTATTTTTGCCTATTATTTATCTTTTAGTAATGGAGAAAAGATAGATAGAAACGATCTATCAATTGTAGACAAAGCCTTTCCAAATTCATGGCACGTTCATTATTTTTTTAGAAAAAAATTAGTTATTTCTAAATATTTAAAGAATTTAAATTTTTATGATATGCCAAGATCTCATTATCCCTACCGAAATGATTTTTTCGGTTCTAAAGTTATTCATACCTATAGAAATCCTTTAGATTATTTTGTAATTTTATGGATGATAAAATACAAATATGATCCTATTACTAAAGATAAATACAAGCATCCTTTTGAGTTGATTGATGATCATATTGAAGACTATTGCAATCAATATTTGAGTATGAGTAATGCAGCCGGCAAAGATTTATTTAGAGTTTCGTTTGAACGCCTAATTAGAAATCCTGTGCCAGTTACAACTCAGATTTTAATATGGCTTGGTGAGAACAAACCAGACAAAAAAAATCTTATTAGAGCAGTTGAAGAAGCTAATTTAATACCAAGTGCTAAAATTGGAGCATCAGAAAAGTGGCAAAGGAATGAATCTAAGCCATGTAATGAGAAAGAGTACAGTGATTTTATGCTTGATCTAGAAAATAATGGATCAATTGGGGTGTGGAAAAAATACTTTACCAATGATCAAGTAAGGGATATTGGATTAAAGCTCAAATATTATGGTGTAGAACTTAAACAATTTACATTAGAATAAATAATGAAATCTAGATTAATACATACATATGATTCAATCAATTATCTTAGATACCCATCATATCTTAGAAAAAGTCATATAGATGAATCAAAATTACTAGTTTTAGCTACATTACCAAGATCAGGCACACATTTCATTAAATTTTTATTTTCAAATTATATTAATTTAATATGTAATGGAGTCGACTCACAAGAAATTACACCAGCGGAAATGAATAGCTTCTTCCCTAATAACTATCAATACTCATATTTAAATCTTAAAGCTAGGCCTTTTGGTAAAGTATTTGTGGATAAGATTAAAAAACCAACAAAAATGCTTAAATCTATAGGTTTAGATGACTTTACAAGGTCTCATGCTTCTTTTCAAAAAGTTTACTGGAAGAAAAGTCCGGTACTTCATACCTATAGGAACCCACTTGATTATTCTGTATCTATGTTTCATTACATGTTTAAAAAACGGAACTCTAATACTGACATCAATTCACCAATGGATGTTTTTGAAATATATAAGGAATATTATATTGAAACTTATTTATCGTATGTTCACGCAAGCAGTCAAGCAAAGTTCAAATTATTGAGAGTTCCCTATGAGCAGCTTATGAATAACAAAGAAAACTCATTTGCAATAATTTTACATTGGTTGGGGCTTGAGCCTAATGATCATTATGTTGAAGAGGCCTGTGAAAGATCTTCTATTAATAAAGTAGTTAAATTAGAAAGTGTTTCTAAGAGTAAAATTAATCCTGAGGCGTCACTTCAAAATGGTTCATTCGTAAACAATGGAAGTGTAGGGCAGTGGAAAGAATATTTCTCTGAATCAGATATTGAATCTGTTGAGAAAAGCCTCAATAAAAGAAGCATATCTTTAGATGACTTTGATATAGGTTAAATAATTGGGTTCAAATAAAGTAACAAATAAGGCACTTAAAAGTGGATACTCTTTTGTCGGTTCTTCTCTATTTGTTTCAGCTCTCGGTGTTATTGCAGTTCCTATATATTTGATATATTTATCGCCTGCTCAATATGGGGTCTTTTCCTTATTCTTATCAACTGCAACTTTACTTGTTCCTCTCCTATCTCTTTCTGGAGACGCTATTTTAGCTAGACTTTATTTTTTTGATCAGGCAGGGCCTTTAGACAGATCAACTTTAATGGGATCTTTGATTGCATCAACAATCATCAACTGTATTCTAGTCTCAATAGTAACTTTGTTGATGTTTGATTATGTCGCAAGATTTTTTTCTGAAGCTACTAATATCCTCCAATATAAGCTATTGATACTTACCTCAGCAAACTCAATTGTTTTTATTAAGTTATATGAAAGATTATTAAAATCAGCCCAGAACATTTTGATTAATCCTATTCTTAAGATATCTAGATCAGTTATTCAAATTTCTATAAGTATAGTATGTTTAATTTATCTTGACCTAGCTTCTAAGAGCTTAATACTTGGTTTCGCAGCAGCATCATTATTAATTGGCATTATATCTATATATGGTTTCTCCAAAAAATATAAACCTCAATTTAATTTTGAAGCATTTAAGCTTATATATATGTACACCTTGCCATTGGTTCCAAATAGGATGGCTGCATTTGTTGTTAATCCAGCAATGAATTATATGATTTTTAGTTTTTTAAACTTAACTCAAGTAGGTATTTATAATATTGCATATCTTGTGGTAAATATTTTACTTATGGTATTTCAAAAAATTCATGAAGCTTTTCAGCCATGGTTATACCAAGCTCTATTCATCCCAAGTCCTGACCATAAAAGAATAAAAAATTCGATAAAACTTCTATTTATTTCTTATATTTCTTTGACTATTCTAGCTATGTTAATTGGACCAGGAGTTTTGGAGGCTCTTTTCCCTAGTTATTTTGCTGGTCAATCTTCATTTATAAGAATCCTTATGCTTTTTCCTCTAGTAAATGCATCTAAGTCCCTAGCAGTCAGTTTGCTAATGAAAAAAGAATCTGGAGGATACTATATTTCATTCGGAACATATTTTTTTATTATTTTATTGATAATTACAGGATTCTTCTTAATACCAAAATACAATTTAACAGGAGCCGCAATCACATTAGTTTTATCAAGGTATATTTCTTCAGAATTAACTATTTATTTTGCGCTACGAGATAAGGATATTTTTTTAATTTCTTATTTTAAAAATGTAAGATTCTTCATAGTAAGTATTTTTTTAATCAATATTAGTGGGCTTTTTGGTAAATATTTTTTAGATCTAAATGAGATTATCTTAGTAAATGCATTCTTATTTTTACTTTTAATTTTTATATTTATTTCTTATAAAAAAGATATTAAAAATTTGATAAAGATATTATTGCTTCGATCATCGTAATGACTATTAATACTTCAACAGTAATGATATCTATATTTATTTTAAATATTTTTAGAGTTTACCCTTCATTTTTTCCTGGGTCTCTTGGGATATTTTTTGGAGGCCGCGTTATAGATATATTAGTAGTGACTATGTTAGCTATTCTAATGATTTTAAAATCTTCAAAAGTTCTTTTTTCAGATATTTGCCTACTTCTGGGTATTCCAGTATTTATTATTAGTCTTTTGTATGGAGTATCTTTATTTTCAGGTATATCTATGGGCTATGAATTTTCAACCTTTAGTTTAGTAGAGTTTTTTCGTTATTCATTGTCAGGGATTGTAGGCTTAGCTTTTTTAACATTCGGTAAGGCCATAAGTAATAGCTTTATAAGTAAATTCTGGATTTATGCAGTTATATTAAATCTTACTTTTAATTTGTGTCTTTTGTTCATTCCAGGTTTTCAGTCATTTGCAGATATATTAATTTCAAGTAAAACAAAGTTTGCCGTTTTAGGATCAGAGTCTTCAACTTACGTACTTCGTTCATCTGGACTATTTATTAATCCGAATTGGGCAGGATTATTTTTTAACCTTGCTCTCACATATTTTATTTTTTCTCCAAAGGAGATTCTGAAAATTAGTCGTTTTTTTAGGAGCATACTAATCCTGTTTACTTTTATATGCATTTTTATGACAGGAAGCAGAACGACCTTAATATGCACTGCTACTTTATTTTTATTATATTTCCTTTTGAAGTTTAAGTTATGGTCAATTCCTATAATTTTCTTTACATATATAGTTGTACAATTTATATCTTTAAGTCCTGAAAACTGGTCATTCCTGCCTTTTCACTACAGAGCTTTACTAAATTCAGTTTTTATCTATGGAGATTTATCCTCTATAGCCTCATTTAACGATAGGCTAGAACTTTGGGCATTCATTTATGACAACTTTATATTACTTCGCCCATCTATAGGCTTTGGCGTTACAGATTCTATAGGCATTGCAGATAATCAATTTCTTTGGATGTTAGTAAGCTATGGCTATTTAGGAACATCAATGATATTTCTTTATTTTATAATCCTACTCACAAGTATGTTTCTTAAAAAAAATATGAACTCTAATGATATTTTTTATGCAAAATATGTAAATATAACGTTTATTTTATTTTTAGTTGCTGGAATAGCTGGACAATTTTTTAATGTAACTCAGCTTATATTTTTATGGTTTATGATTTTTGGAATCTATCTCTCACGAATTAGGGGCTCATAATGAATAATAACAATCATAAATTTTTCTATATAATCCCGTTTAGCTTAAATAAACCTGGCGGAAAGTCATTGGGCTCTAGAAATAAATACAAATCTCTATCCAATCATTTTAATGTTAAGTTGCTCTCACCAGCTTATGACAATATATTTTCAATTGCATATTTTATTGTATATGTAGAGATTTATATCTGCCTTGTTGCCATATTTAATCGTAGTAATAAAAATATTTTTTTCACACGAGGTGTTGCTGGCATATTTGCAACAATGATTTTAAAAAGAACATCGAACAATCTTATTATAAGAGAGGTTCATGCCGCACCAGGTGAATATAGGGTAATTAAAAGTAGTAAACTTAAGAAGTTTTTAATATATCTTTATGAAAAAGCTTCGTTTTTTATTGATGTATCTGCTGACTTTAGAGTTTACAACCATCCAAATCTTCATAATTTCTATACGCACAAAGGAGTTACTAGTTCACAAGATATAACATTATATAATGGGGCAACTTTGATTGATTCAAAACTTAATAAGGAAGAGGCTAGATTTGCTCTAGATCTTGATCAAGATAAAGTAATTCTTGCATTTACTGGGTCTGTTTCATCGTGGCATAACATTGGAGATCTTGTTAGCCTGCAAGACGAATTTGATAAGAATTTTGACAAAATACAGATTGTTATTGGCGGTGGAAAAATCCCAGAAACTCCTCATCATAATATCATTAATATATTTCCCCTTAACGAAATGGGTTGTCAAAATTTAATAGTATCCTCAGATGTGTGCCTTCTTCCTGTATGTAATAATAGATTAAGTCCAGGCAGTCCATTAAAGTTATATCAATACCTTCTTGCCTCCAGACCGGTGATAACACAAGAAAATATTATCGGTTACGCTGATGAAGTATTAAAATATAATAGTGGAATATCAATAGATTTTGGGAATACTTTACAAGCTAGACTAAAAATAATTAATTTTATTAAAAATGATTTATTGTCTATTTCTATGGCTTTAAAAGTTAATAAATCTAAAATGAAAATAACATGGGATGATAGAATGGAAAGCCTAAGTCAAAAGATACTTTCTCATCCAAAAATTAAATAGAATGCAAAAAAATATTACCTTGGAATAAAAATGAAAAAAAATGACCTTCTTAAAATTAAAATATGTATCGTTGGCCTTGGCTATGTTGGCTTGCCATTGGCAATAGAGTTTGGAAAAAAGTTTAATACGGTAGGTTTCGATATTTCAAAACAGAGAATCAATGAGCTCAAAAATTCTTATGATAGAACAAAGGAGATAGTTAAAAAGGACTTTCAAAAATCAAAAAAACTGGAGTTCACAAATAGCCAAAAAGTTATTAATAACGCTGATGTCATAATAGTTACAGTTCCAACTCCAATCAACAGAAAACAAAAACCTGATCTTGCACCAATAGAATCAGCATGCAACTTAATAGGGAAAAATTTAAGAAAAGGTTCAACTATAATTTTTGAATCAACAGTATATCCAGGTTTATCAGAAGAAATATGTATACCTATTTTAGAAAGAATTTCTAACTTGCAATGGAAGAAAGATTTCTTTATTGGTTACTCTCCGGAGAGGATAAACCCGGGTGACTCTGAAAGAAAACTTATAAATATAACTAAGATTGTATCCGGGGATACACTCAAAACATTAAATTTTATCGATGATATTTATTCCTCCATTATAAAAGCAGGAACATATAGAGCTGAATCTATAAAAATAGCAGAAGCCGCTAAAGTTATTGAAAATACCCAAAGAGACTTAAATATTGCATTTATGAATGAGCTATCTATGATTTTTAATAAAATGGAAATTGATACTAAGAAAGTTATTGATGCTGCTAGCACTAAATGGAATTTTCATTCGTACTCTCCTGGATTAGTAGGAGGACACTGTATTGGTGTAGA
>Ga0206130_10007106_pt1 | contig 12535 bp, 8 predicted proteins | sample Helgoland_Spring_9_FD_148637 | JGI IMG/M metagenome (GOLD analysis project Ga0206130, IMG submission 148637) | Pelagic subsurface seawater microbial communities from Kabeltonne, Helgoland, North Sea - Helgoland_Spring_Bloom_20160512_1 | ecosystem: Environmental > Aquatic > Marine > Epipelagic ... | reverse complement strand
AAGCTTTGTTTGAGGAATATGGCGTGGTCGCGCTTGAGGCGGATTGGACACGCTATGATTCAGCAATCACGACGGAGCTGGAGCGCTTCGGTCGTTCGGGTGTGCCGCTGTATGTGCTGTATGCGCCTGATGGTGCAGTGGCCGTACTGCCGCAGAGCTTGACCAATGGAATAGTGCGTGAAGCAGTTGAAAAAGCACTGAACTAAGGTCAACAATGTTGATCTTAAGTCGCATGTTGCCTTTGTAATTAAGAGCGCTGAGAAACGGTATCGACTGTCATGAATCATTATAAATCTTTCTTCGTTATATTCCTAGCATGTGCCTCGGTCTTGAAGGCCACAGTTCAGGTTGGCGCCGCAGCACCCGACTTTGCCTTAACCGATAGCGCTGGGGTGGAGCGTCAAATCTTCGATTTTAAAGGGCAGTATGTTGTCCTCGAGTGGACGCGGCACAACTGCCCGTTCGTGATAAAGTATTATGAAAACGGCGATATGCAGGCTCTGCAGCGGGAGCTGACAGATGCCGGAGTCGTATGGCTGCAGATCGCCTCGTCTGCCCCGGGTAAGACTGGCTATCTTACAGCAGGCCAAGCAGAGGCCGTGCGTAAAGCGACTGAGACGCACTCGACAGCCTTACTACTTGATACTGCAGGTCAAGTCGGCCGTACCTATGGCGCTCGTACCACGCCGCATATGTTTCTGATCAACCCCGAGGGTGTCGTGATTTATCAAGGAGCGATTGATAGTATTAAATCTGCCAAGTCTGAGGATATTGCAAAGGCTACCAATTATGTGAAGGCTGCGTATGCCAGCGCAATTGCCGGCGAGCCAGTTGAAAAGTCAACCACCACGCCATATGGCTGTGGGGTGAAGTATTAGTCAGTGCGCTGGCTTTGGGAGGAAGTAGGCCACTCCAAAAAGCGTCGATAGCTATGCCATTTGTAATATACGATACTGGCAATGATGGCGCCGAGGGTATCGGCGATCCAGTCGCCAAGCTCGACGGAGCGACCGGCTGTAAAGGACTGTCGATATTCATCAAGTGCGCCGTAGAGTGAGACCAGTGCGATGACCATAATGACGCCGCGCCAGCCTAAGTTAAAAATGCGCGGGATGCGCAGCACCGCGGTGGCGAGTAGGCCAAAGACTAGGAGGTGTGCGAGCTTGTCGTAAGAGAAGTCAATGCTCGGCGCAGCGAGATCCTTGCTGCTTGAGGCCATGAAGATGGCCAAGACTATTGCGAGTGGCCAGATGTGGTGACGTTGAATTTTGAGTTTCAAAGTAAAATCAGCGCTTAGTTATTCGTAATCTTTGTGGCAGACTCGACGAGTTAGTGCGTGGGTAGCCAGAAGCGGAAAGTACTGCCTGCGGAAGAGGATTTGACTAGCTCAATGTCGCCATGATGGTCACGTAATATGCGCTTACTGATGGAGAGTCCGAGGCCAGTTCCCCCTAGGCGATGGGTGAGGAAGGATTCGAAGATGTCGGGCTGTATACGCTCTGGAATCCCCGGGCCGTTGTCGCAGATGATGAAGGCTGCCTCCTCGGCGGGATCGCCTACACAGGAAATCTCGATCCGGCCGCCTGCTGGCATCACTTGAGTGGCATTGAGGATTAAGTTAAGCATAACTTGTTGAATCTGGCCTTTGTTGACTTCAACTAGAAGGGGCTGCGGAGCTGGGTGGTAGGTAATCTCGATTTTACTTTGATGTAGTTTGAGGCGTACCAGCCGCAGGGTATCTTCGATCAGATCGTTGAGATCAAAGTGTGCGTGGGCGCCTTGACGGTTGCGCCCGAAGTCGAGCACGCGGCTGACGATTTCTTCCAGCTGGTTAAGTTTGTCGCCGATTACACCGATGTCGGTTTGGCGATCGTCGCCTGTTGTGAATTGTAGGTCGAGAGACTCGAAGAGTAGTTTAATCACCGTCAGTGGATTGCGAATTTCATGCGCGATCTCGGCGCTGAGCATCCCAAGTGTGGTGAGCTTTTCGTTCTGACGCAGTGAATCCTCAGAGCTAAAAATACGTGAGTAGAGGCGAGCATTTTGAATCGCGATGGCACCGAGTTGTGCGAGTGTGGCAAAGACTTTTTTCTCGTCGTTGTTGAAGCGATGCTGGTGGGTGGTGTAGGCGTTGAGTAGGCCGATTGCTTTGTTGTTAAACACAATCGGTGTGGCGAGCATCGAGACGAGGCCTTCGCTTTGCACGATGTGGATGAAATCGTTTTCGACGGTAAAGGGCAGGTCGGCGACTTCGACTTGTTTGTATCGGTGGATGGCGGCACCAAAGGAACTTTCCTCGATGGGGAAGCTGACTTGCGCGTCGATTTCACCTTGGGGGCCAGCCATGGAGTGGAGTTTAAGCTGCTTCTGGTCGGGTGTGAGAAGAAACAGCGCGCAACTGTGGCAGTTCATTAGTTGGCGACCTTCTCGAGCGAGGCCGCGGAGCACTTCGTCTTGTTCGAGTTCGCCGACGAGCCTTTGCCCCATATTAATCAGTGACTCGAGTTGGTGTGCTTTGACGCGGAGTTGCTGAATCAGCCATAGCCTAGAAACCACACGGCTTGCTTCGTTGGTCAACAGGGTGAGGATTTTGAGCGATTGCTCATCAAAGGCATTTAGTCGTTCGCTATCGATATTGACTACCCCGATCACGACTCCGTGGTCTTCCATCGGCACAGCCATTTCGGAGCGGACGCTTGAACGGACAGAGATGTAGCGCGGCTCTTGACTGACATCAGGTACGATAATGGAGCGAGCATGTAGTGCACACCATCCGGTGATGCCTTGACCGAGCGCGAGGTCCAGATCGTTCCAGTCTTCGGCGAGCCCATGCGAGACTTCCAATTCAAGTCGATGCGTGTCGGGGTTGATCAAAGAGATCGAGGCGCTGCTGGGTTGCAGAACGTTGATGATCTCTTGAAGGATCAAGGCCAGGGCTTCTTTGGGCTCCTCGGTATCAGATACCAAGCTACTGATTCGGTAAAGTGAATCGATTGCAGTGCGCTCGGTCTTATCGGCTTTCATCGTAATGGTTGGTTCGACGGTCGCGAATGTCTATTCGTTGATGATGGCATTTAATTTTACGCGTAATTCCGATAGGTTTTTGGCGCTGATCGGCTCTTGGCGATTAATCTTATCGATATAGAAGGTGTCGATGGCGAGGCCTCGCTCTGTCGCAATTCGTGCGAAGCTGATATCGAATCCTCTGGAATAAATATGCCGTGCGAGTCCGTACAGAAGCCCGGCCCGGTCTTCTGCTTGCACTTCAATAATGGTGTGGTTGAGCGAAGGCTCATGATAAATGTCGAGTGTTGGCGGAAGCGGGGCTGGAAGAATGCCGCCCAGCTTCTTTTTCTGGCTTTTCACCTTGGCTTCCATGCGCTCGATTTCGCTGGTGAGTCGTCGCCCATGCATGAGGGCGTCTTCGATGTGTGTTTGGAAAATTGTATGGGCTTTTTCGTTGGAGACGGCTCCGCCTTCTAAGTCCATAATGTAGAAGGTGTCGATGGAGATATTATCAGAGCGGGAGATCGCTTTAGTGCTGACGATATTTACGCCAGCCAGAGTCAGTGCGCCTGCCAGTTTGTAGAAGAGCCCCGCACGATCCCACGTAACAATATTGACGACAGTCATATTGAGATCGATGTCGTTACTCCAGTCAATAATGGGTGCGAGTGTGCCAGTCGGATCAGCCTGTTGAATTTGAGTGAGCAACTGATTGACCATGCGCAGGTGGAGCTCGATTTCATTGGGCTTGGTGTTTATGAAATAGCGCTCTGGCAAACGGTCGAAATGAGCTTCGATCTCATCCTTGGCGACGCCTTCGATCTCGCGGGCAAGCATCAGTTGATGGCGACTTGCCTTCAGATTCTTGCGCTTCTGTTCGACCACGGCTTTATTTTCGAATTGCTCTAGAGTACGCTGATACAATGTCCGATGCATCGTGTCTTTATAGTCGTTCCATAGAGTCGGCGCCGTGCCGCGGGCATCACAGTAGGTATGAACATAAAGAAAGCGGAGTTTCTCTGGGTCCTCGATGAACTCGGCAAAAGTGTGTGCGGTCTTTGGGTCATCGAGATCAAAACGCTGCCAGATGCGAGACATGGCCAAGTGGTGGCGGATGATAAATAGAATTTGCTCCTGCTGCTCGTCGCTAATGTCGAAGCGTGTGAGGATTGGCTGAGCGATGCGGACGCCGTTGACATCGTGACCTTTAACGCCTTCTGCCTTGCCGATATCGTGTAGTAGAAGAATCAGATAGAGCAGCAGCGGGTCGTCATTTTTACGGAGTGCGGTCTCGTAGGCAGTGTCGACGGAAGTGTTTTTTTGGAAGACAGCATCGAGATGCTTGATTGTACGCAAGACATGCTCATCCGCAGTATAGCGATGGTAGTATTCATGCTGAACCATGCAAGTGAGCTGGCCAAACTCAGGCAAATAGCGACCCAGCACGCCGAGCTCATGCATTAGTTTTAGGATCGGATAGACTTCGCCAGGACTTCTGAGGATCGAGCAAAAGCTCTTTGCTGCTGAAGGATGATTGATAATATCATGGTCAATCAGTGGCAGCGAGCGTGAGATGCGAAACTTGAGGTCGGGGTGTAGTTTGGCCCCGAACTGTTGCATTAAGTGGAAGACTCGGATCAGGCGTAAGGGGTCTTCGGTGAAGACGGATTTCTGCTCAGGAGAAAGCACCTTGTCCTGTAAGATGAAGCCGTCGACGCGTTTGAGTGGCAGATGTTGATGCGCGCGCAGGGCTTCGCGGAAGCTAATGCCGCCCGAGCTGCGCGGGTCATCTTCGCTGGAGAGAGCGAGTCGTTCTTTGAGGAGCTCGCTGGTATGGTAGATCGTGCGCGCTGCGGTGTAGTAGTCTTTCATGAACGCCTCAACGCGCTCGAATATATCTTCTTGCGGATAGCCTAGACCCGCAGCGATGGTGGGTTGTTGCTCGAGGTCGATCTTGTCTGTGGGGCGTCGATTCTGCAGGTGCAGTTCGGTGCGTGTGCGCAGTAGAAAATCGTAGGCGGCTTCCATTTCGTCGCGTAGGTGCTGCCGCAATAATTTAGCTTTGTTGATCTCTCTAAATGAACCATAGCCGAACTTGATGTTGGCCATCCATAGGATGTTTTGATAATCGCGCAGGCCACCGACGCCATTCTTGATGTCGGGTTCTTGTAGATAGACGGTATTGCCAAACTTCGCGTGGCGGCCGCGTTCGTCTGCGAGGCGTTGCTGAATGTAGGCCTTGGAGTTTTCCTTTTTACAGTAGCTGGCGAAGCGCCTCTGCATGTCGAGATAGAGTGGCTCGGAGCCGCAGATAATGCGTGATTCGAGAATCGCGTTTTTAGATTGGATTTCGCTCTTCGCCTCTTCGATGGCTTCCTTGGCGTTGCGCGAGGCGTGCCCGACTTTCCAGCCTAAGTCCCAGAGCGGGTAGAGAATCTCTTCGGCGAGAACTTCCTGAAACTTGGCAAAGTGCTTCCCCGAAATTTTCTCGGGGTAGAGAAACATAATGTCGATGTCGCTGTGTGGGTTGAGCTCTTGGCGCCCGTAGCCGCCCGTCGCGAGCACTGCCATCTTGCAGGGCAGCGGGCCATGCTCGGTGGCATACAGATCGAGCGCGGCGAGGAATAGATTCTCGATCACCACGTCGACCATCGCGGCACGCGCTTGACACACCTCTAAGCCAGGAGTGCCTTTTTGGTGGTAGCGCTTGAGCATTTCGCTCTCCAGCTCGATGTAGCGCTTATAAGCGGGGAGTTGCTTGCTTCGTGAAACCCCGGGATCAAACACCAGACGCTTTTGCGCATGCTTATGGAGGCGTCGGAACAGAGGATTGTCTTGAATGGGCATAGGCCGAAAATGCAGGAAGGCATCAAAAGTATGGCTGCGTACGTGCGACTGCATAGAAACCCCATTTTTAGGACATTCGTCAAGTGAGTTTGCGTACAGAAGCACTCGAAATCAGTTAGTCCGCTCAATCGTTTGGCGAAATATGTCCCTTTCTTTTTGACGGCACGCGGATATTGACTACTCATTCTGCTCCGCAATCGAGCAGAAACCACAAATATTAAAGATTATGCAAATCGCAGACGGTACAGTAGTCGCAATGGACTACGCCCTTAAAGATGATGAAGGAAATTTGATTGATCAGTCTCAACCGGGACAACCAATGGTCTATCTCCACGGTCATCGTAACATTATTCCAGGCCTCGAGGCTGCCCTCGCAGGTAAGCTCGTTGGCGAGACTGCAGAAGTGCGCGTCGATCCAGAAAATGGCTATGGCGAGGTCAATCCAGCATTGGAGCAAGTCGTGCCCAAGGAGCGTTTTCAAGGTGTTGAAGACCTTCAGGCAGGCATGCAGTTTCAAGCCAACACTGACCAAGGCCCTGTCTCGGTTCGTGTGATTAAAGTCGAAGACGACGATGTCACTGTCGACGGCAATCACCCGCTCGCGGGCAAGCACCTCAACTTCAACGTGACGATCCAAGAAGTTCGCGCGGCGACTGAAGAGGAGATAGCGCATGGCCACATTCACCAAGGTGGCGGTTGCTGCGGTGGTGGCGGTGAAGCCAAAGAAGGCGGTTGCTGCAACGACGAGCCAAAAGCTGAAGGCGAATGCTGCAGCTCCGAAGAACCAAAAGGTGACGATCAAGGCGGCTGTTGCTCTCAATAAGGGAACTTGCCAGCAGGGCGAAGCTTGCGCGCTGAGCGCTAAATTTGCCACAAAGCCCTCGTTTCATGACGGGGGCTTTTTGGTTGAGCACTGCTTGGGGTTAAGTGCTCGGCGAGCTTCTGCTCGCCGAGTCGCACTGATAAGCTGTGGGTTGCCGGAGTAAGTTATCGTTTAATAGCCACGATTCGGCGAAAGCCACTTTTCGGTCTTTTCTAGATCGAACCCTTTACGCTGTGCGTAGTTTTCGAACTGGTCTTTGGCCATTGGCCCGACTTGGAAGTATTTGGCTTCAGGGTGGCCAAAGTAGAGGCCGCTGACGGCGCTGCCAGGATTCATTGCGAAGTTTTCGGTGAGGCTGGCTCCGCAGTTGGCCTCGGCGTCGAGTAGCTTCCAAATCATTTCCTTTTCGGTGTGGTCAGGCTGGCTCGGGTAGCCGGCAGCTGGACGGATGCCGCGGTATTCTTCTTTGATGAGTTGTTCGTTGCTGAGTGTTTCGTCGGAGGCATAGCCCCAGAGCTCTTTACGCACACGAGCGTGGGTGTATTCAGCGAGCGCTTCGGCAAATCGGTCGCCAATGGCTTTGACCATGATCGAGCTGTAGTCGTCGTGTGCATCTTCGAATTCTTGAGAAAATGTATCCACTCCTTCGATACAGCAAGCGAACGCGCCACAGGTATCGACTTGGCCAGATTCTTTGGGGGCGACAAAGTCGGCCAGTGCGTAGTAGGTGTCACCTTTTACTTTCTTTTTTTGTTGGCGCAAAGTGTAGAAGGTGCCGATGGTTTGACCTGCGTCATCATAGAGTTCGACATCGTCGCCCGCGGAGTTGGCGGGGAACAGACCGACGACGCTGCGGGCGCGGAAGCGTTTCTCGGCGATGATACGTTTGAGTAGGGCTTGAGCATCGGCAAAGATGCCGCGGGCTTGTTCGCCGTATTTCTTATGCTCAAGAATTTTGGGATATACTCCTTTGAGCTCCCAGGTCCAGAAGAGTGGAGAGTAATCGAAGTATTGGCTGAGCTCATTGAGGTCGATATCGTCGGCAACGGTAATGCCTGGCGCGTTGGGTGCCTTGAGTTGCGCGTTGGCCCAGTCGCAAGTAAAGCGCTTGGCTTGTGCCGCCGCGAGTGGCAGGAAGTCAGTCGCCTTGTTGTTGGCAGCAAAGCGGACGCGTTGCGCCTCTTGATCGGCACTGACTTCAGCGGCGAAAGCATCGCGAGTCTTTGGGTTGAGCAGGCTATTACAAACCTCAGTCACGAGAGAAGCATCGCCAACGCGCACCACCGGCTGATTATAATGCGGGGCAATTTTGATCGCAGTGTGCGCTTTGCTCGTCGTGGCTCCGCCGATGAGTAGGGGCTGCGTGAACCCGCGCTTTTTCATTTCATCCGCATTGAAAATCATCTCATCAAGTGAAGGCGTGATGAGGCCAGAGAGGCCAATGATGTCGGCACCCCATTCTTGCGCTTCCTTGAGGATGGCGTCGCAGGAGACCATCACGCCGAGGTCTTTGACTTCGTAATTGTTACACGCTAGCACTACGCCGACGATGTTTTTGCCGATGTCGTGCACGTCGCCCTTTACGGTCGCAATTAGAAATTTACCCGCCGAGGAGCTCTCGGTGGAGTCGCCTTTTTCGGCTTCCATGAATGGCAGAAGGTGGGCGACGGCGCGCTTCATCACGCGGGCGCTCTTCACCACTTGTGGAAGGAACATATCGCCGTCGCCAAACAGTTTCCCGACGACCTTCATACCGGCCATTAACGGGCCTTCGATCACGTTCAGTGGCCGCGGGTATTGGAGGCGCGCTTCTTCGGTGTCGGCGTCGATGTGCGCGACGATGCCTTTGACCAATGCGTGGGACAGGCGTTCTTCGACGGTGCCGTTACGCCAGTCGTCCTTTAGCTCAACCGTTTTTTTTTCCGCAATCCCTGGCACTGCGCCACTGCCAGATTTGAGAAAGGTTTCGAGGATCTCTGGATTCTTCTCAGCGGTGGCGCGTTCGAATAGCGCGCGCAACACGTTCATGCCTTCGAGCATGGCGGCGTTGATGCGTTCTTCAGGGCTGCCAGTGCCGAGGATGACGGTACCAGCCTTAATGGCTTCGGCGAAATCGATGAGTTTCTCGGTGGCTTCGTCGTTGCGGTTCAGGAGTACGTCTTCGACCAACACCTTGAAGGCCGGGTCGATCTTATCGTAGTCCATCAGCATGCCTGGGTTGACGATGGCCATGTCGAGACCCTTCGCGATGCCGTGATGCAGGAAAGCCGCGTGCATGGCTTCGCGCACGGGATTGTTGCCGCGGAAGCTAAAGGAAATGTTAGAGAGTCCGCCGCTGGTACGGGCACCTGGGCAGCGTTGCTTGACGACTTCGACGGCTTCGATGAAATCGACGGCGTAGTTGTTGTGCTCCTCCATGCCAGTAGCGACGGTGAGCATGTTGAGATCGAAGATGATGTCCTGCGGATCCATGCCCACCTCTTCGGTGAGAATTTTATAGGAACGCTCAGCGATGGCGATTTTGTCGTCTTTGGTCGCGGCTTGGCCCTTTTCGTCGAACGCCATGACGATGGTCGACGCGCCATAGCGCATGATTTTTTCGGCTTGCGCGCGGAACTCGTCTTCACCGCCCTTGAGGCTGATAGAGTTGACGATGCACTTACCCTGCACGCATTTGAGGCCAGCTTCGATGACCGACCACTTGGAGCTGTCGATCATGATCGGCACCTTGCAAATATCGGGCTCGGAGGCCACGAGGTTGAGGAAGCGAGTCATGCAGGCTTCGCCGTCGAGCATGCCTTCGTCGAAATTAATATCGATGATCTGCGCGCCTTTCTCGACTTGCGAGAGCACGATGGCTAGGGCGCCAGTGAAATCGTCGGCTTTAATCAGCTTTTTAAAGCGCGGTGAGCCGGTGACGTTCGAGCGCTCGCCGACATTCACGAACGGTGTTTCGCCCAAGATGATGTTGAAGGCTTCGAGTCCGCTCAAGCGTTGGGCAGGCGCCACCGTTGGGATGGCGCGTGGCGCGTATTGGCTGACTTCTTTGACGATGGCTGCGATGTGATCGGGCGTGGTGCCGCAGCAACCACCGACCATGTTGACCAGACTGTCCTTGGCAAAGCCACCGACAGCGCTACCAGTGTGGTCGGGAGTTTCGTCGTAACCGGTGGCGGCCAACGGATTCGGCAGGCCGGCATTTGGATAAACGTGCACGTAAGTGTCAGCCACGCGGGAAAGTTCGGTCAGGAACGGACGCATGAGGTCCGCACCGAGAGCACAGTTTAGGCCGACGCACAGCGGCTTGGCGTGGCGGATCGAGTTCCAGCAAGCCTCAACGGTCTGGCCAGAAAGTGTGCGCCCAGAGAGGTCGGTGATAGTGACCGAAATGATCACCGGAAGACGTTCTTCTTGCGTATCAAAAAAATCTTCGATCGCGTGCAGGCAAGCCTTGAGATTAAGCGTATCAAAAACGGTTTCTGGCAGGAGCAGATCGACGCCGCCGGCGACGAGGTCTTCGACTTGTTCGTAGTAGGCTTTGTAAAGTTCGTCGTAGCTAGTCGCGCGGTATTCCGGGCGGTTGACGTCGGGCGAAAGGGAACAGGTGCGGTTGGTTGGTCCGATGGCGCCAGCGACAAAGGTCGGGCGGCCTTGCTCCTCGGAAACGGCGTCAGCGACGCGACGGGCGAGCTTAGCGGATTCGATATTGATGTCGCGCACGCGGTGCTCGAGGCCGTAGTCGGCCTGTGCAATAGTGGTGCCCGAGAAGGTGTTGGTCTCGATGATGTCGGCGCCGGCCTCGAGGAACTGGCGGTGGATCGTCTCGATGATGTCGGGGCGGGTGATGCTGAGCAGGTCGTTATTGCCATTGAGGTCGCCTTTGTCGTTGTCGAACGAGGCATTGCGGAAATCCTTTTCCTCCAACTTATATTGTTGGATCATGGTACCCATCGCGCCGTCAAGAAAGACGATCCGCTCGGCAAAGAGATCTGCAAGGAGCTGGCCTTTGGCGGTCAGTGGTTTACTGGAAGTGTTATGGCTCATGGACGTAAATATCAACGTATCATTATATATTGATATGTTTTTGCAAGCTTTGATTATGCACCATTAATTCTCGGGAATCAGCAAAATAATTGAGTTCTGTGGCTCAAACTTAAAATAGTTGCTGGCGTGAATCTAGAGAATGTGCACTGATCTGCGTATGGATGTAGATGCACGGATATCAAAAGAATGGCGTCGCCGAATGCTGTTTATGCTTTTCATGGTTTCGACGATAGCAGCTTGGTTCTTGTGGGACGGCTATGTGGTATGGCCCAACGAGGCGGATCGGCATGCCGAATTTGTCGAGATTGAGACAGCGCTGGTTGAGTCTGGTAAGATTGAAGCAGTCGAGCATCAGGCGCACGGCACTGAGGTGAATGAATACCTACGCATCGAATGGGAGCGCCATGCCAAGCAGGCCGGGTACAAGCGCGACATGCCAAAGGAGCGCACCGATGCGTCGATTCGTGAGCAGCGGATGATCGGCTGGGTGATGATGACTGGCTCGGTATTTTTTGGGTTGTGGGTGCTGTGGAACCACAGGTTGTGCGTGCGGGCTGAGGGCGAAGTGGTGATTGGCACGTCCGGGCAACGTGTTGAGTTAGACTCGATCGTGAAAATCGACCGCAAGCAATGGGCCAAAAAAGGCATCGCCTTCGCGATCTACGAGGTCGGTGGCAAGCAGAAGCGCCTTACATTGGATGATCACAAATTTTCTGGCTGTGGGGCCATCATTCTTGAGGCTGAGCGCCGCATTAAACAACGAAGCGAGCAGGAAGCCTAATCGCGCAATCGCTCGACATTCGTTTTCAGGCATCTAGTGCTTGATCGATATGAATCATCTCCGCGAACAATTTCCTAATATTCCTGCAGCATCATGGCCGATACTGGAGCGCTGGGCGGTGCTTTTGCGTGAGTGGAATGAAAAGATTAACCTGATCTCGCGTAAGGATATAGAACACCTAGAAGATCGTCACCTGTCGCATTGTTTGGCGATTACCAATCATTTGAAGCTAATGAATGGCACGCGGATCATGGATGTCGGCACGGGCGGTGGCTTTCCTGGCATCATCATGGCGATCTGCTATCCGCAGGCGCATTTCACGTTGATCGATTCGATTGGTAAGAAGATCACGGTGGTGCAGGACTTGGTCGATCAGCTTGGCTTAAAAAATGTTGAGGCCAAGCAGATCCGCGCAGAAGAGGTCAATAAGCAGTTCGATTTCGTGACCGGCCGTGCAGTGAAAAACCTGCCCGAATTTTTCATGTGGATTAAGAACAACGTGCGTCGCGGCGAAAAGAACACGATCCCAAATGGTGTGCTGTACTGGAAGGGCGGCGAAATAGATGACGAGCTAGAAGTGCTCGGTATTTGCCCGCGCAAGGTGATCAATTTAGAAGAGACGTTTACGGATCCTTATTTTGAGCAGAAATATATTCTGCATTTCGACGCCCGAGATGTGCAACGCGCTCGCAAGCCGCCGAGAGTAGAGCGGTAATTGCTGTTGGATATTTAGCTCGTTTCGGATCTTGGGTGCGCGCGTTGGCGACAATTTATTTGATCAGCGCAGCGTTTTATTTGGGTGGCGTTTAATTGGCGGCACATTCCGCAACTGGACGATGACTAAGCTAGAGGCTTTGGGCTCGAGACCAACTAACGCTGCATTTTTAAAAAGTCGCGGCTGGAGCGTTTGATCTTTTTGATGCGTGGCGTCATGCGCTGCAGATCGCGCTTGTCCATTTTGTCGATGAAGAGTTCACCATTGAGGTGGTCAGTCTCGTGCAGGATGCAGCGGCCGAGGAGCCCTGTGGCTTCGA
>Ga0206130_10007104_pt1 | contig 12536 bp, 10 predicted proteins | sample Helgoland_Spring_9_FD_148637 | JGI IMG/M metagenome (GOLD analysis project Ga0206130, IMG submission 148637) | Pelagic subsurface seawater microbial communities from Kabeltonne, Helgoland, North Sea - Helgoland_Spring_Bloom_20160512_1 | ecosystem: Environmental > Aquatic > Marine > Epipelagic ... | reverse complement strand
GTGAAAATCAGGGAGTTCAAAACTAAGGTCGGTAACTTTTAATTCTGTGAAATAGGATTCGTTGAGTTTTTCAATACTCTTTTCAGGGTGCTCTAAGTCAATAATGTCATGAAAATTCATAGTTAACTCAACATCACCAGAAAGGTCTTTTAAATCTTCTAAGTTCAAAAATTTAGCTAAAAAGTCCAGCTTAAAATCTGAAACTAACCTTAAGTTAATATCTGGCTCTAAGAAATTCAATACATTAAGATCTCCACTGAATACACCGGCATCGGGGTTTACGGAAAAATCAGCGATTGAGAATTCCATGGAGGATAGATCTCTTTTATCTCCAGTCGAAAAATGACCATTAAATTGTAGGTTGTCTAATTTTTTATCATTTGAAGCATTTTCGATAAAGGCTTCAGAACATCCAAATACGGCGTCAATACTTGGAGTATGCCCATTAATAGATTGCCCTAAAATGGAGCCGTTGAAGAACACTTTCCCTCTGTTGTTATACGCTTTTAATGTAGGAGCTATTTCTTCTGGAGCAAATGCAATAAGTAAATCGAAATTCGGTTTTTCTCCCTTAAAGTTGATGTCCAAAAACATATTATTTGCAAAGTCGATATTGCCCTCCATGTTAAACACGGAACCTTCAAGTGCAATTTCAGAAGGAACAATTTTCAGGATTTCTTTTTCGGAGATATAATCTATTTCTGTATGCACATCAATGTGTTTGTCATGAATAAAAGTTGTATCTCCATTATCGATATAGGTAATAATAAACTTAGAATCCAAAAACATTTGAACATCATCGTCTACAGTTTTGAAATTCGATTGTGCCTCGTTGATAAATAAATCAAAGTACATTCCATTCGATTCATTTAGCTTGTTGACATCAATATCTACAAGATTTATTGATTTTAGATTTAAATGAAACTCCTCCGTTGGGTCTTTAATTTCCTTTTTGGTGGATAAAGCTTCGGTGATGTTAAAACTCCCATCTTTATGCTGCACTAAATTGATTGACCCTTGATTTAACAATATTGACTTAATTTCCATATTCCCAGATAATATATCCCAAACGTTAAAGCCGATATATGCATCATGTATGTCAAAAATGTGTACCCCTTTTTTTGTGTCATTCTCATAGAGGGTCAAGTTTTCTAGATCAATAGATATGTACGGAAAATTTTTGAAAGGAGAAATGTGACTTTCTCCAATTTCAAAGTGACCTTCAAAGTCCTTATTCAAGGTGTGCAAAAGTTCTTGAACAACCTGATCTTGTTTCCAATAGAGTAAAGAAATAAGAACAGTTGATAGTATTAAAGGAATTAGAATTAAAATTGAAATGCTTCTAACCCAAAATCTTCGTTTTTTTAAAAAATTAAGTTTCATTATTACTAATATAAAAACTAATAAGCAATTAGCTAAAAAGGATCATAAGAATTGATATATACTATGTTGGTTTCTGAGCCAATAAAAGTAGGTAACAAACAGTCTTATTGTATTTCTTGTCAATGTTAAGCTGTTTTAGCCAATTCAGCAAAACGTTGCGTCTAAACTAAGTTAGATAATTTAGTTTAGACTGTATTAAGTGCTTTTATAGATTATTCAAAATACCAGCATTGGTATTCACCGGTGCGCTTCATTTTCCCCTTTTCTATATCATAGATAAGCTTCTCAACATAGCCAATGCCGTAACCAATATCAATTATTTCCTGCGGGCATTCTGGTTTTTCCGATTCTTTTTCTATCTGCACCTGATCTAAAAAATGGATTTTTCCCTTTATCATCTCAAGGCTTCCTACATATCCGTTCTTAAACACCACTTTTTGTTCTTGAAGATCATACACGGACAGGTCTCTCATGGTACCCGTGCCTTCATCAATGATCATATAATGCCCAATCAGCCCCTGAAAATATAGCCCCCATTCTTCTCCAATGGTAAAGGATAAATCGGATTTTACATTCTTAATGGTTATTACGTAACCATTCGTTTCTTCATGTGGAACGGTGGTTATTTGAAAAGAAGGGTAAGTATAGACAGGGCTTTCAGTATGTGCTGTTAATTCATACAGGTCTGTCCCGGGAAATTTATTTCCATTTGTTATTAAAGCATTAATTTCTTCGGATGAGCGCAAGTCCAAAAGACGTTTTAGGTAAATTATGTCCATTTTAACATCTTCAAGATTAACTATTACATCATCTCCATTTCCAAGTTCAAGCGTTGAACTTTTGTAATCGTTATTTTTTTCTTGCCCTTGTGTTGATGGGTATAATATTTCACCATTCCATGCATATTCAATTCCTCGACCAACTGTAAAGGAATAACTAAAGAATATAATCGTCAAATAGACGAAAATTGCGACTGTTCTTTTCGATTTAAGATTTGACTTATTTTTTTTGAGATTAATCAAAATCATAAACACTACAAATGCAACAAATGACATTAGAGCATAAAATGCGTCTCCCAATCCTAAACCATAGGATATCGTCCTACCGAAAATACCTTGACCAAAAATAGGCATCAGCGCTATGACCAACAAAATCAATAGACCTACAAAGATAATTATGTTTAGTACTTTATTCATTTCTATTATTGTTGCCAACGTTCTGGCTAAACTGCGTTTTAATGCAGTTTAGGTTTTGTTGTAAAATGTTTTTATCATCAGAAAGGCTCGGTTTTCATAAAACCAAATTTGCCATTATCCAATGCCACAATGACACCTCCATCGGAAGTAAGGTCAATGGCCTCTCCAGCCCAATCAACACCTTTTCCTCCGCCATAGGTCTTTTGCCATTCTGTATTTCCACTTGCGTCAAATTTTACTAGGTATATGTGCCAAGTGTTAGAATTATCACCATCACTTCCACAACATCTTTTATATCTACCATACTCATCTCCGGTCCCTGCGACAATAATGCAGCCCCCATCTGATGTGCTTTTAACTCCCCATGCCTCATCGTGAATAAACTTCGGTTTGAAACCTCTCGGATTTCCAGCTTTAGTTTCCCAAATTTGATTACCTGAGGTGTCAATTTTCATGGTATAGATATCCCAGTTTTCTGTTCCCGATAGAGTATGACCTGTTAGGAATATAGATCCATCATCTCCCATGTCCATCCCGAAGCAATGATCAGCCGAAGTTCCTCCATATTTTTTATTCCATATCACGTTTCCAATACTATCTGTTTTGATTAGACCATAATCATTTGCGTTTTCAGTTAGTCCTGAAATGTAAAATTGATTGTTGAGACTCTCTATTCTATAAGCTTGTGCCAAATACTGGTTGATGTTTATTCCATTTTGCTTTACTCCATTAGAATTGAGAAAGGTAATATAGCCTTCTCCTTCTGTATAGAATGTATTTGTATTGTCTTCAGCATTTACATATCCAACAGCTACTATTCCATTCGCAGTCATTATCAGGTTCTCAAAGGCATCGTTTCCTCCATTATTTATGGATTCGGTGAAGAGTGGAGAACCATTCATTTTATCAAGCTTAATAAGGACGCTATTCTTATTTAAAGATCCACAAATTATATAGCCATCAGATGTTTCGATGGCCGAATTCCCTAAGTTATTTCCACTACTCCCAAATTCCTTCTTCCAGATTAAACTGCCTGCCTGGTTAGTTTTTACAACTAGTATTTTGGCAGAATTGGGAATAAACCCAGTTTCTCCAATCTGAAGATATCCGCCATCTGAACATGTTAAAATGTAATGACCGTGAGATTCTTCTTCGGAACCTGTAACTTCAGTTTGCCATTCTTTTATTGGAGCATTGGGGTATTCATAGACGTTGCAATCTTCATTTACTTTTTTGCAGCTCAAGACAAGAAGTAGGATAATTAGAAATGATATGTAATGAGGTTCTTTCAAATGTGATTGTTCTAATATTTTACAACAAATGGATAACACATGTGTTATCCTTAACTATATCTTTTCCGTAAATATAGAGAATAAACAGGTTTTTATTCTAAAATCACCTTTTTGACTCTGCCAACTTCTCCAGTTTCTAATTTAACTTTTATTCCATGTGGATGATTGGGAGATTTTGTAAGGATTTGCTCAACATGTCCATCTGTAAGTTCACCACTACGTTGATGATGTTTTTGAACGATTTCAACATAACACCCTATTTCTATATTTTCACGAATTGATCCGTCAGTATTACTCATTTTTTATTTCTTTTAGCAAATCTTTATTATATTTCTGTTCTTGGTTCAGCTTAGTTTTAACCGTTTTTTCTGCTTTATCGATTTTTTGAATTTTGTGCAACTGAATTTTGTATAAATTTTTTTCATAATGAATATCAGCCTTGAATCTATGGTGTTCTTTGCCGGTTTCAGCTAAAGACTCTTTCATTGCAAAATTTATATGTACTCTATATTCTTTAAACCAAGCTATAAACGAATTATCTCGTTCTTGAAGGCGTGCCATAATTTCACCTAAATTTGAAAGACGGTTTAATGAGATTTCATTGAGCGTTTCCAATTCAGTAATGTAGTTTTCTATTGAACCGTTGCTGTATATTGTTTTCAAAAGGGTATAAGCTTCCTTTTTAATTTGATTAATGGTATTCAATTCTTTTTTATAATTTGAAAGTGTTTGTTTCTGGAGCCAGATAAATTTTTTCAGCAAAGAATCAGCCAATTTTATATGGTGAAGGTGAAGTTCATTTAAGCTATTTCTACACGAGAAATAGGCCGAATCTAGATTGTGATCGTATCTCTCAACAATTAACTTAGCCTTTTTTCCCAAAGCCGTTTCTTGATTTAAGGAGTCAATAATGTTCTTTTTTAACGAGGTGAAATCTTCCTTAAGCTGTTCATCAAATTCATTTTCTAAACTGTCTAATTTAACTTTAATAACGGGCATGTTAGAGAAAAGTGTTTCGATTGTTTTTCTTGTCTTATTAAAGACTTTATCCGAAACAGGTTTTGTTTCCTTGAAGCTGGGAGTCCATTCTTCGTATTTCTGTATTTTATGCTGATGAGCGGCAGATTTTTCTTTTATCTGTTTGGCTTCATTCTTAAATTGCCTTGATAATTCAACAGTTTTATCTTGAATTACCGAAAGTTTGTCCTGTCGTTTTCTATTCTCACTCGTTACAATTTTATTCCTCGTTTTATGTACTTTAATATTCGATGCATATATCTTTTTTTCTATTTGATTCGCATTTTTTAAATGAGATTTTGCTTCGTTTAGTTTTGAAAATAAAGAATCAATTTCGATTAATCGATCTGTAAACTGGTCTTCTTCATAAATCGGTTTTTGTTTAAATAGACTAATGGACTTATTTACAAAATTTACTTCTCCATTTGCTAGAGCAACAAAATTGGTATCATTGTGCTTATTTCCATCCGTACCTTCAACCAAATCAGGGTGAACTGAAAATACATAGTCATCAATTTCTTTGTTATAGTCGTATTCATATTCTCCAGAAGAAGATTTAATATGCGCTTTTCGCTCCCACAATTTTTTTCTATATATATTCGATGAAATAGTATCTTCCGATAATTGCCACATAGGCATTAGCGGAAAATGTGTCTCCATCATTTCTTGGTTTTTTAAATAATAATCTCGGGAAGGTTTGTGTACAAATTTTGATTTTTTTTTAATAAAATAAAAACGTTTAATACCTCCTGGGTAAGGTATCACGATGTTTTTTTCAATAAATTTTTTCACGGAGTATTTTTTCTTCTGCATACAACCCGCATCAAATGTGACATCTATTACAAACCAACTCCCATTAATTTTAACAGCATTCCATGAATGATTGCTGATTTCATATGCTTTTGAATTGTAATTGGCAGAATATTTTGGGCTAACGTTGCCTCTTACTATTTCGGATTCAATTTTAGCAAATTTGCACATTTCATCAAATAAAATGACATATGAAGATGCTGGTCCTTTTCTTTTAAAAAGTGCTTTTTTTACCGTTTTACGTGAAGTTTCGTATGCTTTTGAATTTTTCCACTTAACCTGATGCGTAACCCATTCGTGTATAGCTAAAACCTTATCTTCTTCAGAAGACATGCCTTTAGTCACGTTGGCTACTAGTTTAGCAATGTTACCGCGGTTGAAGAAGTACTTTTCTGTGTTTTGAGAAACACCCTTTAACCCGAATAAACAGAAGAGTAGTAGAAGGCGTATTTTAATTGGTGTGGTCATTCGCAATTGGAACAAAAGAACAACCAAAAAGTTACAATTTTACTTTCCAATAGAAATATCTTTATTTTCAATACCTCTTATTCTACAAAATTCATCAACAACTCCTTTGTGCGTCACTGTTTTGGTTTTAAATAACTCAACAATTTGTTTCTTCTCAGCGTCTGTTGCTTCAAATTGATTTAGAATATTCAACAAGTGCATTTTCATATGCCCTTTTTGTATTCCTGTAGTAACCAACGATCGAATAGCACCAAAATTCTGCGCTAATCCTGCAGTAGCAGTTATCATCATTAATTCTTCTGCATTCGGATTTCCCAATAGCTTGTGTGAGAATTTTACAATAGGATGTAGCTTGGTAAGTCCTCCAACGGTTCCTAATGCCATTGGTATTTCTATCCAAAATCGGAATATTCCATTTTCTACAGATACATGCGTTAAGCTTTTGTATTGTCCATCTTTTGCAGCGTAGGTATGTCCACAAGCTTCAACCGCTCTAAAATCATTTCCAGTGGCTAATACGACTGAATCTATACCGTTAAAAATACCTTTGTTGTGGGTGGTTGCTCGATAAGGCTCTATTGTAGCAACATGAATTGCTTGCACAAACTTCTCTATAAATAACTCAGGAGACATATCTGTTCCTTCTGTTAATTCTTCCACTTTGCAACTTACTTCACTTCTAACTAAGCACTCAGGAGTATAGTTAGAAAGAATACACATGATGACTTGAATTTTTTTCTCTTCATCCGTAAGAATAGCATCGTTCTCTATCTCAGTAGTTAATGTTTTCGAAAATTCTTCCAAAAGGCTATTTATAAAATTTGCACCCATAGAGTCACAGGTCTCAAATTTTGCCATTAGCTGGTAGTAATTTGGCTCTAGGTCACATTTATTAACCAGTTGGATGTCTAATATTCCACCACCACGAGTCCGCATATTTGCAGTAAGGTTTTCTGTATTTTGAAAGAACTTATCCTTTACACGGTTAAAGAAATGAAGTAACCTTTCGTATTCTCCATACCAAGCAAAATGTACATGTCCAACTTTAATTGTAGAAATAACTTCAGCTTTAAATCCACCTCTATTTAGCCAAAAAGATGCAGATTTTGCAGCGGCTGCAACAACTGAGCTTTCTTCAATAGCCATTGGAATACAGTAAATTGTATCATTAATCATAAAGTTGGGAGCAACTCCAAAAGGCAGGTAAAAATTTGTCAATGTATTTTCGATAAACTCATCGTGTAATTTCTGAGTTTTTGAATCGTTATGCCAATAAGATTTTAGTAATTCAATAGAAGCATCATCTCCTTCTAAATATTCTTTGGTTAACCACTCAATTTTAGCTTCTTTCGATAGCTTGCTAAATCCTTTTATTGTCTTATTCTCCACAATTAAATATTTTCGTTATGCAAATATAAAGCGTTCTTTTTCTAATAAAGAACATTAAGTTGAATAACCTTATTTAGAGAATTATAGTATTGTTCCTTTCTTAAAGTTTGTTAAGAGAAATTTCCTTGTTCAAAAATGTATTTACCTGCTGATATTAAAGTGGTTTAATTTAAATAAACGGGCATACTATTAATGTGAGCCAAAGCGTTTACAGATTCATTATTTTTAACTCGGGTTATAATTCCATTGATAATTTTGTCTAATTGGTTTTCATCGCAAGAGTTAACTTGGCCATTTTCATCGAATAAGGACCAAAAACTTAAAATAAATGCTATTTTTTCAATTCTTGTCATGTTGTTTAATATTATTGTACGTTCAATGAATAGAAAAGATTATGCCAATTATTAAATGGGCTGTTTGTAGGTGTAAATGAGCCTTATTTAATGTTATTCGTAATTTTACGAAAATGAGGAAGCTAAAAGATTATTGGAAAAAGTATAATTCATTCTTTGTTGATATCTGGCAATATCTCATTATTATTATTATTTTGTTTGCTTTGGCAGCTATATTCTTTTTATAAAACGATAAGAGTTAAATATCCTTGTATAGTTTCTCTACAACTGATTGGGTGTAATTTGCAAATTCTTCAGGTTTCTTATTAACGAATAATTCAGCTTTTATTGGCTCACCTATATTAATATAAACTTTTCCTGGACGAAATTTGAAACCTCCCGGCTTGTGCAATATTTCACTACCTTTTATTGCAATTGGAATAATATCTATTTGAGAGTTACTTGCTATAACAAATGTTCCTTTTCTAAACATTTCTATTTTGCCGGATCTTGATCTTTTTCCTTCTGGAAAGGCAATTACATTTTTTCCAGATTTAATCAATTCACCAGCAGTTTTGATGCTTTCTAAAGCTTTTATTTTATTTTTTCGGTCAACAAAAATCATTCCCATAGCAGCTATACACCAGCCAAATAATGGAATTTTCTTTAGCTCCTTTTTTGCAATAAAATGTAGGCTTACGGATGTTATGGTAAACAGAATTGGGATGTCAAAATTTGACATGTGATTAGCAGTATAAATGTATGTTTTCCTTGGGTTAATATTTTCTTTACCCTTTACAATTAATTTTCCTCCGACTAGTAATAGAAGGAAAGGTCCCCAAATTTTTCTACCTACCCAATACGAAGCCTTAGGTAAACCAAAAAGTGCAGGGATCAAAGCTAAAATAGTACACAAAAGCGTATGTGTAATGATTAGTATTGATTGAATGATATTTATTATAAACCACATGTCTGGAAACAAAAAAAACCTTGTATTACCAAGGTTTTTTTGAGTTTTTATGTTTTTGAATTAATGCGTATTTACAAGTTTAATTCCGTACTCACCAGCGTTAAGCTTTACTTTTACTTTTTTAAAGATTTCAATAGTGTATTCTACATCTTCCAGTGAGTGGGAAGCTGTTGGTATTAACCTCAGTAGGATCATTCCTTTTGGAACAACTGGGTAAACTACAATTGAAGTGAATATACTATAATTCTCCCTTAAATCGTGCGTTATAGCAATTGCTTCATCAACCGTTCCTGAAATCATGACAGGTGTTACACAAGAATTAGTTTTCCCTAAATTAAATCCAGCATCAACTAACCCTTTTTGCAAAGCATTTGTAATTGTCCACAACTTGTCTTTCTGTTCAGCTTTTTTAAGCATCTCTAATCTTTTAATCGCACCAACAACTAATGGCATTGGTAAAGATTTTGCAAATACTTGAGAACGCATATTATAACCTAAGAAATTGATTACATTTTCGGAACTACAAATAAACGCTCCAACACTAGCCATAGACTTGGCAAATGTTCCAAGCAGTATATCAATCTCTTGATGAACACCTTGCTCTTCACCAGCTCCTTGTCCTTTTTCGCCAAGAGTTCCAAATCCATGGGCATCGTCAACCATTAAGCGGAAATCGTATCCTTGTTTTCTTAATTCAACAATTTCTTTTAATTTTCCTTGATCACCACTCATTCCAAATACTCCTTCGGTAATTAACAGGATACCTCCACCCGTTTCTGCAACAATTTTAGTTGCTCTATCCAATTGAGTTTTGCATTTGTCTATGTCATTATGCGGAAATACAAATCTTTTTCCTTGGTGTAATCTTACACCGTCAACAAGGCAAGCGTGGCATTCACTGTCATAAACAATAACATCATTTCTGCTTACCAAAGCATCAATAGCAGACATAAAACCCTGGTAACCATAATTTAGTAGGTAGCAAGATTCCATTTCCATAAAGTCAGCAATTTCATCTTCTAATTGCTCGTGTTTGTTAGTCTGACCTGACATCATTCTAGCCCCCATAGGGTATCCTAACCCCCATTCTGCTGCTGCATCTACATCTGCTTTTCTAATGTCTGGGTGATTTGACAAACCTAGGTAGTTATTAATACTCCAAGTAAGAACTTTCTTTCCTCTAAACGTCATGTGAGATCCTATTTCCCCTTCTAGTTTAGGGAAGGTGTAATATCCATGCGCTTCTTTTGAATATTGACCTAATGGCCCTCTATTTCCTGCAATTCTTTCAAAGATATCCATATAATAAAATAATTTTCATATTAAAAAACAATGCAAATGTAAGCTATTGCAAGTAGTGTTCAAATATTGTTTTAGAAAAATATAAACAGAAATTAGTTAATTGGTCATAAACGAACTTTTAATATCTTGTTTTTAAAAATAATTTGGATCTCATATAATTTACTTTATGTATAATCGTTAGAAGCACGAGTTTAAATTTCCTACATTCGCGAACTAGATGAAAAAAATGAAATTAATATTATTACTGGTTATTGCCTCAACGACTATTTTTGTTGGTTGTTCTGAGCACAGTAAGATTGTGAAGAGCACAGATTATGATCTAAAGTATAAGAAGGCGATTGAATATTATGAAGCTGGAGATTGTTACAAGGCTCTTCCGCTATTTGAAGAGTTAATGACCTATTTTAGAATGACTGAAAGAGGTGAGGATGTTTATTACTACTATGCAAATACACAATTTTGCTTAAAGGAATATTATTTAGCGGCCTATTATTTTAAGAGATTTACTGTGAATTATCCAAATAGCCCTAAAGCAGAAGAATGTGCTTTTAATTCTGCTAGATGCAGTATGTTAAATTCTCCAGAGTATAATTTGGATCAATCAGATACCTATAAAGCAATTGATGATTTCCAGTTGTTTATGAATCATTACCCAGAAAGTGGTTTAGTTGATTCATGTAATACTTTGATAAGTTCTTTAAGAAGTAAGCTGGAAACTAAGAGTTTTGAAAAAGCAAAGCTGTATTATAAAATGGAGAAATATCGATCAGCTGTCATTTTATTTAACACAACATTAGAAGAATTTCCAGATACTGACTTCAAAGAGGAGGTCTTATATTTAATCATTAGGTCTAACTTTTTGTTTGCTAGTAACAGTATACAGACAAAAAAAGAAGAACGATTTGATAATACTATCAAATCTTATTATACCTTTGTCGACCAATTTGACTCAAGTAAATTTTTAAAATCAGCAGAAAGCTATTTTAAATCGAGTACAAAAGAACTAGATAAACTTAGAAACGTCAATTAATATGGCTTATAGAGACAGTACAGCAGAGAGAACTACAATTACTAGAAATATTGTTGATTTAGAAGAGAAAACAGGAAATGTTTACAAATCAATTGTGATTCTTTCGAAAAGAGCTAATCAAATAAATGCTGAGTTGAAAGAGGAGTTAACTTCTAAATTAGAAGAATTTGCTTCATCTACAGATAATCTGGAAGAAATTTTTGAAAATAGAGAGCAAATAGAGGTTTCTCGTTTTTACGAAAGATTGCCTAAGCCCGGTGCAATGTCAATGCAAGAATACGAAGAAGACAAAATTTACTGGAGAAAGCCAGATTCTGAGACTAACTCATAAAACATTATGCTCAACGGCAAGAAAATAATTCTAGCTGTTTCGGGTAGTATAGCCGCTTATAAGTCGGCCTTAATCACACGTTTATTAATTAAAGCTGGAGCTTCTGTCAAAGTAATTATGACCGGAGCTTCCGAAGGTTTTATAACTCCATTAACACTTTCTACTTTGTCTAAAAATCCTGTTTTAAAGGATTTTACAAAGGATGAGGATTCAGGAGAATGGAATAATCATGTAGAATTGGGGTTGTGGGCAGATGCAATTATTGTTGCTCCTGCTACAGCAAATACAATGGCAAAAATGGTTTCGGGTCATGCTGACAGCCTTTTATTAGCAGTCTATTTGTCTGCTAGATGTCCAGTTTTTGTTGCTCCTGCAATGGATTTAGATATGTACCAACATGAATCAACCCAAAAGAATTTAAAAATACTTATTGAAAGAGGTAATTTTATTATTCAACCGGAATCGGGTGAGCTCGCCAGCGGGTTGATTGGTGAAGGAAGGTTAACAGAACCAGAACATATTCTGGAATTCTTAAATAAGTACTTTGCTGAGAAAGCATCTCTTTATGGCTTAAAACTTATGGTATCAGCTGGTCCTACGCACGAGCCAATTGATCCAGTTCGGTTTATTGGAAACCATTCTTCAGGGAAAATGGGGTTTGCATTAGCAGAAGAAGCAGTAAAAAGAGGTGCAGATGTGACTTTAATTGCTGGTCCTGTTAGCTTGGAAACGCCACATGGTGTAAAAAGAATAAATGTAAAAACGGCTCAAGACATGTTTAATGCCTGTACAGTTAATTTTGATAGGCAAGACATAATTATAATGGCTGCTGCTGTAGCAGATTACGCGCCTATTGAAATAGCTTCCGAAAAGGTTAAAAAGAAAACTGAGGGCTGGAATATTGAGTTGAAGAAAACGAAAGATATTTTGGCTTGGATCGGACAGAACAAAAAAGTGAATCAAAAATTAATTGGTTTTGCTTTGGAAACCGAAAATGAACAAGCAAATGCATTCGG
>Ga0206130_10007101_pt1 | contig 12537 bp, 10 predicted proteins | sample Helgoland_Spring_9_FD_148637 | JGI IMG/M metagenome (GOLD analysis project Ga0206130, IMG submission 148637) | Pelagic subsurface seawater microbial communities from Kabeltonne, Helgoland, North Sea - Helgoland_Spring_Bloom_20160512_1 | ecosystem: Environmental > Aquatic > Marine > Epipelagic ... | reverse complement strand
CAAAAAAACCCGGCGCAACGCGCCGGGTTTTTTATGTTTTTTTTCTTCTGTGTATTACAGCGCTTTAATCCAAAGCTTACCACCATACTGTCCATTGAAACCACTATTCTGTGCTTGTTTCGCTGATTCGTAGTTGTTGAACTTTAATAAGAAGACATAGTACATATTGTTTCCTGGATCTTGGAATACATCCGAAGCTACACCTTGCTTGCTTAAACGTGCTTGAAGTTTGTTTGCATTAGTAACAGAACCAAATACACCGGCAGTTACATAATAACCACGCGAGCCTGCTTGAACATTACCAGCGTACTGGTTTGGATCGTAGCCTTTAATATTGCTTTTCACCTGTCCACCTTGTGGCGTTTGCGGATACGTTGTTGCTGGATATGTTCCTTGATTGTTTGAACCATTCGCACCACCGTTTCCGCCTGCTACGTTTGAATTCATCGAACCATTTGCATTCACTGCATTACTTGCTGCCTCAGATGCTGCTTGAGATGCTGCCTCACTAAGTTCTCCTTTGAGATTCTCTTTTTCAGCATCGAAAAGTTCTTTCTGCTGAGCAGAAACCTCATCCTTGAATTCGTCAAGACGGTCGTTCAAAAGGTCTTCAAGATCGCCAGATTGACGACGCTGACGATCCTTCAATTTTTTGAGCTCGTTCTCCAATCGCTTATCTTTTTTGCTTTCGCCGAAGGAATAACGCATCATAATCTCATGCGAATTACCCAATGCAAAACCGTAAGTGTTTAAAGAGAAGTCATATGCATAACCCATGGTGATGTTTTCCGTCAAATGCACTCCGGTATTTGCCGTTACCGCATAAGAAGAACGGTAGGCTGCTCCTATGAAGAAGTACTCTTTGTGGTTAAACATTAAACCCGCATCCACTTGCGGAATAGTCACCTCATTTGCACGAACAGTGACAAAAGGACTTAAGGTCATGAGACCCTTTTGCAAATTCACATCGTACTGTGTATTCACTACATAGTGACGCATGTATTGGTACTGAAATGGGCTGATCACATAATTGTCTGAAAAGTCGACCTTCGGCGCCAAAATATTAGGTACGGCCGCACCGAATGAGAAATCGCCGAACTTGAGATTAAACCCAAAGTTTAAATCAAATTTCCCTCTGTTTAATGCAGAAAACAACACTGGATCTAAATCATCCTGTACTCGAATGCCACCCACGTTTATAGTATTGTTTACATAGCCTGCACCTAGACCTAAGCTAAGGCTGTTTTGATCCGTGAATTTGACATGCCAAGCGTAAGAGCCGTAGAATCCTGCGCGCGAAACAATATCAGTTACATCGTTGAACGCATATCCGCTATACCCAAACTTAAGGTCTTCGCGATTGCCATTGAACGCCATAAACTGTGTTTCGGGAGCGCCCTGAATATCGGTCCATTGACGTCTATTCAATACGGTAATCTCTGTTTTCCCTTCAAGGCCACTGAAGGCAGGGTTAAAGAGATGTGCAGTATTCAAATAATTTGAAACTAAGGGAAGTTGCTGAGCTTGAGCTGTCCAACCCGTAACAACTAATGCGAGTGTAAATACTAACTTTTTCATGATTAGAAGTTGTTTAAGATGGTTACTGCCGATTTCACCCGTATCTCATTATTGTGGGTCAACACAAAATAATACGTTCCGTCCTCGAGTGCAGAACCACCATCGGTTGTTCCACCCCATGCGTTGTTGTAAACCTCCTGGTTGAATACTGGTGTTCCCCAGCGCGTGTATACGGTAAATTCACAATCGTCTCCTGCAGTGATGCCACTAAGATCCAGTACATCATTACGTCCATCGCCATTCGGCGTAATGACGTTTTGAATGTTTCCGTAGGTAGTGGAATAAATAATTGCAGAATCTTGCTCAATAACGAATACCTGCACGCTCGCTGTGTCCTCACATCCATTGAGATCTTCAACTTGTATGAAGTACGTTATTGTATCGACAGAAGGCAAAGCCTCTGTGCTTGAAGACTGCTGGTTACTGTAATACGACGGCGCATCGGCAAACCAATAGTAGGATATGCCACCCGTTGCTGAAAGAACTGTCGATTCTCCTGGAGAAATTACCGGCGGATTAGCAGATGCAGAAGCAACTAACGTATAATTGTAAATGTCTAACGTGTCAACCGTAATACATTGGTTTATTCCAATGGCTTCAATCACATATTGACCTGGTACAGAAAGGAAGTTCTGTTTTCCAGTATAAAAACCACCATTCCAAGCAAAGTTCAACGCGTTGCTTTGCAGACTCACTAAAACGCTATCGTAAACACATATACCCAAAGAATCTCCCGGTTGAATGAGTATGGTCGGGAAATTCACAAAATTGATGGTCTGTTCGTTGGTAATAAATGAACAAGCCTCATTCGTTACGAATAATCTATAATCCGCCGTATCGGCTACGATAGAGGTATCTACTACCATCCAAGGCATGGTGTCATTAGCTAAATTCAACCAACTGTTAGATCCAGAAGGATAGGCGATTTGCCATTGGTATTCCCAAGTGCTGCCTAATACCGTATCCTGTGCAGTAAGTAGCGCTGAATCCGTTAAACACAACGTACTCGACGGTAAGCTTTGCCATGGCCAATTCTGGACTACTGTTGAGGTAGCAGGGATAGTATCGACAATTACAGTGAAGACTTTTGAAGTATCCTTACAGCCGCCTGGTAATGAGGTTACCTCCAAATACCAAGTTCCAGAAGTATCGACGGTAATTGAATTTAATGTGTCGTCCTGCACCGGGTATAGCACTGGTTGACCGAATATGTTTACGCTGTCATCCTTTAACCACTGGTATTCAAAACCTAAGATTCCTGGAGCTGGAAAACCAAAATGTTCTAGTGTCGCAATCGTCCCTTTACACATGCGAATGGAATCAATACCGACAAAATTAATTCCCGCACCACCCTGCGCAAAAACTGCAGCTGAAGGCAAATACGAATTCACTACTGTATCCATTGAAGTCCCATCACAAAGGTTAGAACTCACTTCCACTCCATAGGTTCCGGATGCAATCACGAAAAGTGTATCTCCCGTTTCCCCTGCAATTGGGGCACCGCCACTAAGCCATTGGTAGCTATACGATTGACCAGTAGGAGGTGCGTCAACTACAAGTAAGGCAGTATCACCTTCACAGAAGGTTAGCTCACCGGCCTTGTCAAACCAATTGAACGCTGAAAATCCTGTCTGCGGATTGGCACCGATTATTACATTATTAATGGTATCACTGACTAAAACTGGATTAGAGCTGAGCATTCTAAATTTATACACGCCTTGCGTTGCATTATCAGGCACGAGCACATCTATTTCATTTCCTATGCTAACTCCGTAGGCCAACAATGCGTTGGTACTAACGAAATTTCCAGAGAAGTTTCCACTGGCATCACTCATTTCAACTGAAAATGTGTTTCCGATGTTGAATGGCGAGGTGATATCAAAGCTGAATACAATAGTATCCGCCTGGCAGGCTTGCAAACTTAGAGATTCATTCGAAGTGGACTGGGAATAACCAGACCAAGCGAATCCGAAGAGTGCCAATGAGAGTATAAGTTTTCTCATATCAGGTATTTGGGTTAATAATTAGAGCACTAACAAAAGTTAAGCTCATATTGTTGCTAATTTCGCACTTGAAAAGCAATAACCGTGCTACGTTTACTCAATTATCCCGTTATTCTATCAACAATCTTGCTGTTATGACATCTATTGAATTCAATAAAATCAAAGCCGAACTCTTAAAAGTAGCACACTTGCGTGGTACATATTTACAGAAATGGACTGTTGAAGTGCTTGACAAGCAGGTACCTTACTACAATTGGACGGGTCTGTATTGGATGAATGACCTTAAAGGCCAATTAGAATTGGGTGCGTATGTTGGTGAGGCAACAGACCACACCAGCATTCCCTATGGACGAGGCATCTGCGGTCAAGTAGCTCTAACAGGAGCAACCTTTGAAGTTCCAGATGTCCAGGCTCAAGATAATTACTTAGCTTGTAGTTTGGCTACAAAAAGTGAGATTGTCGTTCCCATATATTTGGAGGAAAAACTGATTGGACAGATTGATATTGACTCTCATGAATTAGACCCGTTTAAAGCTGAAGACCACGAGCTTTTAGAATGGGTGGCGCAATTCATTGCCGACCGATTATAAACTAGGCGTTCATTCGAATCGCATCGACCGGATTCAAGCGAGCCGCCATCCATGCTGGAACAAAGCCGGAAATCAAGCCTATCAATGCGCTTAAACCAATTCCAACAATAACGTTGGATAAACTCAAAGCAATCTCAAAATCAAAGGCTTTTGTCGCAGCAAATGCCCCTAGAGCAACAAGTACTAGTCCCATAATTCCTCCAATCAAACAGAGTACAACGCTCTCAGTTAAGAATTGGAAAAGGACCATAAAATTCTTCGCTCCAAGCGCCTTTTGAATCCCGATTTCGTTTGTACGCTCTCTGACGCTCACAAACATGATGTTGGCAATACCAAAACCACCAACCAGTATAGAAAATCCTCCGATCACAGTGCCGACCATACCCAACACTCCAAAAAGAGAATCCAACTGATTTTTAATGAGCGACGGATCGTTCAGCGCAAAGTCATCATCCGCTCCAGGACGCAGTCGACGCAAAGAGCGCATTATCCCAGTGAGCTCATCTTTCAATTGGTCTAATGACACACCTGGCTTAGCGCTTACCATAATCAGGTTTTGATCGTTTCGATCGGTATTGACCACAGTGCGAACAAACGTAAAAGGCACAAGCGCTTGACGATCGTAGCTTTGACCGACTAGGCTTTGACCAACTTTTTCAAATACTCCTATTACAGTTAGTTTTTGGCCTTCAATGGTGATGCGCTCTCCTACACAGCTCTCCCTGTAAGGAAAAAGTCCTTCAGCAATATCTGCTCCAATTATACAGTAGGGTCGACCTGCGCTCATCTCTAACTCCGTAAAATAACGGCCTTGGGCAAGCTCAAAATCCCATATTTGCGCATATTCAAAGGTTGTACCTAGTACTTCGATGCCACTCGTGCTATTGCTTTCAAATTTTGCGGTCGTCCCATTTAAAGAACTTCCAAAAGCGATATTTTGAGCATATTGACTGCGTTTACGTAGTAGTTCTGATTCACTTTTCAGCGGGACAGGGCGATTTAGATACTTCCACCAAGCATACTCACCTCCTCCACCCCAAGGCCATTTTTGTATGTACACGACGTTATCGCCTAATTGGCTCACGCTGTCTCGAATGTTCTTTTCTAATGAATCTACTATGGAATAAACAAGGATGATAGCGAAGATGCCAATGGTAATGCCCAATAGGGACAATAACGTACGTAACTTATTCGCTGCCAGAGAAATAACAGCAAACAGAACGCTTTCTCGAATAAGTCTTAATAATAGTAGCAACGCGGTCAGGATTTCCTTCAAAATTAGCAGAATAAAAAGACAATCCCACGGCACGAAAACATTACTTTTGTTTCTTCCATTATTTTTCAAACACACACACGTTGATGCGCATCCAAAACGCCTTAATTTCTGTATTTCACAAAGATGGCCTAGGCCCTATTGTTGACGCCCTCAAAGAGATGGGTACTACGATCTACTCCACAGGAGGAACGCAAGCCTTTATCGAAGATCGCGGCATTGCCGTTGAACGTGTTGAAGATTTGACCTCATACCCTTCCATCTTGGGTGGTCGTGTAAAAACATTACACCCAAAAGTCTTTGGCGGAATTTTAGCGCGAAGAGCGCATGAAGGCGATCAAGCACAGATGAGTGAATTTGACATTCCTTACTTCGAGTTGGTAATCGTTGACCTCTACCCTTTTGAAGCAACCGTGGCTTCAGGAGCAGTAGAACAAGACATCATCGAGAAAATAGACATCGGGGGGATTTCTTTGATACGTGCAGCTGCTAAAAACTTCAGCGATTGCTGGATCATTTCGAACATGGGACAGTACCAAGATGCTTTGGCTATTTTACAAAGTGAAGCTGGCGCAACACTTGAGGTTCGTCGCCGCTATGCATTAGAAGCATTCGATGAAAGCAGCCATTACGACACCGCCATTCACCGCTATTTTGCAGGCGATCGTTTAGATTTAAAAATGAGCAACCGCAAGAAACAAACCTTGCGTTATGGGGAAAACCCGCACCAAGAAGCGGCCTTTTTCGGTAACCTAGAAGATGCACTCGAGCAGATTCATGGAAAAGCGTTGAGCTACAATAACCTATTAGACATTGATGCAACGGTCAATCTGATCAGAGAGTTTGACGAGACGACTATCGCAATCATTAAACACAATAACGCATGTGGTTTAGCTACACGCTCCACTCTTGCAGCAGCCTGGGATGATGCTTTAGCAGGCGATCCGGTGAGCGCTTTTGGCGGTGTTATTGCAGCGAACAGAACGGTTGATAAGGCAACCGCAGAGAAAATGAATACATTATTTTTCGAGGTACTCATTGCGCCTGCATACGACGAGGACGCCTTGGAAGTATTACGCTCAAAGAAAAACAGGGTATTACTACTTCTGAAAGATTACGAGGTACCGGCATTTAATGTCCGTACTGTTTTAAATGGAACCCTCGTTCAAGCAAAAGATGCATTGACAGAGACTGAGGCCGACATGGAGACCGTAACAAAATTGGTTCCGACTGAAAAGCAAATCGCCGATATGATTTTTGCAGCGAAAGTCTGTAAGCACACAAAAAGCAATACCATAGTTTTTGCCAAAGACGGACAACTGCTTGCGAGCGGTACAGGTCAAACCTCACGTGTCGACGCATTGAATCAAGCTATTGATAAGGCCGGACGCTTTGGATTTGACCTCAATGGTGCTGCCATGGCATCTGATGCATTTTTCCCATTCCCGGATTGTGTAGAGATCGCTGATAATGCCGGAATCACCTGTGTCATTCAGCCCGGAGGTTCCATTCGTGACAAAGAAAGTATTGCCTATTGTGATGAAAACGGAATGACTATGGTTACCACCGGAATTCGTCACTTCAAACACTAATTTTTATTACCTTCAGCACATGGGTTGGTTTAGTTTCATGACAGAAGATATAGCGATTGACTTGGGTACAGCCAATACGCTTATCACATATCAAGACAAGGTGGTCGTTGACTCCCCGTCTATCGTTGCGCAAGACCGTCGCACGGGTCAAATCATTGCCGTTGGGCAAGAGGCAAGACAGATGCACGGTAAAACGCATGAAAATATTAAAACCATACGACCCCTGAAAGACGGTGTGATTGCAGATTTCGAGGCATCTGAGCACATGATTCGTGAACTCATAAAGAGTATCCCTTCCTTCAAAAAGCGTTTATTCCCGCCTAGTTTACGAATGGTAGTTTGTATTCCTTCGGGGATCACGGAGGTTGAGAAGCGAGCTGTAAAAGATTCTGCAGAACGTGCAAACGCAAAAGAAGTATACCTGATTCACGAACCCATGGCAGCCGCTGTAGGAATAGGCGTGAATGTTTTGGAACCGAAAGGTAATATGATCATTGATATCGGTGGCGGAACGACAGAAATCGCGGTACTGGCCATGGGCGGCATTGTATGTGATAAGAGTATTAAAGTCGCTGGTGATGTATTTACCAATGATATTGCACTATATATGCGTGCTCAACACAACCTTTATGTTGGTGAGCGAACAGCAGAAAACATCAAAATTGCGGTTGGTGCAGCTCAAGAAGAGTTAGATGAAATTCCAGAACCTTATTCTGTTCAAGGACGTGATCTTCTTTCTGGAAAACCAAAGCAAGTTGAGGTTACCCACATGGAAGTGGCACGTGCCCTTGAGAAAAGTATTACACGTGTTGAAGATGCCGTAATGGAAGCGTTGAGCAATACGCCTCCAGAATTGGCAGCAGATATCTACAACAGCGGAATCTATCTTGCTGGCGGAGGCTCAATGCTTCGAGGTCTAGATAAACGTATTTCGGCGAAAACAGACTTACCTGTTTATGTTGCTGAAGATCCATTGCGTGCTGTCGTTAGAGGAACGGGTATCGTGTTGAAAAACATCGAACACTTCAAGACGATATTAGAAAGCTAAATAAAACACTACTATGCGGCAACTGATACTTTTCTTGGCAAAGTATCGAAGCACTCTGTTGCTCATAGTGTTCGTACTCATTGCGCTATTGCGCCATTCGCTTAAAAATCCAGCTGCGGAACATAGATTAAACAATATGGGCTTCGGTGCAGTCGCTGGTATACACGATGGTTTATCTAGCTGGAAGCAGTATTGGCGACTCGAGGCAATCAACGAAGAATTGGCCCGAGAGAATGCGAGACTTCGCTCTGGAGGAACAAGAGCCTCTGTAAATCATTTTTCGAATTCTACAGACTACGATTTCATACCGGCACGAATCGTGGATTATTCGTACACTAAAAGAAATAATTACATTATTGTTCATGCAGGTCGCAGGGATGGTATTCGTCCAGGAATGGGCGCAATGACCGCAAATGGCTGGATAGGCTCGGTTGTTGAAGTCAGTAATGCGTACGCCCATATTACGCCAATATTGCACAGTAAAGGAAATATTGGCGCTCGCATTTCAGAAAAGGGCTTGGGGGAATTACACTGGGACGGAACCGATCCTTCGTGGGCAACACTCTTCGATATACAACGTGAGAACCGACCCATGCCTGGTGATAGTGTGTATAGTTTTACGCGCACCTCTGTGGGACCGTCTACATTGACTGGTACTGTGATTAGTGCCGTTCAAAACAATGAGGATCTTACGTGGACAGCGAAAGTCGCGCTAAGCGCAGATTTTAAAAACATGAACTGGCTCTACATCAGTAAGTTGAAAGATGTGGAAAGTTTAGATTCATTGCAAATACCAGCCTTATGACCATCGTGAAAAACATATTTTGGCTAGTATTAGTGCTTCTTGTCCAATGGGGGTTTTTGCAGGATTTACCATTAACGGTCTATGGCAATCCGTATCTCTATTTGTGGTTTTTTCTTTGGCTACCTTTTGGTGTAACTCGTATGGGGCTTTATGCAATAGCTTTTGCAGTTGGTACCATTATGGATGCCTTTGAACAAAGTGGTGGAGCTCATACTTTAGCTTGTTTGGCATTAGTCACAGCAAAACCTTGGGTAGAGAATGCGCTGATTGGCTACAGGAAATCGGACGACAGCGAAGGTGTATCGCATCTCGCATTAGCACCCTATTTAACAACTTCATCAGTACTGGTTTTGCTACACCACAGTATCCTCTTTACAGCAGAGAATTATGGTTTCGACAACCTTGTACTGCTTGCCGTAAGAATTATTGTCTCTAGTCTAATAACCTTAGTCTTACTCGCTATTACTCACGCCTTATTCTCGAAGAAATATGCCGCGTAGTAGTGCTTTTTACTTGGGTCTAACTTTAGTCGGTTTACTCTTCTTGTATAGACTTTTTCAGGTGCAAGTCATCAATGACGACTATGCCGCAAGGGCTGAGCGCAACGCTACAGCAGCCGAAAAGCTTTATGCCCCTAGAGGATATGTGTACGATAGAGATGGCCGGCTTCTCGTAGGGAATAGCCCAGCATACGATTTAATGGTCAGCCCCTATTTAATTAAGGATTTGGATACAGCGGCCCTCGGAAGTCTTTTAGATCTTGAGGTAGCAATAATCAAAGAGCAACTAGAAAAGGCGAAAAACTACAGTTATTTTCGGAGTAGTATGTTCATGAAAATGCTCTCGAAATCTACCTATACACAGATTAAATCAGAACTAAAAGCATTTCCAGGATTCTACGCTTCAAAACGGATTCTCAGAAACTATCCGCATCAAACTGGCGCGAATGTAGTCGGGTTTATCGGGGAAGTCAATACTGATTTTATTCGTGCCAACCCGTCCTATTCTCAAGGAGATTTGGTAGGCAAAAGTGGAATAGACAAGAGTTATGAGGCCGTTTTAAAAGGAACACATGGCAAGCGCTATTTTACAGTGGATCACAGGAACCGAAGACTGGGTAATTGGAAAGAAGGCGCGCACGATGAGATGCCAGTTCCTGGAAGAGATCTAGTCAGTAGCATAGACCTTGAACTGCAGCGGTATGGAGAAGCACTAATGGCAGGAAAACGCGGTTCTATAGTAGCTATAGAGCCAGAAAGCGGTGAAATTCTTGCTCTCGTCACCGCTCCTAGTTACGATCCTAACGAATTGGTCGGTCGATTGCGCAGTAAGAATTATACGCGCATGTACTATGATAGTATCAACAAACCGTTGTTCGATCGCGGTATCTTAGCGGAATATCCACCGGGATCACCGTTTAAACTCATAGGTGCATTGGTGGGGCTGGAAGAAGGTGTCATTACTCCTAAAACTTCCATAACCTGTTATGACGGATTCCATTTCGGATCACTACACGTGGCCTGTCATTGTAAAGGGGGGACTTTAGCGTTAAACGAAGCTATATCTGAGAGCTGTAATAATTACTTCTGTACAATCTACCAAAGGACCATTGATAAGAACGGCGATGCGCATGCAGGAATGGACCGCTGGAGCGAACACGTTAAAAGCTTCGGTTTAGGTACTTTTCTAGGGAATGATCTACCAACTGGACGGAAAGGTCTTATTCCTGATGCGAATTATTATGACCGTTTTTTAGGTTATACAACATGGAAAGGAGCTACTTCTGTTTCAAATGGTATTGGGCAAGGAGAATTGGTCGCAACCCCAATCCAATTGGCTAATATGACTGCGGCCATTGCAAACCGCGGCTATTACTATACCCCTCATATCATTAAAGAATCGGACCACGGTCCCATTGATTCAGCATTCATTACTCCACAACACACGACTATTGCACCAAAACATTTTGATGTAGTCATTGACGGAATGTATGCGGTTTTTGAACGTGGTACAGCCAAAGGCTCACGAATACCGCATATCAAACAATGCGGTAAAACGGGTACTGCGCAGAACCCACACGGGCAAGACCATAGCATTTTTGTGAGTTTTGCGCCAAAGGATCAACCTAAAATTGCATTGGCAGTTATTATTGAAAATGGTTATTGGGGATCTCGCTGGGCAGCACCAATTGCAAGTTTAATGACCGAAATGTACCTAACTGATACAATTACACGTCCCGCATTAGAAGAACGTATGTTTCAAGGTGACCTGCACGAAGAATACCGTCAACAACACGTTGCCATTTACGGAGAAGACAGTACCTATCAAGCAAATTTTTGATGGCTAGAAACCGTAGAAATAGAAACCGGCTTAAGATTGACCCTGTTGTGGCGATCATCTACACAGTACTCGTTTTTTGGGGCTGGCTGAGCATTCATTCTGCGGTATATAATGAGGAAGCAGCTTCTTTGTTTAACCTTTCCCAAGAATACGGAAAGCAATTACTTTTCATCGGTGGGAGTTTCATCATTATTCTAGGCATTCTCCTATCTAATTACCGCTTATGGACCAATTTCGCTCCATTCTGGTACATTTTAACCCTCTTACTTTTAATCGGAGTGCTCTTCGTAGGTAAAAAAATAGGCGGTGCACGGAGCTGGTATGCTTTGGGCTCCTTTAGCCTTCAACCTTCAGAAGTTGCAAAGTTTGCTACAGCATTAATGCTCGCATTTTATTTAGGTCAGTCCCGGACTAACATGAAACTTTGGTTGCATAGGCTAATCGCTGCTGCCTTATTCTTAATTCCAGGATTCCTTATTGGACTGCAACCTGATTTAGGCTCTACACTTGTCTATCTAAGCCTCCTTCTTGTACTTTACCGTGAAGGGATGCCAGGTTACTATATCGGTGCGGCGCTTGCTCTCGTAGCACTGGCTATAATTGGCTTATTACTACCCTTACGAACTGCGCTAGTCGTTTTGGGCAGTATCTCACTTTTACTGTTCTTCCTTCTTCCGAAAAAACGGGGACCTATTGCTGCTAATGCATCTCTTTTCTCCATTGCAAGCGCCACAGTCTTTGCTGTAGGTCAAGTTATGGAGCGCGTTCTCGCTCCGCACCAACAAATACGTATCAAAGTACTGCTTGGACTAGAAGACGACCCTACCGGTGCTGGATATAATACACTTCAAAGCCTCATTGCTATTGGATCAGGTGGCTGGACTGGTAAAGGCTATCTAAACGGCACTCAAACAAAACTTAACTTTGTACCTGAGCAGAGTACAGATTACATTTTCTGTACCGTTGGAGAGGAATGGGGGTTCTTGGGAACTGCCCTGCTTATGACATTGTTCGCCGTATTGATTGGTCGAATAATTTGGCTAGCGGACAAGCAAAAAGACACCTTTTCTCGTGTCTATGGTTACAGCGTGGCAAGCATCCTGTTTACACACTGGCTCATCAATATTGGTATGACAATAGGGCTCGTACCCACCATCGGTATACCATTGCCTTTCTTCAGTTATGGTGGCTCGTCCTTATGGGGCTTTACCATTTTACTCTTCATCTTTGTGAAGCTTGACGCTGAACGCTGGAACCGCCTATCGTAACAGGCCTTACACAAAAAACGCGAGCCGATGCATATGCATC
>Ga0206130_10007098_pt1 | contig 12541 bp, 10 predicted proteins | sample Helgoland_Spring_9_FD_148637 | JGI IMG/M metagenome (GOLD analysis project Ga0206130, IMG submission 148637) | Pelagic subsurface seawater microbial communities from Kabeltonne, Helgoland, North Sea - Helgoland_Spring_Bloom_20160512_1 | ecosystem: Environmental > Aquatic > Marine > Epipelagic ... | reverse complement strand
TATTCAACCCTTGTTGTCGTCAATGATATTGATAAAGCACTATCCGAAATTGCACGCGTTCTAAAACCTGGCGGTACCGCCATAATAGACATGATGGGGTCAAAAAACTTATCCAGCCATTATTGGGAAAATTACTATCAAAAAAGATGCGATATGGGGATTAATACGTTTCCTTATAAAACTCTATGCTCAAAGATGGAGAATCTTGGGTTAGATACTCTTTCGTCAGAGGCCATAGGATTTACCGATCAATGGAAATACATGCCCATTATTGGTCGCGCAAAATTTATCCATAAATTATTTCACAGCGGTTCTGGTAAACCCGATTTAGATTCCAAAATAAGCAATTGGTCAATTTTAAAGCCCTATGCCAATCGCTGGTTTTTTAAGGTTACGAAATCTTAGTCAAAATCTTAGTCAAAATTCTTAATTAAATCTTCAGTCGCGCGCTCGGTGTCAAACCAATCGATGTGGGATTGATCCGCCATTGAATAATCATGACCACCTTGATTCATATCAATATATTTCAATTGATGTTTTCGAGCCTGGGATTGTATGTATTTTTGAACATCATCCCGTTTTTGATCATTGCTATAAAGCATATTTCCCAGCGGTGGCCGCACAAGAAATAACCGCACATCATTATTTTTTGTATAAGCGATAATATCTTGGAATGCCTGTTTATCATTTTCGTTCATCTCACTTGATGAATATTGGCTGATAAGCTGTTCTGTCTCATCAACAAAATGGCGAATATATGAAGATTGCTTTTTATCAACAATCGTATGGCGATAGCTAACTTGACCATCACCATGCAAATATTGACCATAATCTGAAGACTGATAAGCCATCATAAGATGATCCAGATCATATGGCCCTTTTATCATCCAATCTTTTACATTTTTAATTGTTGTTTTAGAAATTTTTGGATAACCAAATGGAAAAAATATTTTTTGTAAATTCGCACCGACCCAACCATTCCACAATGTTTTTTCAGCCGTGTATAACTTAAAATAACGTTGCAATAAGGTATCTTTCTTTTCGCTGTTCTTTTGTAAAAACTGATGCGTTGATACCTCTAATAATAAATACTCAGGCGGTTTTATGCTTTTCAAATAGGCGTAAAGCTCGGCATAGCTATTCCCCAAATTGCCTAAGTTAAACGCCTTTAACCCAAAATGCTCACCAACTCTATCAGCACTAAAATTAGCCATCATCCGTGATGTTCCTGCCATTAAAACGCCGTGCGAATTATCAGGATTTTTGTTTATATTCATCCGATCAATAAGGTGTTTTTTAATCGCATATGATTGAGAATAATCATTTCGAAAAACATCTCGATTCAAAATAGCTTCAACCGTGAACATAGAAACATTCACAATCGCAAGAAAAAGCAGAATGAAGATTGCAAAACGAGTTTTAAAATTGGAAATAGATAAAATCACTGCCCTCTCCTGCTAAAATTAAAATAAGCGCAAATAAAATCCCGACCCGTAAATAGGTTTCCCATGGGTGATTTTTGCGATAATCAATTGATTTAATTGCGTGTTCAAAAACCAAGAAACAACCAAATAATGCTATATAGGGTAACGCTGTTAAAAAGCCTTTGGGGATAACACCTTGTGCGCCACCCAAAGCCATAACGCTCCACATTTCCATTGTCGTTGACAAATCTTCTGCACGAAATGGCACCCATAAAAACACAACAACAACAAAAGTCATTGGAACAAAAATAGCAGTCGGAATATTGACGGTATTCTTTATTTTTTGAGACAGATAAACAAATAGTCCATGTAACCCACCCCAAACAACAAATGTCCAAGCCGCGCCGTGCCATAATCCACTGACTAAGAACACAATCAATATATTCCCGATGTGGCGAACTTCTGTGCTTCTGTTTCCACCTAAAGGAATGTAAACGTAATCACGAAACCATTCTGACAATGATATGTGCCAACGTCTCCAAAAATCATCAATACCACGTGCAAAATAAGGATGATTAAAATTTTCCATTAATCGAAAACCAAACAAAGCCGCCAACCCAATGGCAATTTCAGAATACCCCGCAAAATCACAAAAAATTTGAATGCTGAATAAAAATGCACCAAACCATGCTGTTACCATGCTCATTTGATCAACATCCGTTGCAAAAATACTGTTCACAACCGGTGAAATATTATCCGCGATGACAAGTTTTAAAAAGAAACCTCGCGCAATGCGATGTAATCCCCAATTAAAATTATCTGTATAATTTTGCTTTGGTTTAACCAATTGAGGCAGAAACTGTGTTGATCTGACAATCGGCCCCGCCACCAACTGAGGAAAGAAGGTAACATATAAAGAAAAATCTTTTAGTTTCGCCGGCGCGCTGTTCCCTCTATAACAATCAATGAGGTAACTCATCCCTTGAAAAGTATAAAACGAGATACCAAGCGGCAGAATAAGGCTGTTCAATATTTCAGGTGAAGGCGCAAATTGACTCCAGAAAAAGACTGCATATTTAAAAAAAGCTAACGGCAGTAAATTTAAAATTAATGCCAACACAAAGAGCGGTTTGTTAGTGTTCTTATACACATGTCTTGCGGTTACAAAATTTATTAAAACCGTATATAGAATAAGAACGATCCCTGGAGGAAACCAAAACCCGTAAAAAAACAGACTGGAACCAAGAAGTAATGATTTTTTCGTTTCATTGTTCTTTAATGACCAATAGATAATCAATAACAGAACAATAAAGGGAATAAATATGGGATCAACGAAATTCAAGACGTTTGGCTCTTTTGCATTGTTTTGAAACAGCCTATAGTGTATCCACTAAAATGACCATGAAAAACAAAAAAATAAACATTCACATTATTGTTGGTGCGCGCCCTAATTTTATGAAGGCGGCCCCGATATATAATGCGTTGTCCGTATGTGGTTGGGCGACCCCTACCTTGATCCATACAGGGCAACATTACGATGTAAACATGTCTGATATTTTCTTTACTGATTTAGGCATGCCTGAACCTGACCACCATCTTGGCATTGGCGGTGGATCACATGGTGAACAATTAGGCAAAACCATGATGGCATACGAAAATCTTTGCCACGAAAACAGACCTGATTTCGTTATGGTTTTTGGTGATGTGAATGCCACAATCGCTTGTACACTTATGGCATCACGCATGCAAATACCCTGTGGCCATATTGAGGCCGGATTGCGTAGCCGAGACATGCAAATGCCAGAAGAAGTGAATCGCATTTTAACAGATCAAATTTCAGATATTTTATGGACGCCATCAACTGATGCGGATGTGAATTTGAAATCCGAAGGCATAAACGATCATAAAATTAAAATGGTTGGAAATATCATGATCGATTCCCTTGTCAGTCTCCGTCCAACATTTGAAACAAGTTCAATCTTTAGTGATCACAATATCAACAAAGGTGAATACACGTTGGCAACGATTCATCGCCCATCAAATGTTGATGATAAAGCGGATTTAGAAAAAACTGTTAATACACTGATCCAAATCGCAGATCGCGTAAATCTTGTTTTCCCTTGCCATCCACGAACGCAAAAGAATTTAGAAAAATTCAATATGATGAATCAGGTTGCCAATCACGATAATATTCTGGTTCTTGATCCACTGGGTTATAAAGATTTTATGGCCTTGGTATCACATGCAAAATGCCTCATTACCGATTCTGGCGGAATACAGGAGGAAACAACTTATCTTGGTGTTCCCTGCCTGACCTTACGCAATTCAACAGAACGACCAATCACCCTTGATCAAGGCACTAATATTTTAACGCCGCCTGCCCATATGCCTGATAATGTTATTAAGGCGCTCGATATTATACTGGGTGGAGACACAAAATCGGGTCAGTGCCCTCCATTATGGGATGGAAACACAGCCACACGAATTGCAGATCACTTAAAGGAATGGTTCGATGCCCGTTCATAAAATATTATCTGCGCTTAAAAACCCAAAACAAACGAGCATAAAAATTCAGGCGAAATATGCGCCCGAAAGATTTTATGAATCGTATTCATCTAAATGTAAAAACACTGGAATTACAGAACCCCTATTTATCCTGTCTTTTGATTGCGACACTGAAAAAGATATAACCGTTGCATGGGACATGCACTCACAACTGATGGATATGGGCATACAATCTGTATATGCCGTTCCAGGTGAACTTCTTCAAAAAGGTGAAAAAACTTATAAAAAAATATTAGATAGCGGTTCCGAATTTATTAATCACGGGTATAAAGATCACACCTATTTCGATCAAAATCTTGGATATCAGCGGAGCTGCTTCTTCTACGACCAACAAACAAAAGATATAGCTGAAAACGACATTCGCCGTGGACACGAAAATCTAGAAAAAGTTTTAGGTGTATCAGCAAAAGGTTGGCGGACACCGCATTTTGGTACATTTGAAAAACCTGCGGATCTTCAATTTCTTCACGGTATCTTAAACGATCTAAATTATAACTTTTCAACATCATCAAAACCTCATTATGGGTGGTCACACGGCCCTATATTTAACGATTATGGATTGAAAGAGATCCCCGTTACTGCAATGACTAAAAACCCAACGGCTATACTCGACAGTTGGGCTTTTTTCGAAGCACCGGACAAAATCTATGATGGATCTGATTATTTAAATGAAGTTCAAAACCTGACAAATATTATTAGCAACAGACCATGGCTAATTAATCTCTATGCCGATCCTTTACACATTTACGATAAGCCAGATTTTTTCAAAGCGATGAAACACCTTGCAAATCACACAAAATCCATTCAATTTAACGACTTTACAATAATGACGGAGCAGCAAAAAAATGCAGCCTAAAATAATCGGTCTTTATTATGACCCTAATTCTGACACACCATTGAAAAAGACGACGTCCATTTTTCAAAAAATATTACGAAAATATCACACGGCTATACAATGGCGATCCAACCCACGTCCAGAAGATTATATGAGGTTGCTTTTTGAAAGCCAGTGCGAAGGCTCTGAATTCATATCTTTGAAAACATCCTCTGACACCCCTGATTTAAAAGATTACGATCAAGTTATCTTACTGTATCCTGACTCAATCGGACTTGGTTTTTCAAAACTGGAAAAACACTGTTTAACGAATACATCAAACGGAACGGATATTATGGCACTCAACGGCCGAAAAAGATTATTTAAACTGGACACAAAAACGTTATATCGTTTGCGTTTTAAACGTTTTATCGAAAGATCATTACTGCCTGAGCTTTTATTTATGGCTGTGTTCATTATTATCACACCATTCTTGTGGGCGATTGACAGTTTAAGGGGGCGCGCATGAGCCAAAATATAAAACCTAAAAAAGATATTGAAAACTGGTGGGCTGACAACCCCATGACATATGGTGACACACATGGAACCGTTGATTATGCGCATCAAGACAACGTCAAATTTGGAACAAAAGAATTTTTTGAAACCGTTGACCAAACCTTTTATGAATGGAACGCGCCGTTACACGACAATGATATTCCTTTTTCAAAAATTTACCCCTATGGACGATATAAAGGGAAGAAAGTTTTAGAAATTGGGTGTGGCATGGGAACCATGGCGATGAATTGGGCAAAACAAGGCGCCCATGTTACTGCAGTTGATCTTAACCCAGTTGCAATTGAGCAAACAAAAAACAGATTTAAGTTGCATGATCTGAAAGGCACAATCAAACAGTGTGATGCCAATATTCTAGATTTCAAAGATGAGAGTTTTGACTATGTGTACAGCTGGGGCGTTTTACATCACTCACCTGATTTAGAGAAATCTTTAGATGAATTATTCCGCGTTTTGAAAACGGATGGCGAATTTGGGATCATGCTTTACAATCGACACTCATTTTTACATTGGTATATGACCGAATTTGTTGAAGGATTTTTGCATGATGAATACCATCATTGCTCTCCGCTAGAACTAGCTAGTCGTTACGGAGATGGCGCGCGTGAGGAAGGAAACCCACACACATGGCCAATCACAAAATCTGAAATCAAATCATATTTTGAAGAAAAGTCTAATTATCAATCCAGGTTGCTGGGCACAGATATGGATCATATATTCAGTTATATGCTACCTGGCCTTTCATCGGTAATTCCAAAAGCCTTATACAAGCCATGGGCACGGCGTTTTGGCTGGAGCCATTGGATTACCGGAGTAAAGAAAGAATCATAAAATATGTGCGGAATTGTTGGCATTATCGGAGATTTAAGTCACGACAACTTGCACCAAAAGATAACCGCAATGAATAATGCGCAACGGCATCGTGGCCCTGACGAAGATGGCGTTCATGTCGATGATGGTTTCGCAATGGGAATGGTTCGGCTTAGCATCGTTGATTTAACTGGTGGCACACAGCCAATATGGACAGGTGATCAAGACGGTCAGGGCAATGGAATTGTTTTTAATGGCGAGATATATAATCACAAATCTCTTCGCGAAAATTTGCCTGATCACATCACCTTTAAAACGAATAGTGATACAGAAGCCCTTCTTCACACTATCGATCAAAAGGGTATTGATGGCCTGCAAGATCTCAATGGCATGTTTGGGTTTGCCTATTACAATGCGAACGATAACCGCATCATTTTGGCACGCGATCGAATTGGTATCAAGCCGCTTTATTACGCTGATATCGATGGTGTGTTTTATTTTGCGAGTGAGATTAAATCTATAATCAAAGCTCTACCCAAAAAACCAGAAATCAACATGCAAGGCCTAAGTGATTTTCTAACCTATCGGTACGTCCCTGCCCCCAACACAATTTGGAAAAATATTTACAAATTACAACCAGGTCATGTTTTAAATTTTGATATCAAAAACCATCAATATGATATTTCTTGTTATTGGAACAAAACACAGTTCGAATCTGAAAAATCTGACTCATCTCGTAATTATTCGCAGGAATTTGAAGAATTATTTTTAGATAGTGTTAATCAACGTCTTCTCTCATCAGATGTGGATGTCGGGATTATGCTCTCAGGTGGTTTAGATTCATCGGCAATTGGCGCTGCCGCAACATTAAACGGCCATAAAAACCTGCACAGTTTTTCGATCGCCTTTGAAGATGGCGGTGACTATTCTGAATTACCCTATGCGCGTGAAGTCGCAAATCATTTGAATTTCACTCACCACGAAATAACAATTGGTCAAAAAGAGTTTTTAGAGTTTTTGCCTGAACAAGCCTATCACACCGATGAACCATTGGCGGACTTGGCCTCTATACCAACATATTTTGTGTCTAAATTAGCGCGTGAAACGGTGAAGGTTACGCTATCAGGCGAAGGTGCCGATGAAATTTTCGCTGGATATAATATGGATGAAATCCATAAAAAATTCAAATTACTAAAGGCATTATCTGTTCTTCCCCCTTCCGTTCTTAAAAAAATCCCTGTGCCCATGATTAAGAAACTAGGTCGCTCAGGATATGATGATTTTTTAACAAAAAACCCATCTTATATTTCTTATTATTTCAACGATGATGCCAAGAACAGTTTGTGGTCGCATGATTATAATTTAGAATCCAGCGACAAACATCTTAATGATCTTTATTCTGCAACCGCTTCTGCCCATCCTATCGATCAAATGCAAACCGCCTATGTACAATCATGGTTGGTTGAAAATTTATTGATGAAGGCAGACAAAATGAGTATGGCAACCGCGTTAGAATTACGCGTTCCTTTCCTTGATCACCGGATGGTTGAATGGGCAACAACCTTACCTATCAATCAAAAAATTGGCCAATGCCCACAATACACAACAAAAAAAATATTGCGTGATTTTTCTACGCGCCATTTACCTGCTTCAATCATCAATCGCCCCAAGCGTGGTTTTCCTGTGCCGGCAATGAAATGGATAAAAGATGATTTAAACGGTTGGGCTCGCGATATTATATTTGGAAAAAACAGCTCTCTTTTACATTTCATGAATCGCAACGCACTTGAATCTCTTTTTGATGATTTAAATAAAAATAGCGGGAAAATATGGTTACTTATTATTCTTGATCATTGGTTAAAGGCTTATCATGACTAAGGTCCTTTTTTTTACCTATGCTTTTCCGCCGATCAACGCTCCGCGGTCTGTGCAAATTGCGCGCCTGCTAAAACACTCATCTCTTAAACCCAGCATAGTTTATGGACAAGGACATTACGCAGAAGATCAGGATTTGTATTGCGATTACAAAAATTACGTTAAAAAGACCATACGCATTCCATTCACAAAAATGGATGAAACAATCGCAAAAATCCGGCGCAAACAACCATTCGATGTTTTAAAACACTCTGATTTATTTCAATCTTGGTCAATAAAGGCTGCGGATAAAGTTATTAGAGATTTTGATTATGATGTGGTTGTCAGCTTTGGTTCGCCTATGTCCGTTCATTTGGGCGCGCTAAAAATAAAACAAAAAACAAATGTAAAATGGGTTGCGTGTTTCAGTGACCCCTGGTCAGACAATCCTTTTGAAAAACGATCCCCTGCACATCAGCGAAAAATAGAGCGCTATGAGCAGCAGGTCATACAAAATGCTGATTGCGTGTTTTTTAACACACAAGAAACAATTGATCTTGTCATGAAAAAATATGACACAGCACTTTTAGACAAAACAAAAATTCTGCCTCACAGTTACGATCCTGATCTCTATCCAAAGAAAGAGGCAAAAAAAAATGAAAAAATAACATTACGTTATATCGGCCATTTTTACGGAAATCGGTCTCCAGAACCTTTATTAAAAGCACTCCAAAAATTGCCGTCAAATTTACTAAAGAAGATAAAAATCGAATGTTACGGAAGTGTACAACCACACCTGATTGATCAATACTCCGACCTTGTTGGCACAACCGTCTTCTTTAATGATCCCGTTTCGTATAACGATTCCTTGAAATTAATGTCGAGTGCTGATGGCCTTCTTGTGATCGATGCACCAGCGGATCAAAGTGTCTTTTTACCAAGCAAGTTAGTCGATTATATCGGCGCACAGAAGCCTATTTTGGGCATTACACCGCCTGGGGCGAGTCATCGTATTTTATCTGATCTCAACTATCCTGTTGCAAATCCGAACGACACTCAATCAATTGAAAAAATGATTATTGATTTTGTCAAAAGCGAAAATAAAACAGCAACAAAAACAAATCTATTTTCACCTCAATCAGTTGCAGAAACTTTAGAACAGCAAATCACTTTACTCGTTTAAAAACAAAGACATTGCATCCATGAGATCCACGAGCAGTTTTCAAATATTCTAACTCGTATCCCTTATCACGATAAAAATTGAAAATTTGTTCTGGCGTTGAAACTTCGAAAGGATATCCACCGATCCAATCAATCCAATCATAAAAAATGGACATGCCACGATCACTTCCCTTATATCGTTTTAGGGGGTTACGTTTACAAATAATATCATAGACAAAACCACGAGACGTAAAATACAAGGCAAATATTGCAACCATTAACCAACGAACAGGCGTAATTGACCCTGAATATGTTTTTTTAATCCTTGCCCAAACTTTGGAATAAAATCCCTGATCGTTATAAAGTGCTATAAATAACTTCCCGCCCTTTTTAACGTTCAACGTAACATTTTCTAATGCACTCCACATATCACCTGTATGGTGCAATACACCCCAACTATAGACAACGTCAAATTCGTCTAACGTCTTATGATATTTCTTATCCAGGGCTGATCCTTGCGCCACTGACCATCTTTCCTGTTTTGCCTTTTTCAAATCCCGTAAATACTCGGTACATTCAACCGAATCCATATCGTAATCATATGATGTTACGGTCGCACCCATTTTATAAGCCGATAATGATGAAAGACCACTGCCCGACCCAACATCCAGAAATGTTTTGCCTTTCAATGACTTTACCCCTAATGCAGTTTGAATGTCAGTCATGGATGAATCTATACGATCATCTGTAATCGTCTTTACGTATGCTTTCCAGTTTCGTCCAAATTTAAACCGTGTTTCGCTCATAAATTTCTCTCGTCAAAATTTTCTATCAATGCTTTAATACCCTTTAAAGTTAACCATGAAAAGATAAATCGTCTATGTGCGGCATTACAGGGTTTTGGGATCCTAATCATAAAACCACAGATCACGCCTCTGTCATTAAAAACATGACAAAGACGTTAAATCACAGAGGTCCAGATTCAAATGGAACATGGGTGAATTCACAATCTGGTGCAGCCTTTGGCCATACACGCCTTGCCATTCAGGATCTCAGCGTCCATGGCCATCAACCAATGGTCACGAATGATGAAAGCTACGCCTTAACCTATAACGGTGAAATTTATAATGCCGATGATGTCCGCAAGGAATTGCTTGCAAAAGGAATCTCATTCAACGGATCATCAGATACAGAAGTTCTTCTCCATGCCTGCATCACATGGGGTGTTAAGGAAGCCGTTCAAAAAATGATTGGCATGTTTGCTTTTGCCTTTTTTGATAAGAGATCTCAAACAACTTCGTTGGTTCGTGATCGGATTGGCATTAAACCGCTATATTATGGCATTATGGGGAAACAATTGGTTTTTGGATCGGAACTAAAACCATTTCATGCGCATCCCGCAATGGATAAAACCATCAACAGACGAGCGCTCAACCACATGCTTAATCATATGGCTATCCCTGCGCCCTTATCCATTTTTGAAAAAATAAATCATATTGAACCGGCAACGATTCTAACATTTGATCGTGACCTCAACATAACGAAGGATATTTTTTGGTCTTTAAACACATCGCCATCACAACTTTCCTACGATGATGCAAAATCGCAATTGAACGATTTATTGATAGATTCCGTTTCTCGTCGTTTGATTTCAGATGTTCCTATCGGAACATTTTTGTCTGGGGGTGTAGACAGTTCTCTTATCACTGCCATTGCGCAATCTATATCAGATAAACCCATTCAAACATTTTCAATAGGGTTTGATGAAATGGGGTTTAATGAAGCGCCCTTTGCAAAAGATATAGCCAGCCATTTAAATACAAATCACACAGAATTCTATGTCGGATCAAAAGACGCGTTAGAGGTTATTCCGCAATTGTCCACCATGTTTGATGAGCCCTTTGCTGATTCATCACAAATTCCAACATACTTACTTTCAAAGCTAGCGCGCGATCATGTTACCGTTTGCTTGTCTGGTGATGGAGGAGATGAATTATTCGCAGGGTATAGCCGATATCAGAAAATCATGCGGCTTGAAAAATATTTCAAAAACATAACGTCAATAACATCAAGATTGCCTCATATAAATTACGGTGGACGGATGGGTAAATTACATGACTATCTTTCTCAAAACAATATTACAGGTCGATATAATGCCTATAACGCATTATGGCCATTAAAAGAAAATTTGATCGAAGGATACATTCACTCATCCAATAACAACTCATCCGACTTTTCGACGCTCATGGCACTACAACATGATGATCTACATCACGCTCTGCCTGATGACATTCTAACAAAGGTTGATCGTGCCAGCATGGCAATTGCCCTAGAAGCGCGCGTCCCTGTTTTAGATCATCGTATCGCTGATTTCGCTTTTGCATTGCCTGATCATTATAAAGTGAAAGGCAGTGAGCAAAAAATGATCCTCCGCGACGTTCTTTATGATTATGTCCCATGTGAGCTGATTGATCGCCCTAAACAAGGATTCGCTCTGCCCATTTCCGACTGGTTGCGGACTGACCTGCGTGATTGGGCCGAAAATTTATTACAACATGAAAAATTAGAACAAAATGGACTTAACCCTAAACCGATTTTAAAGCGATGGAACGCGCATAAAAATGGTAACAAAAATTATCACCATTCCTTATGGGGTGTCTTAATGTGGCAGGCATGGGCCGAAGAATGGTTGTAAATTAAACGTTATAATAGTCTTTATACCACGCGATAAATTTTGGGATTCCAACTGAAATAGGCGTTGTTGGTTCATACCCCAAATCACGTTGAGATGCCTCAATATCAGCATAAGTTTCCGGAACGTCGCCCGCTTGCATTGGCAGCATATTTTTTATGGCCTCGACACCCATGGCTTTTTCAATTTCGCCGATATAATCCATCAATTTTTCAGATTTGTTATTTCCCAGATTATAAACCTTGTGTTTAACGCCCTTATCATCGGCAATCACATTCGCGTCTAATGATGCGACAACACCTGACACAATATCATCAATAAATGTAAAATCGCGCATCATGTTGCCACGATTAAAAACATCAATAGGTTTACCTTGTCGCATCGCATCTGCAAATAAATACGCCGCCATATCAGGTCGTCCCCAAGGTCCATAAACAGTAAAGAAGCGTAATCCAATAGATTCCGTTCCGTACAGATGAGAGTAGCAATAGCTCATTAACTCGTCTGATTTTTTTGTCGCCGCATATAAAGACACAGGACAATCAACATTATCCTCAACAGAAAATGGTTTTTTTGTATTTCCGCCGTAAACTGATGAGGATGACGCATAAACAAATTTACGAACGTTGCCTGTATGGCGGCACCCTT
>Ga0206130_10007087_pt1 | contig 12551 bp, 12 predicted proteins | sample Helgoland_Spring_9_FD_148637 | JGI IMG/M metagenome (GOLD analysis project Ga0206130, IMG submission 148637) | Pelagic subsurface seawater microbial communities from Kabeltonne, Helgoland, North Sea - Helgoland_Spring_Bloom_20160512_1 | ecosystem: Environmental > Aquatic > Marine > Epipelagic ... | reverse complement strand
TTTTAACGCGCCAACCGGTGCCCGGTTAGCTTAGCTAACTTGCTGGCACTCCAACCAAAGATGATGAAAACCCCTTAACATAAAGGAGTGGGTTCTTTCGTTGTCTGCGGACACAGGATGGCTGATTTTGCTGTAGCGCTTAAAAAGACCTTGAAGCGCATAGCGCGCCTCAAGTCTTGCTAACGGCGCACCAATACAAAAATGTATACCGTGCCCAAAGGTATGGTGGTCAACTTTGCCGCGGTCAAAGCGAAAAGTATCCGCATCTTCATAGTGTGATTCGTCCCGATTCGCGGCGCCCATAATGACCGTCACGACATCGCCCGCTTTGACCTGGGTGCCTGCGATCTCAACGTCCCTGGTGGCCTTACGGGAGACAAAATGTACCGGTGAATCGTATCGAAGAATTTCCTCTATCGCCGCGTCAATTTTTCCCGGGTCAGCTCTTAATGTTTCCCACATTTGCGTGTCACTGGCCAGATAGTTGAGCAAATTACTTAACAGATTGGTTGTCGTTTCATTACCCGCGATCAGCAGCAGCATGCAAAAACCAGCGATATCCTGGTCGCCTAATTGTTCACCCTCTACCGTGGCTGTTGCAATTTTGCTGATCAAATCTTCACCGGGATGACGTCTACGCTCAGGTATCAACGATACAAAATAGCCCATCATCTCCATGATGTCGGGCATACGCTGCGCCATATCTGTTGCTTCCGCTGTTCCCGTTAGCGCATCCGACCAGCGTTTGAAGTCGTCGCTGCGTTCTTCTGGTATCCCCATCAATCGCGAGATGATTCGAATGGGCAACGGAATCGTGAAGGCGTCGGAAATATCAACAATAGACTCGCCTTTGATATCGTCTAGCAGCTCTTCTACAAGGGCTGACACTTCTGCCTCCATTTCTTTTAAGGCGCTGCTGGTAAAGACGCGGTTCACAATGGCTCGAAGCGATGTATGGCGGGGCGGATCGTCTGACAGTAACGGTAAAGCTATTGCCCGCTGCTCGCCCTCACCCATGGCTTTCGACGAAAAAGTTGCCGCGTCTTTTAATACGCCCCTGACATCTTCATACCGCGTGACAATCCACATGTTTGCCTCTTTGTCCCACCAAACAGGTTGCTCAGCTTGCCACTTTTGGTAGGAAGGGTAAGGGTTTTCCAGGATCGCTTGATCGAACATTTTCATGGGAAGTTATGTCTTTTAAGAACGTGTTCCAATTATTCTCTAACCAAGCTTTTCGTGCAAGTATCAACTTGCCAAAACCACAAATATGCCGACGTCACGCAGGGGAAACCTTTTGGTGAAAGCTTCTGGTGCAAGCTTCTGGTGAAAGGTTCCGGTGCAAGCTTCTGGTGCAAGCTTCTGGTGCAAGCTTCTAGTGCAAGCTTCGGGTATTCGCCAACCTGGTGCCTGCCGGCAGCAGGGGGCTATGTCATCTAGCGGCTAATTCGCTTCAATGACACAGCGCGTGGCGTAGCGCGGGGCGTAGCGCGGAACTCTGCCCCGGTCTCCTCGATGCAGTTCACACTGTAGGTCACAAAGTGAAATGAAAGGTTCCTGAACACCGAACGGATGCGTAGAATTTGGTTTTTCCAAGCGCTTCCTAAAATCAACAATGTTTCAGATCCCCACAATACTTAAAAGAACAAGCTGGCGTTGGCCATTGGCACTGACGTTGTTTACCTGCGCGATATTGGGATTATCCAGCGGCGTAAGCCTGACAGAGCGGCCAGATGTTGTCGATGGATCACTACTCGACAAGGCTTACTACAGCCTGGGCCTTTTCGTCGTCGGTGGGCTTGATATTGGATTGCCAACAGGGGGCCCACTGCTGGGCCGTATCTTGCTGTGGATTGCGTATTTTGGATCACCGCTGTTAGCTGCGTCGGCGGTGATGGAAGCCCTGCTTATCGTCATTTCGAAGGAGCGCTGGCAACTACGGCGAATAAAAGATCACATTGTTATTGTCGGGTCTGGGGATCTTACCACCAGTTACCTGCGGGTATTGCGCCAGCAACCCGATTACATTCCGGTGATTGTGGTGGATCACGCCATTGATCCTGTTCGTGAACATGAACTGGCAGAAACCTTTGGCGTAACGGTGATCAAGGGTGACGTGACGCATGATTTCATGCTTCGCAGACTACGCTTACATCGAGTCCGAAGAGTCATGCTTCTGGGCGGCAATGATTTTGTCGCTTTTGAGGCTGCAAGCAAGATCCTGCGGCTTTATCCAAAACTGGCATCACAGATCGTGTTGCATGGCCGCAGTTTAAGGTTTTTACGCGCCATGCAGAATACGCAGATTGCCAACCAAGTGACCTTGTTTAACTCGTACAACCTGGCAGCCAAAGGGCTGGTTAACTCTGCGCTGATAGCTCACTTCAAAAAAACAAATTACCAGGACACCGTGGTCATCGCTGGTTTCGGTCTGTTTGGCCAAACCATTTTGGAAGAATTGCAGATGAACGCCGGAGATGAAATAAATCTGGTGGCGATTGTCGATAAAGAGGCCTATCGCCGCGTGCAAATCGTTGATGAACAACAAAAATCCGGTGTCTTTTACGAACGTAAGATATATGAAGGCGACACCACGCATCCTGACGTTTGGCGACAGCTGACCGATGATATCGATTTAAATCGCGGCGAACCTGTGGTGATCATGGGTACCGGCGATTCTGCGAATAATCTGCGCACCGCGCTATGGATCAAGCAGCACCATAGTAACGCACTGCTTTTTGCCAGAACTAACGACACCTCCGAGTTCGCACAGGCGGTTGGTGACGAGCATGGCGTACACTGCACCAGTATTACGCAACTCGTCGAGGACAACATCCCATTGGCATGGACCGGTTTAGATAAACTCGTTTAAATTCACTATCTTGGTGCCTTTCACCGTTTACGGGTATTGTCTTTTAGGTCAGTTTTCGCCGTCTGCCGCTCAAATGTCGCTCTCACCGACCGCGACTCAACCTAAAGCGCAAGCGCTGTCGGCGCTAATCCGTTCACCGCTCGCATTCAACACAAGTGGCTTAACCTGAATAACCTTTTTTTAGGCAGGGATAAGCAATCCAAGATGCAAGCCTGTTCACCTTGCTTTTGGCCCGAAGTAACGTAAAATTTCTGCATTCAAGTGTTTAACAGGGAGTTTTTAATGGCAGATGCACAATTTGTAACAGGTCAACAAACTGCGGTTGGTTCTACCAACAAGGTACTCCGCAGTACCTACATGCTGCTATCGATGACGCTGGTTTTCAGCGCGATCATGGCGGGTGTCGCGATGAAGATGAATGCGCCCTACATGGGATGGATTCCTCTTATTGTTGCTTTCGGACTACTGTTTGCCATCAACAAGATGCGTAACAGCGTCTGGGGTATCGCCCTTGTTTTCGCTTTCACAGGCATCCTTGGCTTCTCGCTCGGGCCCATCCTAAACTTTCATATGCAGTCGGCTGGTGGCACTCAAGTTGTCGTCACTGCGCTGGCATTAACCGGTATGATTTTCTTTTCACTCTCCGGCTACGTGCTGACCACAAAGAAAGATTTCTCTTATATGTCCGGCTTCCTGATGACCGGCATGTGGGTCGTTATTGGTAGCATCGTGTTATTGTTCGTCGGCAACATGATGGGCTGGGAGATATCAGGGCTGCACCTTGCGATTTCAGCCGCGATTGTGATTCTGATGTCAGGTTTCATCCTGTTTGATACCAGCCGAATCATCAACGGCGGCGAAACCAATTACGTGATGGCGACTGTTTCGCTCTATCTGAGTATCTTCAACCTGTTTACCGCTTTATTGCACCTAATAGGGTTCAGCAACGATTAAAGCATTTACCGTTAAACAAGCCCTGCCATGCGTCTCATGCCGGGGCTTTTTTATGTCTGCTGACCGATGAATTTCGCCATCGTCGTGCACGGCGGGCCCTATTCCAGTCAGGCTTGCCTGTCCGCGCTGAAATTCGCCAAGGCTGTGCTCGCGTCTGGCCACAGTATCAATCGGGTGTTCTTCTATCACGATGGTGTCTATACGGCGAACAACCTGATTGCGCCGCCCCAGGATGAAGCCCCCGTCAGCAGGCAATGGCAGGAATTCGGCGCGGGCAACAAGATTGAACTGATCGCCTGTATCGCTTCGTGTCTGCGCCGGGGAATTCTGGATGAAACCGAAGCAGGCAGGTATGAAAAATCAGGCAGTAACATCGCACCAGGGTTCACCATATCCGGACTCGGCCAACTGATAGACGCATCGATCAACGCCGATCGCGTCGTTACCTTCGGGGTGTGACATGAGTTCAATGCTGTTTGTGTTCTCCCGCCCACCACACGGCAGCATTAATGCCCAGGAAGGTCTGGATGCGCTTCTGATGGGCTCCGCTTTTACCACCTGCAGCGTTCTGTTCGTCGGTGATGGCGTGCTGCAATTGGTTGCTGGTCAGTCGACTGACGCGTTGGGGACGAAAAACTTTTCATTGAGCTTTGGCGCATTAAAAGACTATGGCGTTACCCGCATCGCCTGTTCAATGCCCGATCTGCTCGCGCGCGGCCTTAACAAAAGCGATTTTTTAATTGAGGTTGAGCCGCTGGATGCCGCAGGCATGCAAGCGCTTATCCGTCACCATGACAAGGTGCTGAACTTCTAATGATCCTGCACACCATCAACAAGGTAGCGGGGCTTGCGCTATGCCAGCACCTGATCGCCGCAGATGACAAGGTCGTACTATTGGAAGACGGCGTCTACCTGGGGCTCCAGCCCCTGGCCTTTTCAATATGTGCGATCCGTCTGGATGTCGAAGCACGGGGCTTGGTCGGTCGCCTGAAAGAACCCGTTGAATTAATCGATTACAGTGATTTTGTAAGTCTGTGCACAGAGGCGGATAAGATCTGCTCGTGGTTTTAGCCGTGACCAGCCACCCAGAGACCGACCAGGAAGGGTTCCTCAGAAACACCAGCGACTGGACTCATGCAATCGCGCAGCAATTGGCCGACCTTGACGGTATTACCCTGACGGACGATCATTGGCAAATCATTGAACTAGTCCGCGATTATTACCAGCGCTATCGCCTGTTTCCGGCTAACCGAGTTCTGGTCACTAAAGTCCGGGAGGCCTTCGGGGAAAGCAAAGGTAACAGCATCCATTTAATGACCCTGTTTACCGGTAAACCCGCAAGGCACATTGCCAAAATTGCTGGCCTGCCCAAGCCACCTAACTGCGATTAAAGTCTACCACCTCGCCGACGATGATCAGCGTGGGAGACTGCACCTGGGCCCTGGCAGCAATGCCTGTAATCGTTTCCAGCGTGCCCTTGAACACCTGCTGTTCCGGTGTCGTTCCCTTCGAGATGATGGCGACCGGGGTTCCTGCATCCCGCCCATGGGCAACAAGTTGCTGGCAAATGCTCGCAAGCCCGCCTAGCCCCATATAAAAAACAACCGTCTCGTTTGCATGTGAAAGCTCCTTCCAGGCCAGGTCCACCTGGCCATTCTTTGGATGCCCAGTCACAAAACGAACGCTCTGGGATAATTCCCTGTGGGTCAGTGGAATACCCGCATACGCTGCACAACCAGCGGCTGCTGTGATACCCGGCACGACCTGAAAGGGAATCTTTTTTTCAATGAGCGCTGTAATTTCTTCGCCACCGCGGCCAAAGATAAAAGGATCGCCGCCCTTTAACCGAAGTACGCGGTTGCCTTCCTGTGCAAGCCTTACCAACAGCTCATTAATGTCTTCCTGGTTGGTCGACTTGTAGCCAGAGCGCTTGCCAACGAATTCCATCGTCGCATCTCTACGCACACGGTCCAGCACCCGAGGGGACACCAGATTGTCGTACAACACAACATTCGCTTTCTGCATCAACTGAAGGGCTCGAAGCGTTAGCAGGTCAGGGTCACCAGGACCGGCACCAACAAGGTACACCTCGCCGGCCAAGGTTGAGATGTCATCTGCAAACAGGTGAATATCCGCTTTTTCACCTTCACCGGACATGGCGAGTTCTGCCCCCGGAGACGCCATAAAGGCTTCAGTGCGGCGCCGACGAGATTCAATGTCAGTGAAGACCTTTTTCAATTTCTCCCGCCTTGAGCCAAGATATTTGGCCAGCACGCTAATCCTTTCCGGCAAGGTTCTTTCAATCAGCTCTCGAACAAATCTGGTGAGTACCGGCGCTAGTCCAGCGCTGCCAACAGAGATAATCAGTGGTTCCCTGTCGATAATGGCAGGAAAAGTTACCGTGCACAGTGCGGGTGAATCAACCACATTCACCGGCACACCCAAGTGCTTCGCGTCCCTGGAGACCGCTTCATTCACGGTCTCGTCGTCGGTCGCGGCCACCACCAGACACTTCCCGGGTAGGAAACCAGGCGCATAGACCTGCCTATTAAGGACATGGATTTTTTCCTGCAGGATAGCGGCCACCGGCCCAGAGATGTCTGGCGAGACAACCGTAATGTGCGCGCCACTGCGCAGCAGCAGTTCAATTTTTCTACGCGCGATTTCGCCGCCACCAACCACCAGTACGTCCCGACCCTGAAGATCAAAGTGCAAAGGTAGATAGCGCATGCTCTATTGCTCTAGTGAGATAACTGTCTCGCCGCCCATGTAGGCCTGCAGCGCCTTTGGAATACGAACGGATCCGTCTTCCTGCTGGTAGTTTTCCAGCACTGCCACCAGCGTTCGTCCGACCGCTAAAGCGGATCCATTGACGGTATGCATCAGTTCAGGTTTGCCTGTCTCCGGGTTACGCCACCGGGCCTGCATTCGCCGCGCCTGAAAATCCAAAAAATTACTACAGGACGATATCTCGCGGTACTTGCCCTGACCCGGCAACCATACCTCCAGGTCGTAGGTCTTGGCCGCAGCGAATCCAAGATCGCCGCCACAGAGATTCACCACACGATAGGGCAAACCAAGTTTCTGCAAGATCGTCTCTGCATTTAGCGCCAGTTCTTCCAGTGCTGCCCATGAGTCTTCGGGCCGCACCATCATCACCAATTCAACTTTTTCGAACTGATGCTGGCGGATCATCCCCCGTGTGTCACGACCATAGCTGCCCGCTTCACTTCGAAAGCACGGGCTATGACAAACAAATTTTTGCGGTAGCACCGCAGCATCAAGTATCTCATCGCGCACCATGTTGGTGACCGGAACCTCTGCTGTCGGGATCAGATAAAAGTCCCGTTCGTCATCAAGTTTGAACAGGTCTTCCTCAAACTTGGGCAATTGGCCCGTCCCCGTAAGAGATTCCCTGTTGACGATATAAGGGACGTATATTTCCTCGTACCCATGTTCAACGGTATGAACATTCAGCATGAACTGAACCAACGCACGATGAAGCTGCGCCAACTGCCCACGCAGGGTCACAAAGCGTGAGCCGGTAATTTTAGTGGCTTCTTCGAACCCCATTTTCCCGGAGGCAGATGTCATGTCGACATGGTCCCTGGCGGCAAAAGTGAATTCAGTTGGATCACCCCACGTTCTGACCTCTAGATTGTCGTCTTCACTTTTTCCCGCGGGAACGGTGTCATCCGGTACATTCGGAATGGCCATGAGCAGCTCATTCAAGCGCGATTGAACAGCTTCTAACGCCTGTTTCTTGCTATCCAGTTGGTCCCCCAGATTCGCTACCGCATCTAATAACGGCTGGATATCCTCGCCCTTCGACTTGGCCTGACCTATCGCCTTTGATTGACTGTTACGGGTTGCCTGAAGCTCTTCAGTCTCGACCTGAAGGTCTTTGCGCTGACTTTCAAGGGATTGAATCTGCACAACGTCCAGTTCAAAGCCTTTGGTAAGCAGCCGCGCGGCAGTTGCCGCCAGTTCGTGTCGAATAAGTATTGGGTCCAGCATGGTGTCTTGATCAGGGTGTTTTGAAGGGGCGACATCTTACCAGATGATCGCAATGACCGTTAACCGGAAAGCGTTCGCGTCGTAATCATCGCCAGGTAAGCCGCAGCAATACTCAGCAGCACACTGCCGATCGTATAGATGGCAGCGGTTAACAGTCTTCCTTCCTGCAGAAGGCCAATGGTTTGCAACGAAAAAGTCGAAAAAGTCGTAAATGCGCCAAGAAAACCCACCATCAGCAGGGGCCGCCAGGCCTCTGATAGCAATCCGCGCTCAAAGATCAGCACAAAGAGCACGCCCATTGCGGCTGAGCCCAGGATATTGGCAATGAAAATCCCATAGGGAAACGCCTCCCCAAGCAGGTGATCAAAATAAACCGTCATCCCATGACGCCCGACAGACCCAAGCGCACCGCCCAAGGCTATTGCCGCAAGTGTTACCAGCCCTGACCCCACCATTAGTGATCCTTTTTGTATCGCTGAAACTCACTGCTGTCATTCCGCTTGCGAAGATAGTCCAGCTTCTCTGATATTTTGGCTTCCATGCCCCTGGCAACCGGATGATAGAACTGTACACCCTGCAGTTCGGCTGGCACATAGGATTCGCCTGGCACAAAAGCATCTTCATGATGGTGGGCGTACTGGTAATCCTCACCGTAGCCCATTTGTTCCATCATTGCGGTGGGTGCGTTGCGAATATGCATCGGGACTTCAAGCGAGCCCGTATCTGCTACCGCTTGCTTGATCGCATTCACCGCAGCGTAAACCGCATTACTTTTCGCCGCCACCGCCAGATAGGCCACTGCCTGAGCAATCGCCAATTCACCTTCCGGACTACCCAATCGCTCCTGAACCGACCAAGCGTTAAGTGCTATTTCCAGCGCCCTGGGGTCTGCATTGCCAATATCCTCCGTCGCCATCCTGACAACTCGCCGGGCGATGTAGATAGGATCACAACCACCATCGATCATGCGGACGAACCAGTAAAGTGACGCATCAGGGTCCGAGCCCCGCACCGCTTTATGTAAAGCGGAGATTTGTTCATAGAAAATATCACCGCCCTTGTCGAATCGCCTTAGCTCGTCACCGAAGACTTCGCCCAGAAGCGCCTCGGTAAGCTCGGAACCCCCCGCCATATCAGACGCCACTTCAAGAATATTAAGGGCGCGTCTGGCGTCGCCATCGGCAGCCCGGGCGATAACCGTAAGCACCTCATCCGGCGCCGAGACTGATTTATCAGCCAGTTCCTGATCCTGGCCAATCGCTTGCTTGAGCACCTCCACAAGCTGTCCAATGTCCAGCGACTCAAGCTTGTAGATTCTGGCTCTGGACAACAGTGCGTTGTTTAGCTCAAACGAGGGGTTTTCCGTTGTTGCGCCGACAAAAACAAGGGTGCCATCCTCAACATGTGGCAGGAATGCGTCCTGCTGAGATTTATTGAACCGGTGAACTTCATCGACAAACAAGAGTGTTTTTCTGCCGGAACCTACCTTCGCCTGCTTCGCAATCGATATCGCCTGCCGTATATCCTTAACGCCAGACAGCACCGCAGAAAGCGACTGAAAGTGTACGTCGCAGACTTCAGAAATAAGCCTGGCAATCGTGGTCTTGCCGACCCCGGGCGGCCCCCACAGGATCATAGAATGCAACTGAGAGCTATCGATCGCCTCCCTAAGCGGCTTGCCGGGTGCCAATAGGTGCATCTGGCCGATGTACTGTGAAAGGCGTTTCGGGCGCATCCGTGAGGCTAACGGCTGGTATCCTTGCTCTGGTTGAAACAGCGACATTAGCCCGGACGATCGTCAATAACGTCAGAAAACTCTGGCACCTGCAACGTAAACGTCGATTCGGTTACCTCCTTGAGCTCACCCACGTTACTGAGTTTTATCGTCGTGCGTGCCTGCGTGGCATCTTCTACCGAGATGCTCACCGGCAGGTTGTTTTGAAAAGACAGTATCAGCTTCGTAATCATGTTCGTGTTGTCAATCGGCGTCAGCAGAAAGTGTTGGATTTGTTCACGCTCAAAAAACTCGATGGTGTAGTTCTGAATAATGGCCTCTGGATCGCCTGAAAACAGCAATATCGGCATTTCGTCAACCCGATTGTTCAGCGGGCTAATAATGACCTGTTCCAGATCCCTGTCATGGGTCCACATGCTGACTCCGTCAGACACGATTGTCTGACTCAGCGGCGCGGCTGTCTCTACCCTGAATAGACCCGGTTTCCTTAACCAGATCTCGCCAGTCTGCGTCTGTGCAGGTCCGGCCTCATGGGAAAATTCAGCGTGCAGTGTTTGCAGGCCGCCCAGCACGCGAACCAGGCGCGCATCTGGACCAAGCTGCTCACTGGCAAACACCCCACTCGACAAGAGTGCGATGACGGTGACCAAGCCCATCACGACAGATTTACTTAGGCGGTGCATTAGCCAGAACCTCCCTGGACCCATTGCTGCCCATTTCACTTACCACCCCTGCTGTTTCCATCGTCTCGATCATGCGCGCTGCCCGGTTATAGCCAATTCTCAGTTTTCGCTGTACCGCCGAAATTGAAGCACGCCTGGATTCTGTGACAAAACTCACGGCCTCGTCATAAAGTGGGTCGGAATCTTCAGCGTCAGATCCCCCGCCTCCCCCAGCACTTCCGGGCAGCATTTCAGTCTCCGAAACACCACTGACAATTGATTCAAGATAATTCGGTTCCCCTAGCTGCTTCCAGCTTTCAACGACCCGGTGTACTTCATCGTCATCTACAAAAGCACCGTGGACCCTGATCGGTAGCGCGGACCCTGCAGGCAGATAAAGCATATCCCCGTGCCCCAGCAACTGTTCTGCGCCACCTTGGTCAAGAATCGTCCTTGAGTCGATTTTTGACGACACCTGAAAGGCGATACGGGTTGGGACATTGGCCTTGATTAGGCCCGTAATAACATCCACTGAAGGTCTTTGTGTTGCCAAAATCAGGTGGATGCCTGCGGCGCGAGCCTTTTGCGCAATACGGGCAATCAACTGTTCAACTTTTTTGCCGACAATCATCATCATGTCAGCAAACTCATCAATCACCACCACGATGAACGGCAGCGTTTCCAGTTCAGGCGCCTGTTGCTCAGCCTCGTCCAAGAATGGATCAGGCAGCCATAATGGGTCCAGGATAGGCTCTTCCCTTTTTTTAGCATCACGAACTTTTTTGTTGAAGCCACCAACATTCCTGACCCCCATCGCCGCCATAAGGCGATAGCGACGCTCCATTTCCGCCACACACCACCGCAGGGCATTGGCGGCATCCTTCATGTCCGTGACCACCGGCGTCAGCAGGTGCGGTATACCTTCATAGACAGCCAGTTCAAGCATTTTGGGATCAATCATGATCATGCGGACATCTTCGGGCGACGCCTTAAACAAGATCGATAGAATCATCGCGTTGATACCCACGGACTTACCGGAACCGGTCGTGCCCGCGACCAGAAGATGTGGCATCTTACCCAGATCCTCAACGATCGGTTCACCCGCAATATCATGCCCCAGCGCCAAAGACAGTGGCGACTGCGCCGCATCGTAGGCATTGGACTTTAGCACCTCGCTCATCAGGACAATTTCGCGATCCACATTCGGGATTTCTATGCCAACGACCGCCTTTCCGGGTATTACTTCGACTACCCTGACGCTGATAACCGCAAGCGAGCGCGCCAGGTCCTTAGCCAACCCTGAAATACGCGACACCTTGACGCCAGCGGCGGGCTGAATCTCAAATCTTGTTATGACCGGTCCCGGGAATACCGCGACTACCTGAGCCTCTACCCCATAGTCTTGAAGCTTAAGCTCAAGCAACCGGGACATCGCCTCAAGGTCGTTGGTTGAATAGCCTCGTTCTTCGTCTTTTTGCTGCTCATCTAAAAGGTGCAGCGCTGGCAGCCCATCAACTGCGCTAATGCGAAACAGATTTCCCTGCCGCTCTCTGGCAACCCGCTTGCTTTCTTCTTTCTTCTGAGCCGATGGCACTTCGATAATCGGTGCGACGCGTTGCTGCTTCTTTTCGACGTGCTTCTCCAGGACCTCCCGTCGATGCGCAGCACTGCGCCGAAGTTCTCGCTTTTCCCGAACGAAAGCCAATGATCGATGGCTTGCGTTACGGGTTCGCACAGCCACTTCAATGGAAAATCCGCCTGCCACATCCATGACCCGTAGCCAGGAAATACCCAAAAACGCGGTAAGACCAAAAAGAAACATCGCCAGCAGCAGTAACGTAGCGCCCACATAGGAGAATACCGGGATCAGAAGCTCTGCAAACTCAGAACCAATAACCCCGCCACTACCGTATTGGTAGGCAAGGCCTGCACTATAAAAGTGCATCGCCGCAATCGCGGTCCCTGCGCCAACCGTTAAAAACAGGCCCACGCCGCGAAAAATGAATATAGGCCAGCTGAATTCAGTTTCCGTTTTCCGCTCACGAAAGATCATCCAGGCCTGAGACGCGAGCATCATGGGAAACAGATAAGACAGGAAGCCAAAGAAAAACAGGAATACATCCGCGATCCAGGCACCGCTGAGACCAACGATGTTATTCACGATTTCCGCTGAGCCCGTATAGGTCCAGCCTGGATCATTACGATCGAAGCTGAGCAATGCCAGCGTCAGGAACAGTGCCGTTGCGACTAAAGCAATAAACGCACCCTCTTTTAAGCGGGGTCCCAGTAGCTCAGAAAAATCTGGCTTATT
>Ga0206130_10007078_pt1 | contig 12559 bp, 5 predicted proteins | sample Helgoland_Spring_9_FD_148637 | JGI IMG/M metagenome (GOLD analysis project Ga0206130, IMG submission 148637) | Pelagic subsurface seawater microbial communities from Kabeltonne, Helgoland, North Sea - Helgoland_Spring_Bloom_20160512_1 | ecosystem: Environmental > Aquatic > Marine > Epipelagic ... | reverse complement strand
CATCGGATGGCTTCGGTGTTGGAATGAAAGTTAATATAGTTGTAGGAGGCGGCGGAAGTGTTTCTATAACATCTATAGTTGATCCTGGATTTGGATATCAACCAGGAGATGTTCAAACAGTATTAGCAAACGGGAGCGGTGGAGTTGGTGTTAATGCTACATTTGTATTAAATACTTATACCAATGTGTATAGCAGAATATACAGTTATAATGAAGGTATATACTTTGAAAATAACATACCTTACAGAGCTGGGTTTGATAGAAAACAAAACAGATATGTTGCTGCTATAAGAAATAATTCAACAACTCCTTTAGCGGGTCAAGTTTTAAGTGGACCTAGCAACACAGGTATAAAAGCATACTACACAACAGTAACAATGCAAACAGATACTACTACAGATCCCGGGGGATTAAAAGAATTATTCGCGGTAAGTTCAACATACGGAAGATAAAACAAATGACATGATAGAATTTTTAGAAATATTTTTATTTGGGCACGGTGACGCTAGTGTCCAGATGGCGGAACCTTTAAGCTTAGGAGCAGCCGCTTTAATATCAGCGGGTACTCAGATCTTAGGCTCTTTGTTCGGCGGAGGTGCAAGAAGAAGAGCGGAGAGAGATGCTCAACGTAAACAAGCTAGGCTTCAAAGAAAACTTAGTAACCTAGAAGCTAGTAGACAGGCAATAACAAATCCTTACTCAGGTGTTAAAAACTTAAGCGGCTTAGCCGTAGACCTTAGTTCTAGTCTATCAAATCCTTATGCTAACTTAAGCGTTGCTACAAAAGCGGCAGAAATGCAAGTAGAACAAGCAGATATATCTTTAGCAAATACTTTAGACAATTTAAGATCAACAGGGTCTGGAGCAGGTGGTGCAACAGCATTAGCTCAAGCTGCGCTACAAAGTAAGAAAGGTGTTACTGCAAGCATAGAGATGCAAGAAAAACAGAACGAAGATAAAAGAGCTGCAGGAGAAGCTCAATTGCAGCAACTAAGAATGCAAGAAGGTGCTAGAATTCAAGGTATACAAATCGGCGAAGGTGGTAGAGTTCAGGGATTAGATGCTGCTGGAAAGCAATTTATGTTTAATACACAAGAACAAAGAGAAATGGCACAACTAGATAGAGTGTCTGCTCAATTAGCAGGCGCTGAAGCTCAATCAGCTCAAGCTTCCGCTGCTAGACAAGCAAATACCGCAGGTTTAATCGGAGGATTAGCTGGAATTGGAGGTAACCTATTAACAGGTTTAGCACAACAAGGAGCAAACCCTTATACGGAATCTAGAAATATGGTAAATTCAACAGACACTAGAGGTATGAGCGTAGGGGTTCAGTCTTTTAATCCACCAACTCCGGGTATAGATTTAAGTTATAGGCCTTCATTCGGTGGCGGAAATTAAAATATAAAAAATGAGTTATAGAGATCCAAAACAGTACATAGACACGCAATCAATGCAGATTCAACAGAATCTACAAAGAACATTAGCCAATGTAGGTAGTCAAACAGTCGCTAATATAAATAAGATACATGAAGAAAATGCTAAGAAGGTAGAAGAAATTAGAGCAAATGCAGATGCTAGAGTAGAAAAAGCTCAGAATTCAATTATACAAGCGCAATCTAAGAATCCTACCGCTGATTTTGGTGATTTGAACAAACAACTTAAGTTGATGAATAATCTTTTACTTAAGGATCCTACTAAAAGAACAGCAGAAGAAAAAACATTTATTACGAGCATGCAATCTATAGGAGACACAATGGGTAATATGCTTAAGAATACAGCTATGTCTCAAGAGGTAGTACTTGAACAGGCTAATAAAAAATTAGGTACTATGGGAGCTGTAGATCCAAAAGCAGACCCTGAGCTGTACGCTAAGCTATCTGTTTTAGCAAATAGAACATCAGGACGTACCGTAGCTAGATATAAAACAAATGAAAACGGTCAAGTTGTTTTTTCTTTAGATGTTTATGAAAAAACTAAAGATGGAGAAAGATTTGTAGGTAGCGTTATAAACGACAATGTAGCCACTACCCAAATGCCTGATATAATACCTGATGTTAACAACGAAATAAACCAACTGATTACAAATACTATAAGCTCCGTTGACCCTACAAGTAAATTATCCCCGGTGCTTGACAATGAAAAAAATGTACTGTATTATAAAGACAGTATGGGAAGAAGAGTAGATAAAGATAAATTTAGAAAAGTACTAGAAGGTGAAAGCATTGGCGCTTTAGGGGGCTACGAGAGTAGAGAATTGAAGTCTTTGTTTAATAATGTTTTAAAACAAAAAGGAGACAATGAGTTTGGTTACGAGGGTGCTTTAACTGAAGATCAAGAAAAATTAATTAACACAAGGTTTGTGGATTACATGATGAATCAAGGTAGTGTTAAAAAAGTACTAGGGAACATTGTAGAAGAAACAATACCAAGTAAGGCTGTTAAAAAAGAAAGGTTTACTCAATTTCAAGATGTTATAGGAGAAGGAATGACTGGTAGTACAATTCAAACTAGTCAATCTAAAAGATGGACATTAGTAGGGAGCGAAAAGATAGGAGATAAATATAACGCAAACCGTCAATATAAATTACCCGCAATAAAAGATCCAAATGCTGCAAGCAGGAATCGTGAAGAAGTAACAGTTAATTACTACAAGACTAAAAACGATGAAGTTGTATTAAATCCAAAGGGAATGCCAATGATTAACTACCCAGGTATTAATGCAGCTTTAGGTTTAACATCTTCAAAATAATTAAATTAAATAAAACTAAAAACATGTATATAGATTTAGAAACAGGAGTTAGAGTAAGCGAGGCTGACATGCAAAATTATGCCAATCAAGAAGGTTTAGATATTGAAGAGTACATAAGCTTAATGGGATTTACTTTAGAATCAGATAACAATACTTCTGAGTCTACGGATACTAATTCCGCCGATTTGCTTGATCCAACTTTTCAAAAAGACGCTGCAGCGGATGCAGATGTGGTGTCTCAACCAATGACAGCATCACAAGCAGGTTTTACGGAATCACCCTCGGTAGATACTCCTTCGGATTCACCAGATCCTGCTGATAAAGATTTTACTTTAGAGCAGTTTAAGTTAATGACTCCTGAAGAAAAAAACGCATTAAGCTATAGCGAAAAACAAAGACTTTCTCGTGAAAAAAATAACGAAAAAAATAACGTTTTAGATGAAATAGAATCTGAGGCGTCTAAAAAATTCAAAAGCGGTGTTTTAAGAGTCGGCTCTAATTTAGCTCAAATACCTGCATTTATAAATAGATTAAAAATGGTAACAGCTATAAGTATAGCTGGGCCTGCGTTTAAAAAAGATATAGATAAATTTAAAGAGCTAGACCCTACTACTCAAGATAGAATAGCTCAGGCTATAGGCTCATTTTCCGGTGGACCAATAGGCAATATTGGAATGGCTGGATCTATTGGTTTAGAAGCTGCTGAAAATTTAAAAAATGACGCTAAAAAAATAGAGGAAACACTTATTAAATATGATAATACTATAGGGCAAGACTTTATAAAAGGTAATATTTCTCAAGCTGTTTCACGTACTTTTAATGAAGTTATAGGTACGATTCCATCTATAGTGCAAGCGTTCGTACCTTATGTTGGAATATCTTCTATAGTTGCTGGGTCTGCCGCTGATTACTCTACGGAAGCATTAGCAGAGGGTAAAAAATTGGATGCAGCAAACATGATCGCAGCCACAGCTACTGGATTCTCTGAAGGTCTTTTAGAGCTTACAACTAAAAAAATAGGTAAAGGGCTTTTTAAAAGCTTAGCGGGTAAAAGTAAAAATGTAGTAAGCAAAACATTGAAAGAAGCTGCTCTTCAGACAGCTAAAGAAGCTGGGCAAGAGGGGTTGTCAGAGTCTACTACAGAAGTTCTCAATAGAAGTATTGATGCTTTATATAAAAACAAAGGGGATGAGTGGGATAATATATGGCCAGAATTAGCAGATATATTTATAATAGGAGCAGCAGCTGGAGGTGGTATGTCGGGTACAGGTAATGCGGGTAGCATGATAAATAAAGCTGTCCAAGTAAATTCTGTAAATAGAACGCTAAAAGAAAACAATTCACAATCCGTTTTAAATTCTTTTGAAAAAGACCCTATTAGTAGAGAAACTATAAATATTGCTAAAAACAAGTACAGTGGCAATATATTAGATATTGAATTAAAAAATAAAGTTTCTAACGGCGATATTAGCTTAGAAGAATCAAAAAGTATAAAACAAAAGTTTGATGTTACTAGAAAAAATATACAATTAACTAGTGATCTAAAAATAAATGAAAATTTAATTCAAGAAACCATTGGACTTTTAGACGAAAGAGAGTCTTTATCTTCTGAAATAGCTAAAGCTAAAGGAAATAAAAGTTTAGTAGAAACACAACAATCCAGGCTTAATAGTATTGATAGTAGGCTTTCTGAAATAAGTTCTGAAAATAAATTGTCTATTACTACTGAAACTGTTAAAAAATTAGCTAAAGATATAAAAGGTTTAAAAATTGAATCACTTGATAATGCAGAGTCTATAACTAATTTTATTAAAGAAAACAATATTGATATAGACGGTGAAAAAGCGTCACAACAGCAAGGTTTTATTTATCAAAATCCAAAAACAGACGAGCAAACAATTATAATAAACAAAGAAGTTTCAGCGAAGGAACAAGCTGTTAATGTTGCTGCTCATGAGTTTCTTCATGGACTAATATTTCAGACAGTTAAAAACTCACCTGAAACGCAAATAGCTTTAGGTAAATCTTTAAATGAGTATATAAACAAAATTGATGCCAACCAGATTAAAGATAGTAACTTTGCAGAAAGATTAGAAAGCTATAAAGATATGGATGAAGCTACTCAATCTGAGGAAGTTTTAACTTTATTTTCAGACGCTATTGCTACAGGCGACATACAATTTAACGAAAGTGTTTTTACCAAGATTGGTGATGTTATTCGTAGAACTTTACAAAACTTAGGTGTAAAAGTTAAATTTAATAACGGCAAAGATGTTTATAATTTTGTAAAAGACTATAATAAAAGTATAGAAAAAGGAAAATTAACTAAAGCTCAAAAAGAAATTGCTAAAAAGGGAGCGACAGGATCGCTTGTTTCAGAGCAAGTTCAAGAATCAAAACCTGTAATTAAAGAAAGTAAGCAATTAACACCAGAGCAAGACACTCAACTTAGGTCTGATGTTGCTGAAATAAAAGAAGAAGCATCCAAAGGAGAGGCTTTAGCTAAGCAATTTAATAAAGATTTTGTCAAAGGCGCTAAGCAAACAAGGCTAGAAAACAAAGTATTACAAGAAATTAAACCTGTTGTAGATAGAGTTGTTACTAATAGAACTAAGGCTTTATATGATCCTATAGCAGAAGATGCTAAAAAGAATGTTAGCAGACAGATGTTTCAGGAATCAATGCGTTCTGACATTGAGTCCATGGTGTTTGATGAATTTACAGGTAAGCAAGATCTTGAAAAGTTTATAGTAAACAGAGCTTTTTTAAGAGCTAATAACTTAGCAGAAAGATTAGGTATTAAATCTGTTGAAGAAGGTATTACTAAGGGTCTAGAGGCTGCTGAAAAAGTTGCAGTTGAGGAAACATCCGCGCCTAAAGCTGATAAGCCTAAGTATAGAAATATATTAAAAAGCAATACATTACCTACCGAAACGGTTAATACTATAAAGGATAAAGTACTTAAAACAGTAAGAACTTTGAAATCTAAACTTGATACTAAGGTTTCTAAAAATAAAACTGTAACTCCTTTAATTGCTGAAATTAAAAAGAATATGGGTAAGCAAGCCGATATTGACTTTAAAAAAGCAATGGGCGGCAAGAAAGATGGTCAACTGAAAAGGTTTTTAATTAAAAATAAGAAAGCTATATTAGAAAACATGACTACCACTTGGCTCATGGGTGCAATGCCTGGCGCTGTGCAAAAGCAAGTTAATGGTAGTTTCACTTCTGACTGGCAAGGTAAAAAGATTGATCGTGAAAAAACATCGACACAGCAAGCTGGAAGAACATCCGGGGCTGAGATTGTTAGAAGACTTCCTAACGCATTTAAAAACTTAGATGATAAAACATATTTAAGTTATATTGTAGACGAGTCTGGAGCGCCTATACGGGGCCGTAAAGAGTCTTTAGCTAAAGCTATGGCAGAAGAATTATCTTTTGATATATTTACCACTGAATTACAAAATGAAAATAGCGATATAAGAAAAGCGTTTGAAGGTAACCAGGAAGCACTAGGCGTTGTATTAACAGATAATTTTGTACAAGAAGTTACAAGAGATGTTGAAAGAGGTACGGTTAAATTTAGTAAAACTTTAAACAATTTAGAAAAGGTTAACTTTTTTGTTGAGGAAATGAACACTTCTAAATTTAAACAAACCCTATTAACCACAAGAGACTTAAATAAAGCAATTAAAATACATTTTAAAGACGATTTTACAGCAGTAGAACTTCGCGATATAGCAAAAGAAGTTGCAAAAAATAATTTAGTTAAAAACTTTGAATTCCAAATAGAAAAAGTTGGCATAGAAAAAGCTATAGATATGGTTGTGGATTTTGCAGGGGAAGTTTTATTTACACCCTCGGAATATAAAACTATAATGGCAAAATATGGTTTAGAGAGTAACTACAACTTAAGAAGCTTGCAAGCTGTAAATGAAGGTAGATTAGCTGCTTTATGGTTAAAAGACAACATGAAAGAATCCAGATTTGTTAGAGGGTTTTATAGGGCATTATCTGGCCCAGCAAGATTAGCTGGTTTTGAATTAAAAACCGATCCTGATGGAATTATAGTTTCAGATTCGGATGTAAAAAAAGAAGTCAAAAGTCCTAGAAATGGTTTATTTAATAGCGTTAAAGATATTAACAAAGCTTTAGATATAGAGTCAACTAAAGGAGAGTTTAGAAACACAGAGCAAACAAGAAAAAACTGGTGGTTTAGTAACAACTTTAATAAACTAGATGAACAAGGTAAAAAAGATTATTTACAAAAATTATATAAAGAAGGCCAACTAGATAAAGAAATTATGCTAGAGGGGGTGGAACTACTAAGAGAAGGGTATGCTAACGGAGATATATCTTTGACTGGTGTACAAATGCTTTGGGTGGGTCAGTTTGCAGATATGACTGGAGTCGGAAAAGCTGCAGGAGCACCTAGAATGATACCAGTAATACCTATGCCTGATGGTTCTTTTAAAGTAGCAACTGACGCGGATTTAGTAAAAGCAGGGTTAGCTTACTCTAAAGATCCTTATGTATTAGAACACATGATACCTGCTAAAGAAATAGCTACTTTGTCTTTACAATATATATTATCAGGAGACGCTAAAATAAAAAAAGAATTAATTAAAAAATTAGAGAATTACGATACAAGCATATTGCCAAAAAAATTAGACGACAAGCTTAAAAAAGAAAGAGGTACTCAAGAAATGATGGGTATTGATTTCAAAACAGGTGACTCTCCTATTGACACTAGGTATGACGGACTTGGTATTATGTTTTACGATGCTAAGACTGACGCTTTTGTGGGATCCCCTGTTGAATATTCAAAACCGGAACTAACAAAAGTTAAGACAGAGCAAAAAGCTATTAACAACGGAAGATCTACTAAGTTTTCTAAATCATCTAAAAAAATACGTGTGTTTGATTTTGACGATACTTTAGCTAGGACTAAAAGCAATGTACTATATACAATGCCAGGTGAGGTTAGAGTATTTCACGGAGGAGATATAAAATCAGTTAAAGACATTGATGGATTTGTATATTTTTCAGAAGATCAAAAACAAGCTGCTGCATATGCTAAAGGTAATCAAGGGGAGGTTAGTGGTTTTAAGATAGATGAAACATTTATTGCAACAGAAGATCAAGTGTTTGATGTTATTAACGCTTTAGGTATTAAGCCAAGAGCTGGTTACGCAGTAGACGAATCTAGCTTATATGAACTTATTGATCCTAGATTTGAGCAATCGTTTTCTAAAAAAGACCTTGAAAAATTAGCGGTAGCGCTTAAAAGAAAAGGAATCAAAGCGGCAAGATTTACAGATACTAATATTAGTCAAGGTAAAAATGAAGGAAGGGAAACTGAGAACATTGTAGTTTTTGACAAGAAAGCTGTACAAGAACAAAGCAAACTAACCGCTGCTGAATTTGCAGCTAAGAGTGACGAAATGGCGGCTAAAGGTGCTGATTTTGACTTTATTGAGTTTAGTAAAGTTATGAATGGTCAAGAAGGTCCTTTATTGAAAGTAGCTAAAATTATAGCAGAAAAAAGAGGTGCTGATGATTTGTTTGTTTTAACCGCTAGGCCGCAAGATGCTGCAGGTCCTATACAGGATTTTTTAGCTGAACTAGGTTTAGATATTCCATTAGAAAACATTACCGGTTTAGCTGACGGAAACCCTAAAGCAAAAGCTGACTGGATGGTTGGTAAAGTAGCTGAAGGTTATAATGATTTTTACTTTGCTGATGACCACTTAGGAAATGTCAAAGCTGTTAAAGATGTATTTAATACTTTCGATGTAAAAGGTAAAGTGCAACAAGCTAAGATTAAATTCAGTAAAGGTTTAGATAAAGGCTTTAACGATATGATTGAGCGACAAACTGGTACAGAGTCTTTTAAGGAGTTTTCTAAAGGTGTTGCGCAAAGAAGAGGTAAGAAAGTTGGTAAGTTTAAAATATTTGTTTCTCCTTCAGCTGAAGACTTTAGAGGATTAACTCAATATAAGTTTGCAGGTAAAGGCAAGCAAGGTGAAGCTGATCAAAAATTCTTCGAAGAAGCATTGATGGATCCTTATTTTAAAGGTGTTGCAGCAGTAGAAGCAGCAAGAGAGACTATAAAGAACGATACTAAAGCTCTTTTTAAAATATTTAAACCTGTTAAAAAGAAACTAAACAAACTAGTTCCAGGTATTGATTTTACTTATGACGGTGCTGTTCGTGTTTATCTTTGGAACAAAGCAGGTATAGAAATACCAGGACTTACTAAAAGAGATAACAAAAAATTAAATGACGCTATAGCAAATGATCCTGAGCTTAGTGCTTTTGCGGATGCTTTATTACTAGTATCTAAACAAGACACATGGCCTGCTCCTACCGAATACTGGGAAGCAAAAACAACTTTAAGTGATTTAAACACCTTAACTGAAAAAACAAACAGAAAAGAGTACCTAACAGAGTTTATTGAAAACGTTGATATTATATTTAGCGAAAAGAATTTAAACAAAGTGGAAGCCTTATACGGTAAAGCGTCAAGAGTAGCTATTGAAAACGCTATATTTGCTATGAAAACAGGTAGCAATAGTCCTAATCAAAGCGGTGACGGTATAACAAATAGCTGGTTAAAATGGGTTAATAACTCTATAGGTACGATAATGTTCTTCAATAGAAGATCAGCGTTGCTACAGTTAACCTCTGCAACAAACTTTTTAAACTGGTCAGATAATAATCCAGCTAAAGCAGCATTAGCATTTGCTAATCAACCGCAATATTGGAAAGATTGGGCTATGATATTCAATTCGGATAAATTAAAACAACGTAGAAGTGGTTTAAAATCTGATGTACAAGAATCTGAAATAGCTAATGCAGCTAAAAACACGGAAGATAAAATAGGTTCAATTATAGCTTACTTGTTAAAAATAGGTTTTTCACCAACACAGATAGCGGATAGTATTGCTATATCTTCAGGTGGTGCCACTTTTTATAGAAATAGAGTTAATACGTATAAAAAGCAAGGTTTAGATGTAAAAGAAGCAGAAACAAAAGCTTTTGAAGATATGAGTAAGCTTTCTGACGAAGCACAGCAATCAGGTGATCCTGCTTTAGTGTCTCAACAACAGCGAAGCGTTGCGGGACGTCTTATCTTATCTTTTCAGAACACGACTATGCAATACACTAGATTAATGAAAAAAGCTGGTCAGGATCTTATAAACGGCCGAGGGGACGCAAAGACTCATGTATCTAAAATACTATATTATGGAGCATTGCAAAACTTTATATTTAACGCGTTATCTCAAACTGCATTTGCATTAATACCTGGTTTTGATGAGGACGAGGAAGAAGATAAAGTTAAAAGAGATGAGAAGCTTGAAGAAAAAGCATCTAGAGTTTTAAATGGTATGACAGATTCTATTATTAGAGGTACTGGTATATACGGGGCTGTTGTCACTACTATAAAAAATACATTCAATACTTGGAAAAGAGAAGCTGATAAAGGCTTTAAAGGTGACCAAGCTAAAACGATTCTTGAAGCAGCTAACATATCTCCAGCTATAGGATCTAAGCTTAGAAAAATATATTCAGCAATACAGGCTTATCAATTTGATAAAGCAGTAATGGAAAAACATCCATGGAGTGTGACTATAGACGGTAAGTTTAATCCTTCTGCAACATATAGTGTAATTGGGAATGTAGCGTCAGCAACTCTTAATTTACCTTTAGATAGAGCTTTAGCAGAAGCTAGAGGCGTAGCTGAAATGTTTGACAATAGAAATAGTGAAATGCAAAGAATAGCATTAGCTTTAGGGTGGAGAACTTGGAATGTAGGCGCTGAGAATGAAGAGTTTGATCTTATAAAAATGGAAGCTAAGCAGGCTAAAAAAGATAAAAAAGCAAAAGAAAAGCAAGACTATAAAGATTACTTACAAAGAGTTTTTGATAAACTAAGTTATGAAGAAACTCAAGAATATTTTACAAACAAAAAAGCCGCTGCGAAAAAAGAATGGATATTAAAAATAGGTAAAGAAAAAGGTATAAAATAATGAAGTTTAAATATTTTGAATATAAGCATTTTGATTCGCCTGATATGCCAGGTAGTGGTGAACTAGTCAGCGATGAACTAATAAGTATGCTAGATGTTGCTAGAAAAAAGTATGGTAAACCTATAATACCAAACTCTGGCTATAGAACAATTGAACACAATGCTAAGGTCGGAGGTAAACCCGGTTCATCTCATTTAAAAGGATTAGCTGCAGATATAAAGTGTACAAATTCAACTGATAGATTTTTATTAGAAGGTATATTAAGAGAAGTTGGATTTAAAAGAATAGGTATGGGTTCAACATTTATACATGTAGATATAGATAAAGATAAATCACAAAACGTCCTTTGGACATACTAAAACAAAAACTATGAATATTAAATGCGGATCACCATTCAAATTGAAAGATGCTTGTTACAAAAAAGTAAAAGCACAGTACAAAGTATTTCCATCGGCTTATGCTAGCGGAGCAATCGCTAAGTGTAGAAAAAATAAAGGTAAGAAATAATGAGGAAGTCACCGTTGTTTGTTAGAAAAACAGAAAAAGGAGCAAGTCTGCGAAGGTGGTTTAAAGAACAGTGGCAAACACCCAGTGGAGATAAAGACTATAGCGGTGGTGAAAACTTATTTAGACCTAAGAAAAGAATAAGCAGTAAAACAGCTACTACTTGGAGCGAGCTAACTCCTGCTGAAAAGAAAGCAGCTCAAAAAGAAAAGAACACTAAAGGTAGGGTTAGTAGATTTAAAAAGAAAAAGAAAAAAAAGTAAATTATGAAAAAGTTAATTGACAAACTACAACATCAGTGGAATAGATTAATGTATAAATTAATGTTTCACAAGTACAAGGAATAACACACTGGGCGTACCATACCCATAAATTCCTGTAAATGAAAAGGGCCCTCAATACGAGAGCCCTTTTTTTAATATGTATAGCATAATTATCCGTCACACGCTAAACAATCTTCATTCATAGCCTGAGCAGCTATATCTCCACGTAAAACAGACTCTGTTCTAGTATAATACAAAGTTTTAACACCTTTTTTCCAAGCATCGAAATGAACTTTATTTAACCATCTAGGTGTTGCTTCAGAAGGAAATGCTAAATTCAAACTAACTGATTGATCCACGTACTCTTGCCTGAGGCCAGCTTGATTAACTAACTCCAATTGATTGATCTCCTTAAAGGTTTTAAAAACTTCCTTGGCGGGTATGTCATGACCCAAGGTAATACCATCAAGCTCACTAATGTTTTGAACGCTACCACCGTCAGCCAGTATTTTATCCCATGTTTCATTGTTGTTAATTTTTAGTTTTCTTAATAGCTTTACTAAAGTCGGGTTTTTCCTAATGAAAGTCCCTTTCGCACTTTGCTCTGTAAAAACATTTGCAGCCCACGGCTCAATACCCGGTGAAACATTACCGCTAAGCTTGCTATTAGAAACAGTAGGAGCAATAGCACGGAGATGAGTATTACGCATACCGGTACCAATACACCATAAAGGCTCTCCATAAATTTCTGCAAGATCTCTTGAGGCTCTTTCACTTTCGATTTTAATTTGTGAAAATATTTTCCTAGTCTCAAACTGAGCAAGCAAACCTTCAAAAGGTAATCCCTTTTCTTGGAGATATGTATGCCATCCAAGTACACCCAATCCGAGTGCTCGTCCTTTCTGAGCAGAACGAATGGCATTTTCAAAACCTCTAAGTCCTTTTGCTCTTTGAATAAATTCCTCCATAACCCCATCAAGAAACCACGTGGCGTGGTATATAAGGTTAGT
>Ga0206130_10007073_pt1 | contig 12565 bp, 10 predicted proteins | sample Helgoland_Spring_9_FD_148637 | JGI IMG/M metagenome (GOLD analysis project Ga0206130, IMG submission 148637) | Pelagic subsurface seawater microbial communities from Kabeltonne, Helgoland, North Sea - Helgoland_Spring_Bloom_20160512_1 | ecosystem: Environmental > Aquatic > Marine > Epipelagic ... | reverse complement strand
TGATGTTTTTTTGTCGCGGCGATGGAGCGCTAAAAACTCGCTAATAATGACAATGATGGCGATGGAGTAAAAAAAGCGCGGAGCTGCGATTGGGTAGACAAGACCTATGCAACGAGGGGAATGGTGGCAAACTGGCTAATGGTAAGTTTTGCTCTATTATTATGTCCGCAGCAGATTGCCAATGCCATCCGGTGGTCTGCCGCGGGGGTGAATTGTTGGAAATACCAGCTCTTCGGATTGTCGTTAATTGTTTCACCAAAGCTAATTCTGGCAGCTTTACTTTCATCGAAATAAAAACTGAAATTCCCTAGCCCCAGAGAAATACCTTCGCCGCTCGCTTTCATATAGGCTTCTTTTAACGTCCAGTAATCAAAGAATCGATCAGACTGTTGCTCGATCGGCAGCTTAAATAAATCGATAACTTCCCGTTTCGAAAAAAATCGATTGGCAATCGCCAACACATCATTCTTTCTTGCGGTGTGCTCTATATCGATACCCACATTATGGTTTGGCGTTACCACACAGACAATATGATCTGAGGTATGGCTAAGATTAAAGCGCAGAGGAACAGGAGCATCTACCACCTCAGGCTTGCCGTGCTCTCCTTTGGCAAAGCGCCAAGACTTAGGGTTTTTATCTGCATACTTTGACAGTACGTCTCGCACCAGAGCCCGGGTAACACAATCACTGAATCGATTTTTTTCAAAACGATAGCGCTGATTTCTCTCCAACTCTTCGGCAGACATAATACTGCGATAAAGACTGACAAGAGCAGGGTCAACGTGACTAATATCGACGTTCCAGATATGAACATCGTTTTCCATTAGATGCATTTTTTTTCCTGTACAGAAAAAAATATAGCTAGCGCTATTTTTTGCAGTAAAAACGATAGGGCCGAGATAAGCCATATTTTTTGCGAAAACATGGCTTACCGCAGATGCTACAACGTTAGTACTTTTTCTCCGCGAGCTATCCCTGACACACCGCTCCGGACGACTTCAAGTATGGCGGCATCGCCAATAGATTCGATAAATGCATCGAGTTTATCGGCAGCACCAGCGACTTGAATAGTGTAAACGTTGGGGCCGACATCAATAATTTGACCCCGAAAGATATCGGTACAACGTTTTATCTCAGCCCGTTGCGCTCCGGTCGCCCTTACCTTCAACATCATTAACTCACGTTCAATGTGGGCGCCTTCGGTGAGATCGACTAATTTGACAACCTCAATCAGCCTATTAAGATGCTTGGTGATCTGTTCGATCTTCTGATCATCGCCTTCGGTTGTGAGAGTCAACCGAGACAGAGTTGCATCTTCGGTTGGAGCCACGTTCAAACTCTCAATGTTATATCCTCGCTGAGAGAATAATCCAACGACCCGACTTAACGCTCCTGGCTCATTCTCCAGTAATACTGAGATTATGTGTCGCATTATGTTCGCTCCGTTTTACTCAACCACATGTCTCTCATGGAGCCATCTGGGGCAATCTGCATCGGATAAACGTGTTCGTGACGATCAACGTAAACATCGAGAAAAACCAATTTGTCTTTCAACCTGAAAGCCTCATCCATCGCTGCATCGAGATCTTCCAGACGGTCGACTTTGATACCAACATGCCCGTAAGCCTCCGCCAACTTAACAAAATCAGGCAATGAATCCTCGTACACACTCTCGGAATATCGGCTGGAGTAATTCATGTCCTGCCATTGTTTAACCATTCCGAGATAGCCATTATTGAGGTTAATTATTTTTATCGGCACAGAATATTGACTACAGGTCGACAATTCCTGAATGTTCATTTGAATACTACCCTCACCCGTCACACAGGCAACATCATCGTCTGGAAATGCCAACTTCACCCCCATTGCCGCCGGTAAACCAAAGCCCATTGTTCCCAAGCCACCGGAGTTAATCCAACGTCGCGGCTTGTCGAACTTATAAAACTGAGCGGCAAACATCTGATGCTGACCAACATCCGATGTAACATAAGCATCGCCTTTAGTCGCGCGATACAGTGACTCAATAACCTGTTGCGGCTTAATCAGGCCAGTTTCTGTATCGTAGCGTGGCGCCGTCCACAAGCCATGGGATGCTCTCCATGCGTCGATCTGTGTCCACCATCTGCCTATCGCCTCTTCATCAGGGCCCGCGTCAGCGCCCTGGGAAGTTCTGGTGGCTCGTATTTGAGTGAGCATTTCTTTTAGCACAGCATTCACTGGGCCAACGATAGGAATATCTGCAGTCACCGTTTTTGAGATTGAAGCCGGATCAATATCCACGTGGATAATTTTTGCAGACGGGCAGAATTTGCTAATTGTATTAGTAACGCGATCATCGAATCTGGCGCCAATAGCTAAAATCACGTCGCTGTTATGCATGGCATGATTAGCTTCGTAAAAACCGTGCATCCCGAGCATACCCAAAAACTGTCGATCGGTTGCAGGGTAAGCACCCAAGCCCATGAGCGTATTGGTAACGGGGTAATTCAGCTCTCTGGCCAACTCAGTTAACAATTCACTGCCGTTACCCAGAATAACGCCGCCGCCACTGTATATGACCGGACGTTTAGCACCCAGCAATAACTGTATCGCTTTTTTTATCTGCCCGGAGTGACCCCTTAGCGCCGGTGTGTACGAACGCATCTTGACTGTTTCGGGATAGACATACTCGTATTTATCAATCGGGTTGGTCAGGTCTTTCGGCAAATCGACAACGACGGGGCCGGGCCTGCCTGTAGCGGCAAGGTAGAACGCTTCCTTGATGATGGCAGGGATATCTTCCGTGCGCTTGACCAGGTAACTATGCTTAACAATGGGTCTGGATATACCCACCATATCGGTTTCCTGAAAAGCATCACTACCAATTAAATGGCTTGGAACCTGACCCGATAAAACAACCATAGGGATAGAATCCATGTACGCTGTAGCAATCCCCGTTATAGCGTTTGTTGCCCCTGGGCCGGAAGTCACAAGCACAACGCCCGGTTTACCCGTGGCTCGCGCATAGCCGTCGGCTGCATGCGTAGCGGCCTGCTCGTGCCTGACTAAAATATGGGGCACCTTACACGACTGAAAAAGGGCGTCGTATATGTGTAAAACTGCGCCACCTGGGTAGCCGAAGATAAATTCTACGCCCTCGTCTTCCAACGCGCGCGCGACCATTTGGCCGCCTGATAACATTTCCACTGAAAACTCCTCACATCAGCGTAAAAAAACATGAGATCTTATAATTGAAAGACTATCAACAGCGGGCAAAAAAAGCCTTACCGCACCTTAACTTTAACTCGTTGATCGAATTTCGAAGATACAAACCTCACAACCAAAAACCAGTGTCTCCCTAACTGGGACCACACCGGGCGATAACGCCGTAAGACGAAAGTTTCGTCTGTGCCAAACAGGGAATTGCCTGTTATGGCGGCATTCTCGCAACACAGGTCGTGCGTCTGCAGAGTGAAGGGAGCGTCCCGTAGTCAATACCGGTAAGTAGAGACTCGACGCTAACATCAACTGCCGGTAAGCAGTCAATATCGGCCAACTACGTTCTAGAGGTCAATTCTGAATGAAGATCAATCAAAGTCAACCGTTTGTCTGCGATCTAGCCGAAATAGTTGATTTTTTTGAATTTATCGATAGTTTTCAAACAAAATCCTGTCGAACTGATCGTTCTTTGCCATAATCTGTGTACGGACGGAATTTACATTCGGGCTTCAATCGACAAGGAATGGCATGAAAATGAACAAAATAACCTGTGTATTGGTCATCGGACTGGCAATCCTGATGGCGTCCGCTATCCACGCTGCATCAAACGGTCATTATCGCTGGACCGATAGCGCCGGAACCGTTCAATATTCTGATCGCCCGCCCGAAGGTATTGACGCTGAATTCATCCAGTTCTCAGGCACCGCAACAACCAAGCGTCAGACTAACGACGATGGCAACGAAGAACCGCCCGCTGTCGCTGAGGGGCAAGCTACGCTGCAGGTTATACCCGAAAAAAATCCTCAACTGTGCCAGCAGGCCCAAGGAAATTTGAAGGCGCTTGCGGCAACCCGAATTCGCATAACCGAACCCGATGGCAGCAAACGCATTCTTTCGGAAGACGAAAAACAACAACAACGTGACAACGCAAACAAGTTCATCGAAATATATTGCCCTTAGCTGCTGTAGGAATTCTTACATTACGCTGTAAGAATTCTTGTAGTTATCACAGTCTGCTTTGATCAGTGCTGTCACCCGTGACTAAATGTTAGCTGTCCAGTGGCACTATCCAACTCACCTTTAATCACATCACCCGGTGCAAATTTTCCCTGTAAGATATCTTGAGCCAGTGGGTTTTCCACATATTGCTGAACCGCTCTTTTCAAAGGGCGAGCACCGTAAACAGGATCAAAACCCACATTGGCCAGCTTGTCTATCGCTGCACTGCTAAGTTCTAGCCCCAGTTCCCGATCGCGCAACCGAGACCGTAATAAATCAATTTGGATGGCGGCGATACCACGAATCTGTTGTTGATCTAGCGGATGAAAGACAACGGTTTCGTCAATTCTGTTAATGAATTCAGGCCGAAAATGACCACCAACAACCTCCATAACTGAACGCTTCATCGCCTCATAATTTTTCTCTTCAGATAATTGCTGAATCAGATCTGAACCGAGGTTCGAGGTCATCACGATAACGGTATTTCTAAAATCGACAGTACGTCCCTGTCCATCGGTCAAACGACCATCATCCAATACTTGCAACAACACATTGAAAACATCGGAATGGGCTTTTTCAACTTCATCCAGTAATAGCACGGAATAAGGCCGGCGACGGACCGCTTCGGTTAAATAGCCCCCCTCTTCATAGCCAACATAGCCTGGCGGTGCCCCAATCAAACGCGCTACTGAATGTTTTTCCATAAACTCTGACATATCAATACGGACCATCGCATCTTCGCTGTCAAAAAGAAACATTGCCAGTGCTTTACATAGCTCGGTTTTACCAACACCGGTAGGCCCCAAAAAAAGGAACGAGCCATTGGGCCGATTGGGGTCGGAAAGTCCTGCGCGAGAACGTCGAACCGCGTTGGACACCGATATAACTGCTTCGCTTTGACCAATAACCCGCTTCTGTAGTGACTCTTCCATTCGTAATAATTTGTCTCGCTCTCCCTCCAGCATTTTGGATACCGGAATACCGGTCCATTTCGAGACAACTTCTGCCACTTCCTCCTCGGTCACTTTGTTCCTCAACAAGGTCATCTCAACCGTTTCAGCCTGACTGGCGGTTTCCATCGTTTTTTCAAGACCGGGAATAACACCATATTGTAATTCCGACATGCGGGTTAAATCGCCTGCCCTATGGGCCGCTTCGAGATCCATTCTCGCCTTTTCAAGCTCGCTTTTCGTTTGCTGAGACCCCTGCAAAATCGATTTTTCAGCCATCCAAACTTCTTCTAAGTCGGCATATTCTTTCTCAGATTTAAGGATATCATTATCAAGTATGACCAACTGCTTCTTAGCCGCACTGTCAGTATCTTTTTTGACGGCTTCTCTCTCGATTTTTAACTGAATCAGCCGCCGTTCCAAACGGTCCATACTCTCTGGCTTAGAATCAATTTCCATACGAATTCGGCTGCCGGCCTCATCGATTAGATCAATGGCTTTGTCAGGTAATTGTCGGTCCGTAATATAACGTTGGGATAATTTAGCGGCTGCAATAATTGCCGAATCGGTGATATCCACTCCGTGATGAATTTCATAGCGTTCTTTTAGACCGCGTAAAATTGCAATGGTATCTTCTTCGCTAGGCTCTTCGACTAATACCTTTTGGAAACGGCGTTCGAGCGCGGCATCTTTCTCTAAATATTGTCGATACTCATTCAGCGTTGTTGCGCCAACACAGTGCAGCTCCCCTCTGGCCAGCGCCGGCTTCAACATATTGCCTGCATCCATTGAGCCTTCAGCCTTACCCGCACCAACCATGGTATGGAGCTCATCGATAAATAGAATGATTCGTCCTTCTTGCTTACTCAACTCGTTAAGAACGGCTTTTAGACGCTCTTCAAACTCTCCTCGAAACTTCGCTCCTGCCAGTAGGGAGCCAAGATCCAATGATAGTACCCGTTTATCTTTTAAGCCTTCCGGCACTTCTCCATTAACAATTCTCTGCGCCAAACCTTCAACAATAGCCGTCTTACCAACCCCTGGCTCACCAATTAATACTGGGTTATTTTTAGTACGTCGTTGAAGCACTTGGATGGTTCGGCGTATTTCATCATCACGACCTATTACCGGATCAAGTTTTCCCTGCTCTGCACGCTCTGTTAAATCAATTGTGTATTTATCCAAAGCCTGACGATTTTCTTCAGCGGCGGGATCGTTAACCGCCTCACCGCCGCGAACACTCTCAATTGCACTCCCTAAAGCCTGCTTGCTCACTCCCGAGTCAGTGAGTAACTTGCTAACAGCAATATTGGCATCTAACAGTGCCATGGCGACAACTTCGCAGGAAAGGTAGGCATCATTATTTTGCTGGGATTGTTTATCAGCCAAGTTTAATACCCGCGCCAAATCATTAGACATATGGATGTCACCAACCGTGCCCGACACTGTTGGTAAGTTACTCATAGCCTGACCAAGCGTATCTTTTAAAGCTGGAATATTGCCTCCCGCCTGCCGCATTAATGGTTGAACTGAACCATTCACCTGATCTAACAAGGCAGACAACAAATGTAGGGGGTCAATCGAATTATGGTCTTTACCAACAGCTAACGACTGGGCATCCGACAAGGCATTTTGCAACTGGTTAGTAAATCGATCAATACGCATGATTTTTACCGTTTAGTTATTTTTTAAGTAATAAGATAACTATTAAATAGGGGCAAACAGAAAAAAATCAAGGGCAGCTATTGATTCCGAAAAACACCCGCAATGGCAATTGCTTCGCTGAAATCACAGAGCCTTTTTTTTGTAAATCATTGTAACCATGCGCCCTGTAACGCCATCCCGACGATACGAGTAAAATCGGCTGCCGTCAGCGTAGGTACAAAATTCGCCGCCATAGATTTTTGTAACGGATATTGCCTCAAGTCGAGTGCGTGCTATTTGATATAGATCAGCAAAAAAGTGGTTTTTTTTACTTTCGTGTTCGGTGAAGGCGAGAGCAATGTTTCTTTTTTCTGTGGCGCTGGCGGCGTCCAGAAATGTCTGTCTAACATCTTCACCGACTTCAAAAAAATTCGGACCAATTGCAGGCCCCATCCAAACTCGAATATCATCTGCGATCGCGTCAAATTGAGCAACAGCCGCTTCGACAACACCTGCAGCCAAACCCCGCCAGCCCGCATGAACTGCAGCAACCTGTTGACCGTACCGATCGCACAATAACAACGGCAGGCAATCAGCTGTCATCACAGTACAAGCAAAACCTGAGGCGCGAGTAATACAGCCATCAGCAGCGGGCAGATACTCCTCTCCAGCGGTTACTATGCGAGTACCATGTATCTGATTGAGCCACTGCATCTGATCCAGCCCACTGCACGACTGACTCAATAGATCCCTGTTAGCTGCAACAATAGTTGGGTCATCCCCAACGTGAGTCGCCAAGTTAAACTGCTCGTACGGGGATAGGCTATAGCCCGCCCCCATTCTCAGGGTAGAAAAAGCGACAATGTTATCAGGTACCGTCCAGTCCGGCCGAATAGCGAAGGGCAATCGACTTATCACTCACTATCTTCCGCGGCCAGTAGTGCGATTAATTTCACCATATCGTCTACTAGTGGAATTTCCCAACTGACCTCTTCATTGGACAGCGGATGGATCAATGACAACTTCCTTGCGTGTAAAGCTTGTCGGCCAAAGCCTCGGAGGCCATTAATCAACTCCTCACTCGCGCCTTTTGGAATGCGAGGACGACCCGCATATACCGGGTCACCGACCAGTGCATGTTTAATATGGGCCATATGTACGCGAATTTGATGAGTACGACCGGTTTCAAGCATACAGCGAATATGGCAGTGGTTATTAAACCGTTTTATCAGTCGATAGTGAGTGGTTGCTTCCTTACCCCCTATTGCCAACACCGCCATTTTTGTCCGCTGCCGAGGATGACGACCGATATCTGCCCTGACAACACCTCCGCCAGTAAGGCTACCAAAGACAACAGCCTCGTAGACACGGCTCACAGTGCGGGCCTGTAGTTGATTAACCAAACTATTTTGCGCGGCTAGTGTTTTTGCCACCACCATAATTCCGCTGGTATCTTTATCCAGCCTGTGGACAATACCGGCACGCGGCACGCTGGCAATGTCTGGCAGGTGAGCCAACAACGCATTTAACAGTGTCCCACTGGCGTTGCCCGATCCTGGATGAACAACCAGCCCTGCTGGTTTATTAATGACCAGCAACGCTTCATCCTCATACACAATGTCTAGATCCATCGACTCAGCATCCCAGCGTTCTTCATCTTCTACCACTGCGCGCAACTCTAATAGTTCTCCCGATTGCAGTTTTTCACGTGATTTCTTAGCCTCACCATCGACGGTAAGCTCGCCACTTTTAATCCATATCTGCAAACGCGCACGGGAATAGTCGGGAAATAGCTGGGCAGCTATTTGATCGAGACGACTTCCCTCAAGCCCCTCGGGCACTGTTGCTGTCAATTCAATTGTCTCTGCCATCTAAATTCCCGTAACGATTACTTTCAGCCTATCGGCTGCTGTGGTTAAATACAGCTCCGCCGGAGATGCACTTTTTGTGTCTATAATGGTCCCATTGTATATGAATGATCGGAATTCGTTGAATGAACAGGCTCGCTAAATCAATTTTTCTCTCAGTATTCCTACTCGCGGGTCTTGCTGGCTGCTCATCAGACGATGAAGTACCGCAGGATATGACTGAAAAAGAACTCTATGAGTCGGCGCAGGATAGCCTCAGACAAGAAAGCTACCAAAATGCGGTGAAAAAATTGCAACTGCTTGAAGCCAGATTTCCCTTTGGCCCTTATGCAGAGCAGGCACAGTTAGAGATCATTTATGCTCACTACCTAAATTTTGAGTCAGAAGCGTCTATTGCTGCCGCTGACCGCTTTATCAGGCTGCATCCTCAACACCCAAATGCCGACTACGCTTACTACATTAAAGGTCTGGCTAACTATGTAGAGGGAGAAGGCTTCCTCGATCGTTTCTTACCGACCGATATGACCATGCGAGACCCGGGCGCCGCCCTCCAGTCCTTTGAGGATTTTCGTCAACTGCTGTATCGCTACCCTGACAGCCCCTATGCCTCCGATGCCAAAGCCCGCATGCTCTATCTGAGGGCAAGGCTTGCTCGTTATGAAATCAACGTTGCCAACTACTATTTTGAGCGCGGAGCCTATATCGCAGCCGCAAATCGCGGTCGCTACGTCGTCGAAAATTTCCCCCAAACTCCAGCAACAGCAGATGCACTAGCCGTTATGGTACAGGCATACCAGTTACTTAGCCTCGACGATCTTGCAGCAGATGCCTTAGCGATGCTCAATGAGAACTATAGCGACCATCCGTCAATCGATGAAAATGGCGCCTTCATCAGCAAATTTAGTGTGACCGAGTCAGAACCCTCGCTCATTAACAAAGCCTCCTTCGGCTTATTCGACCGTAGTGCGCCTCCCGAATTTAATAACAGGGCCGATTACCTAGACCGCTAATCCGCCAAGCCATTTCTGCCAACCCTCGTTGGCAGCTATTTACCCGTTGGATACATCAACGTTTGCATAACTTGGGTTGTTGCCATAGCCATTGCGACTCATCTTTCTCCGACCCCAACCCTGTGTTAAAAGAATTTATCGCCTCCGTAGCGATAACGGCACGCTTGTCACCCATTGTAGATACCCCAATTGTCGGCCTAGCCCCCTTAAAGAGCAGGTATTCCCACCCATTCAGATGCCTTTTGACAACAAGTGCGCTGAATCTGTCGATCCAGTATTTCGTCAATGGGCCAAATGCCCTAGAATGACCAGTGAGATAATGAACATGTAAGAGAGACTGACAATGAACAGAGCGGCAATCATCGAAGAAATGCAAGTAATGGCAGACATCAACCCTACATTTGAAATTGAGCGCCGGGTTGACTTCATAAAAGGCCAACTGGCCACTAGTGGTATTAAAACCTTAGTCCTTGGCATCAGCGGCGGCATAGACTCGGCGGTTTGCGGGCGACTTGCACAACTCGCGGTCAACCAACTAAATCAGCAAGATGACAGCTCTCCCTATAAATTTGTTGCAGTGCGACTACCTTACGGGGTGCAACTGGATGAGCACGATGCGCAAGCCTCAATCGATTTCATTCAGCCTAGTGAAAGTATTCATGCCAATGTTCAACAGGGGGCCGATGGCATCCATCAGCAGGCGATGACGGCACTTCAGGCCTCGGGATTGTTAACTGAATCCGATGCACTGAGGGATTTCGCCAAAGGCAATGTCAAAGCTAGAACGAGGATGGCGGTTCAATACGATATTGCTGCGCTTCTCAACGGACTGGTGCTCGGCACTGATCACTCAGCCGAAAACATTACTGGATTTTTCACTAAGTGGGGCGATGGAGCCTGCGATCTGGCGCCCTTATTTGGACTGAGCAAACGCCAAGTTAAGCAGGTCGCCGCTAGCTTGGGAGTTCCCGAGCAACTTATCCATAAAACACCCACTGCTGATCTAGAGTCTCTCGCCCCGCAGAAAGCCGACGAACAAACGCTAGGCGTTACCTACGACGAACTGGACGATTATTTGGAGGGCAGACCGGTCGAAAAACAGGTGGCTCTGCATATCGAATCAATTTACACCAAGACCCAGCATAAACGGCAGCCGATACCGACAATCTATGATTAAGCTCTGTCACGGTCAATCTCTATCGCCATTCAGCTATGACTAGCAGAGACAGGGGCTTCGATAACAATCAGCATGAAAACCTGACTTTATTAAAAGTCTATACGGTTTATCGTGTTCTCTTGTGTTTTGGATTACTGGCTACCTTCCTATTTTCAACCAACATTTTTATCATAGGCGGACTAAAACCGAACCAGTTTTTCTATGTGACCATGCTTTATTTGGCCGTCAACTTGGTGGGGTTGGTGGCTATTTTACCCAAAAAAACCCCCTTTAACAGTCAACAATTATTCGCCAATTTTCTCTTTGATATCACAATTATTATTGTCATCGTCGATGCTAGCAATGGCGTTGATAGTGGTTTGGGTATTCTTTTTGTCGTTATCATCGCCGCCAGTAGTATTGTTTTAACTGGCGAACTTGCAGCACTGGTTGCGGCCATTGCCAGCATAGCCGTTATTGCTGATACCACCCGCCTTATGGGCAGTGGTAATTTGGAAACATCGGCGTTTGTGTCAGCGGGTTTACTCGGAATAATCTTTTTTATCACATCCCTATTAATTCAAAACCTTGCGACCAGAATACGTAAGGCTCAAGTCATCGCCGATGATCGAACTTCCGATGTTCTCCGATTACAATCACTGAATCAGCAAATAGTTCAGCGAATGCAAACCGGTATCTTAGTGATTGATCAACATGGCAACATTCAATTAGGTAATGCCGCTGCCACTGAGTTTCTCACCTCCGTTACTAGCACCTCGGCGCCAATTAATAATGACCTGTTGATACTTCCACCTGAACTAATGGGAAAATTTCACCAGTGGAAACTGACACCACAACTCAAGCTGGCGCCATTCCGAGCGACAGAGACGGGCAGAGATATTAATGCCAATTTTTCAGTCCTAGGTAGCAATAAAGGCCAAGACACACTGGTTTTTTTGGAGGACAACAGCCGCCTCGTGCAGCGTGCCCAACAAATCAAACTGGCGTCATTGGGCCGATTGACCGCCAGCATAGCTCATGAAATACGTAACCCGCTCAGCGCTGTCAGCCATGCCGCACAATTACTCGAAGAATCTGACATGCTCAATGGTACCGACAAAAAACTATCGGGGATTATTCAGAATCATTCGAAACGGATGAATAATATCATTGAAAATGTGCTGCAATTGTCACAACGAACGTCTCTAAATCCAGAAAAAATTCGATTAAAAGATTGGTTGAAAAATTTTGTCACCGAGTTCGAACAGGAAAACAGCCAACCATTCGATGTTGCAATCATTGACCATGATCAGACGACCGATATCACTTTTGACAGCAGTCAGCTCACCCAAGTTATTGCCAACTTAAGTCATAACGGACTGCGGTATAGCTTCCAAAACACCGGAGCTGCAACACTAACTTATAGTATTCATCTCAATGCAGAGACCTCGCTTCCTGTGCTGGATGTTATTGACGAGGGTATCGGTATCAGTGAAGCTGAGCGGGATCATTTATTCGAACCGTTCTATACTACAGAGACAAAAGGCACCGGCTTGGGTTTATATATTTCACGGGCGCTGTGTGAAGCCAACGAAGCCAGATTGGATTACTTACGCGATGACGACAATAAAAGTTGTTTTCGGATCAGCTTTCCACACCCAGATCGACGTCTTTCCAATGAATAGACGTTCCTTCATTGCGGAATCAACATGCTATGAGTAACAATCGTGTTTTAATTAT
>Ga0206130_10007063_pt1 | contig 12579 bp, 12 predicted proteins | sample Helgoland_Spring_9_FD_148637 | JGI IMG/M metagenome (GOLD analysis project Ga0206130, IMG submission 148637) | Pelagic subsurface seawater microbial communities from Kabeltonne, Helgoland, North Sea - Helgoland_Spring_Bloom_20160512_1 | ecosystem: Environmental > Aquatic > Marine > Epipelagic ... | reverse complement strand
ATAATCGCAGAAAAGCATGCGCAAAATCGCGCACTGAATCACAGCGTGGCCCTGGTGTGCCGTCCATATTAAGCGGCCAGCCAAGCACCAGCGCTCCGATATTATGGTCTTCGATGTCGGCAATAAGATTTTGCGCATCGGGTGTAAATTTCTGTCGCCATAGGATACGATAGGGCGAGGCAATCTGGTGATTGGGGTCTCCAAGGGCAAGTCCGATGGTTTTTTTGCCGATATCAAGCCCCATCATGCGTTTACCGCCAGAAAGTGCAGAAGAAATGTCGTAAAGGTTGCAGACAGTCATGGGCAATGCTAAATCGCTTTGGTATGAGAAAAATGACAGCTTTGTTAATCGCTAAAGGATGATAACCGATGTCGGTTGATAATAACACAGTGAAAAAGATTGCGCGGCTTGCGCGAATTCATGTCGATGAAGACAGACGTGATGCGTTGGCTGGTGAGCTAAATGCTATTCTGAGCTGGATTGAAGAGCTGGAGACGGTCGATACTGATAATGTCGAGCCGCTTGCCAGCGTGACAGGGCATAGCCTGCCTATCCGCGATGATGTGGTATCAGACGGAAATAAACAAGAACAGGTCATTGCAAATGCACCGGAAACCACCAGTGGCTTTTTTGTTGTACCAAAGGTAGTTGAATAATGAGTGACCTTCTTCAGTTAAGCGCCGTTGATGCGCGTGCAGCCCTTGATGCCAAAGAGATTACGGCAACCGAGCTGACACAGTCCTATCTTGATGCTGCGGTGCAAACAGAGGCGCTGAATAACTATGTTCAGCTTACCCATGATAAAGCGCTGGAAATGGCGGCTGCCAGTGATGCGCGCCTGCGGGCTGGCACAGCTGGCCCCTTGGAAGGTATTCCGGTCGGTGTGAAGGATTTGTTTTGTACTGAAGGCGTTGAGACAACCGCCTGTTCAGCTATTCTGAAAGGTTTTGTGCCTCCTTATGAAAGCACTGTGACAAGCAAGCTCTGGGCAGATGGCGCCGTGATGCTTGGCAAGCTTAATTGTGATGAATTTGCCATGGGCTCAGCAAATGAAACATCTGTTTTCGGACCAGCGGTTAATCCATGGAGCCAAAGTGACGGCCCTGATCTTGCCGCTGGCGGCTCGTCTGGCGGCTCAGCTTCTGCTGTTGCGGCCCAGTCTGCTTTGCTTGCAACGGGGACTGATACAGGCGGGTCTATCCGCCAGCCAGCTGCATTTTGCGGTGTTGTTGGAATGAAGCCGACTTATGGCCGTTGTTCGCGCTGGGGCATTGTTGCCTTTGCATCATCACTTGATCAGGCTGGCCCGTTTGCCCGCACAGTTGCAGATAGTGCTTTGATGTTTTCAAGTATGGCGGGGTTTGATGCTAAGGATTCAACATCAACCAATAGCCCGCTTCCTGACCTTGCAAGCGCTATGGCGGCAGGTGTTAAGGGTATGAAAATAGGCATACCGGTAGAATATCAACGCGATGGAATGGACCCTGCCATCACGAAATTATGGGAACAGGGGCAGGCGTGGCTAACAGATGCTGGCGCTGAAATGGTCCCTATCTCATTGCCTCATACAGCCTATGCTCTGCCATGCTATTATATTATTGCTCCTGCAGAAGCCTCATCAAACCTTGCCCGTTATGACGGGGTTCGTTATGGCCAGCGCATCGAAGAGGGCGGAACGCTGGATGATATGTATGAAGCCAGCAGAGCCGCTGGGTTTGGCGAAGAAGTACAGCGCCGTATTATGATCGGAACCTACGCTCTATCAGCAGGTTATTATGATGCTTATTATCTGAAAGCGCAGAAAGTCAGGCGCCTTATCCGGAATGATTTTGATGCGGCGTTTGCTGGTGTTGATGCCATTTTAACCCCTGCAACACCGTCAGCAGCCTTCCCGCTTGGCGTAAAACAAGATGATCCGATTACGATGTTTCTGAATGACGTATTCACGGTGCCGGCAAATCTTGCTGGGATCCCTGGCATGTCAGTGCCCGCTGGTCTGTCATCTGACGGTTTGCCGCTGGGGCTTCAGGTGCTTGCAGGCGCCTTCTATGAAGATAAAATGTATCAAGTCGCCAAGGTAATCGAGACACAGTCAGGATTTTCCGGCGCACCGCAGCGCGCCGCAGGGAGGGCACACTCATGAGCAATCTTGTGCAAGGCCAGACAGGTGAATGGGAAGTTGTTATCGGCATGGAAGTGCATGCTCAGGTCACATCACACTCAAAATTATTCTCAGGCTCTTCAACAGCTTTTGGCGCTGGCCCTAATCAGAATGTATCACTTGTTGATGCCGCCATGCCGGGTATGTTGCCGGTGATTAATGGTGCATGTGTCCGCCAAGCTATCAAGACAGGTCTGGGACTAAAGGCAGAAATTAATCTTACAAGCGTATTTGACCGGAAAAACTACTTTTATGCTGATTTGCCGCAAGGCTATCAGATAAGCCAGTTCAAACATCCGATTGTTGGCGAAGGTGTGCTCACGATTGAGCTGAGCGATGGGAGCTCCCATGCGATCGGTATTGAGCGTCTGCATCTTGAGCAGGATGCCGGAAAATCATTACATGATCAGCACCCCTCAAAAAGCTATATTGATTTGAACCGTTCAGGTGTAGCGTTGATGGAAATCGTCTCAAAACCTGATTTGCGCTCTGCTGAGCAGGCCGGCGCCTATATTAAGAAGCTTCGGTCTATCCTGCGCTATCTTGGTACTTGTGATGGCAATATGGAAGAAGGCTCATTGCGGGCTGATGTGAATGTGTCTGTGCGAAAGCCGGGCGCGCCGCTTGGCACTCGTACCGAAACAAAAAACCTGAATTCTGTACGCTTCATTATGCAAACGATCGATGCTGAAGTAGAGCGCCAGATTGAGGTAATCGAAGATGGCGGAGAAATTTTTCAGGAAACAAGACTGTTTGATACATCAACAGGTATGACACGTGCGATGCGCAGCAAAGAAGATGCGCATGATTACCGTTATTTTCCTGATCCTGATTTATTACCGCTTAGCGTTACACAAGATTATGTTGATGAAATTGCCGCAGAATTACCTGAATTGCCGGATGATATTCGGATGCGGATGGTCGATGAATATGGCCTCTCATCCTATGATGCTGGCGTTCTGACCGAAGAACGCGAAACAGCTCTTTTCTACGAGACGGCAAGTGCGGGGCGTGACCGCAAGATAGTGGCAAACTGGATGTCGGTTGAACTATTTGGTGCGTTAAATAAGGCTGGAAAAATCCTTGCCGAAAGCCCTGTTTCTCCGGCGGCACTTGGCGAGCTGGTTGACCTTATCACGCAAGGAACGATTTCTGGTAGAATAGCCAAAGATGTGTTTGCAGAAATGTTTGAAACCGGTGAGGCGGCAGCTAGCATCATTGAATCCAAAGGATTAAAGCAGGTTTCTGATACAGGCGCTATTGAAGCTCTGATCGACAAGGTCATTGCTGAAAATCAGGATAAGGTTGATGAATATCGGGGCGGCAAGGACAAGCTATTTGGCTTTTTTGTTGGTCAGACAATGAAATTATCCGGCGGTCAGGCAAATCCGGGGATGGTCAATCAAATGCTGAAAGACAAGCTGAAATAGGGGCCGTTGTTTGGCGCGGCTCGCAAGGGGGGTATGCCCGATTACTTGCTCGCGCGCTCAAAAGCTTCTTTATTATCGTCTGTCTGGACATCCCAGTAGGGTGTTTTTCCGAAAATTTGGGTCAGAAAATCAAGGAAAGCCTGAATTTTTGGCAAGCGATGGTTATTCTCCCGCCAGAGAGCATGCAAAGGGGTATGTTCATCAATGCTGGTATCCATCACTGTCATCAGCGCACCAGAGGCAATGTGTCGACCTGCAATATAACTTGGCAGCATGCATAAGCCGCCCCCGTTCAGGGCTGTTCGCAGAAGCGCATCGCCATTATCTAGCCGCACATGTCCATCGGCTCTAAATGTTTCCAAAGCACCTGTGTCTGTGCGGAAGTGCCAGTCATTATTACGATGGCCATAATCAAGCGTAACAAGCTGATGGTCATTTAAGTCTTCAACAGTTTCCGGCACGCCATATTCTGCCAGATAATCAGGGCTTGCTGTTAACATCCGCCTGTTAGAGGCAAGCACACGCATTTGAATTCCTGATGCTGTATGCGTCTCTGAAATTTTGATATGAATATCAGCTGTCGTTAGAACATGAGGTGCATCATTTTCTGCGGTGGTCATATCAACAATAATATCAGGATATTCTTTTAAGAATAACGCAAGATGTGGCGCAATATGCCGATGTGCAAATCCAGGTGGCGCATTAAGCTTCAGCGTGCCTCTTAGCTGGCCTGTCTGCTTTGTAATCATGGCTTCAGTATCATCTACTTCAGCCAGAATATGCTTGCAGCGCGCAAGATAAAGCTCACCGACCTCCGTGAGCTTTACCACCCGTGTGGTTCGCTCAACAAGCAGGATGCCTAAATGCTTTTCCAAGGCTGACAGTTGCTTCGAGATAACAGAGGGCGCAAGATTGAGCTTCTCGGCGGCGCGAATAAATGAGCGCTGCGATGCAATCATTGCAAACGTGCGCATGGATGTAAGCTGGTCCATGTTTAATCCTATGCGCAGTGTGACTGCGGAGCTACTAATTTTTTTTATATGACAATATTTGTGGCTTATAAGAGATGTCAGTTATCTATATAACAAAATGGATTGACCTCTGGTAAGCCAATCATCCCTATTCTGACAGAATGCGTTATTTTTCTGCTAAACGAAAGACCTTCTTGGGAGGAAATTAATGTCTGTATTTAGTTCGCCTTTGATACCGTATGTCTATCTTGCTTTTGCGGTTGTCTTTGAAGTTATTGGAACGGCAGCGTTAAAAGCATCAGAAACGCTGACCAAACCGATGCCAATCGTTGTTATGGCGCTCTCTTATATGGTGACATTTTTCTTCATGGCGCAGGTAATGCGCTACCTTCCTGTTGGCGTTACCTATGCCATATGGTCGGGGCTGGGGATTGTTCTGATTTCCTGTATTTCAGCATTCTATTTCAAAGAATGGCTCGATGTTCCGGCAATTATTGGTCTTGCCATGATCATTGCTGGCATCATCATCATTCAGGTATTTTCGAAAACCGGTGCTGGCGCTTAAAAGAGCGGCTATTGGGGGAAAAAGAAAAATACCCGATTATCTAAAAAAGCGACATTTCAAAATTGACACAAGCGGGCAATGCTCGTAATAAAACTGTGCAAACGCCGTGGGGTGTATACCCGACTTTACTCTCATTTTGCGGAGAGGTGGCCGAGTGGCTGAAGGCGGCGGTTTGCTAAATCGTTGAAGGGGGAAACCCTTTCCGGGGGTTCGAATCCCTTCCTCTCCGCCATTTTTCTTTTTATTATAGAGTATCGTTCAAAAGGGTTGCGGTTTGTCCGCTTTCCGGATGACAATATTTTAAATTCATAAATGTTTGGATGATTGTAAATGTTATTTGTTAAAAGTATGAAATTTTTTATTCTTCCCCTGATGATTATTTTTTCTTCTCTTGAAGCATCGATAGCCGCAAATTGGAATAACGGAAACTCTAGTGAAAAACCACTTGAAAGAGCCTCTCCGTCATTTTTCATCCCAGATGATATTTGGCTCGCTTTTGAAGCTTCGGATTATGATAGTCGGCAAACATTTTGTGATGATGAATATACGCGGCAGAGAATAAGCAATTTCATGCCAAATCCTATACCCAAAAGAGTAAAGGGTCTCAACAGCAGGATGGATAATCGGAATAGTGTTGAGGGATTTTTGGAATTAGATGAATTTACAGAGCAATTTGCTAGATATGTAACAGCATCATTCGCAACTCAAGAAGATAACCGGCTCAATTCCGCCTTTGATGCCCTCCATACATTAGCATCAAACGATGCCTGGCTTGATACGAAATCATGTGTCAAAAATGGAAGACTTATTTGCGAACCTTCCTGGCAAGACCCTAATGGACAAGATTTGTCTTCGGAGATGGATTGGAATTCCGCTCAGTTGAGGATTATGCACCTTCATTATGGCTATAAAACTTTTTTAAAATCTCAAATAGAAATGAACTCAGAAAAGAGTGATGTAATCAACTCGTGGTTTGACGACTTTTATGCTCGAAATAAAAAGCCACAAGATATCTATTTTGGCCTTGATCTTGGATGGTTCTGGCCAGAAATCGCTAAGAATTATAATTCAAATCCTGCCCAAGGCAAAAAATTAATTTCTAAGGCGATTAAACAGTTAGATGCTTTGATCTTAAAAGATGGCTCCCTTGAAGATAGAACTACAAGAGGGGATAGAGCGCTGTGGTATCACTATGAAGCTCTTGGTGAAATCTACATTACCTTGGAAATTGCGCGGCATTTTGACGTAAATATTCCCCCCAGCATTGAAGAGAAATTGGAAAAGTCTGTCGAGATTTTTATCGCAGGCGTGAAAGACCCAGCATCCATGGATAAATGGGCAAAACAGGCTGTTCGTTCGACTTATAACCCTGGAGAGCAACAGTTTAAGTTTCGGCATGACATAGGAAAATATAGCTGGGCTAATTCTTGGTTTTATATTTTTATGGCACGAAATGCAGAGCATAAATCAACCATAGCGCTAAAGGAGTTACTCGCGGGAAACTATGAAAATGCAACAACCGATGGAATGGTAGGAATTGGTCTTGGTTGTATTTATGGGGCTTCCATTAAGTAAGAACCTCTATTTGGCGCGTTGATTGAATCTCCGTCCAACAAGAGCAGATGCTATATTGGTTTTCTGAACATCTATGGAACCGCCAGCAATACCCCACGGCGATCAGCAAGGTGATCTTTTGAGACGCGATAAGCGCTGCTTTGAAGTAGCACTGCAACCTGTCGGGAGGACCGGTCTTTGCGTGCGACAAGCCAGACGCTTCAGGCTGGTTCCAAACGCTCGTATCATTCCGTTGCGTACTTGGCGTAATCCGAAAAGCAAAAGATCGATTGCCCCGACAAGTTCGATGATTAAGAGCATTGATGCCCTAGCTTTTTTTTCAGAGAGTTATTGTTAGTTCAATAATCCAAAAGTCGTCAATTTTTGCTCAAAGCATGACGGATTTTGGTGGAGTAACCGCATGCAAATTTAGACGCCGGTGCCTTGCGCAAGAACGTTCTGCACCCGTGCCGGATAATCCGAAATGATCCCGTTGACACCCATGTCTGCCATACGGTTAATATCGTCTAAGGCGTTTACGGTCCAAACATTGACCAGCAATCCCAAGTCCTGTGCTTTTACCAAAGCCTCTTGTGTCAGGTCTTTGAAATAGGGGCACCACACCTTTCCGCCAAGTGCAGCAATTGTCTGCGGTAAACTGTCATCATAATCGGCGCGTGTGACACCGCCCATCCAAGATGATCTATCGACTATGTTTGGATTCATAGTTGTCCCGTGGTTTTGCTCTAAACTCAGGTAGCCACGTGCCAACCCAGGTGCACGCTTTGCGCAGGCATGGAGCACTCGCCAATCAAAACTGGAAAGAATACAACGATGCTGCAAGTCATATTTATCCAACAAGTCCACTACATCTGAAACTATTATTTCAGGCGGGTCATATAAATCTGTTTGTTCTGCGTGAGATTTTACCTCGACATTGAGTATAAGTCGTGGATGTTTAACGGCCCATTCGCAAAAGGTAGCAAACATGGGAATATATTGACTGGAAAGGCGTGCTTGGTCAGGAAACTGCGTTGTATAGTCGCTTCCACTACAAGGAGCGCCGGCAGTAATTTTCGTAACATCTATAGCTTTAGTGTTCCTTATCAATTGTTTATGTATTTTTCCATTCTTCGTATTTGGCATGTTAACGTAAGGGTCGTGAGCTATTACGGTAACGCGATTTGCTGCGTTTTGAACATCGATCTCAACGGCGTTGATGCCAATATCTTGCAGGTATTGAAACCCAGCCATTGTGTTTTCGGGATAAATACCTCGGGCACCCCGATGTCCAAAAACTGTAATATCCTGTCGCCTTTTATAATATTTCATCCGAAGCGTTGCCCAAATTCTATGTCAAAGAAATGTATGTGCTTTGGATCAACTGAAAACCGAATGACCTGACCTGCTGCTACGTGATGTACACCTAGTAGGCTAATGGTAAAAGGGTCAGATGTGCCATCAAGCTGTCCATGCAGAAGGGTGTTGGCGCCTAACGGTTCGCCCATTCTTACTGTGATCGACAATGGTCCGCTCTCGTCTGCAATCACATGTTCGGGTCGGATGCCCGCCGTAACCTCGCCTTTAGCGGACGTGCTGACGGGGATGGAGTTGCCCGCTACCTTAATGGCGCTGTTTTTAACAGTTGTTTTGAAAACATTCATCGATGGACTCCCGATAAACTGAGCGGCAAAAAGCGTTTGAGGTGTTTCATAAACCTCAAGTGGTGTTCCGATTTGTTCAACGCGTCCACTGTTCATAACTATCATGCGATCGGCCATAGTCATCGCCTCAACTTGGTCGTGGGTCACGTAGAGTGCTGTTATCCCGAGCCGATTTTGTAAGTCACGGATCTCAAGGCGCATCTGCACGCGCAGCTTTGCGTCAAGGTTCGATAATGGCTCATCAAAGAGGAATACAGCAGGCTCGCGCACAATAGCACGGCCCATTGCTACACGTTGGCGTTGCCCGCCCGATAAGTCACGTGGACGACGATCAAGGTATTCGTTGAGCTGTAAAAGCTTTGCTGCCGCATTCACTTTTTCGTCAATCTTTGCCTTTGCTACCTTCGCAATCTTGAGGCCGTAGCCCATGTTTTGACGGACACTCATATGCGGATAGAGTGCGTAGTTTTGGAATACCATTGCTATGTCGCGATCCATTGGCTCAAAGTCATTAACGATCTTTTTGCCAATGCTGATTTCCCCTTCAGACACGCTTTCTAGCCCAGCTACCATGCGAAGCAGCGTTGATTTACCACAACCAGACGGACCGACGATAACAATGAATTCCCCATCTTTAATTGTCGCGCTGACCCCATGGATTACCTCGATTGGGCCAAACCGTTTTTTCACGTTGTTGAGTTCTACAGTTGCCATGTTGTTCCTACTTTTCGCTGTCCACAAGGCCGCGGATAAAGAGTTTTTGCATTGAAATAACGACAATCACAGGTGGGATCATTGCTAGAATTGACGTAGCCATAATGACCGGCCAGTCGGCAACATCATCACCTGACGGAAACATTTGTTTGATACCCATAACGATGGTGTTCATTTCCGGATCAGTCGTGATTAGTAAGGGCCATAGATATTGGTTCCAGCCGTAGATAAAGAGGATCACAAAGAGGGCTGCAATGTTCGTGCGGCTCATCGGGAATAAGATGTCCCAGAAAAAGCGCATAGGTCTTGCCCCGTCCACACGTGCCGCTTCTGCTAATTCATCCGGCACTGTCATAAAAAACTGACGGAACAGGAAAGTTGCAGTTGCAGACGCGATCAGCGGAAAGATGAGTCCGCTATAGCTGTTGAGCATGCCAAACCCTGCAACTATCTCATAGGTAGGGACGATGCGAACTTCGACAGGCAACATTAGCGTAATGAAGATCGCCCAAAAGAACATCTTCTTACCTGGGAACCGGAAATAGACAATAGCGAAGGCCGATAACAAGGAAATGACAATCTTGCCAATTGCTATCCCGATGGCCATGACGAGGCTGTTAACCAGCATCGTTGCCACTGGTACATTCACCCCTGAGAATAACGCTTGCTTGTAATTGCTTATGAAGTGATCGCCGGGCCAAAGTGGCATTGGTGGGCTAACAATTTCTGGCTGCGTTACGGTTGAGGCTACAAAGGCAAGCCAAATAGGAAAAAAAACAATCAAGACGCCAAAGATCATGATTGCATGCGTGAACCAGAGTCCAAGTCCACGCTGTTCGACCATTCCTGATGCTGGCTCTTTGTGCGGCTTCAGTGCTGATAGGGTCAATAATGCACCCTCCGTTCTACAAATTTGAATTGGAAAACTGTGAGCGCGCCTACGACGAACAATAGAATGACAGACTGCGCGGCTGATGATCCCAAATCTTGCCCGACAAAACCATCTGAAAACACCTTGTAAACAAGGATTGTTGTCGATTGTTGTGGACCCCCGGCAGTTATCGTGTGGATGACGCCAAAGGTCTCAAAGAAAGCATAGACCAAGTTTACAACCAATAAGAAGAATGTTGTTGGTGAGAGCAGTGGCACTATAATGGTCCAGAACCGTTTCCAAAATCGCGCTCCGTCGATGGCAGCGGCTTCGATGATAGATTTGGGAACGGATTGCAACGCTGCAAAGAAGAACAAGAAGTTATAACTGATCCTACCCCATGCAGAACTGACAACCACAAGCCCCATTGCTTCGCTGCCATTCAACACGTGGTTCCAGTCATACCCAAGGGTTCCTAGGTACCAAGATACAACACCAACACGAGTGTTAAACATGAACAACCATAAGACACCGGCAATTGCAGGGGCGACGGCGTATGGCCAAATAAGCATCGTTCGGTAGGCGCCAGCACCTTTGATTAATCGATCGGCGACAACAGCAAGGAAAAGGGCAGGGATCATCGAAACGAGCGTTACGAGGAGTGAAAATAAACCGGTCGTCAAGAACGAAGCGCGGTAATAAGGGTCAGACAATAGATATTCAAAATTCCCCAATCCCACATATTGCATCGATAACCCAAATGGGTCTTGGACGAACAGGGATTGCCAAACAGCCTGTCCAGCGGGGTAGAAGAAGAATATCGCTGATACTAGCACTTGGGGCGCGATGAGGAGCAATGGCAAAAGCCAGCCCTTAAAAGTTACGCGTTTTTCCATGATTTTCCGCCTAATTGGCAGTATACCGGACGAATCGAAGCATCCGTCCGGTATACGAAGTGTTTAGCGGTTTGCTTGCTCAAAACGACGTAGAAGTGGGTTGCCGCGTTCAACAACACTATCCATTGCTTCTTGAGCGGATTTGTCACCAGCCCAGATAGCTTCTAGCTCTTCATCAATGATCCCGCGAATTTGGTCAAATGACCCAAGACGCAAACCATTGGAGTTCGCCGTTGGCGCTTTGGCTGTCATTTGGATGACAGCAACTTCAGTTCCGACGTTCTCTTCATAGAAACCAGACGCTTTGGTTGCAGCGCTTGCCTCAGCAGTGATCGGCAAGTAGCCTGTGTCTTGGTGCCACTTGGCTTGCACGTCAGAGGATGACAAGAAGCTTAGAAATTCGCCTGCGCCTTTATATTCGTCGTCTTCGTGACCTTCCATGACCCATAATGATGCACCACCGATGATGGTGTTTTGTGGCCCATTCCCGACGCCCTCCCAATATGGAAGTGGACGCACGTCAAACGCAAATTTAGCTTCTGATTTAATGCCTGCATAACCAGCAGAGCTTTCGGTAAATAAAGCACATTCGCCAGAGCGGAAATTTGCACCCCCTTCATTGCGACGGCCGGTGTAGATGAATTTGCCATCTTTGGCCCATTGGCCCATCGCATTCAAGTGAGCAACCTGCGCTTCGCCGTTAACTTGTAGTTTTGTATCGAGCCCTGCAAAGCCATTATCTTTCGATGCAAATGGCACGTCGTGGTAGGCCGAGAAGTTCTCGAGGTGGATCCAGCTCTGCCATGCAGTAACCAAAGGACAGCCCGAGCCGCCAGCTTTCAGTGCGGTAAGCGTTTTGTCAACATTCTGCCAAGTAGACAAATCTGTATCAGGGTCAACCCCTGCTGCCTCAAACGCATCACGGTTTACCCAAAGAACTGGCGTGGACGCGTTGAACGGCAATGACAACATGTCACCGTCAGTAGATGTGTAGTAACCTTTGACCGCACCAATATAAGCGTCTTGGTCAAATTTTGTACCGCTTGCTGCCATGACTTCATGGACAGGGCGTGTTGCGCCTTTGGCTGCCATCATTGTGGCAGTGCCAACTTCAAAAACCATCAAAATCTGTGGCTGCTCGCCCGCACGGAATGCGGCGATACCAGCGTTCAAAGTCTCAGAGTAGTTACCCTTGTGGCTTTGAACGACGTTGTACTGATTTTGGCTTGCGTTGAAGTCCTCAACTTGTGCTGCAACCAGTTCGCCTAGGCGACCGGTGAAGGCATGCCAAAAATGTACTTCAGTCTGCGCATAGGCAGCAATTGACGATAAAAGTGTTGAGCCAACGGCGAGGGCGCCGATTGATATTTTGTTCATTGTTTCCTCCTAAAAGAATACTCCCGATACAACATCGGATAAATGAGGCTAGCAAGATATGCCTATAAATCAATAGTGATTATATCGAAATTATATAACGTTTTGTTATAGTTTTGTTATAGTTTTATGTATGGGGAATATTTACAATGACATCTATAGGTAAATTCCGACAACTTAAAATATTAAAAACAGTTGCTGATTGAGGCAGCATGACAGGCGCTACGCTGCGCCTTGGAATTTCACAGCACGGCGAGCTGGTCACCTAAGAGTTGCGAGCCTCCCAGAGTTTGCAACAAGCCATTTACGCCCAATATTTCGCACAAATTATTTCTCGTGGGTCCAATGCATCAAACTGCCTTTATGATATCTCCCGAC
>Ga0206130_10007059_pt1 | contig 12586 bp, 9 predicted proteins | sample Helgoland_Spring_9_FD_148637 | JGI IMG/M metagenome (GOLD analysis project Ga0206130, IMG submission 148637) | Pelagic subsurface seawater microbial communities from Kabeltonne, Helgoland, North Sea - Helgoland_Spring_Bloom_20160512_1 | ecosystem: Environmental > Aquatic > Marine > Epipelagic ... | reverse complement strand
CCCGATATGGCGTTTTTTATTTTTTCGTTAATGATAACGATTTGAATATTCTCATTTGTAATTTCTCGTAATAAATCATCTTTTTTCTCAAGTAAATCGTTCAATTTTACAATTTGTTTTACTAACGTTTGTTCGAAACTTTTTTTCCCAACCATTTCAGGTATGAGTCGATAAATCTCTAGTCTATTTGGATTTTTGTTGATTTTATTTGATATCAAATTGAGGGTGAGTAATTCTTCATCCAGGGCAACGATCATTTTATTCAATTCTCCTAGATCATCGCTCAATTTAAGACCAAGAGATTCTGGGTTTAATATTCTAGTGTCCCTTCTGTAGTCATTTAAACTGTCCTTAGATAGTTTTAGTATGGTTGATAAGGAGTCGATTTGAGTATTTATAAAGTCAATGGTCTTATTTACTTTATTTTGTTTTGAATCTCTTTCCCATTGCAAATACTCATTTAGTAATTCACTTACGATATCAAAGCATAAATGGGAATTGTAATATTCATATGAAATTTCGATGGTCTTTGCTTTTTCATCAATAATAGAAACATTTAAATAGGTTTGTAATTCCTTGGCGAGTGCTTTTTTGTCATTTACTTTAAAGAATATTTGTGATGCTGTCAGGAATTCCGGTACATGTTTTTTATTTATTTCACGAAAATAAATATCAAAATACTGATTGTCAATGTGTTCGTTAAGTTTAGTAGCGCCTATGGCACGATCATTTAGTAATAATTGAATTTTATCATTAACTAATTTTAAATCAATTCGCTTGTTGAGTATACTTGAATCTTTTAGTTTATAAATAATAACCTCAAATGGAGCAGATCGATATAAATCCTTCGTAAGGATTTCTCCCTCTGCATAGATACTTGTTTCTAAATTAAGACGTGAGACCACTTTTTTAAACAAAACATCCGATTTGAGAAGTTCAACCTCTTTTGCTAGGATTTGATCATCCTTCATTTTACTTCCTGTACCTAGAACATCTCCGACTCTGTCTTCTTCAATGATTTGAAGTTTGGCACTGCTTCGATACAATGGTTTGGTGTATCTTAAATAAAAGAAAGCCGCTGTGGTGAAAAGTGCTATATAAATAACAGGTAACAACCAATGCCTACGAATGATTTCGCGAAGAATTTGGGGGTTTAAATCAGTGTTGAGCTCTATTTTATTCTCTTTTTCGGCCAATTTTATGGGGTTATAATTGAATAGGTTAATAAGGCAGTTGTCAATAAACTCAACCAGGGTGTTACTTCTGTCAGAAATGCTGAAGCAAATCTTGGTTTGAAATCAACATAAATGTAATCATTGCTTTGAACAATCATTTGCGCATGATTTAAACCGTCAATAGTAGAAAGATCGATGTTATAAATTTCTCGCTCGCCTGTTTTTGTTTTGCGCATTAATTTAATAGAGTTGGCCCTGCCTTCATCCCGAATACCACCTGCAAGCGCAATGGCCTCTAATAAACTCGTATTCGCATTGGTAATTTCTACAACTTGGGCATCTCCTTTGCCTGGGAAAATAATTACTCGCTGATTGGTAACTCTAATTTGAACAAATGGGTTAATGTAATTTTCAGATAGCAGTGTTCGAATTTCTTCTTCTAATGTCACAATTGTTTTATTTGCAACAGAAATAACTCCCAATACAGGTAAGTTTGAAGTGCCGTCTTGTCTTACCAAGTATGTGATTTGTCTTTGAGTGTTCTGGTATAAGGTTGCATTGTTTTGAACGTTTCCATTTGAAGTATTTCCCATTCCGGATTGACTCAAGATGATTTTTTCTCCATTATTCGTCCCGAATATAAAACTGAATCGATCACCAGGAGCAAGTTTGAAGTTTTCTTCAGGAACTAGTGGGATTGAATCATATTTAAAATCATCCCCCTTTGGTATTTTAAATAAAATATTACTGTTAATATTTCTACAAGAACTGATTAAAAGGGAAGAAAATATAAAAAGAAAGAAAAATAGATTTCGAGTTTTGATCGATTTTAATCTTTGATTAGACTCTGGTAAAATAATTCCATGTCTTTTGCAAGTCTTTGGTAGCTGTATTTTTGATGTACGTTCTGCCATCCTTTCTTTTTCATTTTTAGGCGAAGTTCGTCATTTTCTACTAATAATTTTAGTTTAGATACAAATTCGCGTTTATTATTACGAGGAATAATGAATCCGGTTTCATTTTCTTCAACAATATCTGCAACACCTCCGACTTCTGTACTAATTACTGGGATGTTTGAAGCCTGTGCCTCAATTAAACTTACGGGTGTTCCCTCATTCTTTGATGTAAGGCACATAATATCCATTCCCGCATTGAATTCAGCAATGTCATAAATCCAAGATGTTAACGAAATTTGGATGCCTTTTTTTTGCATGGGAATCAATCTTTCTTCAATTTCACTTTTCATGTCTCCGTCACCTACAATAAAGATATTGACTTTTTTATTGGATTGTACATCAAGCTCTTCAATGACATCAAGGAAAAAAAAGTGATCTTTGATTGCCGTTAGTCGGCCTACAATAGCAACAGCGACAGTGTTTTCATCAATTTCGTATTTGGTTCTAGTAAGCGTCCGGTTACTTTCATAATCTTGCTGAAAAACATCAAGATCAAATCCGAGCGGAATGACGGTTGTTTTTTCTTTAGGAGCAATTTTGTGAATTTCACAAAGCTCTTTTTTTTGTATCTCCGATATGGCTATAATACCTGTTGATTTGCGGGCCAAATAACGCTCAATATTTTTAAATAGCGCTGTTTTAATTTTACCAAAATAGGAGTGAAAAATATGACCATGAAAGGTATGTACAATGATAGGTACACTGCAGCTAACTGCCGCTATTCTGCCAAGGGCACCTGCCTTAGATGCATGGGTGTGAACAATGTCTGGCTTGAACGCTCTTATTATTGTTTTTATTTTTTTGAGGGCTATGCGATCCGATTTAAGATTGGGTTCCCTTTTCATTTCGGGAAGTAAAATAGGTTCTACACCATATTTTTTTAAGATATGTAATGAGTTTGCCTCATTTTCTTCAGGGAGTCCACCAATAAGAAGTGTCTCAAAATCATCGGAAAGAAATTTTGTGAGAAAGGTCGCATTATAGGTTGGTCCACCGATATTGAATCTATTAATTATTCTTAAAACCTTTATTTTTTTTCGATCGCTCATACAATATTGTGAAACATAAAGGTATATATCAGTTAAATTGTTGAAAAATTACTTCTCTCAAATGTGAGAGTTTAAACAATAACTATTTTATTTATAAAAAATACCAATGCGAAAATATAGATTATTTTTCTTTCTCTTTCTCACATCGTTATGTAATCCTGTAATTGGTCAGATTAATCTTCAAAATTATGTTGATTATTTTACTGCTGATCAAGTGAATAAAAATGCTTCAATTACCATCCAGATTATTGATTTGGACTCGGATAGTATATTGGCTCAAGCAAATGAACACACTTCACTTATGTGTGCTTCTACTGCTAAACTTTTTAGTACTTCATCCGCAATGAAGCTCTTAGGGAATAATCATCGTGCGAAAACAAGGTTTTACACCAATGGCTTTATTGATTCTTTGGGAGTTTTACATGGTGATTTATGGATTAGGGGAGGGGGCGATGTTAGTTTGGGCAGTAAGTATTTTAATGATGAGGGAATCGAATTTGATTTCATGTTTGATTGGTTAGACAGTCTAAAATCTCAGGGCATAAAAAGCATTAGTGGCCGTTTGATTGCAGATGCTTCCGAATTTGGTTATGCGGGTGTTCCCGATGGTTGGGATTGGTCGGATATGGGCAATTATTACGGTGTTGGCGCGTCGGGTATTAATTTCTTTGACAACACATTAAAGTATTATTTTCTTACTGGAGAACCCGGAGAAAAAGTTGAGCTTTTGGGCACTGTTCCAGAAATACCAGATTTGTTTTTTCAACATGACATAGAAGCAGCGAACATCAGGAAAGACTATTCTTATATTTACGGCTCACCATTTTCCAATGTAAGGTTTGGTAGGGGAAAGCTACCTGCCTATAAAGATAGTTTTTGTGTTAAAGGTAGTATTCCTGATCCCGAACTTCAATTAGCTATGGATTTTAAATCATTTTTATCAGCCAATTCTTTTGATGTAAATGGTGAATCTACCGCCAATCGTTTTCTTTTAACACCTCATCCTAACTACGATTCGTTACATTTTATTTTCGGTTATAATGGTGAAAAATTGATTGACATTGTTAACAAAACCAATTTATATAGTGTTAATTTATTTGCTGAAGGATTGCTAAATATGACGGGTTATAAATATTCGGGATATGGTTCTACAAAGTCTGGAATTAATGCGGTATATAAAATTATTAGAAAAGATGTAGACTTATCGGGTTTGAGTATTAAAGACGGGAGTGGTTTGTCACGCAAGAATGCGGTTTCTGCATCCCATTTTTGTCAATTATTGAAAGGGATTTATAAGAATGATATATACCTTGATTTCAAGGGATCATTATCCGTGGCTGGAGATAAAGGAACTTTAAAATACGTTTGTAGGAATCAACAAGGAGCAAACAGGATTTATGCCAAAAGTGGTACACTTAGCAACGTAAAAGCATATTCGGGATATGTTCGAACGGTGTCTGGAAAAAATCTTGCATTTGCGGTAATAGCAAACAATTTTAATTGTTCAAAATCTCAGATCGTTAAAAAAATGGAACGCATTTTTAACGCTATGGCTGGCTATTGAGTTCTTGTTCAATAACCATTTTCCAAAAATCTTTGAGGTCGATGCCCGCAATGTTCAACATTTGAGGAACAATGCTCGCCTCAGAGAATCCGGGTATTGTATTCACTTCAATTACGTAGGGTGCTGTTCCCACCAAAATAAAATCGATTCGAGCAATAGATTTCAACCCCAAAATATCATATATTTCACTTGATAAGGCTTGTATTGTGTTGGCGAGCATTTCATCTATATCAGCAGGTGTTTGCTCCTTTGATTTGCCATGGTATTTTGCATCATAATCAAAAAAATCATTTTCAGAGATGATTTCGGTTATTGGCAATGCTCGAAGCGTTCCTCTTTCTCTAAAAACTGCACAAGTCAATTCTCGACCCTCTAAAAATGATTCTAGAATAATCTGTTCACCTTCAGAAAACGCAAATTCTATAGCTTTGTCTAATTCATCGGATTTGTAAACTTTAGATATGCCATAACTAGAGCCAGAACCTGTTGGTTTAACGAATAGGGGTAATCCAAGCTCATTACAAATGTGATTTGCATTATATGCCTGATTTTTGCGCAAAAGTATTGATTTAGCGGTATCAATGTTTTGTGTTTTGAGAAATTGGTTGCAAGTGTATTTGTCAAAGGATAAAGAAGATGACTCAAAACCACTATTTACATAGGGAACTCCTTTTAAGTCAAGAAATGCTTGAATTTTGCCATTTTCTCCTGGATCACCATGAATACATATTATTCCCGCATCTATGGTTTTTTTACCGCTCGGCAATTCCAATTCACATGAATTCATATCGAATGCCATTTGAGAATCAGATAGTTCGCCATACCAACCTTTTTCGGAAACAACTATTTTGTATATTTCATATTCTTTTGGAAAGTGATTCATTATCAATTTCGCACTTTTCATTGATATTTCATATTCAGATGAATATCCGCCACAAAACAAGCCAATGGTCTTCATTCTACTTTTTTATATAAAATTATAATATGATAAGCAATGATTTTTAAACGTGATTAAAAGTTATTAGCATACATATTGTTAATTCTTTAAATCGAGATTTGTTATTTTTGCCTTTCAATAACAAATGATTTGAAATGAGGTTTCTTTATTTTCTTCTGTATTACATTTTAAACTACACTTTAAGACTGTATTTTAAAAATATCAAAGTTCATAATAAACCGAGTAAGTACGGTAAAACCATTTTTGTAAGTAATCATGCTGCATCGTTTATGGATCCACTTGTAATCGCAGCTTTTAATCGTTCAGTAGTATACTTTTTAACAAGATCAGATGTTTTTACTTCATTTACTAAACCCATATTTTGGACTGCGCATATGTTACCTATATACAGACAAAGAGATGGCGTAAATACAAAAGAAAAAAACAACGAAGTTTTTAGGAAATGTACGGAAACACTCTTGCGAAATCGGAGCTTATTGATTTTTGGTGAAGGAGTTACAGATGATAAATTTGTAAGAAGATTGAAATCCATCAAAAAAGGGGCTTTACGTATTGGTTTTACCACATTGGAAGCCTGTGATTGGAAAGAAGAGATTTATATTGCAGCTCTTGGATGTAATTACAGTAATCCTTCAAGATTTGGGAGTGACGTACTAATTAAGAATTCAGAGCCCATACTTTTAAACCAGTTTAAAGACGAGTATTTAGAGAACCCTTCAAAAGTAATTTCAAAACTTACTTTGGAAATTCAAAAGGTTTTAAAAAATGAGCTCACGCATGTTGACGAAATTGAAAACACCGAATATCATGAAAAGATAATGATGATCCAGCGTAAAGGCATGGTTGATACTTTTTCCAACCGTCCGAACCTAACTGAACGCTGGAACTATTCTTCAAATCTAGCCATTAAAATAAATGAGGGTTCGATTAATTTAACGGATGACATTAAACGTGATATTGACACCTATTTCAAGAAATTAAACGACAATGGGATTTCCGATGATGTATTCTTTGATTCCATGAGAAATCCTATAAGTGCGAGTCAATATTTTTTCCAAATATTGTCTTTTCCCTTTGCGATTTTAGGTTTTATTCATTGTTCTTTGTTTTATTTTTCTATTCGATATTTTGTAGAAAAAAAATTCCGTAGAGATGTTTTTTGGGGGTCAACAAAATTGATTATGATGATCTTTATCGCTGGTCCGATGAATCTATTGGTTTTATTATTCTTGCCACCACTCATAGGGTGGCCCTTGTCTGTTTTGTATTTTTTAGGTATTCCATTTTTTGGTTTTATTTTTCATAAATCTTTAACTTTTTGGCTACGTTTATTTAAAATTCAAAAAGTCAAAGGTCAGAACCTTATAAAATTACAAGCCGAAAGAGCGGTCTTGAAACAGAACTTAGATAACTTTGTTGAGTTAAAAAAATAGTCGATGGAAAATCATCAAGACATCCGAAGAAAAATAAGCAAGCCCAAATGGCTGAGGGTAAAGCTGCCTACTGGCGAAAGTTACCGAGAGGTGCGCAAGCTTGTTGACGAACATAAACTTCATACCATTTGTGAAAGTGGAAGTTGTCCGAATATGGGGGAATGTTGGGGGGAAGGAACCGCAACGTTTATGATTCTAGGGAATATTTGCACCCGCTCATGTGGGTTTTGTGCTGTAAAAACGGGAAGGCCGAATGCAGTAGATTTAAAAGAGCCTGAGCGTGTTGCCGAAAGTGTGAAGCTCATGAAAGTTAAACATGCTGTACTTACTTCTGTTGATCGAGACGATTTAATGGATGGCGGTTCTAAAATTTGGGTAGAGACTGTTGAAAATATTAGAAAGGTTTCTCCTACAACTACACTTGAAACATTAATTCCTGATTTTGCAGGGAAATGGGACAATCTTCAACGTATAATTGATGTTTCACCTGAAATTGTTTCACACAACCTTGAAACGGTAAGGAGATTGACCAAAGCAGTGCGGATTCAGGCCAAATATGACAGAAGTCTCGAGCTTCTTTTTAGACTTAAAAAGGGAGGAATGAAAACGAAGTCAGGTGTAATGCTAGGTCTCGGTGAATCTGAAGAAGAGGTGATTGAAACGATGGAAGATCTTCGAAACGTTAACGTTGATATTCTGACTTTAGGCCAGTACTTACAGCCGACTCCTAAACATCTGCCAGTAAGTGATTTTATCACGCCCGAAAGTTTTTTAAATTATAAAGAAACTGGACTGAAAATGGGCTTTAGATACGTTGAAAGTGGTCCTTTGGTGAGGTCTTCTTACAGAGCCGAAAAACACCTTTTTTGAGAGACATCTAAGTTGTTCTGAAAATAGAGACGAAATTTTCTTTTTTTTCTTGAACAATCTTTCTTAAATTTATGTTAATTAACTGACAATAATTCATTATTTTGCAGTGATTTTACACTAAACTTATTTATTCAATTATTATGAAAATACGTTATATTATTGGTTCTGTGATGGTTGCATCTGTTGTAGGACTTCTTTTATTCTTCCAAGAAAACGAATCAGTTCAAGGCAGCTACGACAAAAAAGATTTATCCACTATTGTAAATCAGAATGCAAATGAAGCTCTTGAGTGGATTAATGCAAGGTATATTGACGAAGAAACTGGAGAACGCATTACAGCAGAAAAGCTGGCTTCTATAGAGCAAGATTTGAGACGATTACCTCGAACCAAAACGATGTCATTTTATTCTCAAGGCCCGGATAATATTGGTGGTAGAACAAGAGCCATTTGTGTGGATCGCACTTGGAACGATAGATTATGGGCAGGGGGAGTATCAGGTGGTTTGTTTGCGTCGTATGATGGAGCAGATACTTGGGGTAGAGTTTCTTCCTTTATTGAACAAGGAGCTAGTCCCAACATTTCGAGTATGACTCAAACCATTGATGGTACACTTTATGTGGCTACAGGATCAGACAACGAAGGTTGGAACGGAAATGGGGTTTGGTATTCATCCGATTTTGGAAACACATGGGCCAAAATCCCTGGAACATCAAATTGTACTGAAATCGTTTGTTCTGATGTTGAAAATAAAGTTTGGATGGCTACGAATGCAGGATTAAGAACTTGGGACGGAACAAATTTTGAAACGATATCAGTCACGTCAGGAGTATGTAAAGCTCTCAAGATTTCTGGTGACGCTGAAGTGGTATTGGCATCTTTTCAATCAAATAAAACTTATGTGTCTACGGATGGTGGCGTTACTTTTGTCGACCGTTCAGGATCTGCAACGAACAATGAGGTTCCAGCCGGAGCGAATCGTATAGAATATTCCATTTCAAAAGAAAAAAATAATGATGACATGTATTCCATGTATGCGGTAAGAACCAATAGCAACTTATTGAGTATGCACGTTTCACACGACAACGGTGCAGTATGGACTCAGTTTGTTGGAGCGTCTGGTCCACCAAATGAATTTGACATATATAGAGACCAAGGTACTTATAACTCAATAGTCAGCGTTAATCCAACTGACCCTGAATCAATTTTCATAGGTGGAATCGATGTTTGGAGATGGAATCAAACGGTCAATAATCCTCCTTCAGGTGGGTTTGAAAAAGTCAGTCAATGGTTTGTGAACCCCACAACTCCTATTTATGTTCATGCTGATAATCATGAAATGCAATGGGATGCAAACAATCGTTTGTATGTCGGTAATGATGGTGGTGTTGGTGTAACCGAAGATTTTGCTCAAAATTGGTATCCTGCCAATAGAGGGTATAATGTGACTCAATTTTATGGAATCGCTTACGATAAAAGTGGTGCAGTAATGGGTGGAACACAAGATAACGGCACACTATACAACGACCATAGTCTCAACACTTTTCAAGAATTTACTGAAGTAGGTGGTGGTGATGGATTTGAATGTGAAATCTCTCATTTTAATCCAAGAGTTATGTTTACTTCTGTTTATTACACATCTATTAGGAGGTCTGGAGACGGTGGTGAGAATTTCACAGGTTTTTCTCCTGAACTTCCTGGGAATTATGACCCAGCTGGATCTGAAGGAAGCAGTTACCATCCTTTTCACACAGAATTTGTTTTGGCTGAGAATTACGATCTGAATTCTGAAGATTCAATTCAGTTTTCACCTACTCAGAATTATTCAGCGGGTGACGAAATAAAGGTGCCAAGTTTATCTTCAGGAGACACCATCATGTATATTGCAGAATCAGATTTTTATTTTGATGATACGCTATACTACGACCCGAGTTTGACTGTGGACTCTACGAATTATGTAATAAATTCAATAACAGGTGAAACCTTAGGTATCGGTACAGATACCCTAACGTTTAACGTTACTTGGGACACCGTGATGGTACAAGATCCTTATCAGTCATGGTTTTTAGTATTTATCAACGCAAACGGTGGGGAGATTTGGGGCACAAGAAACGCTTTGCGATTTGCTGAAGACCCTAATTGGGTATGTGTTGCACGAGGGATTGGTAACGGTAATGTCGATATTGAATTCTCAAGAGATTTAGAGAACTGTTATATAAACGTTGGAAATGGAGGAGTTTGGAGAGTAGACGGTTTAGGAAGTTCTTATACAAGTGACACCTTATTTAATGAAAAAGTGTCCTATGATATCGTAGCTGGAATCCCTACTACGCCAACTTACACGACCGCTACGAAAATATCGAATAGTTCACCTACAGGAATTGCTCTGAATCCCAATAATGCTGATGATTTGATTATGTTTGCTGGTTTCTCAGGTTCAAATAAGAGAACATCAAATGCCACAGATGCAGTGCCTACTTTTACAAATCTACCATCTATATCGTCTCCTCAAGTTGCTAGTTATGATGGGATAATTGATCGAGATGATCCAAATATCATTGTTGTAGGAACTTCAGGCGGTGTATTTGTAACAGAAAATGGAGGTTCCAATTGGACAAATGCTTCAGCAGGATTTGAGGGTACTCCGGTATACGAGGTACGTCAGTCATGGAGAACATTTGAAGAAGGAAATGGAAGACCTGGTGAAATATACGCAGGTACTTATGGAAGAGGTATTTGGGCTTCTGACAATTATTTAAGTGTAGAAGAGCCATCAATTGTGGATGGTCCAAATGTCGATAACATGTTACTTTATCCTAATCCATCTGTATCTGAGTGTAATGTTATTTTTGATTTGTCTAAGAATGGAGATGTAAATATTGGAGTTTACAATCTATCAGGTAGATTAATGTTAAGTAAGGAGTATAAAAATCGAGTGTCAGGAGGACAAAATATTGAATTAAATACGGAGCGCCTTTCACGTGGAACTTACATTATTCAAATGACCTCTGGTAGTCAGAAACTCACTAAGAAGTTATTAAAACTTTAAATTTAAAAGGCGGCGTTTAAGCCGCCTTTTTTTTGACCTTTAATTCTGAAAAAATTGATGGGATCAACAGCGCTTCAGTCATGTCAATTCTGTTTAAGCAAATTGGATATTTTCTTTATTGATAACAAGAAATCAATTTCCTATAATACAAACGAACATCCATTCAGTATTCCATTAAAAAGAAATGAAGTGATTTTTTCTGAAGGAAAATATCCCAAAGGTATTTTTCAAGTTCATAAGGGTTTGGTTAAAATATTTAAGTATGGTAAGGATGGGAAAGAGCAGATTATTCAGATATGTAAGGCAGGCGAAATTATCGGATTTAGGGCTGTTCTGAGTGAAAATCCATACAATGTAAATGCTGCTGCTTTAGAGGATAATACAGAAATTTGTTTTATCTCTTCAGGAGACTTTAATCAGTACAAGAACTCCAATCTTCAGCTTCAAAACAGATTGATACAAGAGCTATCTACAGAGCTACAGGAGTGGGCAGATTTTGTTACTGATATGACACAAAGAACCGTACGTCAAAGGACAGCATTGGCTTTGATTTTTTTACATGAAGCATACGATGAAAAAGAAATCAATGTAGCCCGAGAAGATTTGGCAAATATGGTGGGCACGGCCACTGAATCATTAATACGTTTAATTAATGAATTCAAAAAGGATTCGATTATTACTGTAAGTGCCCGTAAAATACAGATATTGGATTTCCCCGCTTTAAAAAGGATTGCAGAAGATTAAACACAGGTTTTCAGAAAGTTCTCGATAATAATATTTCCGTGATTCCCTGAAACTTCGGGATGGAATTGAATACCGTATATTGGTTTTTCCAGGTGTTCCATTGCTTCATGAAAACAACAATCTGAAGATGCAAGTAGTTTAAATCCCTTAGGGACAGAGATGAATTCGCAATGATCTTGTTGCATTTCAATGATTCGTGGTAACCTTGAGAACAGTTTTGATTCTTCAAATATTTCGATTTCTTGAAATTCTCTATCCTCTTTCATTTTTTTTGCCATTGATCCAAAGTGTATTCCAATCAATTGGTGACCAAAACAAATCCCTAATATCGGAATTGAAATTGTTTTTATCCATTCACTTGCTGTAATATATGAACTCATGTCTTCTTCTGTTACAAGTATAGGTGCTCCTGATATGATAATACCTTTTGCCTCAGTTAAATTGGAATCATCGAAATCTAAAAATGGCATCGTTTTACAATCCATGTATTCATCAACCATTTGGTGAATAAATCTTGTTTTTTTACTACCGCAGTCAAGTATATAGATCATAGTTTTAATTTGCCAGCTCCGTGCCTTATCGTATATGGTTTTTCTTCAAGACAGTCAATTACTGTAGATGGTTCTATCTGCCCTTGACCTCCATCGATGATTATTGAAATATCATTTTCGAATTTCTCAAAAATGGCATAAGGATCCACATAATAATCTAAAATCGGTTCATCCTCATTATGTAAAGAGGAACAGGCTATGGGGTTACCAAGCTCGTTTACTATGGCTTGTACGATGGG
>Ga0206130_10007055_pt1 | contig 12592 bp, 11 predicted proteins | sample Helgoland_Spring_9_FD_148637 | JGI IMG/M metagenome (GOLD analysis project Ga0206130, IMG submission 148637) | Pelagic subsurface seawater microbial communities from Kabeltonne, Helgoland, North Sea - Helgoland_Spring_Bloom_20160512_1 | ecosystem: Environmental > Aquatic > Marine > Epipelagic ... | reverse complement strand
TCTATTCTCCGGCTTATAGTTGTCGATGAGAAAAGCGGCGATTCCTTGAACAGCAACCTCATCTAGGATAATATCCTGCTCAATTACTTCCCTGCCTGTACGCTTATAATAGCGCAGTAATGGAGCGGTCCTATCCACAGACAGAATATAATCCAACTTGCCTCTAACGAACTTCCCATAAAAATTAGGTGTATCAAAATCAAAAGTTCCATAATTGTAACACAGATCTAAGCCTTGGCTAGGATCATTCAGACGAATAGCTGAATGGCCAAATTTAGAATACAAATCATTTCCAGGACCAAAGGTCAACAAAGATATTTTAGTATTTGGCCCAAAATCCTGTGCATGGGTAACGGATGCCAATACGAAAAGTATATAGAGTAAAAGCTGTTTGGCTTTCATAGATTCTATCAATTAAAAAGTATAGTCAATTCGGGTTGCAAGACTTGAGGGTGCTTCCAGTAGTCCAGGTCGCATACTATATTCAATATTCGTTATGTTATTCCAAACCAAGGAGATTCGACCCTTTTCATTAAATGAATAACCAAGTCTCAGATTCCAAAGATGCGTATCTTGAGTATTAGCAGCACGGTATTCTGTAAGTCCAGGTACAATCAAAAACTCAAAAATAAAATCAACGGCCTCCATATAGCTCATATAATTGTAATTAACACCAATATCAAAGCGCTTTAGACCAAAACGAACATCTGCTTTAGCCGTATGATTAAATCTGTATTTCAGAATATTATAATTCACCGTTGAATTCGAGTAGTTTCTTTGCCCCTGTGTTGCCTCAGGAGAAAAAGTCCGTCCCGCTGTAGTATCAAATTCCATAAACCTTGGCTCTATAAACGTATAGCCAGCTAAAAAACTTACATCCACAGCTCCTAGCTTTCCATAACCCTGAACAGAAGCTTCTGCTCCGTAGATCCTAGTATCTCCGACATTGATCGATTGAAATGCTGGAGGAATAAAGCTCGTCAACGAAAATTCTAACATGTCCTGATATTCCGTCAAGAAACCTGATACATCTAAGAAACCATTTACAGCGCCTATCCGAAAGCCTTGCTTGACTCCGAATTCATAGGATACACCTGTCTCGCTTCCAAGCTCTGAATTAGGAATCACATTTGCCCCACCAATATCAGTGAATATGTACTTCTCTGCGATGGTCGGATATCGGTATCCCTGCCCTAAAGAGGCACGCAGGTAAGTATAATCTGCCAATTGATAATTCATCCCTAATCTAAAAACAGGTTTGACTTCGCGTTCATTTGAAGGCGCAACAGTTACTGAGTCCGGATATAGATATACAAAGCCAGGATTCTTGAGCTCATTTTGCTCTACACGAACACCAAAACCTATAGTCAGTTTATCAAAAAACTTTTTATCCGCCTGTAGGTAGGCAGCTAGATTATTTGTGGTATAAACGGTATCACCATATAACTCAGCTTGTACATCTGTATGAAGGGCAACTAGACCAGAGGTCAGCGTTAGATCTTGAGATTCAAATTGTCGTTGAAACTGATACTCCCCGTACAATAGCAGGGACTGATTAGATTGATTGTTTAAATTATCATTTCGAACGGAATAAATTCTTGAATTCAGTTTATGACGATTTCCCTTTTCGTCAATATACCGTGCATACGGATCTATATTAAAACGCAATTTATTTGTGGCAGAAAGTCCTCCTGGGTTTGCTCGATAAACACCCTCTTCTCCATTAAGCCAATAAAAGAAAGAATTACTTGAGCCAGAATTAAAGTTACCAGCAAGACCAACATAAAGAGAATCTGTAAATCGGTACCTCGTATTAAAGTTGAATCTTCCAAATTGGTCGGATGTATTTTCGTTGTAGGAGACAAGGTCAAAATAGTTAAGCCCAGCAACCAAGTCAAACTTTCCAAACTTTTTCTTATATAACACATTAGTAACCACTTTTCTCGGAGTCACCGTCGTATCTTGCCACCAATTTTTTGCCTCATCCAAGGGCGAAAAAAAGGTAGTATGTGCTACTGATGCCTTTAAGACAGGTTCACTTTTAGCAAAGCCTGTCCGAATATTAATAATACCGTTCAAGGCACTAGAGCCATAGAGCGCAGAGGCTGCTCCCTTTACAACTTCTATTTGTTCTATGTTTTCAATAGGCACATCTCGCCAGTTTGGAAAACCTGCATCCGCCTGTAGGATTGGAATATCATCTACCAATAACAAAACACGCGATCCTGCTCCATAACTAAAACCCGAACCTCCTCGAATGCTAGGCTGCCCATCAAGAATCTGAACACCCGGAAGCCTATCAAGAATTTCGTCTATTGCACCTGCATTATTTTCTTCAATAAACTGTGGCTTCACAACCTCTAAGGAAACTGTCAATTCACCTAAGGGTTTTTCGAACTTACTCGAAGTTACAGTTGCCTCACTTAATAATAAGTTATCCCTAACTAAGACTACATCTAGCTCTAGTGAATTTTGATCTTCACCAATTTCTATAGATGAACTGTAGCTTTTCATACCTACATAATTAATCTCTAATAGATAGGTGCCAGCCTCAATATTTTCAAGCACATATCTTCCATTCAAGTCTGTAGCTGTGCCAGAACCATCAAGCTGAACAGTTGCACCAATAAGTGGCTCATTGCTTCCTTTTTCTATGACTTGACCAGATATTTTAGACTGTCCAAAACTAGACACAGAAGACATCAAAAAGACAAGTGCCAGAATACTGGTCCTTAAATAAGGAGAAAATCTATGTGACATATTTGGTGTATTACGCATAAAAACTAATGTTTAATTACTAAACAAAAATGCATTTTAGTACTTTTAATAGTAGGCGTAGTGCCTCTCGAGTTTTAAAAAAAACTACTTACTACATTAAAAGTTACAAATTACAAAATATGAAAAAGTTCTTTTTACTCTTACCATTTGCCCTTTTATGTTCAACTTCTTTTGCGCAGATCAATGTTTGTGAAGTTGATGAAACTTATCAAGACTCCACTGCAGGAGTATATCCAAAGCCATTCCAAGAGGATCTAGGAACGGGAGGAATTCCTGATTCAGTCTGTCTAAACACAGACTACAAGACTATCCTTAATGTCGTTATTTCGGAAGCAATCGAAATAGGCGGAACAGCCATTTCAGTTAATGCACTTACGCTTGATACTGTAATTGGTTTACCGGCAGGACTTGAATACGAGTGTAATATTCCTGGTTGTTCATACACACCTGAAGACAAGGTTGGTTGTATCACCCTATATGGACAGGTTACTGACCCTGCATTTTTAGGAGATAATCAGATTACAGTTCAAGCAACTGTATCTTCTTTATTTGACATCGCAATAGAGTTCCCAAATCCTTTAATCGCACCTGGGACATACTCCGTTCATGTAAAAGAAGAGGGCGCAGACAACTGCACAGAATATGTGAATACCAATGAAATGGAATCCACAATAAGAGATATCAAATTGTTCCCAAATCCAGCAGCAGACCTTGTTACGATCGAAGCGAACATGGACCAGTCAGGATTTTACAAGTTATTTGTTAAAGATATTCTAGGAGCAGTAGTACTAGAGAGAAACTTTGAAACAGTAATTGGATCAAACAGTATTTCATTTTCAGTGGATAACCTGTCTAATGGAATCTATACCTATGCTATTTCAGATGGACAATCTATTGCAAGCAGTAAATTTGTAGTTCAAAAATAATTGGACACTTTACTAAAAAAAGCATCGATCATTATGGTCGGTGCTTTTTTTTTACAACATCCGCACAATAATAATCTCTTCGGACATAGGTAAATGTTGTTTCATATCATTAATTTTGTAGCTCAAATAAGAATTTAGAATGGCAAAGATCGGAATTAACCTTTCAGAGGGTACTGTTAATGAAGAGGAGAAGAAAGAAATCATCATAGGTATAGACCTGGGAACAACCAATTCACTTGTTGCCTTCAGCTCTGAAGGTCAACCTAAGACCGTGAAAGGAAAAGATGGGAAAAACAGCCTGATTCCTTCCGTAATCCACTTTAGAACTGATCACTCAGTTCTTGTTGGTGACGAAGCAAGAGAAAAATTAATTTCAGATCCAGAAAACACCATCTACTCCGTTAAAAGACTTATGGGTAAGTCCTTTAAAGACCTAGATGAACAAAAGCAATATTTTGGATATAAGATTATAGACACTGATGACGACAGTCTTGTAAAAATTAGAGTTCAAGATAAGTTCTTCTCCCCCATAGAACTTTCCGCTCAAATTCTTAAAACACTAAAGCATCGCATTGAAGAAAACCTTGGAGACACTGTCTCTAAAGCAGTAATAACTGTTCCAGCATATTTCAATGATGCGCAAAGACAGGCTACCAAAGATGCCGGTAAATTAGCAGGTTTAGATGTCCTTCGAATTGTAAATGAACCAACTGCTGCTGCTCTTGCCTATGGCCTTAATCTCGACAACAACAATGGTCAAACTGTTGCTGTTTATGACCTCGGTGGAGGAACATTTGATGTTTCCATATTACGAATTGAAAATGGCATATTCGAAGTTTTAGCTACTAATGGAAATACCTTCCTAGGTGGCGATGACCTTGACAGAGCCATTATCGATCATTGGACAATGCAATACAATCTAACAGAACTAGCTAGCAATATCAATCTCACACAAGCAATTAGATTAGAAGCTGAGCAAGCAAAAAAACAACTCAGTTATGCAGATACATATGTAGGCAAAGTAAATGATATAGAGCTCAAACTAGATAGGCAAACATTTGAGCAACTTATCAACCCACTTATTCAACAAACTTTAGATTGCTGCTTGGCAGCAATGAAAGATGCCCAACTTGAACTTAAGCAGATTGATCATATCCTTCTTGTTGGGGGATCTACTCGAGTTCCTCTAATAAAAGAGCGACTAGCAGATTTGTTTGGACAAACAGCGAACGACAAGCTAGATCCAGATGAGGTTGTAGCACTCGGGGCTGCCATACAAGCAGACATCCTTGCAGGGAATAACAGAGATATGCTACTATTGGATATCACTCCGCTCTCTTTAGGGATTGAGACAGTTGGTGGCTTGATGGATGTAATACTGCCAAGGAATTCAAAGATACCATCTAGTGTGGCAAGGAATTACACAACATCTATTGATGGGCAAAAAAACCTTAAAGTTGCCGTTTATCAAGGAGAACGAGATCTGGTAAAGGATAATCGTAAATTAGGTGAGTTTATTCTTACTGATATCCCTCCAATGCCCGCAGGAATCCCTAAAATAGAGATACAATTCCTACTTGATGCAGATGGAATTCTAAAGGTCAAAGCAGCGGAACAAAGAAGTGGACAAGCAACTGAAATTCAAATCAAGCCATCCTATGGTATCTCAGAAGAAGAAATGGCTCTAATGCTAATTGACTCCATGAAAAATGCAGAATCAGACATGGCACAGCGTGTTTTGCTGGAGGCGAGAAACGAAGCAAACTCAGTCATCCATGCTTCTGCTAAATTTATCGAACAGAATGGATCTATATTCTCAGAAGACGAATTAAAAGATCTGCATACCTATGTTCAATCCTTAAAGGATGCAGTAGCAGGAAGTGATAAGGACCTTATCAATAAAGCGATGGATGATCTAAATACATTCTCTAGACCCCTTGCAGAGCGCGCTATGGATCACAATATATCCGAAGCCATGAAAGGTAAAAAACTTTGATATGCCATATAGCTATGAATATCCTAGACCTGCTGTAACTGTTGATAGTTTGATTTTCAATATAGAACCCCTTACCGGTTTAGAGGTTCTCTTAATTGAGCGTGCAAAGGCACCTTTTAAAGATAACTGGGCTATCCCAGGAGGCTTTGTGGATATGGATGAAGACCTTATCATTGCCGCGAAAAGAGAATTGGAGGAAGAAACAGGAATGCACCTTGAGATGCTTGAAGAAGTCGGTGCTTTTGCTAAGCCAGATAGAGATCCAAGAGGGCGAGTTATAAGCATAGCTTTTTGGGGGATAGCAGATAAGGCTTCTCATCAACTAAAGGCAGCTGATGATGCGAAAAACTATTGCTGGAAAGACATCAGTACACTTCCAAAACTAGCCTTTGATCATGCTGCTATCATTGAGTCTGCACTTAAAGCATTTCGGGCTAAATTACTAGACCAGAATTTCCTTAAAACCCACTTTATAGATACCAATAGCAGAGAAGATCTATTACTTGTTTGCAAACAAATATTTACCAATTCAAATGCTCTTAATGCTTTTGATTATATTGAAAGGATTTTTAACAATACCAGTGCTCCAGGAGCTAAGAAGCTAGATCCAGATATGCTCCATATCTTTCTAAAATAGAATGAACTTATGAAAATCCATCCTTTCATACTTACCATCCTAGTCCTATTCTTGTTTGCTTGCCAAACTGAAGAGGAACAAAATGAAGAGGTTTTTGCAAACGAACCCCTATCTGCAGGTAATTTAGAATCAGACTTTGAAGAATCAGACTTTAAATGGGGATATATAAACAAAAAAGGTCGATTAATAGTAAAAGCAGCATTTGATGAATGTAAGAATTTTAGCGATGGTCTTGCTGTGATTCGTGTAAAAGGGAAATGGGGCTATATTGATAAAACTGGCAAGATGACTGTCCCTCCTCAATTCCAAGAAGCTTACGACTTTTCAGAGTCAAGAGCAATAGTCAAAAAATATGGATCTAAATACTCCATAATTGATTCCAATGGAAATATGCTAACAGATGATACTTACGACGAAATAAAAAGCTATTCGGATGGACTAGCTGCAGTTCGTATAAAAAACAATTGGACCTACATGGACCTACAGGGCAATGAACTTGACATCCCAAAATTCTCAAAAGCCTACCCTTTTAAAAATGGCCTAGCAAAAGTCAACCTTGGGGGCAGATACGGAATCATTAATAAAGACCTTAAGTTTGTAGTAGAAGCAGAAATGGATAAGATTTCTGATCTTAATTCATACCCAATACTTGTTAAACAAGACGATAAACAATGGTATATAGATAGATCCGGCAAAAAGCTCTTTGAGGTAAACTATGCCAAAGCCTACAGATTTCACTTTGGATATGCCGCTGTTAAAGATGATGGCCTCATGGGTATTATAGATTCAAAGAACAACTTAATCATACCTCTAGAGCATCAAGACATCCAAGTCGTGGCTCCTGATCTATTTCAGGTTTTCAAGGCTGGCAAATTTGGTATAATAAATGCAGAAGGAAACTCTATCATACCTACTGAAATGGATTTAATACTTCCTATACGTGAAGGTAAAACAGCCTGCATGAAAGATGAGCTGTGGGCTATATATACAGCCTCGGGAAAGCAATTGACAGCTTTCGAATTTGGCATGGTTTGGTCTTTTCAAGAAGAGATGGCAAGAGTGGCCTTCTTAAGTGGAATTGGTTTTATAGATTCAAATGGAAAGGTCGCAGTAGATCCATTGTTTTTTGATGTAAATGATTTTTCTGAAGGATTAGCAAGAGTACAAGTCTATGAGTAAAGCACTGTTTTGTATTGATATACAGGTTGATCACTTTCCTATGGGTATGCTAGAGGTAGAAAATTCATCAGAATTAACAGCTGCTATCAATGCGCGAAGAAAGGAATTTCAGCATGTTTATTTTTTCAAGGCCTCCTACCCTGCTGACCACATACGCTTTGCAGGCAACCATCTTTGGCGAAAACCCGGTGCAGAAATAGAGCTCAAAGGAAAGTCTATTCACCTCTATCCAATGTATTGTATTGAATCAAGCTGGGGATCAGAACTTCACCCTCAAATCCAAAAGAAAGACAATGATATACAGGTCATCAGAGGATCTGATCCTTCTGCTAACCCAATAAGCTTATGGGAAGATCCAAAATTCCTTTTAGACCTTGAGCGTGCAGGCATAGAAGAAATTGAGCTTACAGGAATATTAATCGAACAAAAAATAATAAAGGACAGTATAGATCAACTGGAATCCAAAGGCTTTAGCGTACATTTAAACAAAGCCTTAACATGTTCTAAGCTTCTACCTTATTTCTAATTCTACTACCTATGTCAAAAGTATTAAGCTTCCCGAATGACTTTATCTGGGGTACCAGTACAGCTGCCGCACAAATAGAAACAGCATCTGATCATATTTGGAACGGTGTCAAAGCCATAGATGGATCTATTCTAAAAGATACCATTGGGCATGAAAAGCATAGATCTGAAGATGCCAAACTTATAGACGGATTAGGCAGTATTTATCGTGCGGGTGTAGATTGGGCAAGACTGCAGAAAGCTCCCTATGAAGCTTTTGACAAGCGTGTAGTCAAAGAATATCAGGACTTTTTCCAACAACTCAATGATCAAGGACAGCAAGTACTATTTGTGCTACACCACTTTACGCATCCCAATTGGTTTGAATCTGCAGGAGGATTTGCTAAAAGAAAGAATATTCCTGTGTTTATGAATTATGTAGAACAGTGCATTGACTGTTTTGCTGCTTATACCTCCAATTGGAACACATTCAATGAGCCGAATGTATTCATAATGAATGCTTATATCCTAGGAGAGTTTCCACCATTTAAAAAGAATTATTTTTTAGCAAACAAAGTGCTATCCATAATGGGTCAGGCGCATGATCAGGCCTACGACCTCTTGAAAAAGACACAAGCAGATAAACCAGTAGGGATTTCTTACAATACTGCTATTTTCAGAGGTTTGAATCTACTTGGTAATATTGCAGCAAAATTTACAGACTGGTGGTTCAACAACAAAGCAGCTAGCTACTTTGAACGCTCTGATTATTGGGGCATCAGCTATTATGCCTTAGTTCTTTTCGATCCAAAAAGTATTACAGAAACAGATAGGCCAGGCAAACTTGCCGAATTGGGATATAAACACGATAAAATGTGGGCATATTATCCGCAGGGACTAAGTGAAATGATCCAACATTTTCATAAAAAATACAAGAAACCGATTCTAATTACAGAAAATGGGATCTGCTCAGATTCACCACTCGCAAGAATTGAAAGTATCAAGGACTACCTTCAGGAGTGTCATACACTTATTTCAAATGGGGTAAACTTAATTGGCTATATCCACTGGAGTACCTTTGATAATTTTGAGTGGCACCTGGGCAACACCTACCAATTCGGACTTATATCAGTAGATATGAAGACAAAAAAGCGAAAGGTGACAGAAGCTGCAAAATTTTACAAGGACATTTGCAAGTCAAATACAGTAGAAATTTAAACTAAGTTTCCCCTCAAAATCTGAGGAACTCATGAAAAAATTTCTACTAATTGCTGTACTTACATTGCCGGGAATACTAAAAGCTCAGTTTGGTTTTTTATTTGAAAACAGCGGGAATGTTCTATTGCGAGAATGGAGCGCGATCAATTTCTTCAATGATGCGCTAAGTCAGACAGATCATATAAGTCTTCTGGTCAATAAACCCTACTTTATACCTTCCACATTCCGAGCCAATGTGGAATACGGGAAACGCTTATTAAATAAAAATGCAAATGTTGGTCTTGGCTACGGCATCTTTGCTTACGATGACTTCAATACGAATCTACTAAAGATTAGCTTCTCAAAAGACATATCAGATTTTCGAATCGGTGGCATCTATTATTCAAACTGGCTCACTGGGGATTCGTTAGATGATACACCCTTTCTGAATGGGGGGCTAAACATCTGGACTAGTTATTCCTTTGAGCAATCTCAGGCAGTGTTTATGGTTCAGTATGTTTATCCAAGTAATACTATACTAGACCCAAGCCAAATGCGACTTGCAATAAGTCACAACATTACCGATCGAATATCATTGTATTGTGACCTCAATCATTTTTTACAGCGCGGATTCTATGCAAAAATTGCTGTAGATTTAAACCTAACAGATAATATTACAATTGGCTCAGGCTTCACCTTGAACGGCAATGAAATATTCTTTAGCTTTATTTACAGTCCTGGGCAAAAACTAAAGCTCCGCACAAATGGTTCTTTCAATAGTCCATTGGGTATGGATGTCTGGGCAGATGGTTTACTCAAGGTAAAAAATAGATGAAAATACTAATTGTATCAGCGACAGATTTTGAAATTGCTCCCTTTGAAAAAAGGCTTGCAGAACTGACCGTTGATCATGATATTGATTTTTTAAAAACAGGTGTAGGCCCTGTCCCCACCTGTTTTTATCTCAGCCAATATTTACTCAAACAAACAGCTGACCTAGTTATTAACGCAGGAATAGCTGGTGCTTTTGATGTCAACAAGTTTCCATTAGGCACAGTCCTTGAAATACAAAAAGACCGCTTTGGAGACCTTGGAGCTGAATTTTCAGATGGCCATTTCGAAGATGTATTTGATCTAGGATTAGAAAAAGATGCTGCGTTTTATAAGGATGGTTGGTTGATTAATCCGAACTGTGGGCAAGCGTTTCAAACTGCCACTGGCTTAACAATGCATAAGGTAACTGGGACAAATGAAGGTGCAGCTAAAATCTACCAAAAATACCATGCTGACACGGAAAGTATGGAAGGAGCAGCCGTGGCATATACCTGTCAGCAATTAAATATTCCATATCGACAAATTCGATCTATTTCAAATAAGATCGAAAATAGAGATAGAGACAAATGGAATATTCCCTTAGCGATCAATAACCTAAACGCAGAAATCTTTCGATTCATTGAAAATCTTTAGTCCCTTCAAATAATCCACAGCTCTTTTTAGCAGTTATAAATAGTGTTACAAATAAAACGCTTCCATGAAATATATTTCTGTATAGCTCATATTTCATTTATTTTCGTTCGAATTTGTAACTTTTTCCTGTTTCTGAATTAATTAAGTAGATGAGTAGCATAATGACTCATGTCTTAATCGAAACTATGATACGGGCTAGATTAAATACTAAAAAAGAAAAATCTGTGAGACAATCTGGAATGAAAGTTTCCTATCGCAAAAAAGATAGCCTCTCTGAGGAAGAGATCGTTATGCTAGCCAAAGAAGATCCTGCGTATTTTGATTTCCTGTACAGAAAATACTTCCAGTCTATTTTTCTATTCATCAATAGAAGAACGGATCGAGAGCAATTAACCAAAGATATTGTACAGAATACCTTCATCAAAGCAATGCTAAATATTCACAAATTTGAATATAGGGGTTTCCCATTTTCATCCTGGCTTTACAGGATTGCATTGAATGAACTCAACCAGTATTTCAGAGATAAGAATACGACGCGTATGATTTCTTTTGATTCGAAAGAAATCCCTGAGACGCTTGAGATCGACGATGAACAGATTGATAAAGATGTATTGATCAGTATCCTTATGAATGAGATTGACCAACTAAAGGAGACTGACCTTCTTCTCATCGAGATGCACTTCTTTGAGAAAAGATCTTACAGAGAGATTTCTGAGATACTTGATATCAAAGAGGGAAATGCAAAAGTAAAGGTCCATCGAATAAAAGAACGGATCAGGAAGAGAATCAATTTATAATAAAAAATAAACCACCTTCTGGGTGCTTATATATATGAGAGACCAATACAAATTCAATAAAAATTATAAAGATCCTGGGGATGAACAAATACGTTCCCATATGGACTTTGATTTTATACTTAAAGAAAGTCAGCGACAGGCAATGGAACAAGGTGGGCCAATAAGCACAAGTGCAAGAAAGCGTGGTAGGATATTTTATGCTTCCGCTATTGCTGCCTCAGCCCTACTATTAATCCTTATTAGCACCTCCGTTTTCTCCAGTAGTTATGAAGAGAAGCAAACGGAATATTTTGCACAGAAACACTATGTAAATCCGCCAAATATTGAAGCAGCAAAGCCAATCTTTGCTGCCTACAAAGTACCAGCGTATGACGGTGGTGTTATTGAACACGAAAGCGGATCTAAGATCACAATACCTAAAGAAGCATTTGAATACAAGAATGGCAAAGTAGTAACAGGTCAAGTAGACATTCTGTACCGTGAGTTTCACGACTTCATTGACTTTTTCCTAAGTGGAGTGCCTATGACTTATGATTCTTTAGGCCAAACATATAATCTGGAATCCGCAGGTATGGTGGAGATATTCGCTGAACAAGGTGGACAGCGTATCAACATTCGACCGGGTAAAAGTCTCGAGGTTGAATTAGTCTCCGTTGTAGAGGTACCCAATCTTAATGTTCCCCCTTCATTCAATATATACAAACTGAACGAAACTGAACGAAAGTGGGAATATACCAATATTGACAATATAGAATATCTAGAAGTCAAGCCAGAACAAGTCTCTATAGGGCATATTGCCTACGAGTTTCAAAAAGAATACTTTGATAGGCTTATTGAATTGGAAGTGCTTCACAAAGATCTATTGAGAAAAGTAAACAATAGCATTCCTGTTCCAAAAGAGCCCGTAAGACCAACTCAACAAAGAGAAGATGCCTTGGTATTCAACTTTGACCTAAAAAGTCAGTTAAAGGAAGCTGCACCAGTTTTATACGGTGCATACAAGGACGCTTTATGGCAGCTACATAGCTCGGAGAAGATTCAGCGATCTGAGCTTGATCATCAGTGGGAGACACTTGAGTTAGTTCAGTTGAATGAACTTGATTTCAAGCTA
>Ga0206130_10007052_pt1 | contig 12593 bp, 9 predicted proteins | sample Helgoland_Spring_9_FD_148637 | JGI IMG/M metagenome (GOLD analysis project Ga0206130, IMG submission 148637) | Pelagic subsurface seawater microbial communities from Kabeltonne, Helgoland, North Sea - Helgoland_Spring_Bloom_20160512_1 | ecosystem: Environmental > Aquatic > Marine > Epipelagic ... | reverse complement strand
CTCAAGCCCCGCCTTGGCCAAGACTTTACGCGCGGCAGGCACGGGGGCGTTGAGCATTAGCGTTGGGCAGTCACCCTGATTGGCTGTAGCGACGACTCGCGCTCGTGGTTTTAGTCCTGTTCGCTGTATGTAGTCTTCAGAGGCGAGCAGCAAGGCCGCTGCACCATCTACCACACCGGATGAGTTGCCCGCGTGGTGAATGTGATTAAAGTTTTCCAAGTCGGGGTACTTACGCTGGATTAATTGGCCATAGGTCGTGCCTGAGGCTTCTACCGGCACATCGCGAACGACATCAAAAACCGTCTTCAGACCAGACAGGCTTTCAAGTGTTGTTTCAGGACGCGGAAATTCTTCATGATCGAGAGCCACAGACCCGTCAGGGTTAGTCACAGTTATTAGTGAACGGTTGAAACGTCCCTCGGCGATGGCTTGGGCCGCTCGTTGCTGGCTCGTCAGCGCCAAGTTATCAACTGCAGCTCTGTCGATATCCTCCATCGTAGCGATAGCGTCGGCGCAGACGCCTTGCTGGGATTGCGGATGCATTGCACGTAGGTCTAAATTTCCGGAGTCCAGCATGGGCGGCACGCCCGGCTCACCAATTGAAGGGTAATAGCTCATCATCTCTGTGCCCCCCGCTACGACTAAATCTTCCATGCCCGACATCACCTGGGCCGCAGCCAAACTGACGCTGGTGATACCCGAACCGCAGTAGCGATCGAGAGTGACGCCCGAAGAGCGAATGTCATAGCCCGCGTTTAGCGCTGCCATACGACCTAAATCCCCCGATTGCTTGCCACTTTGGGAAGACGTTCCCCAGATCACGTCATCGATCTCTGAGGTGTTGAGTTGATTACGTTCTGCCAGCGCTTTCAGCACGGTAGAGCCTAAATAAGAAGGGTGCAGGTGGGCCAACGCCCCTTTTCCCACCTTGCCAATACCCCGAGGGGTTCTACAAGCGTCAACAATATAGGCGTTTGGCATAGCGTTCTCCGGAGGCGAATCAGTAACAATTTGAAATCACGAAACTACGTGGCTTTAGGCAATGAGGTCAAGCCTAGCGCATTGCAGCAGCGTTATTGCCCATTAACTGAGTTCCTAACCCCGGCTGAAAAATCACCTCAAGCGGAGTTATGCCCCAAAAGCGACCTTCCTCAATAAGCAAATTGACCCTTCAAGATGCCGGGGAGGCTTCACGAATCGCCTGTAAAAACTGTGCACCATACTTGGCTAACTTGCGCTCACCGACGCCGCTGAGTGATGCGAACTCTTCCATTGAGCCAGGGAGAGATGAGCACATAGCCACCAAGGTACTATCGTGAAAGATCACATAGGGCGGTACACCCTGCTCGTCTGCGAGCAACCGACGGCATTCCCGCAGGGCTTCCCAGAGGCCCACATTGATATCATCGGGAAGCGCAGATTTTGTCTGTCGACGCGCGGTTTTCTGTACTTGGTCTTGCCGTAGCGCAATCGTTTCGTCACCTTTTAAAAGTGCACGACACTGTTCTTCAAGTTTCAATGCACCGAACCTGTCAAGGTCTACCGATAAATAGCCCCTGCCAACCAACTGACGAAAGACTGACCGCCACTGATTACCATCGAGCGCTTTACCAACCCCATAGGTGGGCAAATGATGATGATCAAATTGCCAAATTTTATCGTTCTCGGCACCCCGAAGAACATCGATTAAATGATTTACCCCAAACCGCTGACCGGTTCTAACAACGGCACTGAGCGCCATACGGCTAGCCTCTGTACCATCCCAGGTTTGCGCTGGTTCCAGACAGCTGTCGCAGTTACCGCAGGCGTCGGGATAAGTCTCACCAAAATAATGCAGCAGTGCTATACGCCGGCAGCTGGTCAATTCACACAACCCCAACATGGCATTCAGTCGATGCTGTTCAGCGCGCTTGTGTAACTCGTCGCCTTGAGACTCAGACAGCATCTGACGTAGCTTAATGACATCCTGTAAGCCATAAATCATCCAAGCTGTCGCAGGCTCGCCATCACGACCCGCCCGCCCCGTCTCTTGGTAATAGGACTCGATCGTTTTGGGTAAATCCAAATGCGCAACGAATCTAACATCGGGCTTATCGATACCCATACCAAAAGCGATAGTGGCAACAATAATCAAGCCCTCTTCCCGAAGAAAGCGAGCCTGATGCGTCGCCCGAAGTTCAGTCGGCAGCCCCGCGTGATAAGGCAGAGCATTAAACCCCTGCTCGGTTAACCACTGCGCAGTCTCTTCGGTTTTTTTTCGGGACAGGCAGTAAATGATGCCGGCATCATCCGCGTGCTCATCTTTGAGAAAACGGAGCAACTGATGCCGGGGATTATGTTTAAGTCCAATACGATACCGGATATTAGGACGGTCGAAACCAACAATGAACTGCGCTGCGTCGCTAAGGCCCAGCCGCTCAATGATCTCTTTTTGGGTTCTTGGGTCAGCGGTAGCCGTTAGCGCTACCCTTGGAACCCCAGGGAAATCAGTCTGCAGCTGCTCTAACAGCAAATAGTCGGCTCTAAAGTCATGCCCCCATTGGGACACACAATGCGCCTCATCAATGGCAAAGAGCGAAATATTAGCCCGGTGTAATAGTTCCTGGGTTCGGCTTTGGCTGAGCCGCTCAGGGGCAAGATAGAGCAGGTCGAGTTCACCCTGCAGCAAAGCCTCCTCAATCGCCAACGCGCTCGCCATATCTAGGGTTGAATTTAAAAAACCCGCTCGCACACCCAGTTGCTGCATTGCCGAGACCTGATCTTGCATCAGGGCAATAAGGGGTGAAATAACAATCCCACAACCGGGACGAACTAATGCGGGTATCTGGTAGCAAAGCGACTTACCGCCACCCGTTGGCATCAACACAAAGGCATCATTGCCAGCAATGATGCCGTCCACAATAGCCTGCTGCGGTTCGCGAAAATGAGAAAAACCAAACGTCTTTTGCAATACCTGCAGCGCTTTACTCATGAACCCTCAATCTACCTATGGTTAAACATCCCGGAAACTCCAGCGCTGGGCGCTAAGCCCTTGGCTCCAGGAGTTCCCTCACGGGGCATGTTATCGGCAAAGCTCCATACAACACATATAAATATGTTAGATCAACGACACTATCGGCAACCGAGTATGCAAACAGGAGTATTGGCACTCGCCTTAACCCAATAAATCGTCATATGATGCGACAAGACACCAGAAAAACAATAAAGGACGCAGAGATCTGGCAACTTGCCGCAGCCTCTGTGTCAGCAAAAAGCGGGGATGAAGCTATGAACCAAGCCATGAAGAATGTTTTTAGTTCAGGCCATGACTATGCCTACAACACCCCACTTGAAGAGATTGATGTTTCCAATCCTCGATTGTGGCCAAGCCAGGAAATGTGGGCGGTCTTCAAGCGCCTTAGAGACGAGGATCCTCTGCACTACTGCAAAGCAGGCTGGGATTCAGCTGCACGCTCGCCCGATGATGAGCCCGTAGGCCCGTACTGGTCTGTGACGAGATATGAAGACATTATGGCTATCGATACTGATCACCATCGGTTTTCGTCTGAACCGGCTATCGCGCTACCCAACCCTGGCAAGGACTTTCCACTCCCCATGTTCATTGCCATGGATCAGCCTAAGCACGATATACAGCGACAAACGGTGGGGCCCATTGTGTCCTCACCCAGCCTCTCAAGAATGTCTGAGCTTATCCGCGAGCGTACCCAGTTTGTGCTGGACCAGGTCCCCTTAGATAAAGAATTTGACTGGGTCGATACGGTCTCAATAGAGCTCACCACCATGATGCTGGCAACTTTGTTCGACTTTCCCTTTGAAGACCGTCGCAAATTAACCCGATGGTCTGATGTTGCCACTGCCGGCCCAGAGACAGGCATTGTTGAAAGTGAAGAACAACGTCGCAGTGAGCTCATGGAGTGTGTCGAATATTTCATGAACTTGTGGCAGCAAAGAATCGGAGGCGATGGCCATGACTTGATCACTCTGCTCGCAAACGGTGAAGAAACTCGAGATATGGACACCATGGAATATCTGGGAAATCTCGTCCTACTCATTGTTGGCGGCAATGATACAACTCGCAATTCAATGTCTGGCTCTGTTTATGGCTCGCACCTATTTCCTGCAGAGTGGGAAAAGGTGCGCGCTAACCGAGATCTAATCCCCAATACGGTGGCAGAGATTATTCGCTGGCAAACCCCGTTAGCGTACATGCGACGAACCGCTCTCGAAGATGTAGCGCTACATGGCAAAACGATAAAACAGGGTGACAAAGTCGCCATGTGGTATGCATCAGGAAATCGTGATGAACGAAAATTTGAAAATCCCGATGCTTTAATATTTGACCGTGACAACGCACGCAGTCATATATCCTTCGGCTTTGGCATTCACCGTTGCTTTGGTAATCGCTTAGCTGAGATGCAGCTGCAAATCTTGTGGGATGAAATGCTGAAACGATTCTCCAAGATTGAAGTGGTGGCCGAGCCCCGCAGAAATTTCTCCAGCTTTGTGAAAGGCTATACTGAAATGCGGGTTATTTGTCGTAGATAAAAGTGGCAGCTCGGTCATTCCTCGAGATTTGAGGCCCGTCTTTAGTGAGGTTCCGCTAATCACCGAAAGCCCCCTTCCCAGATCTGTGCGATCGATCTCATAAGGTCCTTCAGTCTTATTGGTAATCCCTGAAAGGCGTCTTACCCGTCGCAAACAGGTAAAGGCGTCGCAGAAGGACCAACGTATCGTAAAGCGCCGCACCGAATATCTTTGTTTCAAATAACCACGCCACTCGAGAGTACCCCATCTGCTTTAGCAAAAAAGCCATCGCAATATTCTTAAAGAGATATTCACGATCGATCTCCACAACAAATGAGGCATTAATATCGATACCCTGCTCAAGGAGTTCTAACATAGCGCTTTCATGCTGCCTTAGGTCGACAAGCTCAACCCTTATCTGTGACTTGAGCTTTGATAAAGCCACAAAGTTTTTGCAAAAAAAGCAGTCACCGTCGAAATATATCTTTACGCTGTCCATAAGACTGAGTCCTCTCAACCTGTCTAGCAATACTTAATCCTGCGCCTCTTGAACCTTCTGAGCGCGCTTCAATGCTGGCTTTTAGGCTGTCAATTGTCGCTTACTGATGCAAAGAGCACTTTTTACGGCTTGCGCTATGGAGCAGCTGACACAATTTCGACACAATAGCGTGATGCGACCACAGCGTTGATGTTGGTCAATCGAGATTTCATGGTTAACGAGCGCAGCACACGATGGTCTTCATTTGCCTATTACTGACACTCCTTGCTGCAGGCAGCTCAATACGTACTTGCACCTCTCGGCTGAAATCCACACTCATATCCTTAAGTGTTTTAGTCGCGCTGCTGGTATCTGGCTGCTTTCTGCTGGCCAACCATCTGACCGACGATGGTATCAACGAAGCTGTTCTTTACCATCTAACAATGGACATGTCGGGTACTGGATACGGTGACTTTGCCACACCCATGGCAATTACATTGGCTTACTTTCTGATTTCTGTCGGCATAAGCCTCGCGGTTTTTCGTTGGTCTTTCACCACCAAGCGAGCAAGAACGGCCCAATATCGCGGTATAGCCAGCATCACTTTGATCGTGATCGCAATCGCCTCGAACCCGGGAACGAGTGGGCTCATTAATCTAGCCGCAATGATTGTTCAAACCGGCAATCCGCAAGATCAACCCGAGCAATATGTTGCCGTAGACCCCAGTAAAGTGAGTCTTGACGGCAAGAACCTGATTTATCTTTACGTAGAATCTCTCGAGCTTAACTACTTGGATAAAGACCTCTTCCCAGGGCTTACGCCAAATTTGCAGCGCTTGAGAAATGCCGCAACCGAGTTTACTAATATCAGAGGAATGTGGGGAACCAGCTGGACCATCGCTGGCATGGTGAGCTCTCAATGCGGCATTCCCCTAATTTCACCCGGCGAAAACAATTCAACATCTGGAGCGGAGCTGTTTTTACCCAAGGCTATTTGTCTTGGCGACATATTAAAGAACCAAGGGTACGCTTTGCATTACATGGGTGGCGCTGCACTAAGCTTTGCTGGCAAAGGTCTGTTTTATAAGGACCATGGTTTTGATCGCATTGAAGGTGTAGACAGGCTACTGGCCAAAACCCCGAATCCAGATTATCGAAACTGGTGGGGCCTTTACGATGACAGCCTGTATGCACTGCTTACATCACGTATCGAAAAGCTCGCCTCCCTCGACCAGCCCTTTGCTTTATTTGGCTTGACGCTTGATACCCATCATCCAAAGGGCAATGTCTCATCATCGTGTAAAAACTCTCGCTACCTAGACGGCTCCAATCCGATTTTAAATGCGGTTCACTGTGCCGATCAGTTGGTTGCCGAGTTTGTGTCGGATTTAAAAACCAACGAACTCCTCAGCAACACCATTTTGGTCATTGCGTCAGACCACCTCGCCTTGCCGAATACAGCAGCAACCCGGCTCAAATCACAGACCCGGAAAAACCTCGTGCTCGTTTTCGATGAAGCACTGCCAGCAGGGAAAATCACCAAGCCCGGAACCACGCTTGATATGGGCCCCACCTTAATCAACCTCATGGGAGGAACACTAACGGGCCTAGGGTTTGGGCGCGACCTATTGACGGAAGAGCCCACGCTAGCAGGAACCTACCTCAATCTAGCCAAGTACCTAAAGTCTCACCGTGGCTTCCTTCGAACGCTCTGGGATTTCCCACAAATTTTTCTAGGCGCACAGATCGACCCTGAAGCAAAAACCATTCAGCTTGAGGAGCAAAACCTAAAACTACCGATAGCCCTCAAGCTCAATAACAGCCTGCAGGTTGAGGATGTCATGTTCGATTTCTCTGGCCGCACACGTTTGCAGGAACGCATTGAAAAACTGGACGAAGATCAGCGGTTCCTATGGGTCGACACCTGCCTGGAGATTGCTCCTCTTTTAGCATCTAATCAGCGAATTTTAGCTAACGACTTCTGTTTAAGCTTGGGCACACTGAGGGCTCGTCAAATCTTTGTGCAACCGCTGGAGCGGAGTTTTACCGTCGCCTTCAAAGACATTTCGGCGTACTTTGAAAATATAGAGCGGACAGTGGATCAGGCGGATATAAGACGCCGCAGACTGGCCACCTACCGAATGACAGGGCTCATAGACGTTGAAGCCATTAGCACTACCGCGCCATTAGCCGAGGAAATTATTATAAGTTCAGCTGGAGGACCGCATCACTCAAGCTCTTACATCAAATTGAAAAGTAATGCTGAGTCCTACAAGGTTAAGCGCGGCGTCACATTATTTGGCATCAAATCTGACAGTTCAATACAACCGCTGGTAAGAGCCGATACATGCTCAATGGCAATGCAAGACGGCACGCTAGCGCCACCCCGTTTTAGCGAATATATAGAACGTGAAAATAAAACGTATGATCACTTTGTGATCGTGAGTCATGACTCTGCCCTATGTCGTGAAAATAAATTGGACTCTATTTTAAACGACCTACCTCTTGAGATGTGGCGCAAACTTTCGCTGCGCGAGCCTTATATTGCGGTATTAGCCAATGGCAAAAAGCTGACAGAAATAAAGGGTGTCAAAGACTCGTCACTATCAGCCGTGTTAGTACACTCATCGACGCGCAAATAATTCAAATAAAATACGTAATTTAGACTCATGCACTTAAAGGGCGAGCAATCATGAAAAAAAACACGGGTATTACCCGAGTACTCCTCGCCTTTAAGCATTCAGGAAAAGGCTTCAAGTTTCTAATTACCCAAGAAGCCGCTTTTCAGCAGGAGCTTATCCTAGCGGCAGTATTAGCACCTTTATCTTTTGTCATTAGCCAGAACTTGAGTGAGCTTCTTTTGCTACTTATGTCACTGGCGCTCGTTTTAATTGTTGAAATTCTGAATACGGCAATTGAGGCGACCGTTGACCGCGTTGGGCAGGAGTACCATGAGCTGTCAGGTCTTGCGAAAGACCTCGGTTCCATGGCGGTGTTGGTATCACTACTGTTTGCCGCTGGCGTGTGGATTACATTTCTATGGCGATACGGCAGCACAGCAATTAACTAACTCCGTTTAATTATTAGCAACTGCTAAGCCATCTGCCAGTAGACTTTGGACTGCGCGCATCTAAATATGTAACGTTTACTTCCCTTTTTGTGGCAGCGTGCTATGATACGTAAACGTTACATAAATAAGGATGCGTTGTCACATGGACCAAATAGTCCCGATTATAGGAATACTCTCTGGCATCATTATTCCAGTCTCCGTTTTCATCTGGCTCTACTATGATGCAAAGGGCAAACGAGATGCCATCGTAGAAATTGCCAAACACATGGACGACCCCAACAAGACCGAAAAATTATTAACGCTTTTTGATGAACGAAAAAAAGAGCCTATCGACTATCGACGAGGGGGCGTTATCACCGTATTCGTTGGCATTGGCTTGTACATGTTAGGAGTAACAGCGCTGGGTGCACTGCTTAAGGGGGTTGGGCTCCTAGTGGGTGTCATCGGTGTAGGCACGCTGATTGCGGGTTACCTTTACCCCAACACCAGCCAGGAGATCACCCATGCCGTCGAACGATTTGAAGGCGAATAACCCTTGGGGAAACACCATAAAAACTTGCTCAACAACCTAGAGCAATTGAGAAAAGCTGCAGGCCTTACTCAGCAACAGTTATCTGAAAGCGCAGGCGTCTCGAGGAAGAGCATCAATGCGATTGAGAACGGCATCTATGTACCTTCGACCGTACTCGCTCTAAAAATTGCTCAAACGCTCAAATGTACGGTAGATGACTTGTTTCAACTGCCCTAGTTACCCAAGTAACAGGAGAGAACCTACCTCTCCACTCCTCCCCTTTCCTCAAACATAACGCTGTAAGCGGTGGTTAGCTCATCACAGCCGGAAAGCCCCACTGAAAAACCTTGATGCCGATGCCCTGAATAAATGCCCACTTAGGAGTGGGCGTCGCCGAGCTCGATCGAGGTTATTCTTGTGTATTGTGCTCTTCAGCGCTTCACTCGTTTATCTTGCCCATTTTCAAAACAAAATTGTGCAGGTATCGTAAGGTGGCTGCGTTAAGCTTTTTTGGTTTCACCCTCGAGCCTCAATCAAGTCACTCAGCCTGATGCACTGAAGCTTTAACGGAGGTCTACACGATGGAAGAAGAATTGGCACGAGCCTCTGCGATCTACGATCTGATCGTCACGTTCCTCGTTAACTACAGCTTTCAAATCCTCGGCGCGATCCTCATCTTCGTGGCCGGCATTGTCATAGCGAGTAAAATTTCTAACGGGTTATTTACGTTTTGTCAGTCTAAAGGCCTTGATGTCACCCTCAGCAAGTTCATAGCGAACGTTGTAAAGCTGCTGTTTATTCTCATGATAGGGATCATTGCTCTGGGTAATTTGGGGATCAGTGTGACGCCTTTTGTGGCGGCAATTGGCGCCTTATCTCTGGGGGCCGGTTTAGCGCTGCAGGGGCTGCTGTCCAACTATGGAGCGGGACTCAATATCATCCTGACCCGGCCCTTTGTGGTGGGCGACACGGTTCTCGTGCAAGGAGTGAGCGGTATCGTTCAGGACATCACGCTGTCTACCACTATCTTGGTCGATGAAGATGATGTGCGGATCACCATTCCTAACAGACACATCGTCGGCGAAATTATTCATAACTCCGGCGCCATGTCACTGGTAGAGACGCACTTCGTTGTTTGTTCGGACAGCAATATTCAAGGCGTCGTTGATGACAGCCTGCAGGCGGTGCAAACACTTGAAGGCCTTGGTAATGAGACCAGGGCTCTTTTTGGGGTAAGCCAACTCAGTGGCTTGGGCGTCGAGATCACTGGCCGAATTTGGGTGCCAACCGCGCAGTACTTCTACTTCAAGTATGCAATCAACCAATCACTCCAAGACCGCTTAAAACAGACTGGCGTTGAACTTGCCACGCCTGCCCAGACGATACGGTTGCAGCAAGATTGAGTGCGATCAAAAAGCCATAGTCGTAAGTACACGCTTCAAAAACGACCTCTTTCGCAACGACGCTTCTTAACTCGTAGCCGGCTAACCGTTTTGGCTTTTGCCAAAACCCCATCTAACTCGCCAATTTTTTGTGCTCAAGCTTTCCTGCGGCACAAGCCAGTCAAATAGTGACGAGCAATGGCCGCCTCTCGAGAAACGCTGCTCGCGACAGCAGATAGACAGATTTACCCTCTTCAGCCTGCTGCCAAAAGACAGCGCCCAATTTTTCGGTGGCCTTAATGGATCGGAAGTTAGATGCACCAATATCGAAATAGACTGATTCAACACACTCAAAGCAATAATCGAGCAGCGCTGTTTTTATCAATTGGTTGGCACCGGTGCCCCAGTACCGTCTAGCGAGGAATGTGTAACCCAATCGAACCGAGGCATTCGAGGGGTCGTGGGCGTAAAATCGTGTCGACCCAATAACACTATGGGATTGGCTATCGACAATGGTAAAGCAGCCAAGGTCATTACGCAGTCCATCATCGAAAAATGCGAAAAAAACCTCTCGCTTCCAGCGGTCTTGAGCCGGATGCTGCTCCCAAATTAATGGGTCGCTGGCAACTTTGAACAGCGGCTCAAAGTCAGATGGCTTGGTCTGCACCAACAAAAATTTTTCAGCCTGTAATTGCTGCGTAAAATCTGCCATTCCCCAAAACCTTTTGTGCACTTCATCAAACTACTGAGCAACGCGACCGATCCACAACCTGCTGATCGCTGCACGGGAAACAAAATAATACAGGACATCTCTCTAGGCAAAGCGAGCTTCGAAGACAGCAGAGTTCACAGAACGAAATAAAGTATTTAAATAAACGATTAGCGTGACATGCCGCAATAGGGGTTTCGTAACCGACTGTTTAGCATGTTCGGGAAATCGCAAAAATTCAGAGTTTGCGCCGACTCCTAAGGAAAAAAAAGCGCCAGCCGCTTTTTCAGCAACTGGCGCATCAGGTGGCTACAACGGAAACCCCAACGAACTTACTTGTGCGGGTTTACGAGATACTTTTCACCCGTCGCTTGCTTGGCATAGCCTCGAATGATTTCCGGCTGCATCATTTCTGCCAGAGAAATTTCCTGCGTGTAATGGCTGGCAAAGGTCGTGTTGATATCACGTGCGACGCGCTCACGCATCTGTTGGAACCTTTCCATGCCGATACGGCCAATCATTGGCGTTAACAGCCAACCTCCTAGACCCCACTGCAAACCAAAGGAGCGGTTCAAAATAGTCGGCGACATGTCTAGACCACCGTAGATGTACACCTGCTTATAGACATCGGAACCGTACCGGCTGTACTCCGTGGCTGTCTTGTTGGCTGCAATCTCCATGGCCGCCAGTATTTGGCCCGGGAGCTTGCCGCCGTTACCGCCGCCCGTCGCGTCGAAGCCTAAAGTCGCGCCGGTTACAACCAGGGCATCCACGAGATCAGCCATAAAACTGTCGGCGCTGGTGTCACAAACATATTCAGCACCCAAGCTCCTAAGCACCTCTACTTGCTCAGGCTTTCTTACGACATTAATCAGGGGAACGCCGTCTTCCTGGCAGATCTTTACCAACATTTGGCCGAGGTTTGAGGCCGCAGCGGTGTTGAGAATCGCGCTGTGATTTTCCAGCCGCATGGTTTCAATAAAAGCCAAAGCGGTCAGTGGGTTGACGAAAGAAGACGCCGCCTGAGTAGGCGTGGTGCCTTCGTTCATTACCAGACAGCTATGTGCTGGCAAACAGCGGTATTCGCTATACATAGCGCCACCAGCGGCCCCAACAGTTTTGCCGATCAGGTGCTTGGCATTGACACCTGCGTCAACAACAACGCCACCACCTTCGTTACCCACCGGCATAGATTCACCCATGCGGGGCTTCAGCGCACCCATCATTGCGGGGTGTAATTCCATGGAAGTCACGGTTTGATCTCCCGAGCCAGAGACCGACAGTGTGTCTAGTTTAGCGGCAAAGCTAATCAGCAGGGCAAGATCAGAAGGGTTAATCGGGGCTGCTCCGACTTCAAGAAGCACCTCATTGTCACCCGGGACAGGGCGCTCTTGAACTGCGATGGACAATTCTAATGTCCCTTCATTGGTGACTGTAGAACGTATTTCTCTTGAGCTATTCGCGGACATGGAGCCTCTCTCTTAGGTGGCAGTTACAAAAAATGGCGTCTGTATTTGACCCCTCTTAGACTTACAGTATGATATTGGGGGTTAGTATCTTTATTCAAGTAGGCAATAAATTCATACCACTACAGAAGCGTAGACCATGAGCCAATGTAATAGCCCTGTGAGCACCGCCCTCAGCCTGATTGGTGGTAAATGGAAAATAGCCATTATTTATAATTTACGGCATGAGCCGGTTCGCTTTGGGGAACTCAAGCGAATCCTCTCCCCCATTACGCAGCAAATGCTAACCAAGCAGCTGCGGGAGATGGAACGCGACTGTTTAATCCATCGTAAAGTCTACGAAGTGATTCCACCGAAGGTTGAATACTCCCTGACTGAGTTCGGGCAATCCTTCATGCCGGTCATGGAGTCGCTGTGCAAATGGAGCACCGAAAACCAGGAGCTTATGCAGTC